>Ga0134125_10009782_pt1 | contig 10780 bp, 10 predicted proteins | sample KB31751_FD_96464 | JGI IMG/M metagenome (GOLD analysis project Ga0134125, IMG submission 96464) | Terrestrial soil microbial communities with excess Nitrogen fertilizer from Kellogg Biological Station, Michigan, USA - KB3-175-1 | ecosystem: Environmental > Terrestrial > Soil > Unclassified ...
CCCTCACCGGCAATGCCGCCAGCGCCGCTCGCGCGCCGCCCGGCGGTACGATGGCGACGGCCGCCGCGCCGCAATGGGCCATCGCCCAGGCAGCACCGGGCGTGTCGGCAATGGCGGCGCGGGCGGCGATGCCCTGGCCGGTAAGCCATGCGATCAGCTCCGCGGCAAGGCTCGCCTCGCCGCCCTGCAAATGAGCGCAGCCGGTGATGTCGAGCCAGACGCCGTCGGCGCCATCGGGAGCCGTCCATGGACTGTAGCGGCCACAGGCAGCGGCGAGCCGCGCCAGCGCCGCCCGATCTCCCGCCGGATCGGCCGAAGCCACGGCAAGTCCGGGATGGAGCGCACGGGCGTGGCTCAGCGTCATGCCCGGCGCAATGCCGCGCTCCTGCGCCGTTGCCTCGACCGCCGTCACCAGCCGCTGCCGGTTGACGGTCGCGACCAGCACGCAAGGGTCAACCGGCCAGGACTTGCCGGCCTGCCGGCGCCGCCGGTCGATCGCCCAGCTCGGCAGCCAGAGTGACATGACCCGTCGCATCAGACGCCTCCACCATCCAGCAGGCTGGTACGCCGCCACGGCAGCGCCACAGCTCGAGGAGCCAGCGCGGTGAGCCGATGCCGGGCGCATCGTCCGCATCGACACCGGCGGGCAGCGCCGTCACCCGCCAGCGCGTCACCGCCGCGTTAGGGGCTGCACGTTGTCGCGCCGCCCGCTCGCCGTTGCGCCAGCGCCGGAGCACGAAAGCCGTGACGCCGGACGCCTCGGCAGCAAGCTGCAGCCGTCGGCTCGCCGCCAAGGGCAGCGCCTCGACCTCGCCGATGACAGCGGCGAGCGCGGGACTGCGCAGCCCCTCCTCCATGGCCCAGAGCGCCTCGTGCTCGCCCGGCGTCCGCGCCAGGATCAGCCGCTCCGGCCCGAGACCATAGGCGGCAAGGCCCGGGCCATAGAGGTCGCCGGCGGCGAGGCACCACAGCACCGGCCGCTCCGGCGTGAGGCGCACCAGGATGCCGGCCAGGAAGGCCGCAGCGATGGCACCGTCCTCCTCGTCGGACCCGACGCCGGCTACCTCATGCAAAGCCCCCAGCGCCAAGCCACCCTGCGGCAGCGCTGCATTGATGGCGGCGCTGTCGAAAGGCAGAACTGCTCCTGCCGGCCGTCCGCCCCGCTCCAGCGCCTCGAGACGGCGTCTGAGCGCCGCCAAGCTCTCGCTCCTGCCCCTGCCGGCCATGATGCTCGGCTAACCCTGCTGCCTCTCTATTTGTTCATTTTTTGTTCTAATGAGGTCAGAGAGTCAAGCCAAGACCCCTCTCCCGTTTTACGGGAGAGGGTGTCGCCGCTGAGCGCAGCGATGCGGCGACGGGTGAGGGCCCCCTCATCGACACCCTTCGCCTAATAGCAGAACCCACCTGTTATGCGTCGTCTACGCTGCCATCAGCGGCCAGTGCCCGCACGATCGACTCCTGCACACCTTCCGTATTCGTCAGGATATCGTTGTTCCAGAAACGCAACACCCGCCAGCCGCGCGCTTCAAGCCAAGCTGTTCGTCGCTCGTCCGCAGCATTGTCGGCATGTTGCCCACCATCGGCTTCGATCACCAAACGATGCTCGATGCAGACGAAATCGGCGACGAAGGGTCCAAGCCGATGTTGTCGTCGAAATTTGAAACCGCGCAGGTCGCCGGCCGCGCAGCGCAGCCCACAGCCGCCGCTCGGCATCGGTCATATTGACGCGCAGCTCATGCTCCCGTGACATCGGGTACAGCATAGCAGCGCGGTGAATCGCCCTCACCCTCCCGTTAATGAGTCACTCGGCCGCAGTGCGGGGAATCGTTACGCGGCGGGCGAAGGACATGCGTCGGAGCAGGCCGTCTTTCCGGACGAAATGGTGGTAGAGGGCGGCGAGCAGGTGCAGGGCGATCAGGCCGGCGAGGAGCGCCGCGAGATAGCCATGCGCCACGAAGGTGGGATAGATGGCGAAGCTCAGCGGCAGCGGATCGCCCGAGCCGGCGAACACGATCGCCGGAAGTCCGGCGAGAATGCCCGTCGCATAACCGGTCCCGACCATGGCGAGGACCACGAGGTAGAAGCCCCAATGCGTCATCGGCGCGAGCCGATCGAGCATGGCATGGCCCGTCGTCGCCGGTGCCGGCCTGGGCGTCCTGAGGCGCACGACAAGGCGCACCACCATCAAGGCGAGGATCAGCATGCCGCCGGCCATATGCAGGCGCAGGACGGCGATCTTGCGCGGGTCGGCGTTGGACATCGCGGCCAGCCCGAAGAAGCCCACGGCCAGCGCGGCGACGATCAACACGGCGAGCACCCAATGCAGCGTCACCAGCAGCGGATGATACCTGGATACCGCTTTCATGGTCGGTTGCTCCTCGAGAAGGCGCGGCCGAGCCGCCGCTATGAATCGGCACCGGCGGCAAGAACCGGCTTGATGTCGATGACCGGCGTGCCGTCGATCGCACCGATGCGCAATCGCGTTCCCGAGATCTCGCGGACGGTGACGCGATGCAGCCCTATCGGGTTCGGCCGGCGCGGCGAGCGGGTGGCGAAGACGCCGGTCAGCGGAATCTTCGGATCGCCGCGCGGATGCACGTCGAGCACGTCGCGCTCGGCGCGGTGAAGCCAGGTGAGGACGATGACCTCGTCGCCCGCCGCGATTCCCGAGAGTCCGCGGACGAAGATCGGAATCAACTCGAGCCATGCATCGGGCGCGCCCTCCGAACCTTGCCGCGGCGCCTCGTCGGGCGCTCGCAGCATGGAGCGAATGTGGCCGATCGGGCGCAGCGTATGGTCGTCTGCGGGGCGACCCTGCATCGTCACGTCAGACCCGCGGCCACGCGCTCCAGGCCCGCGACATATTTCTGCCAGCCGTAATTCGCGCCGCGATAGTTGGCTTCTTCCTCGGCGCGGAAGCCCGATTGCTCCATGCGCACGAGGACGCCGGTTTTGGTCGGCGTCAGCGTCCAGGTGACCACGGTCTTCAAGCCGTTGGCCGCCTCCTCGCCCGATGCGTTCCAGCTGTAGGAGAGCCGCCGGTTGGGCTCGACGGTGAGGACCTCGCAGTCGACGACGCCGTTCCAATGCGGCATCGGCGGGGCGCGGAAGTTGAAGCGGTGGCCGACCTTCGGCGCGAAATCGTTCTGCATCAGCCAGTCCGCCAGGAGCGCTGACTGCGTCAGCGCACGCCAGACCTTTTCCGGCGGGTGCGGCATCTCGCGCTCGATGACGAGGGAGCGCGTGGCGGCAGCAGGCTTGGTCATTGGTCCATCCTTTTGAGCAGATCCTCGAGCCGGTCGAAGCGGTCGCGCCAGAAGGCGCCATAGAGGCTCATCCACTGGACGAGCGGCGCCAAGGCCTGCGGCTCGGCGCGGTAATGGGTCTCGCGGCCTTGGCGCCGGCCGCGCACCAGGCCGGCGAGCTTGAGCACGCCCAGATGCTTGGAAACCGCCGGCTGTGACACGCCGGACCCGTCGGTCAGCGCGTGCACCGTCTGCTCGCCTTGGCGGCTCAGCCGCTCGAAGATCGCGCGGCGGGTCGGGTCGGCCAGGGTGCTGAACAGCTCGGTCGCGGTGGCACGCATGGGGGTACTCATAACCAAATGGTTATGAATTGTCAAGCCGCGACCCTACCCTTTCCGCTCGCTGCAGAGGGCAGTCCCGAGCAAGTGGATCACACCTTACCTCGTCGTCCCCGCGAAAGCGGGGACCCAGGAGCCGCCGCACGTCGCTAGCCCCTGGATTCCTGCTTGCGCGGGAATGACGGTGAATGATTGCACTTGCCCGGGACATGCTCTGGCGGCCCGACAATTCGCATGCCCGCCTTGCATCACGCTTTGTCGAATTGACCAGCCCCGGACATCGCGGGAAGATCGCGTTAACCAACGCAGCGGCCCCAGGAGGGTGACATGGCGCAATCGGTGGGGATGACCGTCAATGGACGCTGGGTCAATCTGACCGTCGACGATCCCGACATGCCGCTGCTCTATGCGCTGCGCAACGATCTGGCGCTGCATGGGCCGCGCTTCGGCTGCGGCCTCGGGCAATGCGGCGCCTGCACCGTGCATGTCGATGGCGAGGCGGTGCGCTCGTGCAGCGTGTCGGTCGCGTCGGTCACCAACCGCAAGATCGTGACGCTCGAAGGCCTCGGCACGCCCGACAAGCCGCATCCCGTGCAGAAGGCCTTCATCGACGAGCAGGCCGTGCAATGCGGCTATTGCATCAACGGCATGATCATGCAGTCGGCCGCCTTCCTCGCCAAGACCAAGCACCCGAGCGAGCAGCAGATCAAGGAGGCGCTCGCCGACAATCTCTGTCGCTGCGGGACCCATGTGCGCATCCTGCGCGCGGTGAAGCGCGCCGCGGCCAACATCTGAGCGGGAGGCAGAGATGCTCGACCAGCTCAGCCTGACCCGCCGCGACGTCCTCAAGAGCGGCGGCGCGCTCATCGTCACCTTCTCGCTCGCGGGCCATCTCTCGCCCGCCTTCGCCGAGGCCGTCCCGGGCAAGACCGTGGCGCCCGACGAAGTCGACGGCTTCCTCGCCATCGATGCGCAGGGCATCGTCACCGTCTATTCCGGCAAGGTCGATCTCGGCACCGGCGTGCGCACGGCGCTGACCCAGATCGTCGCCGAAGAGCTCGACGTGCCGATGGCGCGCATCTCGGTCATCCAGGGCGACACCGCGTTGACGCCGGACCAAGGCCTCACCGCCGGCAGCCTGTCGATCCAGAATGGCGGCATGCAGCTGCGCCAGGCGGCGGCGACGGCGCGGCGCGCACTGCTCAAGGACGCAGCGGACCGACTCGATGCCAAACCGGGCGACCTCACCGTCGCCGACGGCGTCGTCACGGCGCCCTCGGGCAAGTCCCTGTCCTATGGCGAGCTCGCCGGCGGGCACGATTTCGCGCTCAAGCTCGACAAGGAGGCGCCGGTCAAGGCGCCGCAGACTCACCAGGTCGTTGGCCGGCCCATCGCGCGCCTCGACATCCCCGATAAGGTGACGGGCCGCTTCACCTACATGCAGGATTTCCGCGTGCCGGACATGCTGCATGGCCGCGTCGTTCGCCCGCCGGCGATCGGTGCGACACTGACCCAGATCGATGAAGGCTCGGTGCGCGACATACCTAATGTGCGCGTCATCCGCGACGGCAATTTCCTCGGCGTCGTCGCCGGCGACGAATGGTCGGCGATCAAGGCGATGCGGCGGCTCAAGGCGAGCTGGTCGAGCTGGGAGGGCCTGCCCGAGCAGAGCAAGCTCTGGGAGCATGTACGCGCCACCAAGGTCGCCAAGGAGGAAGTCACCAGCAATGTCGGCGACGTGGCAACGGCGCTGGGCAACGGCGCCAAGCGGCTCAAGGCGACCTACGACTTCGCCATCCACACGCACGGCTCGATCGGCCCGTCCTGCGCCATCGTCGACATCAAGGACGGCAAGCTCACCTGCTGGACGCCGTCGCAGGCGACGCATAACCTCAGGAAGCAGCTGGCGGCGATGCTGGGCATGACGCCGGACAATGTGCGCGCCATCTATATCGACGGCTCCGGCTGCTATGGCCGCAACGGCCACGAGGACGCCGCCGCCGACGCCGCGCTGCTGGCGCGCGCCACCGGCAAGCCGGTGCGCGTGCAATGGATGCGCGAGGACGAGCATGGCTGGGATCCCAAGGGACCGCCGACGCTCATCGATCTCGAAGGCGCGCTCGACGGCAATGGCGACATTATCGCCTGGTCCTCGCAGTTCTTCATCCCCGAGGGCGGCTCGGGCAATGTGCCGCTGGTCGCCGCCGAGCTCGCGGCATTGCCGCACGAGACCGCCTACGCGCCGGGCAACATCCAGCGCAACACGGACATCCAATATGTGCTGCCCAATGTGCGCACGGTGGCGCATCGCTTGGAGCAGACGCCGTTCCGGCCGTCCTGGATCCGCACGCCCGGGCGCATGCAGAACACCTTCGCCAACGAGTCATTCATGGACGAGCTGGCGGCGGCGGCCGGCATCGACCCGCTCGAGTACCGCCTGCGCTATCTGAAAGACCCGCGCGGCGTCGAGCTGCTGGAGCGGCTGGCCGAGCTGGCCAAATGGGAGAAGCGCCCATCGCCGCAGCGGCAAGCCGGCGACGTCGTCCGGGGACGCGGCCTGTCCTACGTCAAATACGAGCTGGCGCGCACCTATATCGGCGCCGTCGCCGAGGTCGAGGTCGACAAGAAGACCGGCATGATCCGCGCCACGCGCTTCACCGTGGTGCATGATTGCGGGCAGATCATCAATCCCGACGGCGTCAGGAACCAGATCGAGGGCAACGTCGTCCAGACGGTGAGCCGCACGCTCAAGGAAGAAGTGACCTTCGACCGCTCGCGCGTCACCAGCGTCGACTGGGCGAGCTATCCGATCATCACCTTCCCGGAAGTGCCGGAGGTCGCCATCGACCTGATCGACCGGCCCAACGAGAAGCCGTGGGGCGCCGGCGAACCCTCGGCGGCGGTGGTGCCGGCGGCGCTGTCCAACGCGGTGTTCGACGCCATCGGCGCGCGGCTGCGCTCGGTGCCGTTCACGCCCGGCAAGGTGCGTGCGGCGATCCAGGGCGCGTAAGGAACGCTGGTATTCCCGACTAACCGGAGAGCGGACGTGCTTGCCCTTCTTCGCGTAAGGCGACGAGCCTCACGGTCGATCCTGCAGATGTCTTATGGCACGCCGGGACGATGCGCGCCCGCAAGCAAGACGAACAGCAGAAGCTAGGCCGCCAGAGTGGCGCGGCTCATCCCGCTTGCGGTCCTGTGTCGTAAGATGGCTGGCGGAATGGCGTTGTTTTTGCCCGCGCCAGCGCCGCGCCGAGGATGCGCGTCACATTGTCCTTGATGCCCAGCCGCCAGCGCGCCTCCTCGTCCAGGCTGGCCGTCTCGATCACCATGCCATCGGCGGCGCCGTGGAGCTGTCGCCTCGCCCAGCTCGCCTGTCCATCAGGGTCGGGAACCGACCGCAGATATTCCGAGATCAACTGAATCGTGAGCAGTTCCAGCGCATAGAGGCGCGTCGTCGTCTCGATCTCCATCGTCAACAATCCTCCAAATCCCCAGCTCGGCGTCGGCTATAGCTCCCTTACCGAGCAGTCCTCGCGGGCAGCGCTGTGGCTTCGCCTCGGCGGGCCGGCGAGGGAGTTCGTAGATAGCGGAGCACAAGTCGCGTCACCTCGTCGATAAACTCGCCAGCCTTTTCGTCAGCGAGGATGTCCGGGCGGCGCAGGACTGCGGAATGCGTCAGCGCCTCCACCGTCGTCACGAAGATGAAAGCGGCGAGATCGAGGTCGGCAACGTCGATCTCACTGCGATGCCCCTCGAGATAACCTCGAATAAGCGCGCGAGCGTCTCGCTCGACCGCGTCGATGTTCTCGAGCCGCCCGGCGCGGGGGACCTCCTCGGCCAGGACACGGTGAAGCTTTGGGTCAACGCGGTGCGCGTCGATCGCCGCCGCGACGAGCTCGCGCGCCGCGATCTCGATCGGGCGATCGGCGATCTTGCGCAAGGCGTCGCGGACCACTTGCGACAGTTCCTGCGTGTGGCGCTTGGTGACGGCAGCGACCAACGCCTCCTTGCTCGGGAAGTACTGGTAGAGGGAGCCGATGCTGACGCCGGCCACCGCCGCAATCCTGTTGGTGCTCGCCCGCTCGTAGCCTTCCTTGATCAAAACGCGAGCAGTCGCTTCGAGGAGCGCATTGACGGTCGATCGTGATCGCTCCTGCGAGGCGATTTTTCTGGGACTTGTTTGCGGTCGACGGCCCATGCGCCCGTTCCGGGAAAGCGAGTAGGCAATATGAGCGATCGCTCATATCTTGTCTATGCGGAACCGACATGCAGCACGCCACAGCGCGATCAACGTCACGGAAGGAGAGCTCGCGATGATCGACCATCCTTATTCACAGCTGGTTGGCTACAAACAATGGGCCGATCGCGGTCTCTACGATGTGGTTGCCCAGAACCGCGACCGGCTGGACGCCCAGGATGCGGCAATCCTGCTGCGCATCCTCGACCATATCCACGTCGTGGATAAGATCTTTCAGCATCATCTGCAGGGAGTTTCGCACGCCTTTCAGGCCCCTCGCTCGGACGAAACGCCCGATTTCCGCAGGCTCATGGAGAGTACGAGGAAAGTCGACGGTTGGTACGCGTCCTATGTCGCAAGCTTGCGGGAGCAGGATTTTCAACAACCCCTCGACCTCGTCTTCACAAGCGGAAGAGCCGCCCGCATGCGGCGGGGCGAGATCATCCTCCATGTCTGCCTGCACGGAACCTATCATCGCGGCAATGCCGGCATCATTCTGCAAAAGAACGGTATCGCACCCAATGATGACCGGATGACGGACTTCCTCGAAAATGCACAATAGCCGAAATCGGTTTGCGTGCGCGGAATTCCGAAATTCCGCCCTACTTCGCGGATTGACCCGTAACAGACATGTTCGCTGCCGCAGCCCAATGGCGAGGGCTATCGAGTCATGCGATCGGCGCCTCCCCATTGGCCTAGCGTAGGAAATTGGCCCGGTTGTAAGAATTGAATAGCGCCAGTATCGCAGCTACTGGTCGTAGCGTCAGGCGCCATGGCAACTATTCCAGCGCGTGTCTCCTCATCTGCGAGCGCCTGCTCGAGCATTTGACGATCGATCCATGCCAGCCGCCCGGATTCGAACCGAAGATAGATTCGGCCGGTGTCGCGCTCAGCAAAGTTCACCGTCGGAATCCGGTGTACGCACTGAGCCAGAAACTGCGTGTTGTTCGCGGCCAACATGGTTTCGCGGTCCCCATAGACCTTTTCGGGAGTGTTGGCGTTGACGTCGATCTTGCGATACCGCTCGACGTCGAGCATGCATTTGACGTCGAGGATTATCATCTCGTTTTGCCAGCCGAAGGCGACTGTTCGTGGCCGCTCCCCCGATGGAACACTGTTGTCAAGAAATTCGTAATACACGAATTTGTCGGGGTGCATCGCCCAGGTGAAGAACAGCTCCGGCATGCCGCTGTAAGCTTCGATATTGTGTGCGAGCAAGTCGTCGACGGCCTTGTAGCGGCCCAGTTCCAAGCCGCGCTTCCACGCCCGCTCGACGGTCTCGTGCGGCGGAGTGATCATGAAGAACATGTAGATCAATCCGCCGAAGCGCGTCAGCAAATTGCTGCCCGCCTCGTTGGAATTCGGCGCGAAGCTGTCGAATCGGAATCGATCTATGAGGAGATGCGAGATACCGCCGCTCGCAGCCTTGTGCGCCATATAACGGTCGAGCTTCTGGTCGATGATTGCGAGCTCGCGTGCGGTAAATGCCCCGGCGTACTTGTAGTAATCGCCCAGGGAGGCGTAATCGAGCAGGTATTTGCGCCAAATGTCCGGACTGATGATCGCGAAATCGCCCCAGTCCACTCCAAGCTCGGCGGCCAGCTTTCTTTGCAGCGGACGCATCGTGCTCTTGCCGGAGGCCGACGCTCCTTTGGTGTTCATGACGACGGGACGCTTTTGCGCGGGCACCAGACGGTAGTTTTCCCGCTCGCAGGCGACGCGCATATGCGGCTCGATGAGTTGGCCGATCGCCATGCTGCCATACTCATTGCACGCGAGATCGGTGGCGAGCGAGGCGAGCACCGACTTGTCGCCCCAAATACGGCCGTGCTTGGCGCGTGTTGCCGACACAACTCTGGCCAATGAGCCATATGCCGCATTGCGCAATGGGTCCTCGCTCGACGCAATACTTGCCGTCCAATGCGCCAGCGCTTCCTCCTCGCGCTCCCATTCTTCTTTGCCGCCCGGAGTCGTCTCGGCGCGTTCGGCGAATGGACGGAGAAAACCGAACCATGTGCGGCGGCGTGGTACTCGCGGGACGGGTATGTTCCGCACGGCAGTCGAGAGCGCGGACGAAAGCTCCGCGTCGATCAGGGCCGAGAGCGATCGCCTGAGCGAGTCGTAGGCCGCGACGACCTCGTGCATGTGCGGCTCGAGATGCTTGGTGAGGATCGCATGCGTCATCCGGCGAAAGTTGATGCCAAGCTCATCGACTCTGGCGGCTTCCGGGTCAGGCACCGACAAGTCAGCCGTGACGCGAATCAGCAGCTCGTGCACCACGAGTCGTCTGGGCCGAAATATCACGAGGTCCTCCAGCGGAAGCCCGGTGAGATCGCGGAGCTCCGCGGCGTGCTCGACGCTGGTAAACACATTTTCCGGCCGGAAGATTGTCGATAGCGGAACGAGATGTGACGGCAATTCGGACTGAATACCCGGATTCCACGGTCCATATTCACGGACAGAGCCAACCTCGGTCGACATTCGTCAGCGCCTTCTCGAGTTCTCGCCGCCTCAAAGACCAGGGTTTCCACCCACGGCAGGGCCGAAGCACAATCTCACAGTACTCTCCAAAGTGCGGCGCAGGCGATCTTTAGCCGATGGTGGTTGAGCGGACGCTCCCCAGCCGGCGACCCGGATATAATACGCGCCCGTCGCGGCCGATGTTGCCCGGCCAGGGGTTTCGCCCTAAACATCGGGCGCGCAGAACGAGAACGAGGGCGCGATGGCGACGACCCCAGCGGCTGAGGCCGCCGAGATCACCTCCCGCATCCTGCTGGAGACGAAATCGGTGCTGTTCAGCCCGGAGAAGCCTTTCACCTTCACCTCCGGCCGCAGCAGCCCGGTCTATATCGATTGCCGCCGGCTCATCTCTTTCCCGCGCGCCCGGCGCCGCCTCATGGACTTGGCCGCCGACCTCATCGAGCGCGCCATCGGTCACGAATCGCTCGACGCCGTCGCCG
>Ga0134125_10009784_pt1 | contig 10778 bp, 10 predicted proteins | sample KB31751_FD_96464 | JGI IMG/M metagenome (GOLD analysis project Ga0134125, IMG submission 96464) | Terrestrial soil microbial communities with excess Nitrogen fertilizer from Kellogg Biological Station, Michigan, USA - KB3-175-1 | ecosystem: Environmental > Terrestrial > Soil > Unclassified ...
GCCCGGTGACCGTGCGCGGCTGGGTGCGCACCCGCCGCGACTCCAAGGCGGGGCTCTCCTTCGTGGCCGTCAGCGACGGCTCCTGCTTCGACCCGATCCAGGCGGTGGTGCCGGCCACCCTGGGCAATTACGACAGCGAGGTGAAACATCTCACCGCGGGCGCGGGCGTGATCGTCAGCGGCACACTGGTGCCCTCGCAGGGCAAGGGGCAGAAGTTCGAGATCCAGGCCAGCGAAGTGATCGTCACCGGCCTCGTCGACGATCCGGAGACCTACCCGATCCAGCCGAAGCAGCACTCGATGGAATTCCTGCGCGAGGTCGCCCACTTGCGTCCGCGCACCAACCTGTTCGGCGCGGTGACCCGTGTGCGCCACACGATGATGACGGCGATCCACCGCCACCTCACCGAGCAGGGCTTCTTCTGGATCAACACGCCGATCATCACCACTTCCGACGCCGAGGGCGCCGGCGACATGTTCCGGCTGTCCACACTGGACCTGGCCAACCTGCCCCGCGACGACAAGGGCCGGATCGACTTCCGCAAAGATTTCTTCGGCCGCGAGGCGTTCCTCACCGTCTCGGGCCAGCTCAACGTGGAGGCGTACTGCCTGGCGATGAGCAAGGTCTATACCTTCGGCCCCACCTTCCGCGCCGAGAACTCCAACACGCCGCGCCACCTGGCCGAGTTCTGGATGGTGGAACCGGAAATTGCCTTCGCCGACCTGGCCGCCGATGCCGACTGCGCCGAGGGTTTCCTGAAGGCGATCTTCAAGGCCGTGCTGGACGAGCGCGCCGACGACATGGCGTTCTTCGCCGAGCGCGTGCTGCCGGAGGCGATCAGCCGCATCGAGGCATTCATCGCCCAGCCGTTCGAGCGCATCGACTACACCGACGCCATCGATATCCTGAAGAAATCCGGGCAGAAGTTCGAATACCCGGTGGAATGGGGCGTGGACCTGCAGACCGAACACGAACGTTACCTGGCCGAGAAACATATCGGCCGTCCCGTGGTCGTAATGAACTACCCCGAAGCGATCAAGGCGTTCTACATGCGCTTGAACGACGACGAGAAAACCGTGGCGGCGATGGACGTGCTGGCGCCGGGCATCGGCGAGATCATCGGCGGCGCCCAGCGCGAGGAGCGGCTGGATTATCTGGACCGGCGCATGCAGCAGTTCAACCTCGATCCCACCACGTACGGTTGGTACCGCGACCTGCGCCGCTACGGTACCGTCCCGCATGCAGGCTTCGGCCTCGGTTTCGAGCGCCTGCTGGTGTATGTGTGCGGCCTGGCCAACATCCGCGATGCCATCCCCTTCCCGCGTGCGGCGGGGCTGGCGGAATTCTGAGTAACCACTGGACATGACCCATCGATTCCCCCTGCTGCTCGCCTTGCTCCTCTGCGCCCTGCTGGCCGGTTGCCACAGCGTGAAAACGCTGCTGCCGCCCAACTTCCGGCCGCCGACGGAAACCGGCAACACCCGCGACGAGGCGATGCAACGGTTGCTGCAGGCCACCCCGTGCTGCAGCAGTTTTGCCGACTTTTCCTACCAGCACATGCTGCCGTGGCAGCCGCAGAAATTCACGCTGGGTGGCGGCAGCATGGTGGCCAATCTCAACGGAACGCACAGTTATTTCCTGGCGTTCCGCCTGCCCACGGACGCCAAGCTGCCGTACCGGGTGGCGCTGAAATCCGAATTGAACGGTCGCTGGCTGCACACCAGCTATCTGTTTGCGCCGACCATCGTGCTGCTGGATGCCGGCTTCCAGCCGATCCGCTCCAAGGACATCGACCTGTGCGAGCACATGGGCTGGGGCGAGGAAACCACCGGCGCATTCGGCAGCCTGAACATCGAAAGCGACAAGGCGCGCTACCTGCTGGTCTACAGCTCGGCCGCGCAGCAATCGGGTCAGACCTATTGGGAGCAATCGCCCGCGGCTTTCAGCACCAAGGCCACCTTGAGCATGAACTCCGCCGGCAGCTTCAGCGTGCCGCACGGACCCGATGGTGTGCTGTGGATCGGCATGATGAACACCACCTACGCCAAGGCCGTGGACAACGCGATCTGCAAGAAGGCGCCCGAGGGTGATGGCGTGCTCAGCACCCTGCGCACCGCACTGCCCACGCCATGGAGCCACGACGGCGGCGACCACAGCAGCGGTAACAATGCGGGCGACCGGGCCCGCAGCCCGTGATCGTCCTTTACCTCGGTTTGCTGGTCACGGGCGTCGCGCTGTTCGTATTGTCGTATGCCGCGCATTTCCGGGTGGCAGCGCTGCTGCGGCAGCGTTACCCGCAGCAGTGGAAAATCATCGCCGAACCGGAGAACGGCAAATCCGGCGCGATGCGTACCTGGATGCGCATGCAATATGCGTTGCGCTCGCCCGCCCTGCCGGCGCTGGAGGATGCCTCGGTCGACCGCTGGCGCAGCATCTGGCGCTACAGCCCCTGGCTGGGCTGGTTGTGCTGGCTCGGCGCGCTGGCGATGCGCCTGTTGCTGCATTGATCGACGCGCGTCCGCGCACCCCGAGGGAGAACGCCGATGCAACTTGATCTGACGGGACGCCACGCGCTGGTCTGCGGCGCGTCGCAAGGCATCGGCCGCGCCTGCGCCATCGAGCTGGCGCTGCTGGGGGCCGACGTGACGGTACTGGCGCGCCGCGCCGACGTGCTGGCCGAGCTCGCGAACGAACTGCCGCGCAGTCACGCGGCGCAACGGCACGGTTTCCTGGTGGCCGATGTCGCCGATACGGAGGCGCTGCGCCGGCAGGCCGACGATCTGGCGGCAGCACGCCCGGTGCACATCCTCATCAACAACAGCGGCGGTCCGCCGCCGGGCGACATCGCCGGGGCCGAACCGGCCGCCTTTCTCGACGCCTACCGGCGGCACCTGCTGGCCAGTCACACGCTGGCGCAGGCGGTGTTGCCTGGCATGCGCGCGGCGGGCTGGGGCCGCATCGTCAACATCATCTCCACCTCGGTGAAGGAACCGATCGCAGGCATCGGCGTGTCGAATGCCACGCGTGGCGCGGTGGCGAACTGGGCCAAGACGCTGGCGGGCGAAGTGGCCGCGCATGGCATCACCGTCAACAACGTGCTGCCCGGCTCCACCGACACGCCGCGCATCGCGCAGATCGTGGCGGCAAAGGCGCAGGCCACCGGCCGCAGCGCGCATGACGTGCAGCAGGCGATGGCGGCGGCGATCCCGATGGGCCGCTTCGCCGACCCGGCCGAAACCGCCGCGGCGGTGGCCTTTCTGGCCTCGCCCGCTGCCAGCTACATCACCGGCATCAACCTGCCGGTGGACGGTGGCCGCACCCGTTCGTTGTAGCGAAAAGCATCGCGACGCCGCCGTTGCATACGCCCGCGTTCGGTGCAATTGCAGGCTGCTGGACGTAAGCTTGGCGGATGCCACTGCTGCAATTCGCCAATCTGATCGATGGTCGCCTGCGGGCACCGACCAACGATCGATGGCTGGATGTGCACGAGCCGGCCACGGGTCGGGCGTTCGCCCGATGCCCCGATTCCGACGCGCGCGACGTCGATGCCGCCGTGGCGGCAGCCAGCGCGGCCGCACCGGCATGGGCCGCCACGCCGATCGACCAGCGCGCCGCCTTGCTGGTGCGGCTGGCCGCCCTGATCGAGGCACGGCTGGAGGAATTCGCCGTGCTGGAATCGCGCGACAGCGGCAAGCCCGTGGCGCTGGCCCGACGCCTGGACATCCCCCGCGCGGTGAGCAACCTGCGCCACTTCGCGGCCGCCATCACCAGCTGGGGCAGCGAATCGCACGCGATGGAAAGCGGCGTGCCGGGCAGCGGCGCCCTCAACTACACCTTGCGCCAGCCACTCGGCGTGGTGGGCTGCATCAGCCCCTGGAACCTGCCGCTGTACCTGTTCAGCTGGAAGATCGCGCCCGCACTGGCGGCCGGCAATACGGTGGTGGCCAAGCCCTCGGAAATCACGCCCTGCACCGCCGCGCTTCTGGGCGAGCTGAGCATCGAGGCGGGCTTTCCGGCCGGCGTGCTGAACATCGTGCAGGGCCGCGGGCCCACCGTGGGCCAGGCGCTGGTCGGCCACCCGCGAGTGCGCGCCATCTCCTTCACCGGCAGCACCGCCACCGGCGCGACGATCGCCGCTGCCGCGGCGACGCAGTTCAAGAAGGTGTCGCTGGAAATGGGCGGCAAGAACCCGGCCATCGTGTTCGCCGACGCCGATCTTTCCGACGCCAACATGGACACCATCGTGCGCTCGGGTTTCGCCAACCAGGGCGAAATCTGCCTGTGCGACTCGCGCTTGCTGGTGCAGCGATCGATCTACGACGCGTTCCGCACCCGCTATCTGGCGCGCGTGCAGGCGCTGCGCGTGGGCGACCCGGATGACGCGGACAACGACCTGGGTGCGATGGTTTCGAAAGCGCATTACGACAAGGTGCTGGGCTGCATCGCGCAGGCCCGCGCCGAAGGCGGCCGCGTGTTGTGCGGCGGCGACGCTGTGCGGCTGCCCGGCCGCTGCGCCGAAGGCTGGTTCATCGCGCCTACGGTGGTCGAAGGGCTGGGAAACGCTACGGCGACCAACCAGCAGGAGATCTTCGGTCCGGTGGTGAGCCTGATCCCGTTCGAGGATGAAGCCGAGGCGCTGGCGATCGCCAACGACAGCCGCTACGGCCTGGCCGCCTCGTTGTGGACGCAGGATTTGTCGCGGGCACATCGGCTGGCCGGCGCGCTGGCCTTCGGCATCGTCTGGATCAATTGCTGGCTGTTGCGCGACCTGCGCACGCCATTCGGCGGCATGGGCCAATCGGGCCTGGGCCGCGAAGGAGGCAGCGACGCGCTGCACTTCTTCACCGAACCGAAAAACATCTGCATACGTTTTTGAACACGCCACAGGACCATCGATGAACTCACTGAAAGATCTGCTCGCCAGTAACCGCCGCTGGGCCGCCAGCATGACCGCCCAGGAGCCGGACTTCTTCGAGAAGCTGGCGCAGCAGCAGGCACCCAAATACCTGTGGATCGGCTGCTCCGACTCGCGCGTGCCGGCAACCCAGATCGTGGACCTGCCGCCGGGCGAGATCTTCGTCCACCGCAATGTCGCCAACGTGGTGGTGCACACCGACCTCAACGCGCTGAGCACCATCCAGTTCGCGGTGGACGTGCTCAAGGTCAAGCACATCCTGGTGGTGGGCCACTACGGCTGCGGTGGCGTGGGCGCCGTGCTCAACCAATCCCATCTGGGCCTGATCGACAACTGGCTGCGGCACATCGACGACATCGCGATGAAGCACACCGGCGTGCTCGACCCCGCCCAGGCCTTCGCGGTGCGCCACGCGCGCCTGTGCGAACTGAATGCGATCGAGCAGGCGCTCAACGTGTGCCGCACCACGGTGGTACGCGAGGCCTGGGACCGCGGCCAGGAACTGGCGGTGCATGCCTGGATCTACGGCCTCGACGACGGCTGCATCCAGGACCTGGGCCTCGATGTGCGCGGGCACGAGCAATCGCGCGAGTCCTACGAGCGCTCGCTGGTGAACCTGGCCGAGCGCTGGAAAGCCCCTGCGTGAGCGGCATCGTACGCACCGACACCGCACCCGCGCCGGTCGGTGCGTACCCGCACGCGCGACGCGTCGGCAACCTGCTGTTCCTGTCCGGCGTGGGCCCGCGCCAGCCGGGCAGCGACGCGATCCCGGGCAACGTCCACGATGCGGACGGACGACTAATCGGCTACGACATCGAAGCGCAGTGCCGGCAGGTGTTCGCCAACGTGCGCGCCGTGCTGGAAGCCAGCGGCGCGGCCTGGACCGACCTGGTCGACGTCACCGTGTTCCTGACCGACATGGAACGTGACTTCGCCGCGTACAACCGTCTCTACGCGGAATACTTCGCAGGCGTGGACGCCTGCCGCACCACGCTGGGTGTCACCCGTCTACCCACGCCCATCGCCATCGAACTGAAGTGTGTGGCCGCGATCGGCACGCCCACACCCTGAACCATCCGTCGATGACGCCTTACGCCAGGCAGATCCGCAGCAATTTCTCGATCAGCTGCTGCACCGCCGGCGCCTTCGCGTCGTCATAGGCGAACGTCTGCTCGTCCATGTAATGGCGCTGCACCAGCTCCAGTTGCAGCGCCTGCACGCCGCGTGCGGGGGCACCGTAATGGCGGGTGATGTAGCCACCCTTGAAGCGCCCGTTGACTGCCGCGCTGAAGCGCGTTTGCGCGGCCAGGCACGCTTCGAGCTGCGCCTGCAAAGCAGGACTGCAACTGGCGCCAGCAGCCGTGCCGAGGTTGAAATCCGGCAAGCGGCCCTCGAACAGCATCGGCACCTCGCTGCGGATCGAATGACCTTCCCACAGCACCACGCGGCCGTGCGCCGCGTGCAGTCGCGCCAATTCGTCGGCCAGCGCCTGGTGATAGGGGCGCCAGTAGTCATCGACGCGCTGCTGCACTTCCGCCGCATCGACCGGCTCGGTCGCGGTGTACAGCGGTTCGCCATCGAAGCCGATCAACGGCACCAGTCCGGTTTCGCGCTGGCCCGGGTACAGCGCATGGCCATCGGCGGGGCGATTGAGGTCGACCACGTACCGCGACATCAGCGGCCGCAGCATGCTGGCGCCCAACGCTTGCGCCAGCGGTTCGTACAACCGCCCCACATGCCTGTCGGTATCCGGCGAACGGCGCGCTGACGGGCGCATCCGAGCGGCGATGTCCGCGGGAATGAATGGGCTGTCGTGCGGCAGGCCGATCAGCAGCGGCACGCGGCCGCGACGCAAGGTGAAGGTATCCATGGCGGGCATGGTACTCAACGCATCAGCACCAGTTCTTCGGACGAGGTGGGATGGATCGCCAGCGTGGCGTCCAGGTCGCGCTTGCGCAAACCCAGCTTCAGCGCCACGGCGAAACCCTGCAGCATCTCGTCTGCGCCCGGACCCAACACATGGATACCGACCACGCGCTCCTCGCCGCCTACGCAGACCAGCTTCATCAGGCTCTGCCCCTGCTCGCCGGCCAGCGCCCATTGCATCGGCGTGAAGCGGCTGCGATACACCACCACCTGGTCGCCGTGCTGCCGGCGCGCCTGCGACTCGGTCATGCCCACCATGCCCAACGGCGGCTTGCTGAACACCACGCTGGGGATGTTCTTTCCATCGAGATGAGCGTCGGGCTGGCCGCCGAACAGGCGATCCGCGAGATGGCGCCCGGCCGCCACGGCGACCGGCGTCAGCGCCCTGTCCGTACTGGCGTCGCCTATCGCCAGGATGCCTTCCACGCTGGTTTTCTGCTGCGCGTCGACCCGCACGCGGCCATGGTCATCGGTATGGACGCCTACGGCCGCCAGGTTCAGATCCTCGGTATTGGGCACGCGGCCGACCGCCCACAGCAAGGCATCGTAAGGGCCGTCCACGCCGGTCGGCGCATCGTCGAGCAGGATGCCGGCATCCGAGCGGCGAGCCGCCGTCACGTCGGTGTTGTAGCGCACGCGCATGCCCTGTGCATGCATGTGCGTCGCCAGCGCCTGCACCAGTTCGTCGTCGAATCCCTGCAGCAGTCGTTCGCGCGCCAGCATCGTCACCTCGCTGCCCAGCGCCTGCAGCAGCCCGGCAAACTCCACCGCGATATAGCCGCCACCCACGATCGCGATGCGGCGCGGGCAGGCCGACAGCGCAAAGACGTCGTCCGACACCATGCCCAGATCGAAGCCCGGCAACGACAAGGTGCGTGGCCTGCCGCCGGTGGCGATCACGATGTGCGGCGCCTGCAGGCGTGCGCCGTCGGCAAGTTCGACGACGTGCGGCCCGGCAAACCGCGCACGGTGCGGAAACCGCTGCACGTTCGCCTGCTGTACCCGCTCGCCGTAGCGCTGCTCGATCCCTTCGATATAACGCGCCCGCACCGCGCGAAAACGCGCCCAGTCCAGCGGCCCCGGTCGCGTGGCAAAGCCCACTTCGGCGGCAAGCCGCTGCGCCTGCTCCCATTGCGCCGCGAACCACAAGGCCTTCTTCGGTACGCAACCGCGATGCACGCAGGTGCCGCCCAGCGCGGCCGGATCGACCAGCGCCACGCGTGCGCCGTGCTCCGCCGCGCGAAACGCAGTGGCCAGCCCGCCGGAGCCGGCTCCGAGCACGATCAAATCTGGATGCGGCTTCATGATGTTTTCCTGCAGAGGTGCGGGCAGTGTCGCCTGCCCGCGTGGACAGCGGCGTCAACGCGATCGTCGTGACGAAAATCCACTCGCCAACCGTCCGCGCCCGCAAGGCGTCCTGGTCGCATGGAACGCCGCACGATGCTGGAGCGCAGCTTGCCCAACCGGCCTGTCGCGTGCAGGCTGTCGAAAAACGTCCGGAGGCCTGTGCATGCCGACCCGCTGGAGTACCGCAACCTGCTGCATGGTGCTGCTGGCGGTCGCGCCGCTGTTCGCGCAATCGTTCAGTGCGTCCGAAATCGCGTTTTTCCGCACGCTGAACGAGCAGCCGAACGATCTGGCCCGCTACCTCTACGTCCTCAACATGATGCCGCAATTCGCGCCGCACGAACGACAGCTGGCGATGCAGATGTTCGCCTCCGTCGAGAACGAATTGGGTTTCTACAACGAGGCGATGCGCGATTTTCCGCTGAAAAGCCACGTCCCTGCCGACACCACGCTACCCACGACCGACAAGTGGAAGGCCGCCAGCGCCGTCGATGTGGTTGCCCGGCTGGCCGCCGACCAACGCATCGTGATGGTCAACGAAGCCCATCATGACGCCCACACGCGCGAGTTGACGCTGGCGCTGCTGCCGCGTTTGCGCGCCCTGGGCTTCAACTATTTCGCGGTCGAGGCACTGGGCAAGGACGACGCCCTGATGAAGCGGGGCTATCCGCTGAAAACCGACGGCAGCGATTACCTGCATGAGCCGCTTTACGGCGAGATCGTGCGCCAGGCGCTGCGACTCGGTTTCACCGTGATCGCCTATGACACCGAGGGCGCCAAGGGTCAGGCGCGCGAAACCGGACAGGCGAAGAACCTCTACGAGAACGTGTTTGCGCGCGACCCGGCGGCAAGATTGTTCGTGCACGCGGGTTACGCCCACATCGACAAGGCGCGCGGGCGGTTGGGCGCGATCGATTCCATGGCGATGCGCCTGCATAAACTGACTGGCCTGGTGCCGCTGTCGGTCGATCAGACCCAGTTTCGCGAACAGATTCCCGCCGTGCCGGACGAGGCCTACCAGCAACTGGTGACGCGCTTCGAGCCGACCGGCCCGACCGTGCTGCTCGACCGCACGGACGGCCATGCCTGGAGCGCGCATCCCGAGTTGTACGATCTCAACGTGATCCTGCCGGCCTCGGGCATGGGCGCCGTCGAAAGCGGCTATACGCAACCCTGGACGATGATCCACAACACTACGCGCGCCCTGCCGATGCTCTCGCATGAGGTCAATGCGCAACGGCCGCTGTGGCTGACGCTCGGCGGCGAGCGGCGAGCGCTCAATATCAGCACCGCACTGTGCAAGGCGGTCGTCCCCTGCGTCGTTGACGCGCATTATCCGGACGAACCGGACGACGCCGTCGCCGCCGATCGCTACGCCTTCCTGCAAGGCGACACCGTGACCAAGCTCTACCTGCGCCCCGGCCGCTACCGCCTGCGGGCCTGGGGCATCAACGGGAACACGTTGTCCGATAAATTCGTCGAGGTGCGATCCCGATAGCGGGCGACCACGACCCGGTCGGGGCCGGGTCCAGCCCTGATCGCCGTTCGCGGCGCGCCAATTCGTCCCGTTTCTCACAACTTCCTTCCAAGTAATTGATTTGATAACCTCGGAACCGTCGCCACCGAGGGGCTCCCGTGAATCCTGAGCCAACTGCCTGCCGCGCTGCCGCACCGTTGCCATGGCCTGCCGTGCGCTACGGATTGCTGGGCGGCATGGTGCTGTTGCTGGCCGCCTGCGCCAGCACGCCGCACCGACGCCAGCCCACCTTCAAGCCTTCGCATTCCGCCCTCGCCGATCTGCCGCCCCGCGCGCCCTCGGCGGCCAGCGCGGGCGAGGCGAACGACGTGCTGTTCCGCGCGATCGGGCTGGTCGGCACGCCCTACCGCTGGGGCGGCAATACCCCCGACGGCGGGTTCGATTGCAGCGGGCTGGTCGACTACATCTATCGCGCGGCCACCGGCATCGCCCTGCCGCGCACGTCAAACGCCATGTCCACCATGCAGGGCCGCAAGGTGAACCGCATGACCCAACTGGCCAGCGGCGACCTGGTGTTTTTCGACATCGGTGGCGCGATCAGCCACGTCGGCGTGTACGTGGGCAAGGGCCGCTTCGTGCACGCGCCCAACAGCGGCGGCACGGTACGCCTGGACGATCTGGACGGGCCGTACTGGAGCGATCATTTCGCCTACGGGAAACGCCTGCTGGAATGAATCCTCCACAGGAGCAAAAAAGAACGGCACCCGCGGGTGCCGTTTTTCATGGACCGATGCGGGCTCAGGGGCGCCGCGCCAACTCCGGGTTTTCCTTGGTGACGGGCATCAGGTCCTTCTTCGACACGCCCAGCCACAACAGGATCGGGCTGGCGACGAAGATGGACGACAGCGTGCCCACCAGGATGCCAATCAGCATGGTGATGGCAAAGCCGTGCACCACCGGGCCACCGAAGAAATACAGCGCGCCCATGGTGATGCCGGTAAACAACGAGGTGATGATGGTGCGCGACAGGGTGTTGTTGATCGAGCGGTTGAGGATCTCCTCCGGCTCGGCCTTGCGCGCCAGCCGGAACAGCTCGCGGATGCGGTCGAACAC
>Ga0134125_10009786_pt1 | contig 10777 bp, 10 predicted proteins | sample KB31751_FD_96464 | JGI IMG/M metagenome (GOLD analysis project Ga0134125, IMG submission 96464) | Terrestrial soil microbial communities with excess Nitrogen fertilizer from Kellogg Biological Station, Michigan, USA - KB3-175-1 | ecosystem: Environmental > Terrestrial > Soil > Unclassified ...
AGAACTACCTGCGTCACCAGGGCATCTCGTTCGTCGAGCGCTTCGACGCCAACTCCTATCTCTACATCACCCGCGCCTGCGATTACTTCGATCTGGCGGCGGAGCATGGCGGCGTGCTCGCCAATGCCTTCCGCGGCACCAAGACGCGCTTCTGCAGCATCTCCTTCACCAGTGACTGGCTCTATCCGACGGCCGAGAACCGCGCCATCGTCCATGCGCTCAACGCCGTCGCCGCCAATGTCAGCTTCGTCGAGATCGAGACCGACAAAGGGCACGACGCGTTCCTGCTCGAGGAGCCGGAGTTTTTCGCGACGTTGCGCGGCTTCCTTGACGGCTGCGCCGGCCATCGCGGGCTCAAAGTCGCATGAGCGCCGATGGCAGCATTCCGGGCGCCGCGGCCGACAGCGCGCGGTTGCGCGGCGATCTCCGCCTCGTCGCCGAGATGATCGAGCCCGGCGCGCGCGTGCTCGATATCGGCTGCGGTGACGGCGAGCTCTTGGCCTATCTTGCACAGTACAAGCGCGTTGACGGCCGCGGCATGGAGCTGTCGCAATCGGGCGTCAATGCTGGCGTACGCCATGGCCTTTCGGTCATCCAGGGCGACGCCGACCACGACCTCCAGGACTATCCATCGGACGCTTTCGACTACGCCGTGCTGAGCCAGACGCTACAGGCGACGCACCAGCCGCGGCGCGTGCTCGAGCATCTCGTGCGCATCGGTCGGCACGCCATCGTCTCGTTCCCTAATTTCGCCCATTGGCGCATCCGCCTCAGCCTTTTGACGCATGGCCGCATGCCGGTGACGCCGGTGCTGGCGCAGCCTTGGTACGACACGCCCAATATTCACCTCTGCACCATTCTTGATTTCGTCGCGCTGTGCGAGGAACTCGGCATCACCATCGAGCGCAGCGTCACCCTCGACCGTGCCGGCCTGCCGTACCGCCTCAACCCGCGCGGCACGCTGGCCAACCTGCTGGCAGAGCAAGCGCTCTTCCTCCTGCGTCGCACCCGACGCTGAGCGCAACTAGTCTAGCCGCTCAGGCGAGGCGCGCCGGATGGCACCGGGACGTAGACGCGGCGGCGTTGCTCCTTGCGCTTGGCCACCGGTTTGGCCGCATAGATCTGCTTGGTCGCCTCGACGATGGACACGCCCGCGAAGGTGGTGAACCAGCGCTCCCCGATGCGCTCGATCGCATTGGCGGAGCGCAGCATCATACGCGAGCCGTTGGGCGGCACGAAGAGCGCCGACGCGACGCGCTCCGGCGTGAAATCCGCTTCACGCAGCAGGCGCGAGAGCTGCGTGCCGGTATAGGGGTGCCCCTGGCCGAAGGGCGTCGCGTCGATGCGTGCCCAGATGCCGCGGCGGTTGGGCACAACGACCATGAGGCGACCGCCGCCGGCCAGCACGCGCCACACCTCTTTCAGCAGCGCGCGAACCTGCTCGCTGTGCTCGAGGCTGTGCACCAGCAGCACGCGGTCGATCGAGAAATCCTGGAGAGGCAGCTCGCCCTCGTCGGCCAGCGCCACCACATTGGCCGCGTCCAACGGCCAGGGCAGCACGCCTTGGGGCGGCGGCATCAGCGCCAGCACCCGCTCCGCCTCCTCGCGGAAGAGCTTCAGATAGGGTGTGGCATAGCCGAGCCCCAGGAGCCGCATGCCCGTGAGATTTGGCCAAATCAGCCGGATTCGGCGCCGGATCATGCGGCGCGCCACCTGGCCGAGCCGGCCGGTATAGAAATCGCGGAGGTCGACGACATCGGCGTGCATGAATCAGAGTGTAGCATGGGACGGCCGGGCGCATTACGCTAGGCTCAGCGGTTCACGCGCGCTCAGAGGGGCCATGTCCGACTTCGTCATCCGCCAAATCCCCGTCCTGCGCGACAACTACGTCTACCTGCTGCATGACGCGGAGACCGGCGCCACCGGCGCGGTCGATCCTTCGGTCGCCGGGCCGGTGCTCCGGGTGCTGGACGAAACCGGGTGGCGCCTCACGCACATCCTCAACACGCACCACCACCCCGACCACACCGGCGGCAATCTCGAGATCAAGCAGGCGACCGGCGCCACCATCGTCGGCCCGCGCGCCGACCGAGATCGCATTCCCGGCATCGACGTCGCGCTGGGCGAAGGCGACGCCTACGCCATGGGCGCGCAGACGGCGCAGGTCTTCGACGTGCCCGGCCATACGCGCGGCCACATCGCCTTCTGGTTTGCCGGCGCCGAGGCGCTGTTCTGCGGCGACACGCTCTTCCTGATGGGCTGCGGCCGGCTGTTCGAGGGCACGCCGGATCAGATGTGGCGCTCGCTCGGCAAGCTGCGCGCGCTGCCGCCCAGGACGCGCGTTTATTGCGGCCACGAATACACCCAATCGAATGCGCGCTTCGCGCTGACCGTGGAGCCGCAGAATCAGGCGCTCATCGCCCGCGCGCGCCGCGTCGACGCGCTGCGGGCCGAGGGCAAGTCGACAGTGCCCGGCACCATGGCCGAGGAGATCGCCACCAACCCGTTTTTGCGCGCCGATCAGCCCGCCTTACAGTCGGCGGCCGGCGCGCCCGGCGACGCGGTCGCCACCTTCGCCGCCATCCGGCGCCGTAAGGACAGTTTCTGACTCGACAACGGACCACGAAACAACCGGAGTTAAGGCCCATGAAGCTTCGCTACTCACCGACCTCTCCCTATGTGCGCAAGGTGATGGTCCTGGCGTTGGAGACCGGCCTCGCCGAGCGCATCGAGCGGATCCCCACGGTGGTGCTGCCGACCAAGCCCAATGAGGAGATGGCGCGCGAGAACCCGCTGGTGAAGGTGCCGGCGCTCACCACCGACGACGGGCTCGTGCTCTATGATTCGCCGGTCATCTGCGAATATCTCGATACCCTGCACAATGGCCCCAAGCTCTTCCCGCCCGCGGGCAAGGCGCGCTGGATCGCGCTGCGCCAGCAGGCGCTGGGCGACGGCATCCTCGACGCCGCGATTCTCGGCCGCTACGAGGTGCAGCGGCCGAAGGAGTTCCAATGGCAGGACTGGATCGATGCGCAGCTGCGCAAGGTGCGCGGCGCGCTGGCGGCGCTCGAGATCGAGGCAGGCGGCAGCGACCTCGGCGGTCCACTGACCATCGGCCAGATCACCATCGGCTGTGCCCTGGGCTACCTCAATTTCCGCTATGCCGGCGAGGATTGGCCGGCGAAGCACCGCCGGCTCGCGACGTGGTACGAGGAGAGCTCGAAGCGCAAGTCGATGCAGCTCACCGTGCCGCGCGACCCGAGCTGACATCGCCGTCAAAGCGAGATCGGGAGGCACCCGACGGGCGCCTCTTCCGTTTTCACGCGCCGCCGCGGATGCCGTCGAGCCAGACGATCAAGTCGCGGGTGACCTCGTCGCGATTGCTCTCGTTGAACAGCTCGTGCCGCGCATCGGCATAGAAACGATGCGTCACGCGCGCGAGGCCGGCGCGGCGATAGCAAGCGAGAAGCTGCGCCACGCTCCTGGTGTTGGCGCCGACCGGATCGCGGCTGCCGGCGATGACATGGATCGGTAACCCCTTCGGAATGCCCGCCTGGCGCTCGGTGCTCGTCGCATTGCCGAGCGCATCCAGCATGTCGACCCAAAGCTGGACGGACGCAACGAAGCCGCAAAGCGGATCGGCGATGTACTTGTCAACCTCGGCGGCGTCGCGCGACAGCCAATCGAAGGGCGTGCGCGCGGGTTCGAACGGCTTGTTGAAGGCGCCGAAGGAGAAGGCGTGAAGCAGCGCGCTGCGGCCGCGCGGGCCCAGCCGCAAGCGCTCGACGCGGGCGACGACCCGCCCGGCCACGGCGAGCGGCGAGGGCCTGCCGCCCGAGCCGGACAGCACGGCGCCCGCCAGGGCATCGCCATGCACGCCGATGAAATGCTGCGCCAGGAACGAGCCCATGGAATGGCCGAGCAGGACAATCGGCGCGCCCGGATGCTGGGCGGCGATGCGCCGGTTGAGCTGCCAGAGATCGTCGAGGCATTTGCGCCAGCCGTCGCGCTCGGCGAAGAAGCCCAGTTCTTCCGGCGTGCGGGCGGTCCGCCCATGCCCGCGGAGATCGCCGGCATAGACCGCGTAGCCTGCCGTGGTCAGCGCGGCGGCGAGCCGGCGGTAGCGCTCGCCATGCTCCGCCAAGCCATGCACGACCTGGATGACGCCGCGCGGCGGCCCTGCATCGGGCCGCCAGCCATGGACGAACACCGCCGCGCCATCGGCGGCGGTGAGAGTGAAGCTCGCCGGCTGCATGCTCCCCGCGCGGGGCGGCGCTTGCCGCCTCAGTACATATGCTGGCCGCCGTTGATCGACAGCGTCGATCCCGTGACGAACCCGCCCTCGTCGGAGACGAGGAAGAGGACACCGCGCGCAATCTCGTCCGCCTGGCCGAGGCGGCCCACCGGAATGCGCGCCACGATCTTCTCCAGCACGTTGGGCGGGACCGCGCGCACCATGTCGGTGTCGACATAGCCCGGCGCGACCGCGTTGACGGTGACGCCGCGGCTCGCGCCCTCTTGTGCCAGCGCCTTGGTGAAGCCGTGAATCCCCGACTTCGCCGCGGCATAGTTCACCTGACCGTATTGGCCGGCCTGGCCGTTGATCGAGCCGATATTGACGATGCGGCCGAAGCGCCGCTCACGCATGCCGTCGATGACCAGGCGGCACATGTTGAAGCATGAGCCGAGATTGGTGGCGATCACCTCGTTCCAGTGCTCGGGCGTCATCTTGTGCAGCACGGCGTCGCGGGTGATGCCGGCATTGTTGATGAGGATATCGACCGGGCCGACCTCCTCCTCGATCCGCTTGACTGCAGCCTCGCACGCCTTGAAATCGGCGACATCGAATTTGAAGGACGGGATGTCGGTCTCGCGCGTGAATTTGCGCGCCGCTTCCTCGTTGCCGCCATAGGCTGCGGCTACTTTGTAGCCCGCCTTCTTCAGCGCCACCGAGACCGCCCGCCCGATGCCGCGCGTCCCACCCGTCACGATCGCTACCCGTGCCATCCCAACCTCCCTTTTTTGCCGGCGCGTACCGGGCCGCTTGGCCCGAGCCGCCGGTTTCCGCATCCGCTCAACCGCGCTCGACGCACATGGCGATGCCCATGCCGCCACCGATGCAGAGCGTCGCCAGCCCCTTCTTGGCGTTGCGCTTGCCCATCTCGTGCAGCAGCGTCACGAGGACCCGCGCACCCGAGGCGCCGATCGGATGACCAAGCGCAATGGCGCCGCCATTGACGTTCACTTTCTCCGGATCGAATCCGAGATCCTTGTTGACGGCGCAGGCCTGCGCCGCGAACGCCTCGTTGGCCTCGATGAGATCGAGATCGTCGACCTTCCAGCCGGCGCGCTCCAGCGCTTTGCGGCTCGACGGGATCGGGCCGGTGCCCATGATCGCCGGATCGACGCCGGCGGTCGCCCATGAGACGATGCGCGCCAGCGGCTTGACGCGCCGGCGCTGCGCCTCGTCCGCGCTCATCAACACGACCGTCGCGGCGCCATCATTGATGCCCGACGCGTTGCCGGCAGTGACCGTGCCGTTCTTGTCAAAGGCCGGACGCAGCTTGGCCAACGCCTCCATGGTCGTGCCGTGCTTCGGATACTCATCGTTCTCGACGATAGTGTCGCCCTTGCGGCCGGCGATCTTGACCGGGACGATCTCATCCTTGAAGCGGCCGGCTTTTTGCGCCGCCTCGGCGCGCGATTGCGAGCGCATGGCGAGTTGATCCTGCTGCTCGCGGGTGATCTGCCAGCGCTGCGCCACGTTCTCTGCGGTGTTGCCCATGTGATAACCATTGAAGGCATCCCACAAGCCGTCTTTGATCATGGTGTCGACGAGATCGGCGTCGCCCATCTTGACACCGCTGCGCAGGTGGATGCAGTGCGGCGCTTGACTCATGCTTTCCTGACCGCCGGCGACGACGATGGCGGAGTCGCCGTTGCGGATCGCCTGATAGCCCAGCGCGACGGCACGCAAGCCCGAGCCGCAGAGCTGGTTGATGCCGTAAGCGGTCACCTCATAGGGGATGCCGGCGCCGATCGACGCTTGCCGCGCCGGGTTCTGGCCTTCGCCGGCGGCCAGGATCTGCCCCAGAATGACCTCGGAGACTTCCTTGGCGTCCACATTGGCGCGGCGCATCGCCTCGGCGATCGCGACCTGTCCCAGATAATGCGCGGGCACCGAGCTGAGGCCGCCGTTGAACGAACCGACAGGGGTGCGCGCTGCGCCGGCAATGACGATCTCGGTCATCGGAGTGTCCTCATGCTGAAGAGTTGTCTGCCACTTCCCCTTAAATAGTCCGCCGCCCGGTGTTTGGGAACAGCCTCCGGCGAAGAGCGGTTTCTGCTTCAGCCCCGGCGCATTAACCTAGCGGCGCGCGCGACCTTGGATTGATCCGGCTTGGCTTCGGGGCCTTTCGGCGGGTTTTATGCTGCTCGAGCAGCCAGCGGGCAAGCGGCTGCCACACCGTCGCTGGCGCCTCGCGGGCGACGATCATGCCGATATGGCCGAGCGGCGGCGTCAACCGCTCGCTGCCGTGCAGCCGGTCGGCGAGAGCGGCCGCCGTCGCCGGGGGCACGATGCGGTCCTGCGCCGGCACCACGACGAGGCTGGGCAGCGATACGCGGGCCGGCAGCACCGGCTGCGACCTCACCTGCCAGCGACCCTGTCCCGGCGTATTCTCGCCATACCAGCCGCCCAGGCATTCCTGCGCCACCCGCAGGGCGAGTGGCACACCGTCATTGAGCCAATCCTCGACAGCGACAAAATCACGCTCCTCGGTACTGCCCTCGGGCACCGCCGCGAACCGCGTGAACTTGCGCAGCGCGAGCAGCGGGTCGAGCGCCGCGAACAACATCTGCAGCACGTCCACCGGCACTTCGCCGAGCGCGGCGAAGCCCCGCGTCAGCACCGCAGCAAGCTCGCCCAAGAGTCGCGCCTGTCCCGGCGCCTCCGCGTGGAAATCCCAGGGCGTTGCCAGTAGCACCAGCGACGAGACGAGCTCGGGCCGCCGCTGGACCAGCGCGAGGGCGAGCAGACCGCCCATGCAGTAGCCGAGCACGGCAACCGGCATCCCGGCCGTGGCGGCGGCGACCGCCGCCGCGGCTTCGAGGCGGCCGGCGACGTACTCGGTCAAGCTGAAGCGCCGCTCGGTAGCCCCAGGGCGCCCCCAATCGACCAGCAGCGGCCGCAGGCCCTGATCGGTGAGGAAGCGCAGCAGACTCTTCTCCGGCGCCAGATCGAGGATATAGGGACGGTTCACCAATGACGGGACGACCAGGACCGGGACGCCCCCGGCCGGTCCGTAATCGAGCAGACGCGAGGCGCCGTCGCGCCACAACACCGGCGGGTCGACCAGCGCGCGGCGGTAGGGATGCCGGCGATAGCGTTCCAGGCCGCTCAGGAAGACGTCGGCCCGCGCCCGCAGCTCGGCGTCGACCGCGGCGGCGAAATCGTCAGGTGGAATTTCGGCGACGCTTCGGCGCAGCGCGTTTGCGGCGGCGGCCAGCGCTGGCTTCCAGGGCAGCGAGCCGTTCTTCAAGAGCGGCAACGCGCCGTGCGAGCTGGTCCAGATCGTCGCTGCGGTGGCGAGATGCAGCGGCAGGGGCCGCGGCCCGAGCCGAGCGGTGGGCGGCGCCTCGCCCATCAGCGGCACCCGGCGACTGCGCCAGTGGCGTCAGCTCGCCGACGACGCGGGCGAAGACGCCGGCGAGGTCGGGATCCGCTGCCATGGCGATCAGCTGGTCCTGCCACAGGTCGACATACCTCTTGGCAAGGCTCGCAAGGTCCGGCGGTGCGGCCATGAGGAGAAGTATATCGGCGGCGCCAGGCAAAGGCCAGCGCAGGGCGGGTGTTCTGCATTGCAGCATCCCTTTGAAAAAGCTGTTATGCTCAATAATTCACCGGCGCGTCGCGCGTGGAGGGCTGGGAAGGGAATTGATATGAACGATCAGGTTGGTGCCCAGAAGCCGCCGGTGGTCATCAAGAAATACGCCAATCGGCGCCTCTACAATACGGCCACCAGCAGCTACGTCACCCTCGACGATCTGAGCCGCATGGTTAAGGAAGGCAGTGAGTTCGTCGTCTATGACGCCAAGAGTGGCGAAGATATCACCCGCGCAGTACTGACGCAGATCATCGTGGAAGAGGAGCAGAAAGGGCAGAACCTGCTGCCGATCAGCTTCCTGCGGCAGCTCATCAGCCTTTATGGCGACAGCATGCAATGGCTGGTGCCGCGCTATCTCGAGCACGCCATGTCGACCTTCGCGCATAATCAGGAGCAGATGCGTAAGAACCTGCAGGAGGCGTTTGGTGGCCTTTTCCCTTTCGGTCCGCTCGAGGAGATGGGCAAGCAGAACCTGGCGCTGTTCGAGAAGACGATGAAGATGTTCTCCCCCTTTCCGGCGGTCAACCCGGTGGAGAAGCCGCGCGGCGACCGACCGCCGGAGGAACGTCCCGGCGAGGCGAGCCTAAAGGAGCTCACCGACCGGCTCAACGTGCTGCAGCGGCAGATCGAGGCGCTCGTCAAGCCCAGCAAGGAATAGCGCTGACGGTGGCGCGTGCCGGCGCGCGTCTTCTCGACATGCCGTGTTGGATGCCTAGCCCCAAGGGGCGGGCGACAGCTCAGGAAGCCGCAGCCTCGCGGCGGCTGTTGCCTTGCTCCATCTTGGCCCAAGGCCGCTCGATCGTCGGCTTGCCAATGAAATAGCCCTGGAGAAAGCCGATGCCCTCGCGCCGCAGAATCGCCGCGTCGCGCGCCGTCTCGACGCATTCCGCGACCGTGGCGAGGCCCAGGCCGTTGGCGAGGCCCACCAGGTGGCGTAGGAACACTTGGTTGTCGTAGTTCTGGCCGAGATTGCGGATGAACGAGCCGTCGACCTTGACCGTGTCGACGGCCAAGGTCTGCAGGTGGCGCAGCGATGTGAAGCCGGCGCCGAAATCGTCGAGCGCGATGCGGCAGCCGAGCTCGCGCAGGGCACCGACGAAGCGCGCGGATTCCTCGATGTCGTGCAGCGCCGCCGTCTCCGTGATCTCGATCACCAGGCGGCCGGCGATGTCGCGTCTGCCTCTGAGCAAAGTAGTGATCGTGCGCAGCCAGGCATAGTCGGTCGCGGTCAGCCCCGAGATGTTGAAGCCGAGGCAGACGCCAGGATTGGCCGCGACCTCGGCCACGGCGCGCTCCAGCACGTAGCGGTCGATGGTGCGGATGAAGCCTAGTTGCTCGATGACCGGCATGAAGTCTCCGGCGGGGACATTGTTGCCGTCCTCATCGATCATGCGCAGCAGGCATTCGTAGTAGTCGACCGTACCGGTGTCGGCGACGACCACCGGCTGGTAGGCGAAAATGAGCCGCTCGTCGCGCAGCGCGCGCTGCACCCGCTCGCCCAGCGCCATGCCGAGCCGGTGCTGGCGGTGTTGCTCCTCGGAGAGGCGGTAGGGCACGAAGCAGTTGCGGCCCGCGCGCTTGGCCTCGGCGAGCGCCGTCTCGGCCCGCGTCATCACCTCGTAGCTCGTCTTTGCCTGCTCGGGGAAGGTAGCGCTGCCGATCGACACGGTGGCGTAGACCGGGCCTGAGGCGGTCATGACCGGCACGTGGCTCACGGCGGCGAGGATCTTCTCTGCCGCAACGGCGACGTGCTCTTCCGGGCAATTCGCCAGTACGATGCCGAAACGATCGCCGCCGACGCGGCCGATCACGTCGCTGACGCGCAGGCTGCGGTCGAGGCGCTGGCCGATGGCGACGATCACGGCATCGGCCGGCTCGTAACCCAGCGCGTCGTTGATCGCCGCGAGCTTGTCGATGCCGATCGCCAGATAGGCGCCGGCGCTGCCGGAGCGCACGCTCGACGAGACGATGTGGTCAAGCGCCTCGCGCAGACGGCGCTTGTTGAAGTGCCCGGTGAGCTCGTCGTAATTGGCAGCCTGCTCGAGCTTGAGCTCATGCGCCTTGCGGCTGTTGATGAGGCGCCAGACGCCGCGCATCTTGACCGGACGTCCGCCCTCGTCGAACAGCGCCGTGCCGCGGTCATGCACCCAGGCGAAGCCGCCGTTCTCGGCACGGACGCGATATTCGCAATCGAAGGCCTCGCCGCCGGTCCAATGGGCATTGAGCCGCTGCTGACGCAGCAGCAGATCGTCAGGGTTGAGTCGCCCGGCCAACACGCGTCCCGAGGCGATCGCGCCGGCATCGGCGATGCCGAGCATGGTCGCGACCGAGCCGTGCCAGGTGATGGCGTCGGTGACGAGATCCCAGTCATAGGCCACATCGCCGGCAGCAGTCAGAGCGACGTGCAAGCGTTGCGGCTCACGGTCGACCGAGGTCATGTGTTCAGATCGTTTCATCTGCTGCTGGGTCGAACAGCCAATTCAAGACGCGGACAGGAGAATTCTGGGTCGATCGTAGAAGCCAACCACTTTACGAAAGCTTAAATCTGAAATGAACGAATTCTGTACTTAAGATGGCGTGTGCCGCCGAGAAAATGCAGGCAATGCTTGGTTAAATTCTCTTGACATTACTTACCTGAAGCAGTGGTCGCCCTGGGCGAAGAACTTGGCCTCAGGGAAACCGGCGCCGTGCCGCTCAAAATGAAGCTCGAAACGCGCGGCATAGCACAGGAGCTCGGGTTGTATCCGCGTCGTCGGGTAAACATACCGTCCGCCGTGATGTCAAACCGCGCAGGCACCGGGAAGCCATGAAGGCCATGGGGCGCGGCTCGCCCCGCGGCCCTCGCTCGCCATGCGCGCGTTTATCCAGCGATACGAAGCCTGCGGTCTCGC
>Ga0134125_10009787_pt1 | contig 10777 bp, 11 predicted proteins | sample KB31751_FD_96464 | JGI IMG/M metagenome (GOLD analysis project Ga0134125, IMG submission 96464) | Terrestrial soil microbial communities with excess Nitrogen fertilizer from Kellogg Biological Station, Michigan, USA - KB3-175-1 | ecosystem: Environmental > Terrestrial > Soil > Unclassified ...
ACGACTGGTCTGCTGCTTGACCGCTTCTTTGCGCCGTACATTGCCGCGCTTATGCTGGCGATTTCGGGACTCGGCATTCTCGCATTAACAACCGCATCGACTGCGGCGACAGCCTTAGCCGGAACGGCCCTGATGGGTTATGGCTTGGGCAGCGAAGCCGACGTTGTACCTTACTTAATCGCTCGCTACTTCGGCAGGAAACATTTTGCCGCGCTTTACGGCCTTACATGGACAGCTTATGCAGTTGGTGGTGCCACAGGCCCAATTGTTGTGGGCCATTTCTATGATCGCGCAGGAATGTATCAGCCGCGCATGGTTGCCGCGCTTGCATTGACTTGTGCGGTTGGTGCGGCGCTCAGCTTCTTGCTGCCGCGCTATCCCGCCGAGCCTCACAATGGGTCCGTTGATGCCGTTCTCGCAAAAGCGATGGCCACCGAAGCCTAATTTTCGCCAAGGGCCGTGCTTGCCGCACTTGCAGCTCACCGTATCACGACAGAATCTTTCATTGCATGTGATCTTGTGAAAAACAATCCGCTCTTGACTCGACGGTTAACGGGCTATACGGAAGTTATTCGGTGCTTCGTGATCGGTCCAACGAACGCGTTTATCAGGATTTGGCGGCGCAATCGTGATCGTCGCCATAGGGAGCGATTTCGAATCGGCGGCGGCCCTCGCAAATCACTAACCGCTAGGTCAAACTGTGCGGGAGTATTTACAATATCTGCTCCCATATGAACCTTGCCGCAATCCAGTCTGCCCTTCGCGAACGGAACCTTGACGCCTGGCTGTTTTGCGATCACCACCATCGCGATTCGATTGCCTACCACGTCCTGGGATTGCCCGAGAAGCTGATGGTCACGCGCCGCTGGTTTTATCTCGTACCAGCGGAAGGTGATCCGCAAAAACTGGTCCATAAAATCGAAGCCGGACATTTGGACTCATTGCCCGGTGTGAAGCGTTCGTATGCAGCCTGGCAGGAATTATTTGAAGGCCTGAAGCAAATGTTGGCCGGGCATCGCGATGTCGCCATGCAATACTCGCCCAACAACAGCATTTTTACGATATCGCTGGTCGATGGCGGAACGCTGGAACTGATACGCGGGTTGGGGAAGAATATTGTGAGCTCGGGTGATCTGGTTGCCCTTTTCGAAGCTACTCTGACCGAAGAACAGATCAAAACCCACTTCGCAGCCCGCGACGCCCTGGACAAAATTACAGCCGCTGCATTCCAGGAAATTGGCCGCCGCGTCCGCGATGGCGGCACCAACGAGTTCGAAATCCAACAATGGATTCTGGAAGGGTTTCGGCGAGAGAATCTAGTGTGCACGGACGCTCCAGTTGTAGCGGTAAATAAAAACAGCGGCGATCCTCACTATGGGCCGAGCAGCACAAATTCGGCTCCAATACGCGAAGGCGATTTTGTCCTGCTTGATATCTGGGCCAAGAAAAACGTGCCGGATGCCGTCTATTACGACATCACATGGACAGGGTTCGTGGGCAAGGCGCCATCAGACCGCATGCAGGAAGTGTTTAACGCCGTGCGCGATGCTCGCGACGCGGGCGCGAAATTCGTTGAAGAATCGATTGCCTCTGGCAAAACCATAGCTGGATATCAAGTAGACCAGGCGGTCCGTAATCAAATTAAAAAGGCTGGCTTGGGCAATTATTTTGTCCACCGCACCGGCCACTCGATTGGAACCGAGGTGCACGCCAACGGCGCCAACATGGATGACCTCGAAATCCACGACGAGCGCCGCCTTCTGCCTAACACCCTATTTTCGATCGAGCCGGGGGCCTATTTCCCGGAGTTCGGCGTGCGCAGCGAGATCAACATGCTGGTCCGCAGCAAGAGCGCTGAAGTAACTGGTAGAATGCAAAAAGAGCTCGTACTCATCTGAATTCTTGAAGTCAGGGTGGACGGCTAGGGCCGAGTTCACGAAGATATGGCAACTACCCCCGTTAGAAGAGATCCAATTTCAAAGAATACGTCCAGCACTCCGGGCACAATGTCAGTGGTTGCTCCGGCAGTGGCCTGGCTCATCCCTGGCGCCGGACATCTCATCCAGAAGCGCTGGATTCGCGGCCTGCTGCTGATGGCGTCAATCGTCATCATGTTTGTGCTGGGGCTGCTTATGGATGGGCGTATTTACCGTCCGAATGGCGGGGACATTCTCGATATTCTGGGCTTTATCGGCGACTTGGGCGCAGGCGGAATGTACATCGTGAGCCGTGCCATGGATCTTGGCCACACCATCGTTCCGCACACCACTGCGGACTACGGAACCAAGTACCTCATCGTTGCCGGGCTGTTGAACTTCATCAGCGTTGCTGATGCCTACCACATCGCGATCGGTAAAAAATCTTAATGGTACTTTCTCACTTTAACGCCGCCCTGCTGTTTTCCGTTTTTGCGTCTGTGGTCTTTGGAATCACCGTTCGCGACACCTCCCGCGAACAGGTCCGCTACGGTCTTTACTGCTTCGCAATGTTCATGGGCGGGCTGATCGTGGCCGGTTGGGTGATGTGGGCGTTAAGGCATTAGGAAGCTTTTAGCCGTTAGCTCTTAGCCTTTAGCTTTTCGGTTCATCAGACTTTCAATCGGTTCGATACGCTGTCCGTCAACCAAAGCCATTTCGTCGGATTCAAGCCAACGGCTAAGAGCTAACGGCTAAAAGCAAAGCTGTTTATCCCTCCCACACAAACGCGTCGAACACGCGCTTAGTTTCAAATCCCAAATGATGGTACAGTTCGATCGCACGCTTGTTGGCCTCAGTTACGGTTAAAGAAAGCGTAGAAAACTTCCGCTGCTTCAGATTGCGCATCGTGGCCGCCATCAGCAATTTTCCCAGGCCGTGGGCGCGGTAATCCGGCAGCACGCAGACCTGAGTCACGTGGCCGACATCGTGACGCACGCGTGAGCACAGAATGATGCCGGCGAGCGAATGTGCTTCGCGATCAACCGCAACAAACGACGACTCGGGATCGAATGTGCCGCAGCCGGGAAAACGGATGATGTTGTTCAAAAATCGCAGGGAGCCGCTGAGCGTACGGTATTGGTCGTTGATTTCGGAATCGACGTGATTGCGATATGCCGCAGTGATTACGCCAGCGGAAGACTGATAATCGTGCTCAGTCCAGCGGCGGATTTCAAATTGTGCGGAAAGTTTGCTTTCGCCGTTTTGCATTTCCGCCAGTGGCAAGGTCATGAACAGCCGAGCATGACGGCTGAATCCCTGATCCACAAAGGGTTTTGATGCAGAGCCGATTTCGTGCGCCAGCAGTTGCGCCTCGATGCGGTGTACGCCCGGCGATTGCTGCAGAGTTTCGATGACATGCGTCAAAAGGCGGCGCTCGACTTCGCCTCGATTCATTCCGTTCTCGCCGTCGCGCACGAACAGATCGCCGATCACGCCTTTATTGTTTTCGTAAACGAAAAACGAATAGCCAAAAACATTTCCGCGGGAAACCGCAGCATAGCCCGGCAGAAACTTGGCATCCATGTAGCGCAAGATCATTTCCGCGGAGCCTGTGTAATCCCAACACAGCAGGTCGGCCCACACCTTGATCTCATCGTCCAGCAAAGGACGCAGATCGGCCGATGAAAAGTGCCTGAGGTCGAGAATCTCCACCTAGTCCTACGAGATCACCGGGCAGGAAACCGGCAAATCTCCGCGCAGCAACCCCTGAGTTTAGTAGCAGGGAAGGGCAGTATCAAACCGAGGGAACAAGGAAGGGCAATGCATTTGTGAAGAAGATCCAGATCATCGCGCGGCGACGTAAAAATATTCCAATTTTTGCGGCACGAAATTCCCCAGGTATATAACTTTTCTGCCGCTATCTTTGGCAACACTTTTTTGAAAGCCTTGGGCGGCGACCACGATATGCTCTCCCGGTGGAATCTGTCGCATTTGATAATTGGAAATTGTTTGATTGCGATAGAACGCGAGGCCAAATTCCGTCTCCCGTGGCGCCAGAAATACAGCCACCGGAAGGTGGTGTGGATCGAGATTCGCCAGTTCGTTCGCAACCGGCCGTGCAGAAAGTGTCTGGTTTAGCGGCATGGCGCCGAAGCGTACCGCTATGGCGAGGGCCAAAATTGTGGGTACGAGAGTGGCGAGACGCAAGGCACGCAAATCAGACTTGATCAGTAAAACAAATATTGCAATTGCGAGAACGGCGGAAACTGTTAGCGGGACCGCGGCTGCGTTCCACGGAACCCGATGCTCAAGCACCAGGTATTGGACCACCAAGGCTGCAAAAACCAGCGCACCTGCCAGGATGGCTTGGCCAGCTGAGACAAGAAAACGAAGCCATCTCGAAGCTTTTTTGGAAGATCGCGCCCAAATAAATCTACTGACCAGGACCGCACCCGCCGGAATCGCAGGCAGCACGTATCCCGACAGCTTGGATTGTGACAAAGAAAAAAAGATCACGACCACGCCAATCCAGATCAGCAAAAACGAGCGTAAGGTATCCGCGACCGGATTTCGCAATTGACGCGCTGCCCCAGCCAGGGCGACAATCGCGATAATCGACCACGGCACCCATCCCAGCAGCATGACGGGGATGTAGTACCAGAACGGCTCTGGGTGGTGATATAAGTTACTTCCAAACCGCGCGAGATTGTGCTCCACGATGAACACGTGGAAGAACTGGGGATTGCGCAATTGCACCACAGCGTACCAGGGCAGGGCGACCGCGCAGCCCAGCAAGAGCCCGGGAACCCAAAGCGTGTTGAGAACAACACGCCCGCGCCGCTGCAACGCTGCAAAAATTACAATGATCCCGAAAGCTAAGAAGGGCGCGACTGGACCCTTAGCCAACGTACCTAATGCTAGAAACCCATAAAAGATCAGCAGATCTTTTCTCTCGCCGCTCTCAAGCCACGCATACCATGCCAGCATCCCAATCGTTAATGCCGCGGTCAACGGCATGTCGGTCGAGGCGGCGCGCGAGAATCCCACAATCCCGGCCGAGGTTGCGAGCACGAGTGCGCCATCGAGTTCCGATCCCGAACGGAAGCGCCGCAAAAACCAATACACCGCGAGCACCATCAGGAACGCGTCGAACACGGAAGGCAAACGGGCCGCCCAATCGCTTACACCGAAAAGGCGAAATGCAATTATTGCCTGCCAGTAATAAAGGGGCGGCTTTTCGAGCCATGGAATTCCGCCCAGAGTCGGCGTGATCCAGTCATGCCGCGCCAGCATTTCACGCGCGACCTGCGCATAGCGGGGCTCATCTGCGCCGATCAACCCGAAGGCCGCAAGCTTCCAAAGAAAAAAGAATGCGGGAACAGCCAGCAGCAGGATCCAGTCAGTAAAACGTGAGCGGTTCTTCACTCGGTGTGGTTTCCTCGGTGGCGTTCCTCTGTGTAACTCAGTGCGCTCTGTGGTAAGGCTTTTAAACGGACGGGCAAAAAGAATCTTACTGGAAATTTTGCGTAGCCCTGATTCTGCCCAGGATGCTCTCGACCGCGGCGTGTAGCGGGCCCTCCACCGCGCAACCGCTGGCGCAAGCGTGGCCACCGCCGCCGAATTCGGTAGCGATGCGCGAAACATCAACTTGGCCCTTGCTGCGCAGGCTCACACGGAAGCGCCCGTCGGGCAATTCGCGAAAGAAAGCTGCGACCTCGACATCACCAATTGCGAGAGCATAATTCACCAAGCCTTCGCAATCTTCCTCTTTCGCGCCGACGCGGTCCATCTGCTCCTGCGTCACCCATATCCACGCCAGCGGACCTTCGCGTTGCAAAGCTGAAAGCGCCGCGCCCAGCAACCGCATCTTTGCCGTGGAGTGTCCGAAGTAAACTTGACGCGCACTACGCGCCGGATCAGCTCCTGCCAGCACCAGCTCACGCGCAAGTTCAAACGTGTGCTCGCTGGTGCCCTCGAACATGAATGCGCCGGTGTCTGTGAGCACCGCAGTGTAAAGGCAGGTTGCGATTTCCGGAGTGATTTTCACGCCAGCTTGCTTGGCCATGCGAAAAACCATTTCCGCAGTGGCAACAGCGTTTGGATCAATCCAGTTCACATGCGCAAACGTGCGACCGCTCTTGTGATGATCAATATTGATAAGGAACTGGTTTTCCAAGCCCTCCAGGCGCGCGCGTTGAATGCTGTCGCACTCCAGAAGAATTGCGGCGTCGTAATCCCCATTGACGCGTTCGGATTGAATCACGGTCGAAGCAAACGGCAACTGCTGATAAACGCGAGGAACCCCATGGCGCAAAACCACTTCCGCTTTTTTCCCCATGGAGCGGAGAATTTGCTGGCAAGCCAGGCTCGATCCCACGGCATCGCCATCCGCGCGGTCATGCGAGGTGAGCACAAACCGCTCGCGGCGTTTGATCTCGGCTAGGACCTGGTCAAGCATGGGAACTCTGCTTTCAAAACCTGATCAACTCCTCTTCGTCCGCTTCAACAACTGGTCGACGCGCGCATTGAACTTATCTGAACGATCGAGGATGAACAGTAATTCCGGAGCCCGCCGAAGATGCAGGCGGTCAGCCACCTCGTGACGAATGAACGCCGACGCGGCAACCAGGCCTTCCATGCTGCGCTGGCATTCTTCGTCGTCTCCGACGACCGAAACCAGCACACGTGCCGATCTCCCGTCTCCAGCCATCTCAACCGCAGTCACCGTCGCAAGCCCGATGCGAGGATCAGCCAGTTCACCTTCGACAATGGTGTCAATCTCCTCCCGCAGAGCCTCGCCCAAACGCTCCCGATGATATTTGGCCCCTCGCTTTTCCACACAGACCTCTCACGTAAAACCGATGAGAATATCAGAAATGAGTGTTAAGGGAATGTCAAAGGGGTGATGCAGCGTATCGGAACTTAGAGGCTTACGGCGTTTAGGGAAACCTAGTTCCTAGATGACACCCAGAACCAATTCTTTCGCAGACGATCAACTTCGAAGAACTCTCCTCCGAAGTCCCCAGTTTTGGGTGGAAGATCGTCCGTCGAGTAAACAAATCCAGAAAAGCTATCCAGAATTCCTCGATAGTCGAAAAAGAGGATTAATGTGTCGCTTTGACGGCGAAACCGCACTATCTCTCCTCCGCTACTGGAAAGATATGAGAGTCGACTAGGTAAAGCAATAAGATCACCTCTTCCCCCCGCGTTTTGAATCTGGCTTTCATAATTGCCACTGAGCACGTCAGCAACGACATTCGATCGGGCAGTGAAGTGTAGCCGAAAATTGAGGTTCGTCGTCAACGCAGTGAATGGCACAAATATGACGATAAGGGCAGTTGCAATATTTACGGTGAGAGGAGGAATCCCGATTGCGATTTCGCTCCGTTTTCTAATCAGTTGAACTACTGACCAAACCAATGAGACAAGAAAGAAAATACCTATCCCGAACTCAAGAATCGGCTCAAGAAACGGTGTTAAGTATTCGACCAGTGTCCAACGGAAAAGACTAACCAGGATTGTTGCAGAGAGTGCACAGAGTGCGAGAGTTAGGGCGCGGCTCGCAACCTTGAATCCTTGCATTTGACTCTTAAACGGCTCCGCGGACATACCTTAGGGAGTGTACCCGAGCCTTGGGGCAGTTATGTAGTGCAGTAAAACGAAGGTCATCGAGGCTAAAGCTAGTCACGTATCTTCCCAAATGTGCCACCGCACTGTCTCAGACGCGCGCGCGCGTCGTTTCGGGATGACACTCCGTGGTGATGTTACAAAAAATCCACGAACGAGTCTGTCACTTCGGCTCCGGCGTTATTCGCAATCCGCATGGCTTGGCGTTCGACATTCTTCATCAAGCCATCGAGATAATCGCGCGAATCGGAGACGCTGACCACGCCAATGGTTGCGCGGTTCCACAGCCCTGAGGCGTCAAGCTCAGCCGTTGCTACGTTGAAGTGTGCGCGCAGCTTATCTTTCAGGCTGCGCACGACTTGCCGTTTATCTTTCAGGGACTGTGCGTGCTCGATCTGGAGCTCGATGGTGAGGAGGGCGACCATATAGCTGTCAGCTTTCAGCCGTTAGCCATCAGGTAAACCAGAGCATAGGCAAACGCTTGCCGCCCAAGATCGGGAATCTCGACCGTCCAAGCTGACGGCTGATGACTGGAAGCTGGCGACTGATTACGCCATCACTTCTGCGGCGACCTTTTCCGTCACGAAAGCTTCGATCACGTCGTTGGTTTTGATGTCGCCGTAGTTGGCGATGGAGATGCCGCACTCCATGCCGTTGGTGACCTGGCTGGCGTCATCTTTAAAGCGGCGCAGCGAGCTGACCTTGCCTTTGAAGACAACGATGTTGTCCCGCAGCAGGCGAACTTCTGAATCGCGCTTGATCAAGCCATCAGTGACGCGGCAACCTGCAACGGTTCCAACTTTCGGAATGCGGAAGGTTTCAAGCACCTGTGCGCGGCCCTGATAAGTTTCCTTGATCGTCGGCTCAAGCAAGCCGCTCATGGCACGCTTGATCTCGTCCTGCAACTCGTAAATGATCGAGTGCAGCCGGATATCAACTTCTTCCTGCTCCGCGAGTTCCTGCGCTTTGCGTTCCGGACGAACGTTGAACCCGATGATGATTGCGTTCGATGCTGACGCCAGCAGCACGTCGCTTTCGGTGATCGCGCCTACGCCAGAGCGCAGCACTTTCAGCCGAACTTTGTCATTCGACATCTTGCCCAGCAGATCGCCTAAAACTTCGACCGAACCGTGAACGTCGCCCTTCAGAATGATGTTGAGTTCCTTAGTGCCCGCGCTCTTAACTTGTTCAGCCAGGCCTTCAAGGGAGACGCGCGAAGTCTTGGCCAGCGTGGCTTCGCGGGCTTTCTGCTCACGGTAATCAGAGATGCCGCGGGCTTTATCGCGATCGGCAACGACAACGAACTGGTCGCCGGCTTGCGGCAGGCCTTCCATACCGAGAATCTCAACCGGCGTGGATGGAGGCGCAGCACTGAGCTGCTGCCCGCGATCATCAAACATGGCGCGAACTTTTCCGTAAACATTGCCCACCACGAAATTGTCGCCGGTGTGTAGAGTGCCATTTTGCGCGAGCACTGTGGCCACTGGGCCGCGTCCACGATCGAGTTTGGCTTCGAGAACAACTCCAGTCGCCGGACGATCCGGATTCGCTTTCAACTCCTGCAGATCGGCAACCAGACAAATCATTTCCAGCAACAAGTTCAAATTAGTTTTCTGCTTCGCCGATACATCCACGAACACAGTTTTACCGCCCCAATCTTCTGGCATCAAGCCGCGATCGGCGAGTTGCTTCTTCACGCGGTCGGGCAGCGCTCCCGGCTTGTCAATCTTGTTGACGGCCACAATTATGGGCACTTCCGCCGCATGTGCGTGGTCGATAGCCTCAAGCGTTTGCGGCATCACGCCATCGTCGGCGGCAACTACCAGCACAACGATGTCCGTTGCCTTTGCTCCGCGTGACCGCATGCGGGTAAAGGCCTCGTGACCCGGAGTATCGAGGAACACAATCTGACGTCCAAATGCCGGTGAGCTCTTATCCTGGATCGAAACTTTGTACGCGCCGATGTGCTGAGTGATTCCGCCCGCCTCGCCTTCAGCCACGCTGGTTGAACGGATTGAATCGAGCAGCGTGGTCTTTCCGTGATCGACGTGGCCCATGATGGTGACCACAGGCGGACGCGTAACTGCCTCTGCGCCGCCTTCTTCGGTGGAAGTTGTTTCGGCGGCTTCTTTCGCGGCCTGTTCTTCAAAGCTGATGACATTGGTGTCAGCGCCGAAGAATCGCGCCATCTCGCTGGCCAGTTCGGTATCAAGATTCTGGTTAATCGTGGCAAATACGCCCTTCGCCAATAGACGCGCAATCAAATCCTTCGCGCGAATCTCCAGCTTCTCGGCCAAGTCCTTAACGCTGACTCCTTCGGTGATGGTGATGTTCCGCGTGATCGGCAGCGGCTCGTTTGAAAGCGAAAGCCGCGGCGGCGGAACAAAGCCCTTCATTGGGCCTTCTTTCACCCCGCGTGGAACATAGCGTTGACCGGGTCTGCGAGAAGGCCCACCGGGGCGGCTTCCCGGACGCGTAGGTCCGGGCGGCGGAAGGCCTGTCCCGACGCCGATTGGGCGTGGCCCAGATGAACCTTGCCGCGTGGGATGCATCGGTCGCCGTTCGCCAGGACGCATCGGCGGACGGGAACCCGGCGCTCCGGCTGCTGGCCGCGGTCGCTGGAAAATTGGCTGTCCCGGAACAGGCCGGCCCGGAGCCGGACGGCTGGACATCGGTCGAATGGGTTGTCCTGGCTGAGGTCCCGTTGTTCTGGGAGGCTGTGCCGCTGGTCTCGGCGGAGCTTGGTAAACCGGCCGCGGTCCCGTCTGCGGCACAATCATGCGCGGTGCCGGAGTTTGCGGACGAGCCGGTGCAGTCGGGGCAGCCGGTCGTTGAGCCTGAGCCGCGATATTAGGAGCCTGACCTTGTGCGGACGAAGCTGGCGGCGCAGCACTGGCAGCCGGAGGCGGAGGTACGCGAGCGGCCGGAGGAGCAGCGGGCGCAACGCTTGCAGCCGGCGGAACCGATGTAGGCGGCGCAGTCGGTCTGGGCGGCACAGTCGGAGTCACGACCCGCGGCGGTGCAGCGGCTGCAGGTGCACTGGGTACGGGTGGCTTGATCGCAGGCGCAGCCGGTTTGGCTTCTTGCGCTGGCGGTTGCACTGGTCGGGGTGGCGCACTCGGCGCCGCGGCTGTGCTTTGCTGCTTGGCCAGAATCGCCTTTAACACATCGCCCGGTTTGGAGATGTGAGACAGATCGATCTTAGGCTTCACGCTATCAGCGTCGGCACGCGC
>Ga0134125_10009789_pt1 | contig 10775 bp, 12 predicted proteins | sample KB31751_FD_96464 | JGI IMG/M metagenome (GOLD analysis project Ga0134125, IMG submission 96464) | Terrestrial soil microbial communities with excess Nitrogen fertilizer from Kellogg Biological Station, Michigan, USA - KB3-175-1 | ecosystem: Environmental > Terrestrial > Soil > Unclassified ...
CGTCGTGGTCCAGGCGCGCGCTGCTCGCCATCGCCGCGCAGCATCTGGCGAAGGCGCGCAGCATCGCGGTCATCGACTATCACACCGGGCTCGGGCCGCGCGGGCACGGCGAGCGCATCGTCGTCCACCGGCCGGAGAGCCAGGGGCTCGCCCGCGCGCGCGAGTGGTGGGGCGAGATCACCTCGACCTCGCTCGGCACGTCGACCTCGTCCGACGTGGTGGGCGACGGGCTGACCGGGCTCGAGCACGCGCTCACCCATGCCGAGGTCACCGGCATGGCGCTCGAATACGGCGTGCGGCCGCTGATGGAGACATTGGACGCGCTGCGCGCCGACAACTGGCTCCATCATCACGGCGAGCGCGACAGCGCCGAGGGGCGCGAGATCACGGCGCAGATGCGCGCGGTGTTCTACGGCGACGACGATGCGTGGAAGGAGGCGGTGTGGGAGCAGGGGCTCGAGGCGCAGCGGCGGGCGGTGGCTGGGTTGCAGGGATAGAGTACTTGGCATAGAGCCCCCCTCACCCTCCCAGCGCTTCGCGATGGGGCCCATTGCGCGGCAACGGCAGGGTAAGGGGGCTCGTGACGCAGTGAGACCCAACAATGCGGCATGAAACCGGCGCCGTGTGGCGCGTCGCGGTCGATGCGCCGGACGCGGAGTTGGCGGACGGGGCGGCGGCGGCGCTCGGCACGGTGTGCGTCGCGGTCTCGGCGTTCGAGAGCGCGGGCGGGGCGTGGCGGGTCGAGGGCTTCGCCCGGGGGCGGCCCGATGCGTGGCTCGTCGAGGCGGCGCTGGCGCTGGCCTGGGCGGAGCGCCAAGGCGCGCCGCCGGCGCCGGCGATCGAGCGCGTCGCCCCTCGCGACTGGCTCGCCGAGAACCAGGCGAGCTTCCCGCCGCTCTCGGCCGGGCGCTATTTCATCCATGGCTCGCATCACCAGGGGCGCGTGCCGGCGGGCCGCATCGGCTTGCGGATCGACGCCGCCACCGCCTTCGGCACCGGCGAGCATGCGACGACGGAGGGCTGTCTGCTCGCGCTCGATCGCCTGGCGCGGCGGGGAGGGCGGCGCTGCGTGCTCGACATGGGCAGCGGCACCGGCATCCTCGCCATCGCCGCCGCCAAGACCTGGCGCCGGCCGGTGCTGGCGCGCGACATCGACGCCGAGGCGGCGCGCGTCACTTGGCGCAACGCCGCCGTCAACGGCGTCGCGGCGCTGGTCCAGGTCGGGCGCTCCGACGGCTACCGCGACCGGCTTCTGCGGCGCGCCGGGCCGTTCGACCTCGTCCTCGCCAACATCCTGGCGCGGCCGCTGATGCTCATGGCCAAGGATCTCGCCCGCACGCTCAAGCCCGGCGGCACCGCCGTGCTCTCCGGCCTGCTGGCGCGCCAGGAGGCGTCGGTGCTCGCCGCGCATCGCGCGCAAGGCCTGACCTTGCGCCGCCGCATCGCCATCGGCGGCTGGCACACGCTGGTTTTGCGCCGCGGCTGACGCAGCCCCTCGCCGCGCGAAGCGGCGAGAGGGAGCGGCCCGCTGCGCAGCAGCGGGAGGGTGAGGTGCGCGTCCGCGGCACGATCCCGCCTGGATCGTTGCGCTGATTCGCCGGCATGGCCGGCGCGGCGGCGTTCGCTATGATGCGCGCCGCCCCAGCCACCCCCAGGCATGAGCCCTGAATGACCGCTCTCCAAGCCCTCATCATCGCCCTCCTGCAAGGCGTCACCGAGCTCTTCCCGGTGAGCAGCCTGGGGCATGCCGTGATCCTGCCGAAGCTGGTCGGCTGGGACATCGACCAGCATGCCCCGACCTTCCTGCCGTTCCTGGTGGTGCTGCATTTGGGCACGGCGGCGGCGCTGCTGGCGTATTTCTGGCGCGACTGGCTGGGCCTCGCGCTGGCGTTCTTCGGCGTCGGCCCGCTCGAGGAGCGGCGCGCCAAGTGGCGGCTCTTGTGGCTCATCGTCGTCGCCACCATTCCGGCGGCGGTGCTGGGCTTCGCCTTCGAGCAGTTCCTGCGGGGCCTGTTCGGCTCCGCCGTCGTCGCGGCGGCGTTCCTCATCGTCAACGGCGTCGTGCTGTTCGCCGCCGAGCGCTTGCGCCGCCAGGGCGGCGAGCGCCTGCTCACGGCGATGAGCTGGCAGCAGGCGCTCGTCATCGGCCTGTGGCAGAGCGCGGCGCTCATCCCCGGCATCTCGCGCTCCGGCACCACCATGGTGGGCGGCCTCCTGCTCGGCTTGCATCACCGCGAGGCGGCGCATTTCTCCTTCCTCATCGCCACGCCGATCATCATCGGCGCCGCCGTCCTCGAAGTGCCGCATCTCTTCCAGCCCGAAGTGGCGCACGCCTTCAACGCGCTGGTGTGGCTTGCCGGCGCCGTCGCCGGCGTCACCGCCTATCTCAGCACCGCCTTCCTGATGCGCTATTTCCGCCGCCACGATTTCGAGGCGCTCGACCCCTTCGCCTATTACTGCTGGGCCGCCGGCGCGCTGTCGCTGGGCGTGCTGCTGCTACGCTGAGGCCCCGCACTATTCCGGCGCGATGGGGTCCGTGCCAGAGCCCCAAACCTTGCCACAAATGCCCCGCATATCGCTGAAATGCGCGGCGAAACGTGTTGCTGCGCCCGGCGCTGCCGCGCACCATCGCGGCGGCATTGGCGAGGGAGGCGATCATGGTGCCGATCGCGGCATGGCCGACGGCGGCCATGGCGTATCAGGTGTTCTTCCGCGGCCTCGGCCAGTTCATCTGGCTGGCCGGCGGCTGGCTCACCTGCCTGCTCGGCTGTGTCGTCATCAAGATGGTGCCGTGGCCAGAGAGCGTCGAATCGCTGCTGGCGCTGCTGACCGTGCTGGTGATCGCCATCGGCTCCGCGGGAGTGTCGGTCGGCTGGTACCGCGCGCTCCTCGTCGAGGAGGCGTCCTTCGCCGCCATCCCGTTCAGCCTGGGCTTCACCGAGCTGCGCTATTTCCTCTACCAGGCGGCGATCGCGCTCATCGTCGTGGCGCCGGTGGCGCTGCTTTGCCTGCTGCTCGGCTGGCAGCCGTTATGGGCGGCGGCCTTGTCGTTCCTCAGGGGCGGGCCGCTCAACAGCCGGGCATTGCTGCTGGTGACGGGCGGCGTCGCACTGCTGCTGCCCTTGATCGTGCTGAGCTTCCGGCTCGCGGCGCGCCTCATCCTGGCCCTCGCCGCCGTCGCCATCGACGATTCACCCGGGCGCCTGTTGCGCGAGGCGTGGCGCCACACCCGCGGCAACACGCGCGCGCTGTTCTATGGCTGGCTCGCCTGCATCGTGCCGGTGGCGCTGTTGTGGGGCCTATCGTCGGTGATCCTCCAGCACGCGCTGGGCGCGCTCGCCGGGCCGATCGTCGAGCTCTCGGCCTATCTCTGCTATTTCGTGGCGCTCGGCCTCACCGCCGGCTTCTTCTCCAGCGTCTTCTCGCAATTCGCCGAGGGCGCTAGCGCCGGCGCATAGCGTCCGTTGGCGCCGCCGCAAAGCGTCGGTCGCTGGCGGGCTTCGGCGGAGCCCGCACCTCTCAAGACGAAACTCTCCTCCGCCGCCACCTCGTCGGCTGCGGCGATGAACTCGGCGCTCGCGCGGCAGTTCCATTTTCTGCGCGGCGTCGTGCAAAATTAACCATCCCGCCCAACCGGAACGCTGGCTCCAAACGCTTTGTTTTAATAGTGCCACAGACGCTTCTCGCATTCCGCGAGACAGGCTAAACTAGCGCGTTCTGTGCGCGTGGATCTGCGGCCGTTTTGCGCGAACGCAATTCAAGCTGCGTCGAAGCCAAAGCGGGGGGAGTAGGCGAGAGACAGGCGGCCGAGAGGCCGCGAAGGCCGGGCGCCGGCGGCGCCACCGCCATGGCGCTGGCGGCTTTCCTGGTGGCGCCTGCCGCGCAGGCCGCCGGCGACACCAAGAAGATCACCCTCGCCCCGCCGAGCGCCAGCGCCGAGCACACGGTGATCCATGTCGGCCCGCTCGCCCTCAAGATCCGCACCAGCGCGATCGTGCTCGGCATTACCGGCGGCCCGAGCGATGGCGCCATCTTCGGCACCACCGGCGCCTCTCTCGCCAATGCCAGCTCCTTCGCCGAGGCGCGCCAGTCGGGCGTCTACTCGGTCGCCGGCTCGGCGCGGGCGGCGCTGACGCTGAGCTTCGACCTGAGCGAGTTCCTGAGCAATGTCACCGCCCACATCCCGATCCCGCTCGGCGGCGGCCGGCCGGTGCAGGCGGCGCTGTCGCTCGAGGCGGGCGGCCGGCTCAGCCTCAATGTCGGCTCCTCCTTCGGCTTCTCCTCGGCCAAAGGGTCGGCGCCCGACCAGCCCGGCGGCCATTTCTCGATGAGCGCCAATGCGCTGAAGCCGTGGAAGCGGCTCCATTTGCGCTGGCGCTATACCTTCTATTAGCCCGCCCGGCCGCGGCTCGCCATGGCCCATCTCCGGCATCGGCGGGATGAGTCTAAATTATTGGCCAGTTTGGATTATTTAACATTGGCCGAATGGGCTGCGGCCGGTCGGCTGGTAACGCGCTCTTAATCGGCTGGGACAAGACTGGGGGCCTCGAATAGCCCAACGAGGAGTCCATATGAGCAACGACAAAGCGCAGCATCGCCCCATGCCCGGCGCCCAGAAGCCGCAGCAGGATTGGTCCCAGAAGGGCCAGCAGCACGGCCAGCCGCATCAGCAGAAGCCGCAAGGCGGCCATCAGCCGAATTTCGGCGGCGGCATGGGCGGCATGCCGGGCGGCAAGCCCAACCACAACAACGCTGGCAAGAAGTAAGCGAGGGGCTCGCGCGCGCCCATCGCCGAGGCGACGGCGCGACAGCCACATGAAAACGGCCGGGGCGACCCGGCCGTTTTCTTTTGTGCCGGCCGACATGCTTGCGTGTGACGTGGGTCACCTCTCGTCATCGGCCGGGAAACGCTTCGGTTGCGAAACAAACCAAGCGATTTTAACTTGTCCGGATTGCGATCCGGGCGAACCCTGGTGGCAATCGAGTTCAGCGTACGCCCTCCGTCAACAGAGGGCCGTGCGCGCCCGTTTAGAGGATGGCGGAGGCACGCGATGCCGAGCTACCGCTGCTACTTCCTGAACAAGGCCGACATCATTGTCGCCGTCGAGGAGATCGAATGCGCCAGCGAGGAGGACGTGCGGGCGACCGCGCTCCGCCTGCTGCGCGAGCGCCCGGGCTATGCCGTCGAGGTCTGGGACCGCGCGCGCAAGATCTTGCGCCAGATGCGCGAGCCGGCCTGACATCGCTCCGCCCCATGGGCCGACGACGGCGGCGCAGAGGATGAGTTGCGGGGCGCGGTGCCGTGCCGCTCGCCGACTTTCCGGCAGCGCACATCGACCGCCCATCTGAGGAACAGCAATCCCAGGCGCTGGCCGAAGGCCGCGAGGTAGGCCCAGGCGACGGTCGCGGGAATCTCGATCTGGGCGTAGCGGATGAGGTCGCGATAGGATTCCGGCAGGCGGTCGAACGCCTGCATGTCGATGCGCGACGCCTCCGCCACGGTGATCTCGCCCGAGCGTGCCCGCGGCTCGAACGGCGTCATGCGCCGCAATCCGCAGCAGCCGGGGCGATCGTATCGGTCCCGGCAAACTCGGGGGCCTTGATCTTCGACTCCAAACTGTCGAGCACTCGCTCGAAGACCTGGTATTCCTCGCTGCCGATGTCTCTCAACAACATTCTCTGCAGATCGATCAGCAGCCGCATCAGATCCCGACGGACCTCTCTGCCGCGCGGCGTCAGCACGAGACTGAGCTGGCGCCGATCGCCGGCCGTCGCTTGCAGCTCGACGAAGCCCTGCGCGCAAAGCTGGCTGGTGACGCGGCTCAAACGCGCTTTATCGATGCCGCTGCGGGCCCGCACCTGGCGGATCGGCAGAGCACCGGTTTCGCCGAGCAGCGCGATGACCCGCCATGCCGGCGCCGAGAGCCCGAGCGGCCGGCAGGCTCGCCCCATCATGCGGGTCAGTCGGTTAGCCAGTAACGGCAGACGCAATGGCGCAAACCGGTCAAGCGCGAAGGCTTCAACCCTGCGCCCCATGTCAGTGCGGCATCACCGTGCAATACCCGGGCCGCGCTCGATCGCCGGTATTGCGCTCAACGAAAAAGTATGCAGTCGACTGGTCCTCTTTGCCGGTCATTCGGCCGGATGGCGCCGCTGTCGCCGACATGGCGGCCAAGCTTACGAGCCTCGCCGCCATGGCACAGCTATCGTCATGTATGGCTGCGGCGGATGCGCGCGGCAGCGCAAGCCGCGCCTCAGGAGAAGGCGAGCGGCGGGCCGGATCGGCTGGTCAGAATGATTCGCACCGCATCCGTGCGGCTGCGCGCGCCCAGTTTGCTGAACACCCGCCGCAGGTGAAGCCGCACCGTGATGTCGGCGATGCCCAGCGCCTTCGCGATCTCCTTGTTGCTCAATCCATCCACCAGCAGCTGCGCCACTTGCGCCTCGCGGTTGGAGAGACCGGGGGAAGCCAAGCCCGGCTGCCGCAGTGACGCGGCCGGCGATGGCGATGCCGGCTCGTATAGGCCGAAAATGTCGCTTTCGCCCTGGATGATGCCTCTGATCGTGGCCATGAGCTGGCGCCCCTCGATCTCCTTCGAGATCACGCCGGCGGCGCCGCGGGCGAGCGCCGTCCGCGCCTCATCCCGCGTCACGGCGCCGGAAAGCACGATGACCGGCGTCTCCCGGAAATGCTGGCAGGCGATCGCCACCGCGGTATCGCCGGTCACGCCCGGCAGGCGGTAGTCGAGCAGCACGACGTCGAAATCCGGCTTTTGCGGTCGCCGCATCGCCTCGTCGAGCGAGCCGGCTTCGACGACCTCGATCTGCTCGTCGCCGGCCTTGAGGTAGTACGCGAGCGCCTCGCGCACGAGCTGATGATCATCGACGATCAGAATGCGCATAGCGTCAGGCCGCTCCCTCCGGGGCTCGCGGAAGCAGGACCGTCACCGTCGTGCCCCGTCCCACGACGCTGTCCAGGAACACTTGGCCGCCGTGGCTGCGGATGATGCCGTCGCAGATCGACAGGCCGAGTCCCGACCCGCTGCCCGGCGGCTTGGTCGTGAAGAATGGATCGAAGGCGCGCTCCAACACCTCGGCGGACATGCCGCTGCCGGTATCGGCGCAAACGAGGCGCGCGGCGGCGTTGCGCCGCGCGCCGTCCGGCGTGTCGGCGACCGGCGCCGGTCCGACGGCGAGCATGATGGTGTCGGATTGCGAATCCAACGCATCGCGGGCGTTGTGGAGAAGATTGGCGACGAGCTGCGACAGCTGCACCGGATCGCCCAGCACATGGATGCCGAGGGCAATGTCGGTCTCGAGCACCGCCGTCTCGGCGACCGAGGCGCGGAACATCTCGGCGCTGTGCGCCGCGACGGCGCCGAGATCGACCGGGCGAAACGGTGTGATCTCGCGCCGGCTGAACAGCAGTATGTCGCGGATGATCTTGCGCGCCCCGCTGACTTCCTGCGCGAGACGGCGCAGCCGTGGCTGCGCCGGGTTGCCCGATCCGGCTTCCTCCATCGCGATCTCGAGATGGCCGCTGAGCGCCGGCAGCAGGTTGTTGAAATGATGGGCGATGCCGCCGGCGAGCGTGCCGAGCGCCTCGTATTTGCCGAGGCGGCGCGCGTCCGCCTCGGCGCCGAGACGTTGCAGCTGCTCGAGGTGCCACGCGGCGACGGCCGCGCGCTCGCGCCGTTGCCCGCGGATGGCGATGTAGGTCACGCTCGACAGCACGCAGGCGGAGATCAGCGCGACGATGCCGTAGAGCACGAAATTCTTGGCCCACGCGTTGAAGATCACCGATTGCGGGATGCGATAGACCAGGACGATCGGATACCCGCTCACCGGATGGACGGCGGTGAGCGAGCGCACGCCCTCGGCAACCGCGGTGCGGATCTCGTGCGCGTCCATCGTGCCTGGCGGCGCGGCGGGCCGCCAGTCCTCGATCACCGGCGCGGTCGGCGGAAATTTGGCGAGCACCTCGCCGTCGTCGCGCATCAGCATGACGGCGCTGCCGCTGTCGCCGACGAGCCTTTTGAAGAATTGCTCGAAGTAGTCGATGTGAACGGCGAGCCCGACCACGCCGTTGAACGCGCCCTCGGGCGTCGTCAACGGGCGGGCGACGCGAAACGAGACCGCATCGTTCCATTGGCCCGGGTAGGCAGCACTGATGAACAGCGCCACCTGCTGCGATGAGAGTGCCTTGAAATAGTCGCGATCGGCGAGCTCGACACGGTGCTCCAGCGGAAACTCATGGCTGTCGAGGCGCAGCCGCCCCGACGCGTCGGCGATGAATATGCCATCGATCTGGGTGTAGCTCGTGTCGAGAAATGCCATCAGGTCGTGAAGCGGCCGCGAGCCCTCGATCTCTTCCCAGCTCATGCCCTGGGCCCGGTCGGCGATCCAGTTGAGCACCAGGATCTGCGTATCGAGCACCTTGCGGACATGCTCCTCGAGGAGGCCGATGGTCGAGGCCGCGCTGTCCTCGACTTCCGCCTGTTCCAGGTACCAGCTGCGCCAGCTCGCCAACGCCAGCACCACGAGCGGCAGCAGGCACGACAGCACCAGCAGTGTCCGCAGTGCGAGCCCTCGCATCGGCGCAGCCACGACGCTTGTCGGATGTGACTCGTGTGGCAAGGACTATGGCCTTTCAGGTCGAGCAGGCGAGCATCTCGGCGCGCCGGTCGAATGATAGCACTTGGCGGAGCGAAGCAAGTCGGCACGGCTCGCCCCATACATTCCGATAGGGGCCGCAAATGCCCCGTACATTGCGATAGCGATGCCGCCGCGCGTGCTCGTCCCGCGGTTACTCCGCCGCGGTGCTGGTCCACAGGCGATGGCGCTGCACCCCGAGCTCCAGCGGCTGAAGCCCTTGTAGAGCTGCGCTGCGGCCTGCGCCTGCTGCTTCAGCGTGCCCTCGGCCTTGATCTGCCTCACCCCGGCGGCGGCGGCGCGCGCGAGCCGGGCGCCACCGAGGTGATGAGCCAGTCCCGGAAGAGCGCGATCTTGGGCGTGCCGGCGCTCTCCTCGGGCGCCACGACGTAATATCCCGCTTCGTCCGGCAGCACCACGTCGAAGGGCACGACGAGGCGGCCGGCGGCGATGTCGGCCTCGACCAGGGCCGTGCGTCCCAACGCCACGCCGAGGCCGTCGATCGCCGCCTGGATCGCCATGTAGCTCTGGTCGAAACTCAAGCCGCGCTTCAGCGCCAGCGCTGTCGGCAGCCCGGCGGCGGTGAGCCAGAGCTGCCAGTCCTCGCGCGACACCATGGCGTGCAGCAGCGTATGCCGCGCCAGATCGGCGGGGTTGCGCAGCGGCTTGTCGCCGTCGCGCAGCACCGGGCTGCATACCGGGAAGAACTCCTCGGCCATGAGCCAATCGGCGCGCAAGCCCGGCCAGCTGCCGCGGCCATAGCGCACCGCCATGTCGATCTCCGCCTCGCGGCCGAAATCGACGAGCTGCGTCGAGGCGCTGATGCGGATCTCGATGCCGGGGTGCGCGTCCTGGAAGGCGGCGACGCGCTGCACCAGCCATTTGGCCGCGAGCGACGGCGTCGTGCTCACCGTCAGCAGTCCGTCGCGCTCGCCGCGCCGCAGCCGGTCGGTCGCCTGGCGCAGGTCCTCGAAGGCGGCGCGCACCGCGGGCAGATAGCCCTGCGCCGCCCGCGTCAGCGCCAGCGCGCGGTTGCGCCGTTCGAAGAGGCGGATGCCGAGCTGCTCCTCGAGGCGGCGGATCTGATGGCTGATCGCCGTCTGCGTCACGTTGAGCTCGGCTGCGGCACGGGTGAAGCTCAGATGCCGCGCCGCCGCCTCGAAGGCGTGTAGGCCATTGAGCGAGGGCAGGCGAGTCGCCATGCGAAGACTTTACCATGATATTATCTCATGTAAAGACGGACAAAGTGTCGTTTGTTGAAACCGGCTCTGGCGAGCACATTAACGCCATGGACGCATATCGACGGAGGGGTGTCATGGCCTACATCACGCTTCAACAGGTGACAAATTATCAGCCACTATCGGTCGTGAGCCGGCTCGCCGCGCAACTCCGGCTGTGGCAGCGGCGGGGACGCGAGCGCAACCAGCTGGCGCGCCTCAGCGAGCGCGACCTGCACGACATCGGCATGTCCCGCGGTACGGTCTATGCTGAGTTGCGGAAGCCGTTCTGGCGCGCCTGATGTTGATCGAGATAAATGAGATAACCATGTCCCGAGCGAGGAGCGAAGCGATGCAACCCGACACCCCGGCGGTACTCGATCTCGACCATGTCGAGGCGTCGGTCAATTATCTCGCCGCGGATTCGGAGAAGCCTTTCGTCTACACCGCCGCGCCGCCGCCCGGCATGCCGCGGCGCAGCGGCCGGTTCGAGCCCAAGGTGGTGACGATCCGCGACGGGCGGCCGCTGCAGCGCCGGTTGTCGCTCGACCGCGAGGGCTTCGCGCTGGCGCGGCAACCCACCGCCGTCGGCGACTTCTACCAGGACGCCGAGGTACGGCGCGTCTACTACCCGGAGATCGAGCGCTATGTGCGCCAGCTGCTCGGCGCGGAGAAGATGGTGATCTTCGACCACACCGTGCGCAACACCGCACCCGAGCAGCAGGCGGCGCGCCGCGTGCGCGAGCCGGCGGCGAGCGTGCACAACGACTACACCGACAAATCCGCGCCGCAGCGCGTGCGCGATCTGCTCGACCCGGAAGAGGCCGAGGCGCGGCTCCAGCGCCGCTATGTCGAGCTCAATGTGTGGCGGCCGATCGCCGGTCCGGTCGAGGCCTGGCCGCTCGC
>Ga0134125_10009793_pt1 | contig 10773 bp, 6 predicted proteins | sample KB31751_FD_96464 | JGI IMG/M metagenome (GOLD analysis project Ga0134125, IMG submission 96464) | Terrestrial soil microbial communities with excess Nitrogen fertilizer from Kellogg Biological Station, Michigan, USA - KB3-175-1 | ecosystem: Environmental > Terrestrial > Soil > Unclassified ...
GCGACACAATCGCGTTCACGCCAGCCGAAGTGGAGCGGCTGTTCAAGGCCGCGGCGCACCACGGCCTGCGAGTTCGGCTCCACGCCGAGCAATTGTCGAACCAGCACGGAGCGGCGCTCGCCGCGAAATATCATGCGCTTTCAGCCGACCATCTCGAACATGTCGACGAAGCAGGAGCGAAGGCGATGGCCGGGGCAGGCACAGTCGCGGTGCTTCTGCCGGGGGCTTTCTACGCGCTGCAGGAAAAGAAGAAGCCCCCTGTCGGGCTGCTGCGCAAGTACAAGGTGCCGATCGCGATTGCGACCGACAGCAACCCCGGCACCTCGCCTCTGCTCTCCCCGACCCTGGCGATGAACATGGCCTGTACCCTGTTCGAACTGACTCCCGAGGAGGCGATTGCGGGCATGACGATCAATGCCGCGAGAGCTCTTGGTCTTGCTCATTCGATCGGCACCATTGCCGCCGGCAAGCAGGCCGATCTTTGCGTGTGGCGCATCGAATCGCTTGCCGAGCTTGGATATTGGGTTGGTCTGCCCGGACCCGAAAAGAGGATTTTTGGAGGAGTGGACGCCTGAGCACCGACAGAATCGACAACAGCCGGCATATCCGCGCCCGCCGAGGGAGCGAGATCAAGGCGAAGAGCTGGACCACGGAAGCCGCGGTCCGGATGCTGATGAACAATCTCGACGAGGACGTCGCCGAGGATCCGCAGAGGCTGGTGGTCTATGGCGGAATCGGCCGCGCCGCGCGGAATTGGCGGTGCTATGACAAGATCGTCGAGACGCTGGAGCGCTTGGACGAAGACCAGACGCTGCTCATCCAGTCGGGCAAGCCAGTCGGCGTGTTCCGAACGCACAAGGACGCGCCGCGCGTGCTCCTTGCCAACTCGAACCTGGTCCCGAAATGGGCGAACTGGGAAACCTTCAACGAGCTCGATCGCGCGGGGCTCATGATGTACGGCCAGATGACCGCCGGCAGCTGGATCTACATCGGCAGCCAGGGGATCGTCCAAGGCACTTACGAGACCTTCGTCGAGATGGGGCGCCAGCATTTCGGCGGCGACCTCAAGGGCAAATGGATCCTGACTGCGGGCCTGGGTGGAATGGGCGGCGCGCAGCCGCTGGCGGCAGTGATGGCCGGCGCTCACTGCATCGCGATTGAGGTGCAGGAGAGCCACATCCAAAAGCGCCTCGACACGCTTTATCTCGACCATCGCGCGGGAAGCATCGACGAGGCGCTCGAAATCATCCGTTCGGCTGAGGAGCCGACCAGCGTCGGGCTTCTCGGCAACGCCGCCGAGATCCTTCCCGAGATGCTGGAACGCGGCATTCGTCCCGATGCGCTGACGGACCAAACCAGCGCGCATGACCCGGCGAACGGCTATTGCCCCGCCGGCTGGACTGTCGCCAGGTGGCAGCAGATGCGCGAGCGCGATCCCGCCGCCGTTGCCGAGGCCGCCAAGCTGTCGATCGCCCAGCACGTGGAAGCGATGCTCGCCTACAAGGCGATGGGTGTTCCGACCTTCGATTACGGCAACAATATACGCCAGGAAGCCAAGGACATGGGCGTGACCCGCGCCTTCGACTTCCCGGGGTTCGTGCCGGCTTACGTCCGCCCGCTCTTCTGCCGGGGCATCGGGCCGTTCCGTTGGGCTGCGCTGAGCGGCGATCCCGAGGACATCTTCCGCACCGACCGGAGGGTGAAGGAGCTGATCCCCGACGATCCGCACCTCCACCGCTGGCTCGACATGGCGCGCGAGCGGATCGCGTTCCAAGGACTGCCCGCGCGCATTTGCTGGGTAGGCCTTGGTCAGCGCCACCGGCTCGGTCTCGCCTTCAACGAGATGGTGAGGAACGGCGAAGTGTCCGCGCCCATCGTGATCGGCCGTGACCATCTCGACAGCGGCAGCGTGGCGTCGCCGAACCGCGAAACCGAAAGCATGAAGGACGGCAGCGACGCGATCAGCGACTGGCCGTTGCTAAATGCCCTCCTCAACAGCGCGAGCGGGGCGACCTGGGTGTCCTTCCACCACGGCGGCGGAGTCGGCATGGGCTATTCGCAGCATGCCGGAATGGTGATCGTCGCCGACGGAACCGACGATGCGGCGCGGCGGCTCGAGCGCGTGCTTTGGAATGACCCGGGCACGGGCGTGATGCGCCATGCCGATGCGGGCTATGACATTGCAATCGACTGCGCGCGCGAGCAGGGCCTCGATCTGCCAATGGTGAACAAGTGAGGCTGAATCCCGAAGCGATCGATCTTGCAACCCTTCGCGATTTGTGGGGCGGCGCGGAAGGCCGGCTCGACGACGCGTCGATGCAACGCATCGCGCAGTCCGCTGCTGCGGTCGAGCGGATCGTCGCGAGCGGCGAGACGGTCTACGGGGTCAACACCGGATTCGGCCTGCTCGCCAACACCCGCATTCCCAATGAACGCCTGGCCGAGCTTCAGACCAACCTGATCCTCTCGCACAGCGCTGGTTTGGGCGACCCACTGCCGCGCCACATCACGCGCCTGATGATCATCTTGAAGCTGCTTGGACTTGGCCGCGGGCATTCCGGCGTTCGGCGGCTTGTGATCGATGCACTGCAGCGGCTGCTCGATGCTGACGCCATGCCGCTTGTTCCGTGCCAGGGCAGCGTCGGCGCGAGCGGTGACCTTGCCCCTCTCGCGCACCTGATCGCCGCCTTGATGGGCTATGGTCGCGTTGATCTTGCGGGAGAGATCATTCCTGCCGAGGCAGCTCTCGAGCGTCTTGGCCTCGAACCGCTGAAGCTCGGACCCAAGGAAGGGCTCGCGCTGATCAACGGCACGCAGGCCTCAACCGCGCTGGCGCTCGACGCCTTGTTCAACGGCGAGCGCCTGTTCGCGGCCGCGATTGCCGCCGGCGCGCTGTCGGTCGATGCGCTCAAGGGCTCGGCCAAGCCCTTCGACCCTCGAGTCTCGCAGCTTCGCGGGCAACCCGGACAGATCCGGGTCGCAGCGGTTATCGCGAGCCTGCTCGAAGGAAGCGAGAACCTGACCAGCCATGTCCAGTGCAGCCGGGTGCAGGATCCTTACAGCTTCCGCTGCCAGCCGCAGGTCATGGGCGCTGCTCTCGACTTGCTCGAAAATGCCGCTCGCACCCTGACCATCGAGGCGTCCGCGGTCACCGACAATCCGATCCTGTTCGCTGACGAGGACACGGCGATCTCTGGCGGCAATTTCCATGCCCAGCCAGTGGCCTTCGCCGCCGATACGATCTCCATCGCTTTGTGCGAAGTGGGCTCGATCTCCGAGCGCCGCGTCAGCGTGCTCGTCGACCCGAAGATGAGCGGCCTTCCCGCGTTCCTGACCGAGGATTCGGGCGTCAACTCCGGCCTGATGATCGCTCAGGTCACTGCGGCCGCCCTCGTCAGCGAGAACAAGAGCCTGGCCTTTCCGGCGAGCGTCGATTCGATCCCTACGTCGGCGGGGCAGGAGGATCATGTCTCGATGGCGCCGATCGCCGCTCGCAAGGCCGGCGAGATCGCGTGCAATGCAGCAGGTGTGATCGCGGTCGAGCTGATGGCTGCGGCCGAGGGCATCGACTATCACGCGCCGCTCAAGACCTCACCCAAACTCCAGAAATTCCACACTGCAGTGCGCAAGCTCTCGCCGCATTTCACCGCGGACCGTTACTGGGCCGACGAGATGAGCGCGCTTCAGTCGGCGGTGCTCGCAGGACAAATCGCAGCCGAGGGCGTCAGTCTCGGCTGACCTTGGTCCAGCGCTGCGATTCGCAGACGAGCCCGAACAGTGCGCAACCCTTCATGTCCATGACCCCCGGTGCGACCAGCCGCACGGTGGCGTCGACATGCATGTTGGATTCGGGGTCGAACGCAGTGCCTTTGAAGAGGCCGCTGCCCGCTGCGCGCACGCGCAGGATTTCGGTGCCGATGAAGTGAAGCGTTCCGCCTTTCGCCGCATTGGCCTGGGCCTTGGCCGATGCCTTGAGTACGACCGCGCAATATTCGGGGCCGGGGCCGCACTGGCTGACGTTCACCACGGTGGTGTGCTTGGGGTTCTCCCATTGGCCTTCCAGATTGTCCGGCTGCGCTGCAGCGGCTGACATGCTGAATGCGGCGCCGATCAGCGTCCCGGCGATCGCTCGTCTCAACTGACGCGAGTCCAGCGCTGTTCCTTGCAGAACAGGCCAAAGATCGCGCAGCCCTTCACGATCATGACGTTCGGGCCTTCCTGGCGGACGGTCGCCGAGCCATGCATGCCGCGCCTGGGCTCGTAGGCGCTGCCCTTGAACGTGCCATCGTCGGCCGGGCGAAGATCCGTCAGCACGCGCGTGCCGGGCGTCGTCCCATGCTCGCGGTTCTTGGCCGTCGCCCAGCTGACTGTCCCACAATAAGCCTCGCCGCACCGAGCGACATGCACGATCACCGTGTGGTGCGGATTGATCCATCGGCCCTCGAGCATCGCCTGCGCCGACGCGCCGGCAGGGACGGCATAAGCAATCAGCGCCAATGCCGCCGTAGTGAAAATCCGTTTGATCATCCGTCGTGGTGTAAACTTGATTTGCGGCAAGAATCGGCCCCTGGCCTTGCTCGCGGATGAACCGCGTCGGCGAGTTGAGGCTTGTTTTTCCGCTGGACTGCTCATGCTCGACCACATTGGTTGCGAAGCGCCGGTTACGAACTGGTGGCCATCTAATGAAAATCACGGCTCTTCGGAATGATCTCGACATTGCGCGGGTGCCGGCTAGGGGAACGGCCCCAGCTGCCCGCATGGTCCGCCTTTTCCAGCGTCGACGGCAGCAGCGAATCTTCATTGAGGCGGCTGAGCATGTACGTATGGTCTTCGAGCCGGACGGCGACGACGTGGATCAGCTCGCTGTCAGGATCGCGTTGGATGACGCCGTGCACCGCCATCAGCCGCGCGCCCATGACGACCTTGCGCTGCTTGTCGAATATATCCGGCCAGACGACTAGGTTGGCGACGCCCGTCTCGTCCTCGATGGTGATAAAGACCACGCCCTTTGACGTGCCGGGCCGCTGCCGAATCAGCACTAGGCCCGCCATCGACAGCCGCTTTCCATCCTTCAGCGATTTAAGCTGCTTGGCAGTGATGAATTCTCGCGCCGCATAATGCGCACGCAGGAACTGCATCGGATGCGCCTTAAGGCTGAGCCGGATCGTCTGATAATCGCTGATCACATGTTCAGCGAGCGGCATCGCGGGCAATTCTGCCGGCGTCTCTTCCACTCCCTCGCCGCGTTCCTCGGCATAAGCGAACAACGGCAGGTCCGGGGCCTGTTTGAGCGCACGCGAATCCCATAGCGCTGCGCGACGGTCGAGACCCATCGAACGGAATGCGTCGGCGGCGGCGAGCCGCTGGATTGCATGCACCGGGACTTTCGCCCGCGATTGCAGCTCTTCGACGGTGGCATAGGGCCGCCGCTCCACCAGCCGCTCAGCCGCCCCTCGCTGAAGGCCGTCAATCTGACGGAGGCCGAGACGAAGGGCGGGGCAATTTCCCTCCCTTCCAGCGAGGGGAGGCTCCAGCGTGCAATCCCAATCGCTGCGGTTCACGTCCACCTCGCGCATCGCGATGCCATGCTCTCGCGCGTCGCGGACGATCTGTGCGGGCGCATAAAAGCCCATCGGCTGAGAGTTCAGAAGCGCGCAGGCGAACGCCGCCGGGTACCGCCACTTCAGCCAGCTCGACACGTAAACGAGGTGCGCGAAGCTCGCCGCGTGGCTTTCGGGAAAGCCATATTCGCCGAAACCCTTGATCTGGTCGAAGCAGCGCTGCGCGAAATCGGGATCATAACCGCGCTCCACCATCCGCCCAACCATCTTGTCCTGGAGGACCTCGATGTTCCCCTTCGACCGGAAGGTCGCCATCGCCTTCCTCAGCTGGTTCGCTTCCTCCGAGCTGAACTTCGCCGCATCCAGCGCGATTTTCATCGCCTGCTCCTGGAAGATTGGCACGCCGAGCGTTCGCCCGAGGATCTTCTCCAGCTCGTCGGGCGGTCCGTGCTCGGGACCGGGGCAGGGGAAGGTCACAGCTTCCTTGCCCGAGCGGCGCTTCAGATAGGGGTGGACCATGTCGCCCTGGATCGGCCCGGGACGAACGATCGCTACTTCGATCACCAGGTCATAGAAACAGCGTGGCTTCAGTCGCGGCAGCATGTTCATCTGCGCCCGGCTCTCGACCTGGAACACGCCGAGCGAATCCCCGCGGCACAGCATGTCATAGACTTGGCTCACCTCCTGCGGGACGGTCGCCAGCTCCCAGCGTTCGCCGTGATGCTGCTCGATGAGGTCGAAGCATTTGCGGATGCAGGTCAGCATGCCGAGCGCGAGCACATCGATCTTGAGGATCCCGAGCTCGTCGATGTCGTCCTTGTCCCATTCGATGAAGGTGCGGTCGTCCATCGCGCCATTGCCGATCGGCACGGTCTCGGTGGGCGGCCGCTCGGTGAGGATGAAGCCGCCGACATGCTGCGACAGATGCCGCGGCATTCCGACCAGCTGCTCGGCAAGCTTGATCGTCCGCTTCAGGTGAGGGTCCGATAAATCGAGCCCGGCGTCATTGGCGCGCTCCTCTTCCAGCTCGGCATCCATATGCCCCCAGATGGTCGAGGCGAGCGCTCCGCAGACGTCTTCGCTAAGGCCCATTACCTTGCCAACCTCGCGGATCGCCGAGCGCGGGCGGTAGTGGATGACGGTCGCGGCGATGCCCGCGCGGTCGCGGCCGTACTTGTCGTAAATGTGCTGAATGACCTCCTCGCGCCGCTCGTGCTCGAAATCGACGTCGATGTCGGGCGGCTCGCGCCGCTCCTCTGAGATGAAGCGCTCGAACAAAAGGTCACTGGTCGCGGGGTCGACCGCGGTGATTCCGAGGCAATAGCAGACCGCGCTGTTCGCCGCCGAGCCGCGCCCCTGGCACAGGATTGGCGGGTCGAGCGAACGCGCATAAGCGACGATATCGTGGACGGTCAGGAAGTAGCGGGCGAAGTCGAGCTTCTCGATCAGCCTGAGCTCGTGAAGGAGCTGCTTTAGCACCTTGTCAGGGATCTCGTCGGGCCAGCGCTGCTTCGCGCCTTCCAATGTCAGTTGCTCCAGATACTCTTGCGGCGACTTGCCGTCGGGCACCGTCTCCATCGGATATTCGTAGCGGAGCTCGTCGAGGCTGAAGTGGAGCGAGTCTGCAAACGCGCGCGTCGCGCTAATTGCGTGCGGCCAGCGCTCGAACAGCCGCTCCATCTCCTGTGGCAGTTTCAAATGCCGCTCGGAATTGGGATTCAGCAGATATCCAGCGGTCGTGATCGTCACCTTCTCGCGGATGCAGGTGACGACGTCCTGCAGCGGGCGGCGGTCCGGCGCATGATAATGGACGTCGTTGGTCGCTAGGATGGTGCAGCCATTCGCGCGCGCGATGCGGTCCAGCAGCTCTATCCGCGCGGCGTCATCGCCGCGATAAAGCCAGCTCGCCGCAACATTGCGGAGTGACTTCAAGGCGGCGCAAAGCCGCGGCAATTCCTCTTCGAAAACAGCAAGATCGTCGCCGGGCCAGGCAATGAATGAAATCCCATTCTGGTGCACGGTGACGTCGCTTAGCGACAGCTCGCACTCGCCCTTATCGGCGCGCATCTTGCCGAGGCTGAGCAGCCGCGAGAGTCGGCCGTAGCCATCACGGTCGATCGGATAAGCGAGCAGCGAGGGCGCGTCGGTCAGGTCGAGCCGGCAGCCGATCAACGGCCTCAGGCCCGCTTCCTTCGCCGCGCTGTGCATCCGCACCACGCCGGCGAGCGTGTTGCGGTCGGCGATGCCGATGGCGTCATAACCTTGCCCGAGCGCCGTCAGCACCAATTCGATCGCATCCGACGCCCCGCGCAGGAAGGAAAAGGGCGAGGTGACGCCAAGCTCGACGAATGGCGACCGTTTGAGCGGTGGGGCCGGTATGTCCGTCCGCCGAACCAGCTTGAAGCGGGAGAAACCGACTTTTTCGGGCATCAGCCGATCAGCCCGTGGATAAACCAGTTGGGAGCGCCGCCACGGCCGTCGCCGGTCAGTCCTTCGCGGTAGATCCAGTAGCGACGTCCAGCGAAGTCCTCGACGCGATAATAGTCGCGCAGCCGGGCGCTCGACGGCTGCCGCCACCATTCGGGCGCGATCCGCTCGGGCCCTTCCGCGCGAGCGATGTCATGGACGGCGCGCCGCCAAACGAACCGCCGCGGCATGCCTTCAGGAGTGGCGTAAATGACGTCGATCGCTTCGGGCCGTTCAAGAAGACGCTGGGGGCGCACATCAAAACCCTCCCCGCTCCGCGGGGGAGGGCCAGCTCGCCCGAAGCGCGACTTGGGGGAGGGGACGTATCCTGTACGCACACCGCCCCTTCTCGCTCCAATCCCCACTTGTGCGGGGATGGGTCCCTCCCGCGGAGGGGGGAGGGGCTTGTTCGCAATCGCCCCAACCCACCCGCTCGCCCGCTCGGGCAAATGGCTTTCGAACGGCTTCGGGCATTGCACGCGCTTCGGGCCGAGCTTCACCGTCAGCCGGTCGACCAAACGCGCCAACTCGCGCTCGCCGATGGATTCCTCGATGAGGCTGTCCTGCGCGGCGCTCAAATCCTCGCTCCAGTCCGCCTGCAGAGCGAAGGCATCGAAGCCGAACTCGGGATCGAGCGCCGCCACCTTGTCGGCCAGCAGGCGGTGAAAATGCTTCGGTTCACGGCTGGAAATGCTCGTCGCGACCGATGCCATTGCAATGCTCCCGTCCACTCGGAAGCCCGTCAGCGACAGCCGCCTCGCACCAAGGTGCCGCTCCTGCAGCTGCCGCACCACTTCTGGGATGAGTATCTCCAGCGCCTCGCTGGCCGCCCCGGGGTGAATCGCCGGTTCTTCGAGCTTCACCAGCGCCCGAGGGGCCGGATTGGCCGGTGCAGCGGTCAGCGTTTCCGGCTTTCGTCCGAACATCCGGTCGAGTGAATCGACCACGTCTTCCGCTCCGTGGAAGCGCCGCGCCAGAGCGAGCCGCGGCACGTCCATCAGCGCGCCGATGGTCTTCAGCCCCAGCCGCTCGAGCATGCGCACCGTATCTGCGTCGAGGCGCAGCGCAAAGACGTGGAGAGGTGCTACTGCTTTCGCCAATTCGTCATGGTCAGAACGGGAACCCGGATCAATTTCACGCGGAGACGCGGAGCACGCAGAGATGTCGGTGCTCTTAAAGCCTCTCTGCGTCTTTGAGCCTTGGACCCTAGCTGAACTAAATTTTGGAACGATTGCGATCGACCGACCAAAGTGGCTTAATGCCCAAGCAGCAGTGGCCGTCGGGGCAATTGCGACGCGCGCCGTCAGGCCCATGGCGGCGAACCGCCGCTCGATATCGCGAGCCAGCCCTTCTTCGCCGCCGAACAGATGGGCCACGCCGCTGATGTCCAGCCGCAGCGCATCCGACCCATCCACCTCGACCAAAGGCGACCACCGGCCCGCCCATTTCGCGAGGCGCCGCACCAGCGCTGCATCGCCCTCGATGTCGGCCGCGACCGCGATCAGCGCCGGATCGAGCGCCCGCGCATCGGTCAGTCGAGCGCCAGACCTCGCGCCGCGCTCGGCGGCAGCGTTGGTCACTGCATGGATGATCGGGCCGTGCGCACCCTCGGCGGTAAGGACGACCGGTTTGTCAGGCGGACAATCGGCGGTCTTCGCCCAGCGCTCGATCGCGAGATGCGGCAGCCAGATGGAAGCGATCCGCTTCATGCGTCACAATCCACCGCCCCGGCGGCATCCCCCGCCCGCGGAACAATGCTGCATCCCATGCGGGTCGCCCCGGTGCTTTCGGGTCGAGCTCGTTGAGCAGCGACGGCACGCTGGCGATCCGCCACCGCATCCGCGCTCCGCTGAGGTTCGCGCTGCCGCCGAGCCGCACGAGCCAGCAGGGCGTCGCGCTCCGCTCCGAAGCAACGGCAAGCCGGCGGGTCGCGGTGAAGTCGAGCGCGCGCGGATCGCCCCAGATTTCGCCGATGACGGCGGAGAGACAGGAGCATCTTACCCCTTCCTCCATCGCCCACAGCGCATCTTTTGCGTCGCGCGCCTCGACATGGATGAGGTCTTGGGTCGGCAGCCCCGGCGGATGGATACGCCCGCTTTCGAGAATTGCCATCCGGTCCTGCACCCACAGGAGGGGCTTCGAGCAATCGAGCTGCGCCAGCAGGAACCCGGCCCAACCGCCGTCGCGCGGGTGTACGGCGAACAGTTCGGAGAGGGTGGGCTGGGCGGCGAGAGGCAGAGTCCAACTGCCGCCCAACTCAATGAAGTTGGCGCGCCTTTCGCCAGGGCGATCTCCACCGCCCGCGACCAAGGACAGGTTCGCAGCCACACGACTCATAACGCTTATGTTCTACTTTTGTTCTTTATCCGGCGACTCGGAACAAAGAGTCAATCCTGCGACTCGGCAGGTAGTGGGTCAGTCTGAAATTCCTGCGAATGCTACGCCGCTTCCGCGCTTTCGATAGTAGCGGTTTCATCCGCTTGGCGTAGGTGAACGTCCAAATTTCATCGACCTGAATGCGGCTTGCTTCCACGCGGCGCAGGAATTGATCGTGATAGGCCATCCAGCACTAGATATCGCCAGCGCCTTTCCGGTGCGGCCTCGACCCACTACCGCTCGGCACTCTCCACCTCATCCAGAAACCGCATGATCTCTCGCACCACGCGCCGGCTCGCCCGCCGCGACACGCCGAAGGCCATGTGGCTGCAGCCGATCTCGACTTCCTTGTCGCGCTCGCCTTCGAGCC
>Ga0134125_10009795_pt1 | contig 10773 bp, 6 predicted proteins | sample KB31751_FD_96464 | JGI IMG/M metagenome (GOLD analysis project Ga0134125, IMG submission 96464) | Terrestrial soil microbial communities with excess Nitrogen fertilizer from Kellogg Biological Station, Michigan, USA - KB3-175-1 | ecosystem: Environmental > Terrestrial > Soil > Unclassified ...
GGCTGTGCGAACGCGTGGGTGCCGAGTGGGCCGCGGCGCGGGACGCCGAGGTGCAGGCCTTTCGCGAGCGGCGATTGCCGCCGACCGTCGAGGCGGTTCCGACGATATTGGTGGCAAAGGCATTCTTGCCTGTGCACGCGTCAAGAGCACAGGCAAGAATGCCTGTGCCACCTATGATCATAGCCCCAGCACGTCGGCCATGGTGTAGCGGCCGGCGCCCTTCGTTGCCAGGAACTTCGCGGCGAGCAACGCCCCCCGCGCGTAACTGTCCCGACTGTGCCCCTTGTGCACCAGTTCCAGCGTTTCGCCCAGCGTCGTGAAGATGATGGTGTGTTCGCCGACGTTGTCGCCGCCGCGGACCGCGTGAATGCCGATCTCCTCGGCGGTGCGTTCGCCGACAATGCCTTCCCGCCCGTGGACGAACTTGCCGCCGCCGAGCGCGTCGCGGATGATCTCGGCGAAGTGCGCCGCCGTGCCGCTCGGCGAATCCTTCTTGAACCGGTGATGCCGCTCCACGATCTCGGCATCGAAGCCCTTGCCCTTCAAGGCTTCCGCGGTCTGCCGCACGAGCTTGAAGAGCAGGTTAACGACCAGGCTCATGTTCGGTGCGAACAGGATCGCGGTATCGTGGGCGGCTTCCTCGATGGCGCTTTTTTGGGTGGGGGTGTGGCCAGTCGTCGCGACGACGAGGGGAATCTTGCGGCCGACGCAGGTCGGCAGAATCGCCATCGTGCCTTCGGGCACCGAGAAATCGATGGCGCAATCGATGCGCGGGGTCAGTGGAAGTTCGCCGGTGATGGGAACGCCGATCGGCCCGATGCCGGCCAGGTCGCCGGCGTCCCTGGCGAAGAGCGGGTTGCGCGGCGAATCGAGAGCGGCGATGACGGCCAGCTCGGCATCTTCCTGTGCCAGGGCAACCAGCCGTTGCCCCATTCGTCCGCAGGCCCCGTTGATGGCAATGTGCGTCTTCATGGGATGTTCCCTAACTTAGGCAGGCCGAACGAACTGCCCAATCTTGGGTGGCACCGGCTTCCAGCCGGTGCAAGTAAAGGCACACCGGCTGGAAGCCGGTGCCACCCAGAAATGGTCTCATGTCTTTGCCAATTCCTCATCCACGAGTTTGCGGACGACGTCGTTCGGGGCGCCTTTGTTCCCCTTCATCACGGCGCCGACGATGGCCATCTTGGCCGGGTCCTTTCCCTTCTTGAAGTCGGCGACCGCTTTCGGGTTCGCCCCCATGGCGGCGACCACGGCGGCGCGCAGAGCCGATTCGTCATATGCTTGCGGCTTGATTCCGGTGGCCTGCATCGCGGCCTCGGCGTCGCAACCGTGTTCCAGCATGTGCGCCAGGAGAGCGATGCGATCTTGCTTGCTCAGGGCGGCCGTTTTCTGGATGAAGTCGGCGAACGCCTCCGCTGAGATCGGAAACTCGGCGATCGTTTCCTTGCGGTCGGCGAGGCTGGGGAAAATAAGGTCGCTGATGCGGTTGGCGGCCGCCTTGCCGTCGCCGAGTTTCTTCGCCACGACTTCGAAGTAAGCGACCAGTTCGCGCCCCTTGGCCGTCAGCACTTCGGCATCGTAGTCCGAAAGACCATATTGGCTCGCCAGGCGCAATCGCTGCGCTTGCGGCAACTCGCCCATGCCGGCTTTCGCTTCGGCAATCTGCTCCGCCGTCACGATCACCGGAACCAGGTCCGGGTCCGGGAAGTAGCGATAATCCGCGGCTTCCTCTTTGTGCCGCTGGATTTCCGTGCGACCCTTGGCGTCGTCCCAGCCGGCGGTCGCCTTGGCAATGTTGCCGATGCGATATCCCGATGGGTCGCGCTGATATTCCTGGAACTGGCGTTCGGCTTCATATTTGATGGCCCGGCCGACGGCGCGGAAGCTGTTCAGGTTCTTGATCTCCACGAGCGGCGTGGCGGCGAACGCAGCGCCATCGGGAATGTGCAGGTTCACATTGGCGTCGCAGCGGAGGCTCCCTTCCTGCATTTCGCAGTCCGAGACGCCGAGTTCGCGCATCATCAGGCGGATTTCCTCGAGGTAAGCGATCGCTTCCTCGGGTGCGTTCATGTGCGGGTGCGAGACGATTTCCAAAAGCGGCGTGCCGGTGCGGTTGAGGTCGACGCGGGTGTCGCCGCCCTGGCCGGATTCGTCGTGGATGTTCTTGCCGGCGTCTTCCTCGAGATGAGCCCTGATGATGCCGATACGCTTCGGTTGCGGCGAATGAATCTCCAGCCAGCCGTCGTGGCTGAACGGCATATCGTACTGGCTGATCTGATAATTCTTGGGAAGGTCCGGGTAGTAGTACTGCTTGCGGTCCCACTTGGTGAAGCCGGCGATCTGGCAATTGAGGGCGAGGCCGGCCTTGACGGCGAGTTGGAACGCCGTGCGATTCATGACGGGAAGCGCGCCCGGCAAGCCGAGGCAAACGGGGCAGGTCGCGCTGTTCGGCGGCAGCCCGAATTTGTTCAGGCAGCCGCAGAACAGCTTCGTCCGCGTGAGCAACTGAACGTGAACTTCCAGACCGATAACGATCTTGTACGGCTCGGGCATAACGAATCACCGCGTAGCCGCGACCCAACGGGGAGCGCGGCGAGCGGCTATTTTATGGCTTCCGCTTCAACGGGCACCGTCACCGTCGCGCCGCCGTCGAGATCGGTCTTCACCCGGAGATCGCGATCGAGAGCCGTCGGCTTCTTGCGGTCGAACTTCACCGTGATGACTTGAACGGGCAGGGCCGTGCGGGCGGTGGTGGGAAGTTCCACGGTCACCCCTTCGCCGATGCCATCGACGCCAAGCACCTTGAACGGCTTGGAGGCGCGGAGGAGTACGCGCTGGAGGCGGCTTTGGCCGATGGCCACGCTATCCATGCGGACGCGAGCCGGGGCGACCTCCAACGGCGGCGCAATCGTGCCGGTCACCATGACCTGGATCAAGGGGTGCCCGGGGTCGTTCGTTTTCAGCGCGACCTGTTCGGCGATCGGGCCGGGCCGCAAATTGCGCTTCAAGCTGACGGTCAGCAGGTATTCGGCGCCGCCGCGAAGGACGCCGCCGCGGCTCGTCTCCGTTACGCCCACGTCGAGCGAATTCGCCGCCATCGCCTCGACGATTTTCCAGTCGCGCGAGCGCCCCTTGTATTCCACCTTCACGGACTGGCTCGCCTTGGTTCCTTGCGGCACGATCCCGAAGATCACGGCGCCGGGGTTGACGGTCACGTCGGTCTTGCTGTTGGCCGCGACGCGGATCACGGCGGTCGAAATATACTTGGGCCCAAAGGTGACGTAGAAGGTCTGCGAGTTGGCGCCGACGAACTTGCCTGAGTTCATGGTGATGGTGAATTCGCCGGTGGCGTTGGGCTGCAGGACCTTGGCCATCGGCGTGTAGCCGAGGCAGGAGCAACTCATCCGCACGTCCGTGATTTGCATCGGCACGTCGTAGATGTTCGTGATGGTGAAGGTGTGCGAGCAGAGGGTGCCGTGGGCGACATCGCCGAAGTTGTGCTGAATGAGCGCGGGCGGTGTCTGGTCGCGGTGTTTGGCGATATCGGGAAGGAAGAATTTGTTGGCCCACGGTGCGGTTTGGGCGGCTTGGGCCGGTTGTGCGGCGGGCGCCGGCTGGGCGTGGGCCGGCGCAGTCAGGGCCAGGGCGGCGGCCGCAATCCACAAAGTGCGCTGCATACCATCTCCTCGGGCAGTTTCACCCCAGGGCCGTCCTGGCCGGGTGCTCCATCCTATGCATCGGTTCGTGTCCGCGAGTTTGCGCGGCAAGTCCGGCACCAACCGGCCACTTCGCCCCCGCGGAGTTGAGGCAGGTGACGGTCGTCGCAGCTAAGGCGGTCCGGGCGCTCGTGGCGAGAAACGCGGCTGCTCCGCATGGTGGCATCGCGCCGGCCCGAGGCGCCTATAAAAGCGATTGTTCCGCCTTCCGTGTTTGCAAGGGTAAATCATGAACCGTTCGAAGAGTGCCGCGGCTCACGACCGCGCCTGTCGCGTCATTCCCGGCGGGGTCAACAGCCCCGCTCGCGCCTTCGGCTCCGTCGGTGGCTCGCCCATCACCATCGCCCGCGGCGACGGCCCTTTTCTCTTCGACATCGACGGCAATCGCTACCTCGACTTCATCGGCTCGTGGGGGCCGATGATCCTCGGCCATAACCACCCGGCGGTGTTCGAGGCAACGCTGGCCGCGATGCGGAACGGCTCCAGTTACGGCGCCCCGTGCGAACTCGAGACCGAACTCGCCGAACTCGTGGTCGAGGCCGTGCCTTCGATCGAGATGGTGCGGTTCGTTTCCAGCGGCACAGAAGCGACGATGAGCGCGATCCGGCTGGCTCGCGGCTTCACCGGCCGCGACCTCATTGTAAAGTTCGCCGGCTGCTACCACGGCCATGTCGATTCGCTGCTCGTTTCCGCCGGTTCGAGTGCCTTGACGCACGGCGTACCCAACAGCCCTGGCATTCCCCGCGGTTGCACCGACGACACGCTCGTCCTCCGTTACAACGACGTCGACGCATTGAGTGAACTGTTCGCAGCCAGGGGCGATTCGATTGCCGGCGTGATTCTGGAACCGGTCGTCGGCAACATGGGCCTGGTGCCGCCGAGCGCGGAGTTCCGCAAGGAATTGCGCCGACTCGCGCAGCATCACGGCGCCCTGCTCATCTACGACGAAGTGATGACCGGCTTCCGCCTCGCTTACGGCGGCGCTCAACAACTGCTCGGCGACTGCCCGGACATCACGGCTTTGGGCAAGATCATCGGCGGCGGCTACCCGGTCGGGGCATATGGCGGCCGGGCCGACATCATGAAGAAGATCATGCCGGCGGGGCCGGTGTTCCAGGCCGGAACGCTTTCGGGCAACCCCATCGCCATGGCCGCCGGCATCGCCACCTTGAGGCAATTGAAGGCCGATCCGCCGTATCCGCGGCTGGACGCGATGGGATCGCGGCTGGAAGCGGGCTTGCGCCAGGCCGCCGCAGATGCCCGCCTGCCGTTCCAGTTGAACCGCATCGGCAGCATGTGGACTCTCTTCTTTACGGGCACGCCGGTGGTCGATTTCGACACGGCGAAACTGAGCGACACGCAGCGGTTCGCGTGGTTCTTCTGGGAAATGATGGACCGGGGCGTCTATTTGCCGTGCAGCCAGTTCGAGGCGGCGTTCCTCTCAGCAGCCATGACCGAGGACCACGTGAGCCAAACAATCGCAGCCGCTGGCGAGTCCTTGGCCGCCATCGCGTCGGGCTACTGAGAGCCGGCACAGCAACGACATTGTCAAGAACCGCGACCCAACGGGGAACGCGGTCGCTTCCGGGTGGGGCGGTAAGGCGTGCTAATTGTCGCGATTGTGCCGCGGGATGGCAAATTGCCTTTGCAAGTTCGATTCGCCACCCGATAAGATGATCCCATCGTTTTGAATGCACGTCCGCCGGCGCAAGCATTGCGGGAGCTTCCATGTCGACGTCGTTAACGGTTCCTTGCCCGAGTTGCGAGGCGAAGGTCGTCATCAAGAACCCGAACTTGATCGGGACGAAGGTCGAGTGCCCGAAGTGCAAGTACCGGTTCAAGGTGGAGGCGCCGAAGGAAGAGGCGGCGGCCGAGGCGCCAAAGGCGAAGGCCGAGAAGAAGCCGGCCAAGAGCAAGAAGAAACTGGTCGGCGCCGTGCTCGGCGTTCTCGCCGTCGTGCTCTTGGTCATCGTCGGCGCATCGATCTTCGGCGGCGGCGACGACAAGCCAAAGACGAACAACCCGCCGGTCGTGCCCCGGCCGATGGTGAACAACACGAACACGAATCCCAACCCGGACGACCCCGCCAACAAGGAAAAGGGCAAGAACGAGAAGGATAAGGTCGCGCCGTCGGTGAAGCGCGTGTCGCTCGCCCCCGACAGCGATAAGGACGCCACTAACCTCCTTCCCGGCCAGTCCGTCGCCGTCTATCGCTACGACTTCGAGAAACTCCGCCACTCGCACCTGAGCCAGGTTCTCGTCGACCGCAGTTTAACCGACCTTTTCAAAACGTCGATGGGCTTCGATGCCTCGAACGTCGCAGCGTACACCCACTGCATCGTCGGCGAAAAAGAGCGGGCTCCGTTCGGCCTCATCCGCTTGAAAGATCCGCTGTTCGAAAGAGAAATCCGCATCGTCGGTTCGGGCAAGCCGAAATCCGTCGGCAAGAATATGAACCTGGCGACCGTGAAGAGCAATCCGTTCTTGACGGCGATCGCCCATGCGTTCGCGGCCCGGTCGCTGTTCGCGGACTTGTATCCGCATTCGCACGGCCCGGCCGCCGCAACCAAGGAAGCGCCGCTCGGCGTCTGCATTTACGACACCCAGCACATCATGGTCGGCGACTACGCCATGCTGGACAAGTTCCTCGGCAGCCTCAAGGATGGCTACCCGGAATTCCAGACAGTGTGGAAGAAGGACGCCCCGCCGCCGAAACCCGCGGCGAAGAAGGACGGCCCGAACGCCACAACCCCGATGCCCATGCCCGTGCCGATGCCCAAGGGATCTACGATTCCCGGAACGCCTATGGGAACGACGCCCGCCAAGGATGCCAAGGATGCCAAGGACGCCCCGCCGCCGAAGTTGCCGGCAGCCGTCGCCGACAAGGATTTCACCAGCAACCCCACCTACCTCTCGGTTTCCGGCGACCTGAAGAAACTACTCAACACATTGGAAAGCGATCCGACCGGCACGCCGCCGATTCTCATGGCCGAGAAGTTCAACTACGCGGCATACGTTCCCGATAAAGCGAACGAGGCAATCCTGCCGGTCGTGAAGATCGTCGATCCGGTGCTGAGCCGTACGGCATTCATCGGCCTGAATGTGGCCGAGTTCACGCCGCGGCACTGCTCGCTGAACCTGCTCATCGTCGGCAAATCCGGCGAAGAAGCCCGACAGATCGCCATCGACGAACTGACGCCGGCCCTCACCGAGAAGATTCCGCTGCTGGCCGTCTTGCTGGACATGAACATCGCCTTGCGGAACTATGCCGATCCGAACGCCGTCATTCCTGGAATGGAGGATCCCAATGGCGTTCCCGGTTCGCCGATGAGCAATGTTCCTGGCCCGATGAGCCGGCCGATGTCCGGGTTCCCTGGCCCGCCGGGCAAGCCGCCGAACTATCCGGGCCCCGGCGGAAAGAGCCCTGGCTCGTCGAATTTCCCCGGCCCGCCCGGGAAGCCGCCGAATTACCGCCCGGGGCCCATGAATATGCCCGGGCCGATGGGCAAATCGCCCGGCTCCAACCCGATGTATCCGGGCTATCCCGGTTATCCCGGCGCTCCGGGCCAGGGCGATGAACCGCCCCCGCCGCCGCCCTCGATTCCTTCGTACATCGACCTCCACCTCACCGATCGCGTGGTCACGATCTCCGCCTCCATTTACTGGACGGACAAAGCGTTCAATGAACTGGTGCAACCGCGGCTGTTCGGCTTCGCCAACGAACTGAAAGGCAAGACGCTGGTCTACGCGGGAAACCGGACGTGGACCGGGCTGGCCCAAGCCGTCGTGAAGTATGTGGAGACGAACAAGAAGTTCCCCCCGGGTACGCTGCCGCGCCCGGCCGGGAATCAACTGCGGCTCGGCCTCACCTATCCGCCGATCCAGCGGCTGAGTTTCTTTACCGAACTCTTGCCGTACGTGGGCCGCAGCAACGTCCGCTCGGCGATGACCCCGGAGAATTCGTGGTTCGAGGCGGCGAACATCGGCGCCGCCGAATCGTGGGTGCCGGAATTCCTCGTGTTCTACTACGACCCGTCGGCGTGGCGCGCCCATTCGCCGGTGAAACCGGGCCACGCCTTCGGCGGCACCAATTACGTCGCCGTCGCCGGCGTCGGCCCCGATGCCGCTCGCTTCAACGCCGCCAACAAGAGCGACCAGAAGCTCATGGGCATCAGCGGCTACGATTGGGGCTCGAATGTCGAGGAAGTGACGGATGGCCTGGCAAATACCATCTTCTTGTTGCAAGCCCCGGCACGCCTTCCGCGCCCCTGGGCGGCGGGCGGTGGCGCCACCGTCGTCGGCTTGAACCCGGCCAATCCCATGGCCGACTTCAAACACCAGCGCCCGGATGGCGAGTGGGGCACTTACGCCATCATGGGCGACGGCGCGGTCCGCTGGATTCCGGCGAACATCAAGCCTGCGGATTTGTGCGCCCTGGCGACCCGCGCCGGCGGCGAAAAGCTCTCGGCCCCGCTGGACACCATCGCTCCGCGCGTCGACCAGCAACCGGCCGAACTGAAGGCGGACCCGAAAGCCGTCGACGCGAAGATTCCCGAGCCCAAGCCGGCGCCGAAATCCGACGCACCCGTGAAGTCGGCGGAAATCGCCCCCGCGCCGCGCTCGAAGTAGATTAGCCGCGACCCGAAGGGAAGCGCGAAACAATCGCGCTCCCATGTTCGTTCCCATCGACGCCCGCGCGCCTATCGCATCGGCTTCCGCAATCTGCTATCGTGAAGGTGTTCTCCGCGCGAGGCCCGCGCCGCGGTTCTGGCGATAAATGGAGGGATCGACATGCCAGCCAACACCCCGCCGCCCTCGCCCGACCCAACTGCCCAAAACGCGCCCCCGCAGCCGCGCCGCGCCAACCCACTCGTCCCCAGCGCCTGGATCGCGCTCGTCGTTATCTCCGTCATCGTCCTCATCTACTTCCTGAAAGACACGCCCAAGGCCATCGACTACACGAAATTCAAGGAACTCGTCGATGCCGGCCAAGTGAAATCGCTCGTGCTCATCGGCACCGAACGCGCCAAGGGCGAACTCCGCAGCAAAGACAGCGAAATCGCCAAGAAGTTCGAGTTCAAGAACGACAAGTTCGAAGTGAACCTGCCGCACACCGAAGACCAGACCAAGATGATCGACTGGATGGAGAAGAAGGACGCGGAATACCGCGCTGCCCATCCGGACGTCGAACGCCTGGCCATCAGCAAGCAGGACGAACCGAGCCCGCTCCTCGGCACACTGCTGTTGAACCTGCTGTTCATCGGCATTCTGGTGGCGCTGTTCGTCTTCTTCGTGCTGCCCCGGTTCCGCGATCCGGTCGGCGGCGGCTTCCTCAATTCGTACATCCGCAGCCCGGCAAAGCGCTACGAAAAAGGCAAGGGCCGCGTGACCTTCGAGGACGTGGCCGGCATGGAGGGGGCCAAGCGAGAACTTTCCGAGATCGTCGATTACCTCAAGGATCCGGGGAAGTTCACCCGGCTCGGGGCCCAGGTGCCGAAGGGCGTCCTGCTCGTCGGGCCGCCGGGAACCGGCAAAACGCTCATGGCCAAGGCCGTGGCCGGCGAAGCCAACGTGCCGTTCTTCTCCATCAACGGCTCCGAGTTCATCCAGATGTTCGTCGGCGTGGGGGCGAGCCGCGTTCGCGACATGTTCAAGAACGCCAAGGACAACGCCCCGTGCGTGATTTTTATCGATGAAATCGATGCGGTGGGGCGGATGCGCGGCGCCGGCCTCGGCGGCGGCTCCGACGAACGCGAACAGACCCTGAACCAAATCCTCTCCGAGATGGACGGCTTCCAGCCCAACGAAACCGTCATCGTGATGGCCGCGACCAACCGGCCGGACGTGCTCGATTCGGCGCTCTTGCGTCCCGGCCGCTTCGATCGACACGTCACCGTGGACAAGCCGACCTGGCGCGGCCGCGTCGAAATCCTCAAGGTGCACACCCGCAACAAGCCGCTGGCCGATGCCGTCGATCTCGAACGGATCGCCCGAAACATGGTCGGCATGAGCGGCGCCGACCTTCGGAATCTGTGCAACGAGGCCGCGCTGGAGGCGACCCGCGCCGGCAAGCAGCGCGTCGAGCAAGAGGATTTCGAGAAGGCCGGCGACCGCGTGATCCTCGGCTTACTTCGCGAGGAGCCCTTCTCCCAGGAAGAGAAGCGCCGGACCGCGATTCACGAAGCGGGTCACGCCCTTTGCTCCTGGCTGTTGCCGACGACCGACAAGCTCGACCGCGTCTCGATCATCCCGCGCGGCCGCACCGGCGGCGTCACCCTTTTCCAGCCCGATGAGGACAAGGTCGATCGCTCGGCGAGCGAACTGTTCGCCAAGCTGGTGACGGCGATGGGCGGCCGCGCCGCCGACAAGCTCGCTCTCGGCGAACCGCTCTCCGGCGCCATCGGCGACCTCAAAATGGCCACCCGCATCGCCCGCCTCATGGTCACCCAGTTCGGCATGAGCGAGCGCCTCGGCCCCGTCTTCTATCGCCAGGGCGAGGAACACGTCTTCCTCGGCAAGGAAATTCACGAACAGCGCGATTTCAGCGAGGGGACCGCTCGCATCATCGACGAGGAGGTGCAGCGGATTCTTTCCGAGGCGCTCGAGCGGGCGACCGAGTTGATCCGCACCAACCGCGACAAACTCGACCGGCTCACGGAAGCGTTGTTGATGCACGAGGAACTGGATACGGATGAAGTGAATAAGGTGTTCGCGGGGGTGCCGGTCGCGGAATTGAAGAAGGAGCCGCCGAAGCCGGCCCCGACGCCGACGCCCACGGCGACCCCGCAGCCGGAACCGGTCGCCGCGCCGGAGCCGCCGCCCAAACCGGGCCTGGCATTCGGATGAGCCCCGGAGCGGACGTGAGATAGCCATGAAACCCCGTCAGGCACAGCCCGACCTACGAGGAGACTTGTAGGTCGGGCTGTGCCCGACGGCTTTTGCCCCGCGGTAAGCCGGGTGCCATTCGCAAACTCGTCCGATTGTGACGGCGACCCCGGCCATCTCCTTTCCCATTTCGCGCGATCTTTTTTCGCCAGAGGCCGCGCGGCCCGCCGTA
>Ga0134125_10009796_pt1 | contig 10773 bp, 10 predicted proteins | sample KB31751_FD_96464 | JGI IMG/M metagenome (GOLD analysis project Ga0134125, IMG submission 96464) | Terrestrial soil microbial communities with excess Nitrogen fertilizer from Kellogg Biological Station, Michigan, USA - KB3-175-1 | ecosystem: Environmental > Terrestrial > Soil > Unclassified ...
CAGCGCCCCAGGAAAAGGAACCAAGCTAATAGGGAACGCTGTAAGCGTTCGCGAGTTGAGCTTAGGAAGATTCGTGACGACCCACTGCACTACTCGCCAACGCTTTCAGCGTTAGCGAAGCAACCACTTGCGTTATTCCTGGGGCGTTGCCCCAGGCTGGAATTCGCAAGCGCCTTCGGCGTTCATTGGGTTGATTCGTCAAGTATGTTAATGCCGTTGAAACGGTTAAGAGCACCCTCGCGGAACGTTTCCACCCGGTTTGAAACCGGGTGTGAATGAGAAGAGTTTTGCAAGTGGCTCTTCAGTCTGTCCATTAACAGTCAAAAACGCAAAGGGTGTTCGTGATTCCGCTGCCAATCGAAAACTTAACTCAACTCGAGTCGTGCACAAACGAAGTTTCTCCGACTATGGCACTGTCTCAGACTTCACTTCTGACGGTGCGCTTTCATTCCCGGTCGAGTCAATGGCCACCACGTAATAGTAATAAGTCTTACCTGACTCGACATTATCATCCGAAAATGTCGTTTTGGTCAGCAGCTCTCGATTCAGCTTCGTCCACTTCTCTTTAGCCAGGTTCGGATCGGTCGCGCGATAGATATTGTAGCCCGCCACATCACCCTCAGGATTCGCGGGAAAGAAGATCGAGATGCGACCTTGAGCAGCAGCTAACGTTACGGGACCCGGCGCTGACGGCGCAAATTTATCTTGCGGTGAAATCGTGACGACATTTGAATTCAAGCTTTCGACCTGAGCGCCTTCGGTACCCAGCGAGACCGAGCGCACCAGATATCGATAGCTATCGCCGAACTTGAAATTCTTATCGACGAATTGAGTGGCTTCGATCGGCGTCGGATTCAAAGCTGTCTGACTAACATCAGTATCATTACTGTCGATGCGGTACACGTTGTATCCAAGCAGATTCACCGGCGTGGTGCCGTCGATATTCGCAACCGGAGCCTGCCAGGTTAGATTAATTCCCGCCTCGCTGACTTCAGTTCCTGTATTCAGCAATGTCGGTGGCTGTGCGATTCGGGCAGCTGGTTCAATCAACAGAAAATTCGAAAACGCCGCGCGCTGACCGGACTCATTCACGTAGCGAACTGCATAGCGTAGCCGCGCCGGTTCACCTGCAAGCTCCAATTCATCGGTATAGGTGAGCTCGCCTTTGGCGTTCTTGATTTGGTCATAGGTCACTGAGCCAATCAAATTAGAGCGAGCCGCAAACTCCTCTTCAGTCAACGGCAACGGCGCCCTTGGCTTTTCTGCCAACCGATAGACGTCAATGCGCCGAACACTCTGCACACTGCTATTCGGTGCATTGCGGAGTGGCGCCGGCCAGCTAAGCAATACCTGGTTGCCTCGTTGCACGCCTGAAAGTAGTTCTGTCCTTTGCTGAACTCGCTCGATCGGAGGCTGAGGCGGTCTGCGTTTGCCACAACCGGCGAGGGAAGCGACTAGAGCAATAGCAATCATCAGGAGCGAGACGAGTCTCAAACGCTGGTGAGGTCTGCGGTGGTTCCTACTATTCAAATTGATTCTTCGATTCAAACGAAGGATGTTCATTAGTAGCTCTGACAGTTCTCATCATGTCCAGAGTGAAAAAGATTGCCCTCGCCGCTCTTTGAAGAGGAACTAAGACAACCTGCACTTAAAGAATGTAGCGGCTGAGATCCTGATTCTTAACTGCTTCAGATAGCATAGCTCGCACATATTCCGCATCGATCACCTGGTGCTTTGGTTCCAGATCCGGACCTTCAAAACTTATCAGCTCCAACAACTTCTCCATGATTGTCTGCAGTCGACGCGCTCCGATGTCTTCAGTCTGTTCATTGACTAGCGCCGCAAAGTTCGCGACTTCTGCGATGGCGTCGTCCTTGAAATCGATCGTGATTCCTTCGGTCTCCATCATCGCCTGATACTGCTTGATCAATGCAGTCTTCGGCTCAGTCAGAATTCTGCGCAGGTCCTCAATCGTAAGCGACTCGAGCTCAACGCGGATGGGAAAGCGTCCCTGCAGCTCCGGAATCAGATCGGCAGGCTTGGAAACATGAAACGCACCGGCGGCGATGAACAAGATGTGATCGGTACGCACCATCCCGTACCGAGTATTCACTGTGGTCCCTTCGACAATCGGAAGAATATCGCGCTGAACGCCTTCACGTGAGACGTCCGGTCCGTGGCCCGATTCTCGTCCGGCAATCTTGTCAATCTCATCGAGAAAGATCATTCCCGAACTCTCGACGCGCTCGATGGCTGTGCGCGCGACCGTGTCCATATCGATCAAGCGCTCTTCTTCTTCCTGAATGAGGTACTCCATCGCCTCGTCAACGCGCATCTTTCGTCGCCTGGTGCGCCCCTGGAAGAGATTGCCGAGCATGTCTTTCATGTTGATGCCCATCTCTTCGACGCCCTGTGGACCAGCCAGCTCAATCACAGGGAAACTCTTCTCGCGAATCTCCATGTCGATCAAACGGTTGTCGAGCTTGCCACCGCGCAGCTGGGTGCGAAGCTTCTCGCGCGTCCGTTGAAACTGATCGTCGCGAACTGCAACTTCAGTGTCAGTACCTTCAGTCTCAGTCTCAGCGCTGGTCGAATCAAAATCGTAGAAGCTCGACGAGCGCGGCGGAGGCAACAAGATATCGAGTATCCGTTCTTCGGCGTTTAGTTCGGCCTTCTCGGAGATCTCCGCTACTTTCTCCTGCCGCGTCATCTCGACAGAGATCTCAGTCAGGTCGCGAATCATGCTTTCTACATCGCGGCCGACGTAGCCGACTTCCGTAAATTTTGAAGCTTCGACTTTCAAGAATGGCGAGTTAGACATGCGCGCGAGGCGGCGGGCAATCTCAGTTTTGCCCACGCCGGTGGAGCCAATCATGATGATGTTCTTGGGCATCACATCGACAGCCATTTCAGGCGGCAGCTTCTGACGTCGCACACGATTGCGCAGCGCTACTGCCACCGCTCGTTTGGCGGCCTTTTGTCCCACGACATGTTTATCCAGCTCAGCGACGATCTGACGCGGAGTCATATCATCCAACTGGACTTCCTCTTCTGTCTCACCTGCCAGGTAAATAACCATCGATACGGCTCACAGTCCGGAGGACTTCCGGCTTTCTATAATTCCTCAACAATTATGTTTTGATTCGAATAAATGCAGATGTCACCCGCGACGCTGAGCGCTTCTCGAGCAATCTCGCCGGCGCTCATTTGAGTGTGCTTCAGCAACGCGCGCGCGGCTGCGAGCGCATATGATCCGCCGGAACCAATCGCAAGCACGCCATCGTCCGGAGCAATCACGTCACCATTGCCTGACAAGAGGAAGGAACTCTTCTCATCGGCTACGACGAGCAGTGCTTCGAGATGTCTCAGCACCTTGTCGGTGCGCCACTCTTTGCTCAATTCGATCGAGGCGCGATCAAGATTACCGTGGTACTGCTCGAGCTTCGCTTCAAATCGTGTCAGAAGCGCAAAGGCGTCACCAGTGGCGCCGGCAAAGCCTGCGAGAATCTTGTCGTTGTAGAGACGACGCACCTTCTTGGCGCTCGCCTTCATCACGGTTTCGCCAAGCGTGACCTGCCCGTCGCCTGCCAGAGCAACTCGGCCATCACGACGGACAAGTAGAACAGTTGTGCTGCGAACTTTGGGAGCTTTTGTTGACGGCATTTCGGTGTTAGCACTATAGGAATTCGCGCGAATGTAAGTCAAGGCGACCTTCAAAAACTATCCGCAGATTACGCAGATTACACTGATTAAATAAGGCAGTTAAGAGTCAAGATAACTCTGACTCAACCAACGTCTGTGTAATCTGCGTAATCTGCGGCCAGGTTTTGCTCCGGTCGCTCGTCTCCAAAAGGCGTAAACGAGATTTTTGAGTTATGATTATCGGGCCATGACTAACAGACCACGCATTGGCATCACGATGCGCATTGAGCTCGAGACGAATCGGTTCTATCTCTCGCGCTTTTACAGTGAGGCTGTCGAAGCTGCGGGCGCAGATCCTGTTCACATCAGTCTGATTCCGGATCGTCAATACATTGAATCCCTGATGAACGGCCTGGATGGCATTCTTTTGCCCGGCAGTGATTCCGACGTAGATCCGCTTCGCTATGGCCGAGAACCACACCCGGCGCTCGGCAGTGTCCATCCGATAAAAGATCGAACAGACCTGCTTGTGCTTGACGAGCTGGAAAAGCGCAGCATGCCTTTGTTCGCAATCTGCTTCGGCATGCAGGTCTTGAACGTGCATCGCGGTGGCACATTGATTCAGGACATTCCAGCGGAAATGCCAAACGCGATCAAGCATCAACAAGGCGCGCCGCGAGACCGTCCGTCGCACGCCGTTCGGCTGATGCCCGATAGTAACCTTAACAAGCTTCGCAAGAATGACCAGGCCCTGGTTAATAGTCATCATCACCAGGCCATCGAGACCATTGGCCGCGATCTTGTGGCTACCGCCTGGACCGGTGACGGAATGGTCGAAGGACTTGAAGATACACGTTCGGATCGATTCGTGTTGGCGGTTCAGTGGCACCCGGAGCTCGGTTGGCGAGAGGATAGTTTTTCGCAAGCGCTATTCGAGCGATTCGTGTCTGAAGCGAGAGCGTATGCAGGAAAGGGCAGGGAAGAGCTCGTTGCTGCTGACTAATTTCTTCAAGCCCAACCGCTTTGTTTTCCTAAACACAATTGTCTTTGAGACAGTTCATCGAGAGGATGAAAGAGCTTGAGTTCTGACAACCTGGGAATAGCCGGTAGAGTTGCCGTGGTTACGGGAGCTTCTCGCGGCATCGGTCGCGCCGTCGCGGAGAGACTGGCCCAACTGGGGGCGCAGGTCGCGGTCAATTACGTTCGCGATCAGAAGTCCGCTGACGAGGTTGTTTCCAAAGCGCATGAGGCTGGCGTTGACGCAGTAGCGATTCAGGCCGACATTTCAAAACTTGAAGGTGCGCAGGAGCTAATCTCTCAAACAATAAGTCATTTCAAACGTATTGACTTTCTTGTTTGCAACGCCGGCATTTGGGAAGGCGCTCCGATCGAGCATATGACCGAGGAAATCTGGAATCGCACAATGGACATCAACCTCAAGGGAACGTGGACGGTCTGCCATGAGGCGGTGCCCCAAATGATTCAGCAAGGATTTGGACGAATTGTTATCGTCAGCTCAACTGCGGGACAAAGAGGTGAGGCGAATTATTCGAATTACGCGGCATCGAAAGGCGGTCAGATTTCATTTACCAAAGCTCTTTCTACCGAGCTGGGTGGCCACGGGATCAACGTCAACGCAGTCGCACCGGGCTGGGTCGATACGGAGCTAAGCGGTGAGCCGCTGGCAGACCCGGAGGCTCGTAACCAAATTGAGCGGGCAATTCCAATCGGCCGGATCGCTACCGCTGATGACATCGCGTGGCCGATTATTTTCCTTTGCAGCGAATGGGCTCGCCACATCACCGGCGAAGTCTTGAACGTAAATGGAGGCTCCGTGCTCTGCGGCTGAAGAGATTTTTTTGAAGTGATACTTTTAAAGTGATTATGGAAGAACGCGTCAGATGAAGCATGTAACAGTCGGACTGGAAAACGTATTAAATGGAAAAGTCGAGCTCTTGAAAGGAGCGCGTGTTGGCTTGGTTTGCAATCAGGCTTCCGTCGATCACAATTTTCAGCACGCCGCCGATCTTTTCCAGGCGCACCCGGCAGTGAATCTAACAGCGTTGTTCGGACCTCAACACGGCATTCGTGGAGACCTTCAAGACAACATGATCGAGACTGATCACGCTCTCGATCGCCAAACAGGGAAGCCAATCTACTCGCTTTACAGTGAAACTCGCGAACCCACAGAGGCAATGCTGGCCGACGTCGATACCATTGTTTTTGACATGCAGGATGTGGGCTGCCGAATCTACACCTTCAATTACACGATGGCGAATTGCATGCGCGCCGCGAAGAAATTCGGCAAGAAGGTGGTGGTCTGCGATCGTCCGAATCCAATCGGCGGTGTTGGCGTCGAGGGCAACGTGCTCGATCCGGAATACGCTTCGTTTGTGGGCCAGTTTCCCATGCCCACTCGTTACGGAATGACCGTCGCCGAGCTAGCTCGAATGTTCAACGATCACTTTAAGATCGGCTGCGATCTCGAAGTAGTGGAGCTTGAAGGCTGGAGCCGCGCGGATTGGTTGGACGACACGGATGCGCCCTGGGTAATGCCTTCGCCAAACATTCCCACGGTCGACACCACAGTGGTGTTTCCAGGGACGGTTCACTTTGAGGGCACGCAGATCTCGGAGGGAAGAGGAACCACTCGACCATTCGAGCTGGTGGGTGCGCCTTATATCGTGCCCGAAGAATATGCGGATCGATTGAATGCGCTCGACATGCCGGGAGTTTATTTCCGCGGCTGTGTCTTCCAGCCAACTTTTCAGAAGCATGCGCGTGTTAGCTGTGGCGGCGTACAGATCCACGTAACTGATCGCGAGCAATTCCAGCCGGTGATTGCCGGCGTAGCGATGGTAAAGACGGCTTTTGACATGTATGGCGAAGACTTTCGATGGAAAGAACCTCCATACGAGTACGTCTTCGATCGAAATCCATTTGATGTCATCGCCGGGACCAGCCTGATGCGCGAAGCATTTGAACGCGGAGAGTCTTTGGATGACATCGAAAGAAGCTGGCAGACGCCACTCGCAGAGTTCAAGGAGATTCGAGAGAAGTACTTGATCTACTCCTGACAATTAATGAACAGCCTCAAGGGTCGACTTGCCGACTGTTGAGGTGTTCGGTGAAGAATCGTTGCAACAGGGTCGCGTGAGTTAAAGAAAGACTTGATGGCGACGTCATCAATTTGGAGGTGCATTTGACGGAATCAGAATCTAGGGCCGGCATTCGGCCGTGGTTACTCGGGACGGCAGGCTGGTTTATTCCAGGAGCCGGTCATGCGCTACAAGGAAAATGGATTAGAGCAATCATACTCGGCGGCGCTGTCTGGGTTTCCTTCGTGGCCGGCCTTTCAATGGGCGGACATATGTTCAGCGTTAGCGGTGGTGAAACGGGCCTGGCAACACTACTTCAAGTTCCACCCACGATCGCCAACCTTGGCTCAGGCATCCTTTATCTCGTCTGCTGGTTTCTTGGCGTGGGATTCGCCGATGATCCGGCTCACGCGGCTTTGGCCACTTACGAGTATGGCAATACTTTTCTTCTGATCGCAGGGCTTTTGAATTACCTGGTGATGCTCGATGCGTTCGATGTTTCTGCCGGGAGGAAACCTTGAGACACTTTTTCGTAATGACAGCGTTTGCGGTGGCTGCCGCCGTAGTGTTTGGCTCTGTCGCCAAGGACACGGGGCGAGAGCGTTTTCTTTATGGGCTCAAGGTGTTCGCCGAGTTTATGGTTATCGGCTTGGCACTCGGCTGGGTCTTGTACTTCCTGCCGTTTTAGAGGGCGGCTAGTGACCTAATTTGGAGGGCGGTGACCTGTCACCGCTTTCACCCGCCGGCGGCCGGCGCCGCGTTGGGTTTGGTAATGGAGTTGTTTTCGCCAATCCTGCTGCGACAAGTCGCAAGCGACCAAAGCGCCGACAGGTCGGCGCACTCCAAATATGGCAATAACTGAAACCGAAGCAATTGTCATTCGAAGCTACAATCTTGCTGAAGCTGACAAGATCGTCGTTTGTTTGACGCGGTCGTCAGGATTGGTGAGGGCAGTCGCCAAAGGCTCGAGGAAACTGAAGAACCGCTTCGGCGCCGCTTTGGAACCTTTCACGGTCCTTAACCTCACGTATTATCAAAAGGAAAATCAGGAACTGGCCTCGATGCGGCAGGCTGAGATCTTAAAGTCAAACTTTAATATCTCTGGTGAGCATGACATCTTAACCGGCTTGGCTTACATGGGTGACCTTGTGGTTGAGTTTTCGCCTCCGCACCAAACCAATGACAAGCTCTTTCGGATGGTCAATGCCTGCATCGAAGCCGTGGCTGCCAGTCCTGCCGACCTTCAACTCATTCTGCGATACTTTGAAGTTTGGATTCTGAGATTGGAAGGATTCTTTCCCGACTTGCGACGATGCGCGGATTGTCAGAAGTCTCTGACCGGAGAAAAGGGAATCAGCTTAAGTCGAGAACTAGGTTTGCTTTGTCGCCAATGCACTCAGGGAATGGGTGAGGTCTTGTCAAGCAAAGCTTACGAGAGGCTTTGTGCTACTCAGGCCCTCGGTCCGGCGGTTTTTGCGCAAGAGTCTCGAGGATTGTCTAACAAGATTCAGAGCGAGCTGGCAGAATTGATGCATCGGATGCTTGGCCGAGTTCTGGAACGACGGCCAAGGGTACAGCTGGCCTTTCAACCTCGAGCATGAAGCTACCGTTCCGAAAGACCTTAATCGCCCGGTACATTCTCGCAGCGGTCTTCCCGTATTTCCTGCTCTCGTTGGCGCTTCTGACTGCAATTCTCCTCGCTCAACAATCGGAACGCTTTGCTGAACTCGCTCTGTACGCACAATTGCCGTTTTCCCTGCTGGGCCAGGTCGAGCTCGCGCTGATTCCGAGCGTGCTGGTTTTCACCCTGCCGATGGCGATTCTTGCCGGGGTGATGATCGGCTTTGCTCGGATGGGCAGCGACAGCGAGATTATCGCCATGCGAGCTGCTGGCGTCGGAACGTGGCCCATGTTGTGGCCGATGCTGGCTCTCGGATTGATCGTCACGGGAATCAGCTTCTATATCAACACGAGGGAGGCGCCTTTGTCGGCGCGCGGGCTGCGGCGCGCGGCAATTATGGGAGCTCTTCGCAAGCTGGACTCACCCGTCGAGCCGCGGACATTCACAACCGAACTTCCCGGCTCAGTGATTTATGTTCGCGACGGCATCAAGGCAGAAGGAGTTTGGGGACGCGTTTTTATTTACAATCAGCAGCCTGACGGCTCGACTCGTATTCTTACCTCGCGTTCCGGCCGCATTGATTCCTCGGTCGATAAATCGGAGTTAGTGCTCAGAGATGCGGTACTAACGATACTCCCAAAGCCCTCGGATAATCCGGCGGAGAAGAGCCAATACGTTACAGAGCGATCCGATCAGTTCCGCGTTGCTTTCGACACGGGACGTAGAGTGCTCTTGTCAAAACTTCAATCGAACGAATCTGAGCCTGATGAAATGTTGCTGAGCGAGTTGCGCGAGGCTGCGAAACTGGAAGGTAAGCCGGGAAGAGAAGCTCAGCGCATGCTGCAAAAACGACTCGCCTTTTCGTTTGCCCCACTGGTCTTCGCGCTGCTCGGCGGCTCATTGGGTCTGCGAGTGCGGCGGGGCGGTCGCAGCATTGGCGTGCTTTTATCGCTCGGGATGCTGATCGTCTACTACTTGTTTTCGCTGCTTGGAGATTCTCTTACGCGAGCAGGCACAATCTCACCAGTGTTAGGCGCCTGGACGGCGACTGGCGTAATGCTGATCTTAAGTATTCTATTCCTTCGCCTGGGACGCTATCCAATGTCAGACTTCGTAATGCGCATGGTCAGTAGGTTCAGGCCTGCGAAGCGGATCGGCAAAGAACAATCCGCGCGCCCCAAATTTCACCGGCACTGGGGTTTTCCAAGCTTGCTCGATGCCGGAATGTTCAAGACTCTCTTCGCCAGTTTTGTGTTGGGATTTCTCGCCCTGGTTTCAATCTTCATTATTTTCACTTTGTTTGAGCTGTGGCGCTTCATAGCAATGAACCGAACGGCGATTGGAATGGTTGCGAAGTACATGCTTTTCCTAATGCCGCTCGTAACTGTGGAGTTGTTTCCCGCAACGATGCTGATAGCCGTATTGGTAACGTATGCGTTGCTAGCCAAACGCAGCGAGGCTATCGCGTGGTGGGCCTGCGGACAGAGCGTGTACCGCCTAATGATTCCCGGATTAATCTTCGGTTTGTTGGCCGCCGGAGGAGTTTGGACGGTGCAGGAGCACTTGATGCCGGGCGCAAATGTACGACAGGATGCTATACGAGCAGCAATCCGCGGCGGAGTCTCACGGGCGACAACTGGAACCGGACGGCAGTGGCTGGCATCTGCGGATAGTAACCGGCTTTACTCATATGAATTTGACGAACGAAATCAGGCTCTGAACGATCTCTCAATCTATGAGTTCGATCCGGCCGGCGTGCACTTGCGAAAGGTCGTGAGCGGAGAAGTAGGGAAGTGGCGAACGAACACCGACATTTCAATTAAGGATGCAGAGACACTCAGCTTACAAGGGCTCGAGCTAAAACATGAAAAGGCGCCGGAGTTGGAGTTGAGCGGGTTTGAAGCTCCTCAAATCTTTAAGCCCAGCGTCGACAAACCTTCTCAGCTCAGCAGCCAGGGATTGCGCGATTACGTGCAAGCAGCGAAGCGCCGCGGTGTCGATGTCTCGTCGCTGGCGGTTGCTTTGCAGCGAAAATACGCCGGCCCTTTGAGCGTCATGGTGATGGCGTTCCTGGGAATTCCGCTCGCTCTCTCATTCGGGAGACGCGGGACAATCATCGCGCTGTGTGCCGCGGTCGCTGTAAGCCTGGTTTACTGGGCAGTGAGTGGGGGATTCCAACAACTCGGCAATCATGGATTATTGCCGCCACCGGTGGCGGGTTGGGCGCCACCAGTGATATTTGCAGCGGCGGGCACATACTTCCTCGCCCGCATTCGTACCTGAACACTAACTAGTGGACTGTAACAGTTGAATTGCTAGTAGCTCGACCAGTGACATAGATCAGATTTCGATCATTTTTCCAACAGATAGAATCGATGAGCCACTAGCAATCTCTTTGTTACAGTCCACTAG
>Ga0134125_10009797_pt1 | contig 10772 bp, 5 predicted proteins | sample KB31751_FD_96464 | JGI IMG/M metagenome (GOLD analysis project Ga0134125, IMG submission 96464) | Terrestrial soil microbial communities with excess Nitrogen fertilizer from Kellogg Biological Station, Michigan, USA - KB3-175-1 | ecosystem: Environmental > Terrestrial > Soil > Unclassified ...
CCCTTTTCGAGAATGCTGGCGTAGCGGAATTGCGCGAGCGCGATGCCTTTCGAAGCTGCGCGCTCGTACCACCGCGCGGCTTCGGCAAGATCGGCGGCGACGCCGTGTCCTTCGGCATAGCGCACGCCGATTTCGTAGGCGGCGGCGCCGTCGCCGCTGGCGGCGGCCGTACGCAAGCGCGGACCGCCAATTTCGGCCGGCAGGCGGTCACCGGGATTGCTGCTTCCCGTCGTCTGCTGGGGCGCGATCGATCCGGTCACGTCCTCCGAGGCGCTCGCAGCGCTGGGTTGGGGCGCCGGTTGGGGCGCAGGGGCTGCGCCGAGCGCCGGTGCGGACAGCGGAGAGGGGATCGGTGAGAACATTGGCCCGTTGTTGGCCAGCGCGTTTGCCGGTGCGAGCGGCGGGATGGCCTGCGTCAGCGGGGGCGACACGGTGAGCGCCGCGATCGACGAAGGCTTCGCTGCAGCCGGAGCTTTCGGTTTCGTCGCTTGCGCAGTCTTTTTCGGGCTGCCGGGATGACCGAGCAGGTAATGCGCGCCGAACTGCGCGCTGCCGGCAATGAGCGCAGCGATGCTCGCGGCAACGAACAGCCGCTTCACCCGTTTCATGACGCCGGCGCGCACCTGCGCTTCGTCCGAGTCTTCAAGGGGCGCGTCTGATTTCGGCGTCTTCGCTGTTTGCTGCACGGCTGCCTGGGCCGCGCGGCGTGCCGCCGCGATGAAGCTCGATTTCGCCGGAGAAGGTTCGGGCGCGGCGATACGCGCGCCGACACGCGCCCGCGGCGGGCCAGAGCCCGGCTCGAGCGGCTGGTCGGGCGGCAGATCGGGATCGATCGGTCCGATCTTCGGCGCCGGCATCCGCTTCGGTGCAGGCGCGGGCTCCGCTCTGACCGCGGGCGGTTCGACCGCCGGTATTTGCAGCGGCGCTGCCGGCGGCAGCTTCATCGGTGCAGCCGCAGGTACGGGTTCGGGCGCAGCACGCGCAGCCACCCGCCCGATCGGCTGGGTCAGCTCGAATGGCTCGGGTTCCGACTCGGCAATGCGGCGTGGGGCCTCGCGGAATTCCTTTTCCATTCTGGCCAGGCGGTCGACCAGACTGCCGAGCGTGCCGTTCACCGCTTCCAGCGTATCCTGCGTGCGCGCGAGATCGTGCTTGAGCGTGTCGACGCCGACCGCGCTTTCCGCTTCGGTGCGCAAGACGGCGGCATTCTTGCTCGCGCGCATCTCCTCCATCTGCATCAGCAGATCGGCAAGCCCGCGTTCGATCGCTTCAAGATGGCTCAGCCGCGAATCCGAGGCGTCGAGCCGCTCGACCAGTTGGACGATGCGATCTTCCAGATGCTCGGCCGCGACATTGTCGCTGCGGCTCTCCTGGATTTGCTCGATCTTGCCGGCGAGCGACTGCACCAGATTTTCCAATCGGGGCGGCACGCTGGCGCCGTTCTGCGCGCGCTCGGCGAGCGCGCGCGAGAGTGCGTCGATCCGTTGCTCCAGATTGGACAGCGCATCCGCGGCAGCGCCGGATCTCCCGAATTCTTCGACCCTCTCGCCCAGCTTCTCGACCTGCCCCGCGAGCCGGCCGACCGCGTCGTTCGACGCGACATGCGCCGCCATCTCGCGCAGCGTGGTGATCGCGTGCTCGAGCTGGTTCAGCGTCTCGGGATCTTTCTGCGCGACGATCAGATCGATCTTGTGCGCTAGTCCCGCGACCGCATCGTTGAAGCCGACCAGGTTTTCCGCCGGAGTGAGGCCGCGCAAAGCGTCGCGTACCTCGGCGAGACCGTGCTCGATGCCCGAGAGCGCGTGCTGGTCGGCGCCCGCATGCCGATTTTCGGCGATGCGCTGTGTGAGGCCCTGAATCTGCCGCTCGATCGTATCGATCGCACGCCGCGGCATCGCATCGTTGAGTGCGCGGCCGATCTCGCCGAGCTCGTCGCGCAAGGCGTTGATCGCTTCTTCGACCCCCGGACGGCGCAGCGTCTCGATCTGGTCGGTGATTTGGCGAAGCTGGTCTTCGAGGCCGGTGAGGTTCTGCGCCGGCACCTGTTGCAGCATCGGCTCGGGCGCCGGTGCAGGTTGCAGCGGCGGCGCTTCCGGTTCACCGCGCAAGGCACGCTGGCGCGCCGCGATTTCCGCGACGGCGCGATCAAGGCCGGCCTGCGGCTGTTGCGGCCGCGGCATCGGTGCGGGCGGCGGCGCCTGACGCGGCATCGGCGGCGCATACGGAATGGCGTGGGCCTGCTGATAATGCGGCGGCGCGTAGGCCGCTGGCGCCATCGGCGGCGCGTAATGCGGCGGAATCTGCGGCATCGGCGCGGGCCTGGCCGACTGCGTCACAAGCTGCTCGAGCCGTTGGTCGAGCCGGCCGATCAATTGAGCGATCTGGTCGTCCCGGTCGTCCCGATCGTCGCGCTTGTCTCGCGTCTCACGGCGGTCGGACCGGCTGCGCCGCTGACCCCGCTCCGCCGTGCGTGAGAACTGCGAGATTCGCCGCGTCAGGTCGTCGAGACGCTCGTGCACGCCGGCGAGTTCGTCGGCGTAGGCTTCGTCATCATCGTCCTCGTAGCCGCTTTCAGTCGCCTGCTCGAGAATGACCGTGTTGAGCCATTGGCCAAGAGACATGCCCGAGCGGCGCGCTGCTTCGCGCGCCGTCTCGCGGGCCTCGGGCCGAATGCCTTTGACACTCCACGGGACGCCAAGCTTCATTCTCACACCCACATTCGAGGTGGAGCGGCGAAAGACGGGATCGACTCTCGCGGAACCGGCACGCGTTAATGGCGGGTGGATACGGGCCAGGTCCTCAGTCCACCCGCTGACTTTTTGCTGGTTGCGGTAAACAGGCCCTTAACATTCGGCGAAGTCTCGGAAGGTCCCGGCGAATTTCCCGGCCTGACGGGGCGGGACGCGCCTTAACGCGCCCGCAATCCGAGCATGCGACGATTATTCGCCGCCGCTCTGTCCAACCGGCGGGCTTGCCCTTATGTCGGACCGGTCTGGCCGATCGTTAACGAATTCTTAAAGCCGCGGCTCGGCCGCCTGCGAAGGAGACGAGAATGCCCAGCTACAAAGCACCGGTGGACGATGCCCTCTTTCTGCTCAACGACGTCTTCCACCTGGAGCGATATGGGAATCTCCCTGGCTTCGCCGATGCCTCGTCCGACACTGTCGAGGCCATCCTGCGCGAGGCGGCCAAGTTCAGCGAAGAGGTGCTGACCCCGCTCAATCGCGTCGGCGACAAGGAAGGCTGCAAGCGCGATGCGGACGGCCGCGTCACGACGCCGACGGGCTTCAAGGAAGCCTATAAGCAAATAGTCGAAGGCGGCTGGATCGGCATCTCCGTGCCGGACACTTATGGCGGGCAGGGCCTGCCCGCGACGCTCACCGTTGCGGTCAACGAATTCCTCTGCTCGGCCAACATGGCATTCGCGATGTATCCGGGCCTCACGCAAGGCGCGATCGCCGCGCTGCTCGTGCATGCCTCCGAGGAGTTGAAGGCCAAATACCTGCCGAAGATGGTCGAGGGTGCCTGGACCGGCACCATGAATCTCACCGAAGCGCATTGCGGCACCGATCTCGGCCTCCTGCGCTCGAAAGCGGCGAAGCAGCCGGACGGCAGCTACAAGATCAGCGGCAGCAAGATATTCATTTCAGCCGGCGAGCACGATCTCTCGGAGAACGTCATGCATCTGGTGCTCGCGCGCATCGAAGGCGCGCCGGCCGGCACCAAGGGCATATCGCTCTTCCTCGTTCCCAAGATTCTGGTGAACGATGACGGATCGCTCGGGAGCCGCAATGGCGTGACCTGCGGTTCGATTGAAGAGAAGATGGGCATCCACGGCAACGCGACCTGTGTGATGAACTACGACGGCGCGACCGGCTGGCTCGTCGGCGAAGAGAATCGCGGCCTCAACGCGATGTTCACGATGATGAACGAGGCGCGGTTGGGCGTCGGCGTGCAGGGGCTCGCGCAGTCGGAAGTCGCTTATCAAAACGCTGCCATCTACGCCAAGGAACGCCTGCAGGGCCGCGCGATCTCCGGCACGAAATATCCGGACAAGCCGGCCGACCCGATCATTGTGCATCCGGACGTGCGCCGCGCGCTGATGACCATGCGCGCATTCAACGAAGCCGCGCGCGCGCTGGTGATCTGGACGGCGCTGAAGAGCGACGTTGCGCATCGTTCGGAGAACGAGAAGGAGCGGCAGGCGGCCGACGACCACATGGGCCTGCTCACGCCGGTGATCAAAGGCGTGCTCACCGATACGGGTTTCGCCAACACGGTGATGGCGCAGCAGATTTACGGCGGACACGGCTACATCGCCGAGCACGGCATGGAGCAGTTCGTGCGCGATGCGCGCATCGCGATGATCTACGAGGGCGCGAACGGCATTCAGGGGCTCGATCTCGTCGGACGCAAGCTCGGCAAGGACGGCGGCCGCGCGGTGATGGCCTTCTTCAACGAGGTGCAGGGCTATCTGAAGGAGCACGCGAACAGCGACGATCTCAACGCGTATCTCAAACCGCTCGGCGCGTCGCTCGCGCATCTGCAGGAGGCGACGATGTGGTTCATGAAGAACGCGATGATGAAGCCGGACAACGCCGGTGCGGGCTCGACCGATTATATGCATCTGTTCGGCCTCGTCGCGCTCGGCTACATGCACGCGCGCATCGCGGAAGCCGCATTGGCGAAAGGCGGCGAGGCGATGAACGCCAAGCTTGTCACGGCGCGTTTTTTCGTCGAGCGCATGCTGCCGCAAACTGCGACGCATCTCGCCCGCGTGCAGGCGGGCGCGAAAAGCATGATGGAATTGCCCGACGAGGCGTTCTGAGGGGGCGGATCGCTCGGCGTCTAAGCGCGAGCTTCGATTTGCGCCGAGAGGCGCAGCGCCGGAGCCGCGTTGCGCAGCAACAGGCGATTGTCGAACGCTCCGTCGTCGCACACGAATTCGAATGAGCCGAGAAGGCGGTCGACGCTCCCGCCGTCGCGCGAGAACGGCAAGATCAGCCGTTCCGAATGCACCACCCGGTCGGTCGCGTCGGTCACGTCATGGATGGTGTAGACCGGCAGCCCGGACTCGGCCGCCTGCCGGTACGCGGCGAGCGCTTCTTCCAATCGCTGCGGCGGAATGATTTCGTCGAGATAACGTCCGCGGCAATCGGCCGAACCGTAGACTTCCCCGATCATCGCGCCATGGAAGCGGATCATAAAGCGCGCCGCGCTGCCGGCGCCCTCGACATCCAGGTGGCTTAAACACTCCGACATCGCGCTGAGGGACTCGGTGTCCACCGATGACCACCGTGGAATGCGATGGCCGATCAGGTGATCCGTCCAGAATTTGAGCAGCCAGCGTTGACGGATTGCGCGGATCACGTCCGCCCGCGCGACTGGAAATTGCATCGGCGTTTCCCCAGACCAATCCGGCCATTTCAATCTTGCAAAGACAGGCCGATTGTCAATGGCACCGGTAACAAAACGGCGAGCCATTTTATTCCGCGCCGCTTCCGGAGCATTTTCACTAGCAGGCGAGCGAATTGTGACAGTCCGCCAACTGCAACCGGAAGGCCGTCCGCTGGTTGAAAGGAGCAGCATCAAGGGGAACCCTATGCTTTTCCTTTCCAGGGCTTCGGTTTTCGCGCTGTCAGTCTCTGCCCTTTCGCTCGTGACGGCACCCTTCGCGGGAGCGCAGCAGCCCGCTGGCCCCGATCGGTTGAAAGAAAACTTCGCGATCGAGCATCAGATCGGTCATCGGTTTCAAGTCGATCCTCATAAACTGCCTGCTCCCAAGAGCGGTCCGATCGTGAGCAACCGGCCGCTCACAGTGCCGTTCAAAGATCAGACATTGCAGGCGCCACCCGGGTTCGCGGTCAGCCTGTTTGCAAAAGGGCTGGCCAATCCGCGACGGCTCCTAATTTTGCCGAACGGGGATGTGCTGGTTGCGGAGCAGAGCGCGGGCCATCTCACGCTCCTGCGTGACGACGGCACGGGCCGCGCGAAGTGGATCGAGCGCCATGTCGAAGATTTGAACAAGCCTTACGGCCTGGCTTGGCGGAACGGGGATGTTCTGGTGGCCGACCAGGACGGCATCTGGCGGGTGCCGCATGTGCTCGGGGCGCTTCGTGCCGGCAAACCGGAGCGGGAGCGCGCCGAGGACGTTCCGGAAGAAGCGCGCAAACCGGTGCCCGGCGCCTATGGCGCGAGCATGCTAACGAAGAAGGGCGTCTTCGGCGTGGTGCAGGGTCACCAGAACCGGCACCTCGCCGTCGATCCAAAGACGGGCGCACTGTTCGTGGGTGTTGGATCGTCCGGCAATATCGGCGTCGAACCCGAGCCCAAGGCAACTATCCAGCGCTTCGACAAGGACGGCGGCAACCAGACGACCTACGCGTCCGGCACACGCAACCCGACTGCGCTGGCATTCCAACCGGACACCGGCGATCTCTACGCGCTGGTGCAGGAACGTGACGGCCTCGGAGACAATCTGCCGTCCGATTATCTCATCCGCGTTCAACAGGGCGGATTTTATGGCTGGCCGTATGCCTATATCGGCAAGCATCCGCAGCCGGGCTTCGCCAAACTGGCGCCGGATAAGGTGAATGCGACCATCGCGCCGGATCTGTTGTTCGAGGCGCACTCTTCCGTGTTGGACATCGCGTTCTATTCGGCCGAGCAATTTCCAAAAGAGTATCGCGGCGGCGCCTTCGTTGCGCTGAGGGGGTCTTGGAATCGCTCGGAGCCGACCGGCTACAAGGTTGTCTACGTCCCGTTCCGCGACGGCCGCCCAGCGGGCTATTACGAAAACTTCCTCACCGGATTCTGGTCTTCGGGCGAGCGCCGCGCGGAAGTGTGGGGACGTCCGGCAGCGATCGCGGTGGCAAAGGACGGGTCTCTGCTTGTAGCCGACGACACCGGCGGGACCATCTGGCGCGTCACTTACACCGGCAAGGGCGAACAGAACGGCGCAAGTCAGAGTCGCTGAACGCGCGCATCATTTTCCCGCTCGTCCCCGCGAAGGCGGGGACCCAGCGCTGACTTGCCGGATGGAAATATCCACCTGGATTCCCGCTTTTGCGGGAATGAGCGGAGGGCTTGGCTGAGGTTACGCCGTCTTGAGTCGCATCTTGCTGCGCGTTCTGAGCAGCAGCCACGTCGCGATGCTCAAGTTGAGCAGATTCCACGCAAGCCCGTTCAGGAATGCGGCCTGATAGGAGCCAGTGAGATCGAAGATCCTGCCCGACATCCAGCCGCCCAGCGCCATGCCGACCAGCGTCGCCATCATCACGATGCCGACGCGCGTGCCCGCTTCGCGCGGCGAGAAATACTCGCGCACGATGATCGCATAGCTGGGCACGATCCCGCCCTGGAAGAGGCCAAACAAAGCAGAGATGACATAGAGCGAGAACAGCCCGTCGAACAGCAGATAGAGGACCAATGCGACGCCCTGCAGCAGCGAACCGAGCAGCAGCGTGCGCAGGCCGCCGATCCGGTCGGCGATGAAGCCGGATGCAATGCGGCTCACGATGCCGAAGCCAAGCATCAGCGAGAGCATCTCGGCGCCGCGCGCGACGCCGTAACCAAGATCGCCGCAATAGGCGACGATGTGCACCTGCGGCATCGCCATCGCCGTACAACAAGCGACGCCGGCGATGCACAGCAGGATTTGTAATGTGTTCGGCGAGAGGGGGGTGTCCGCCTGGCGCTTGGCAGCAGCGGCACCGGCGGCCGCATGCGCCTGCGTCTCGAGGGGCCGGCGCAGGAAGGCGATCAGCGGCAGCATCAGCACGAGGCAGACAATGCCGATGCCGACATGCGTCACGCGCCAGCCATACGTCGCGATGAAATGCTGTACCAGCGGAGGCCAGATCGTCCCCGAAATGTAATTGCCGGAGGCTGCGAGCGCGACGGCGATGCCGCGGCGGCGCGCGAACCAGTGCGAGATGTCCGCCATCAGCGGCCCGAAGGTCGTGGAGCAGCCAAAGCCGATCAGCAGACCGTGCGCGAGTGCGACGTGCCATAGGCTGGAGGAAGCGCCGGCCGCGACATAGCCGAGCGCCAGCGCGCACGTGCCGGCGAGTGCCGGAACGGCGATGCCAAAGCGGTCGGCGAGACGGCCCATGACGATGCCGCCGGCGCCGAAGCCGAGCATGGCGAAGGTGTAGGGCAGGGCCGCCTGTGCACGGTCGATGCCGAAATCGGCCTGGATTGCCGGCAGCGCCACCACGAATGACCACATGCCGACGCCGCCGATGGCGGACAGCGCGACGCACGCGGCAAGCCGCAGCCAGGCATAGGGAGATTCGATTTGAGGGGAGGTCATGCGGTGAGTCCGGAACGTGCGGCCCTCAGTATGCCACAGCCTTGCACGCGCGAGGCAAAGTCCTCCGGGTCAATTTCCGCCAGCGTGGGCCGGATGGGCAGCGCCCGTCCCGGCGGCGGTCAATTTGACCGAATGAAGCCCGCTTCGCTATCGTTGCGGTAAAATAATCACCAACGGGAGGACTTAACTCATGCGTCTCGTCACCACGCTGATCGGCCTTGCGGCGGCCGCGCTTGCCGGCGCGTCGGCCCAGGCCGAAGGCACGATCAAGATCGGCCTGATCGAGCCTTATTCGGGCCAGTTCGCCGATGCCGCCGCGCAGCAGGACAATGCGATCAAACTGTTCCTGAAGCAGAACGGGGACACGGTCGCCGGCAAGAAGATCGAGATCATCAGGAAGGACACTGGAGGCATCAATCCGGCGGTCGCCAAGCGGCTCGCGCAGGAGCTGATCACGCGCGACCATGCCGACATCCTCGCCGGCTTCGTGCTCACGCCGAACGCCATGGCCGGCGGCGACATCTCGAAAGAAGCCAAGAAATTCATGGTGGTGATGAACGCGGCCACCTCGGCCGTCACCACCAAGTCGCCTTACATGGCGCGGACCTCGCTGACCGTCCCGCAACTCAACGAAGCCTTCGGCCAATGGGCGGTGAAGAATGGCGGTGTCAAAAAGGTCTACACCATGGTCTCCGACTATGGCCCCGGTCATGACGCCGAGCAGTCGTTCCAGCGCGGCGTGAAAGAGGCGGGCGGCGAGGTCGTCGGCTCGGTCCGAATGGCGGTGCAGAACCCCGACTTCTCGGCCTATGTGCAACGTGCGAAGGATTTGAAACCGGAGGCGATCTTCGTGTTCGTGCCGGGTGGCGCGCAGCCCGGCGCCTTGGGCAAGGCGATGGCGGAGCGCGGCATCGACACGTCGAAGATCAAAGTGATGGGCCAACTCGAGATCGCGGACGAGCACGCGCTCAAGAGCATGGGCGACGCGGCAATCGGGATGATCACCTCGGGCCATTACGACTATAACCACAAGTCGAAGATGAACGAGGACTTCGTCAAAGCCTACAATGCCGACTTCCACCGCAACCCGGACTTCTTCTCGATGGGCGCGTGGGACGGCATGCACCTCATCTACGCCGCGCTGAAGAAGACCAATGGCAAGGCCGACGGCGAGTCGCTCATCAAGGCGGCCGAAGGCATGGCCTGGGAAAGCCCGCGCGGTCCGATCTCGATCGATGCCAAGACGCACGACATCATCCAGAACGTTTATGTGCGCAAGGTCGAGAAGGTCGACGGCAAGCTGGTCAACGTCGACGTAGCGACCATCCCGAACGTGAAGGACCCCGAGCACGAGCGGGCCGGGAAGAAGTAAGGGTCTCGCGCTAAAGACCCCCGCTCGCCCCGAAGCGGGCGGCCTCCCCACAAAGGAGGTGAAGACGACGCGGCCTTGCCCGGCCTAGGCTTGCCGGGCAAGGTGATTCGCATGCACCCGTCCGCCGCTCTCAGCCTGCCGCGCCCCGCTTGGATGAGCGAAGACCTGGTCCTGCTCGAGGAACAGGCGCGCCGCTTCCTGGGTCAGGAATTCGCGCCGCATCTCGACCGCTGGCACGAGAACGGGATGTACGACCGCGAGGTCTGGACCAAGGCGGGCGAAGCGGGCCTGCTCTGCGCGTCCATGCCCGAGGAATACGGCGGTGCGGGTGGGACCTTCGCGCACGAAGCCATCATCAACCGTGAATTCTCGCTCGCCGGTTTCGATACCTTCGGCGCGCCGCTGCATTCGGGCATCGTCGCGCCCTACATCCTGCATTACGGCACGGAAGAGCAGAAGAAGCGCTGGCTCCCGCGGCTCGCCACCGGCGAATTGGTCGGCGCCATCGCGATGACCGAGCCTGGCACCGGCTCCGACCTGCAGGGCGTGCGCACGACCGCCAAGAAGTCCGGCAACGGCTACGTGCTCAACGGCTCCAAGACCTTCATCACCAACGGCCAGCACGCCAACCTGATCGTGGTGGTCGCCAAGACCGATCCGTCCGCCGGCGCGAAAGGCGTCTCGCTGATGGTCGTCGAGACCGACGAGGCGCCGGGCTTCCGCCGCGGCCGCAAGCTCAAGAAGCTCGGCATGGATTCGGCCGACACATCCGAACTGTTCTTCGAAGACGTGCGGCTGCCGGCGGAGAACCTGCTCGGCACGGAAGAGGGCCAGGGCTTCTACCAGTTGATGAAGGAATTGCCGCAGGAGCGGCTGATCGTCGCCGTGCACGCGGTTGCGATGATGGAGCGCGCGCTCGCGCTCACCATCGACTACGTCAAGGAGCGCAAGGCCTTCGGCAAGGCCATCATTGAGTTCCAGAACACGCAATTCGAATTGGCCGAATGCAAGACCGATACGACGATCGCCAAGGTCTTCCTCGACCACTGCATCGGGGAGCACGTCGAAGGCCGGCTCGATACCGTC
>Ga0134125_10009798_pt1 | contig 10772 bp, 5 predicted proteins | sample KB31751_FD_96464 | JGI IMG/M metagenome (GOLD analysis project Ga0134125, IMG submission 96464) | Terrestrial soil microbial communities with excess Nitrogen fertilizer from Kellogg Biological Station, Michigan, USA - KB3-175-1 | ecosystem: Environmental > Terrestrial > Soil > Unclassified ...
ACCGACAACGGCACCACGACGACCATCAGCGTGCCGAAATTGCAACCCTGATCCTCATGTCCCTAGCCGCCTTTTATGGAACGCCGTTTCAGCGGTATTTATCGCGACTCGCGCTTGTTATTGCCGGCGTGGCCGTCGCCGGAGCGCTGTCGGGCTGCGCTTCGGTGGCCATGACACAGAAGGCCGCCCTGACCCCCGGCCGCCCGCCGATCGTCAGCCCGCAGACCGCGCTCGATGCCGACCTGCGCGCCCTGCCGCCGCCCAAGGCGCCGATCACCGTCGCGGTCTATGATTTCCCCGATCTCACCGGACAGTTCAAGGAGGAAGACAACTTCCAGTCGCTGTCGAAGGCGGTGAGCCAGGGCGGCGCGCCGATGCTGATCCGCTCGCTGCAGGATGCCGGCGAGCGCCACTGGTTCACAGTGCTCGATCGCGCCTCGCTCAACGACCTGCTCAAGGAACGCCAGATCGTCACTGAGATGCGCAAGGTCTATCGCGGCGAGGACGATCCCAATCCGGCTGTGCTGCCGCCGCTCAACAATGCGAGCATCGTGCTCGAGGGCGGCATCATCGGCTACGACACCAACACCATGACCGGCGGTGCCGGCGCCAATTTCCTCGGCATCGGCGCCAACACCAAGTGGGTGCAGGACACCATCACCGTCACGCTGCGCGCTGTCTCCGCCAAGACCAGCGAGGTGCTTGCCAGCGTCACCGTCAACAAGGTCATTGCCTCGACCTCGATCGACGGCAACGCGTTCCTCTATGTGGAGATGGACAAACTGCTGCAGGCGGAGGCCGGCACCACGACCAACGAACCCAAGCAGATCGCCGTGCAGGCCGCGATCGACAAGGCCGTGATATCACTCATCATGGAGGGCGCGCAGCTCAAGATCTGGTCGTTCCGTGACAAGGCTGCCGGCGATGCACTGATCACCCGGTACAACGCGGAAAAATATGGAGCAGCGCCGGCGCCGCTGGCTCCAGCGCTGCCGGTGACGCGCAACGCCGCGGTGGCGGTGCAGACGGTTCCGCTGGCCCGACTTCCGGCAAGAGCGCCTGCCACCACGGTAGTGGTCCCGCCCGCGCAGACGTATCCATACCTGCCGTCGGGGGACCCAGCCAATGCAGCCAACGGATCGGCGCCGGTCGGCAATCTGCCGCCGGCGCAGGGGTCTGACGGCGAAATCATCAAGTGAGGGACAAATCGTCTAAAATTTTATCGGATTTCTGAGCCAGGGTTTTAGTCCCGGCGCGCACGCTGCTTCCCGCAATTGGGGCAAGTGCAAAATGCGCGGATCGACCTGGCTCTTGGTAGGAATGCTGCTGGCGGGACTGTCGGGTGAGCCCGCCCTGGCCAACAGCGGTCTCAATGACCTCTACATCGTCAACAACGACGGAGACAGCAATCTAGCAACGCTGACGGTCACCGGGTCCGACAATCTCTTGTCCATCGTGCAAAGACACGACGGCCTGGGCGGCGCCAACAGCCTCAGCGTCAACCTCGATGGCGATCTCAACGGCGGCCCGTTGGGATCCTCCTTCGACGGCCTGGTGTCTGGGCTTGGACTAACCCCCGGCCACATCGAGCAGGCCGGCCACGGCAATGCGATCACGGTCAGCGTTACGGGAACGTCGAACCTCTTCGCCATGTCGCAGATGGGATCGGGCAACACCCTGTCGGCGTCGATCACCGGCAGCAACAATCAGGTCGCTGTGCGGCAGGCGGGAGCCGGCAATTCGGTCTCGCTGGTTCAGAACGGCAACGGCAACATCCTCAGCGTCGTGCAGCAGTCCCGCTAGCGCGCCGCGAGGCGAAGGGAGGCGGGCATGGACGTGAAACTCTGGATGATTGGCGGAGCCGCGTGGCTCCTCCTCTCGGGCATCGCCGCGGCCGGCGACAACAATACCCTTTACCTGACGCAGGTCGGCGACGGTGGGCCGCTCCCCAACACCTTCTATGCCGATCAGTCAAACTCCGTCGGCAACTCCATCGTCGCCTCGCAGTCCGGCAGCGGCAACGTCGCTCATGTCGTCACGAGCGGCCTGTGCAGCGACAATCTGGCGACGCCCTGCGGTTCGGTGGACTTGCACCAGAGCAACGCCGGCCTCGAAACGGCCGAAGCCCCCGTCGCAGTCGGCGGCACCCTCGCCCGCAACTACGTCAACATCACCACCAGCGGCGATTCATCGGCCAGCGTGCTACAGGCCGGAGACGGCAACAGAGCCACGCTTGACGTCCTGTCCGGCGCCGGCACCATCCGGCAGACGGGCAACGACAACGTGGCGGCATTGACCGTACGGGACGGCACCAACGGAACCATCATTCAGACCAATGGTCACAACACCGCCGCGCTCGAAGTGACGGGAGCAGCGGGCGCAGGCGCCAGCCTGACTCAGACCGGGGGGCAGACCTACACTGGCCCGGTCGTGGTCGACACCATCAATCCCGGTACAGTCACCATCGTGCAAAACTAAGCCAGCGGAGCATCATGCACCTTCGCCTGCTTGCCTTTCTCCTGCTTCTCGCCAGCCCGGCATTGGCCCAGTCCGCGCCGGATTTCGCGAAGGCCTTTTCCGGCGCCTGGGAGTCCTACGACGCAAAATTCGCCACCGGCGCCGGGCGCTGCACATTCACCTTGAGCACAACGCCGAAGCAGCAGGCCATGGCGGCCAGCTCTACCGGTTGTCGGACGCCCTTCGACAAAGTTGGAGGCTGGACCATTGTCAACGGTCAGCTGGCACTGCTCGACGGCACCGGCCAGACCATCATTCTACTGGGCGGCAGTCCGCAACGGATCAGCGGCGAGACCCCTGCGCCTGAGGAGACCCCGATCGTTATCGAGCGAGCCGGGGGCGATGGCACGGCGGCCCGGCTGCAGGGTGCCTACAACATCTCCCGCTGCTACTTCGTCGGCTATACTCAGACCTGCGCACCGCCGGCCCAACTGCGGAGCCCGACTCTCGCCGGCACCGACAAGATCGAGCTCAAGGTCAACAGCACCGTGTACGACCAGCCGCGGCCTGATGCCGCTACCCTGGGCGCCGTGAAGCAGAACAGTTGCATCGTCATCAACGCTTGCGTCGTCGCCTCCGACGGTGCCTGGTGCCGGTTCGGCACGCCGGATGGCAAACAGGGTTGGCTGCGCAAGATGGCTTTGCGGCAGAATCGGTGGCCTATCATCACCTTCACGGACGGCTGCAGCTAGCTCAGCCTATTTGGGTTGCGCAACGCAGCGGTTTGCAGTTGTCCCCGATTTTGCTGTCCACGCCACCACGACTGACGCCACGCGTTCGCACCGCGTCGGGGTCGCCAAAATTCTCGTGGGTCCGGCCTTTGCCCGACAGCAGGTTGTTGCCGGTGCCGTTGATGACGACCCACGCGTTGTTGGAGCCACCGGCCGCACGCAAATCATGCAGAGGTTCTGGCCGGACGCAGTTGCGCCAGCGTCGAGCTCGCCAGTTCGACCGCCCGTTCCATCCGCGAGAGCTTCCGACTAGCTAGTCGTTGGGAATGATGACCCGCCAAGGAGCAGCCGTGTAGGTGGTCTCGAACTGCCGATCCTTCAATCCTTTGAGCCGGTCTCCCCAACACCACACTTCGTCGTTTGCGGTGAGAACACAGGCTTTGTCGACGTTGACACTGACGGTTCTTACGAGAGGTAAGCCTTCGACCGGGCGGGGCGCGTACACTATATCGTGCCAGTCCCCCCAGCAGGCAACGAGCCCCACCTGGAAAGCGGCGCAAGCGTTGGACACGCCGGCACCGATGCTTGTCGGCCGGCCAGAGGGCATCCTGACAATAGCGGCCCCCCTGCCGGCCATAACCTCTGCTGTTGCGCCGAGCTGCCCCAAGGCGTTCGAGCCCCAGCAGTCGACCGCAGTGGCTTCGAGGGCGCACATGAAGTTGCGTCCGTCATGCACGGCAAAGATGCCATTGAGCCTGGCGATTCGAATTGGCACCGGGGAATCGAACTGCAGTTCGGCCGAGGCGACCGGACTGTCCGTGCCCCAACACCAGGCTTCCCCACTCGCCAACGCCGCACAGCTGTTATCTACACCGGCGCTGACGTCGACAGCTTTGCCTAGTCCGTGGAGTTGTACCATCTCGCTCGGATGGCTGCTCGTATCTCCGGTACCAAGCTGACCCTTCGCGTTATTTCCACCACACCAAATTGACCCCCCGTCATCTAGGGCACAGATATGCGCGGAGCCAGCCGACACCTTTACGAACCGCGCGTTGGCGGCAAAAACCTGCACATCTGCGGGAAGAACGGCACCTATCGACCGCCCTACTAAGGGCGTCCAACACAGGACACCGCCTCCCTGGTCAACTCCACAACCCTGCCCGGCGTCTCCCAAATCGAAGTCCGTGAGCGCTGGTAGCTTCAACCGCACCGGGCTTGTTATCGGCGTGCCGTCGACGTCTAGGAGGTCCCAACAATATAGCGCGCCATCAATTGTCAGGGCACAAGATTGCACCGGCCCGGCGGTTACCTTCAGAAATCGAGGTGTACGCGACAGGGGAGCGTCGATCGGTGCCGAGGCCAAAACCTTCACAGCAAGTTCCTCGTTCGGCGCCAAGGAATGTTCCGGATGGACCGTTACTTCAGTGCTCGACTGCCGCTTGAACTGACTCTCGGGGGACGGGTACCCACCCTCGGTCGCCTCAATGCTTGAAATCCACATTGCCTGCGGCAGCTTGATTGTTACGCTTGCCGCCTGGATGGGAAATGACCACTTTCCGGTGCTGAAGGTGAGGCTCCGCGAACGGCCGAATTGTGCGACCAACTTCGAAACTGTGTAATGAACCTCATAACGGTGCAGTCCCACCGCAAGAAGCTTGTCGGCGTCACCGATCTTGACCTGAAAGATGCCCGGACGATTGCTTTCAACGCTATAGGTCTCAGCAACTCCATCCCGCGAAATGCGATCGACCTGGAGGTTGGACGCCGTAGTCTCCAGACCCGAAGGAACGCGTGAGGACAGGTCGAAGACAATACCGTGTCGGACCAGGTTGCCTGCGAAAGCGTAGTCGATAACGTCTACTATCTCGGCCGAACCGTCGAGCCGCACCGTGATGGTCGAAGAGAATGACGTGATCATCTCGCTCGCTTGGGCGATGCTGAAACATGCCACGCCAGCAAGAGAGACCATCAAGAGAGCCATAAAGAAACGGCGCGCGAACATCATCTACTACCTCGCCTGCTGAAATGAACCTGGAAATTACTTCTCAGCGTAAAGCGGGCGTAGTCTTCTGGATTGATGCACATCAACATGACTATGCGGATCGGGGATATGCCTCATCTGCAAGCTGTTGCCAAAGACATGCTGGCTAGTTGGCCCGCTGTTCGTGCCGGAACGAATGCGATTGCCATGATCCGCTGATGATCATCGAGGACGGACGCGCTCACTGCGGCGGCCAGGTCTGCAGCCTCACTCCGTTCTTCGACACCGGGGGCTTGCTGGTGGCTGCCTGACCTCTTGCGTGGCTGGGCCGTTTCGCGGATGAACCCGACACTGGAAACCGACAGCTTACGAGACGAGTCTCAGGACAGAGCCGGTTTGCAGTTCGACGCGATTTTGCTATCCCCATTCGGGCGTGGTCCCGTAGCTCAGCTGGATAGAGCGTAGGATTCCTAATCCTAAGGCCATGAGTTCGAATCTCATCGGGGCCACCAACTGCGCCTTCTAGCCCGTGACGAGCACGCGGATCTTTTCCCAAGTCACGTCAAACGGTCGTGCCTCAGCTACTCAGGTTCCGGCTAGGCCAGGGCTGAGGCGATCGCAGCGACCAGCGCCACCCGGTCGCATGGCTTGTGCAGCAGCGGCACATCGGCCGGCCGGCTCGCCAGCTGCGCCTGATCGGCGTAGCCGGTGACCAGCACCGCCGGATAGCTCGACCGCTTGCTGCGGGCGAAATTGATCACATCGAGCCCCGACACCGACGGCATGGCGAAATCGGTGACGATGATGTCGAACCGGCCCGGCGCGGCCTCCAGCAGGCTCAGTGCCTCGCTGCCGTCGGCGGCGACGGTGACGTCGAGCCCTTCATCCGACAGCTGCGCCCGGGTGATCTCACGGACCCCCGGCGCATCGTCCACCAGGAGGACTTTGCGGCCGCGCAAGGCCTCCGATCGGCCATGGTCATGTGCCGGCCCTGCGGCGGCGACCTCCGTCACCGCCTCGGCGCGCGGCAGCCACAGCTCGATTGTCGTCCCGGTCCCCATGGCGCTCCGCAACTGCAGGACACCGCCCGATTGGCGAGCGAACCCATAGGCCGTGCTCAGTCCGAGCCCGGTGCCCTTGCCGACGTCCTTGGTGGTGAAGAACGGCTCCATCACCTTGTCGAGCAGCTCCGGCGGGATGCCGGCGCCGGTGTCGATGATCGACAGATTGACATACTGGCCGTTGCTGAGCCCGAAGTCGCCGTCGCCGATCTCCTGGTTGGTTGCGCGCACGGCGATGGTGCCGCCGCCGGGCATCGCGTCGCGCGCATTGATGATGAGATTCATCAGCGCGAGCTCCAGCTGCGACTGATCGACGAACACCGGCCAGCAGTCGTCGCTGAGGTCCCAGTTGAGGACGACGAGGCCGCCCAGCACCGGGGCGAGCATCGCCTCGAGCGCCTCCTTGACCGCGTGCAGCGACACGCTCTGGGGCATCAGGCTTTGCCGCCGCGAGAACGCCAGCATGCGGCTGATGAGCTCCTTGCCCTGCATCGCCGCATGGCGCGTCATGCCGAGCACCTGCGCCGACTTCTCGTCGAGCGCAGTACGACGCTCGATCAGGTTGAGGCCGCCCAGCACCGAAGCCAGAAGGTTGTTGAAGTCGTGCGCGATGCCGCCGGTCAGCTTGCCCAGCGCATCGAGCTTCTGCGCCTGCAGCAACTGCTCCTGCAACCGGTGCTGTTCGGTCACGTCGCGCACGCTGCCGGCGACCGAACTGCCGTCGGCCAGAGGTATCGCCTGGTCGAGAAAATAGCGGTAGCTGCCATCGGCGTGCTGCCAGCGAAACTCGACCGACCGCTCTGCGCTCACCGCGCGATTGGCCGAGGCGCGGTCCTCGGCGTGGATGCGTTCATCCCAGAGTTCGGCGCCGGATTGGAGGCTCGCCCCCTCGAAGCCGGTGAGTGCTGCGATGTTGCCCGCAACGAAGCGCCGGCGCAGGGCCACCGATCCGGTCTCGGCCGTGTAGAGGGCCAGCGGCAGAGACCGCAGCAGCAGCTCGTTGAACTCCTCGACCTCATGCAACTGCTCGACCGCCCGCGTGCGCTCCTGTTCGGCTGCCAGGCGCTCGCTCAGGAGCCGCTGTTGCACGATGGCTTTCTCTTCGATCTCGCGCGTCTTCTGGTAGAGGCTGACGAAGACCGAGACCTTGGAGCGGACGATCAGGGGCTGCAGCGGCTTGAACACATAGTCGACCGCGCCGCTGTCGTAGCCCTTGAGCAGGTGGGCATCCTCCTTGTTGATCGCGGTCAGGAAGATGATGGGCGTGTCGCGAGACTGCTCGCGGGTGCGGATCAGCCGCGCCGTCTCGTAGCCGTCCATGTCCGGCATCAGGACGTCGAGGATGATGACGGCGAACTGCTCCTTGAGCAGGCAGCGCAATGCCTGCTCGCCCGACGATGCGGTGACGACATCGGCAATGTCGCGGAGCACCTCGGCCAGCGCCAGCAGATTGCGCTCGTCATCGTCGACGATGAGAATACGCGCCGCGCCCGCGCGACCGAATTCGGCCTCCGCGGCCTCGCTGGAGGTCTGGTTCTCGTCGAGCGGTGCTAGTCTGGCACGGACATTCATTTGGCGGCGAGCAACAGGTCCTCGGTATGGGGCCGCTCGCGCGCGCGCCCGATCCAGACACGCAGGAGCGCCATCAGCAGCTCGAGATCGACCGGCTTGGCGATGTAGTCGGACGCGCCCGCATCGAGGCACTTCTGCCGGTCGCCCTTCATTGCCTTCGCGGTGACCGAGATGATCGCCAGGTCGGCCAGTCTCGGCTGCCGCCTGATTTCCCGGATCGTCTCGTAGCCGTCCATTTCTGGCATCATGATGTCGATCAGCGCCGCATCGATATCGGGATACTGCTCGAGCAAGGCGATGCCGTCGCGCCCGCGCTCCGCGTGCAGCACCTCGACGCCATAGGTCTCGAGCACGCTGGTGAGCGAGTAGATGTTGCGGATGTCGTCATCGACGATGAGCACCTTGGCGCCGGCGATATCGGCCGCGGCGGACCACGGCGGCGCCGGATCCTCGGCGCTGCGCTCCCTTGCAGTGGGCAGCATCTCGTCGAGGAGGCCCGTCAGCTGCCCGATCGACTCCGCGTGACGGCTGTCGCGCAGGCCATCGACCCGCTTCTCGAGGCCGCGCAGCGTTTCCGCATTGGGCGAGAACACGATGAGCTTGGCGGTTTGCTCGCCGAGGGCGGAGATGAGCTCAGCCAACTCTCGCGCCACCTCCTTCGTCGGCCGCGACAGCCCGATGATCACAGCGTCGTATTGCGTGTATGCGGCTTCGTCGCCGTTGGCGGCGAGGTGCGACAGCGCCGTCACGCCGGTCATGCCGTCGCGCACCGCTTCAATGACACTCAGGCGGCGATCGGGATCATTGTCGATGACGAGCACGCTGCGGCGGGTCCGCGCGTCACCGGCAGCCACGGTGCTGAAGATCCGGGCAAGGCGTTCGGGCGAGACCGGTTTCATCAGCACCCCGGCCGCGCCCTTGTCGCCGAGATCGACATTGTCGGCGCCCGAGATGATGTAGACGGGGATGCCACGCGTTTTCGGATCGTGCTTGAGGAGGTCGAACAGGACCCACCCGTCGATGTCGGCGAGGCCGAGGTCGAGCGTGATGGCATCTGGCATGAGCTTGCGGGCGAGCGCGAGTGTGCCCGAGCCCGCCGTCGACAGCACGGCCTTCAGTCCCACCGAATGCGCGACATGCAGCAGCGCCCCGGCAAAGGTCTGGTCGTCCTCGACCACGAGGACCACGTGGTCGCCGGCGCTGACACTGTCGCGATCGTCGGCCGGCTCCAGCACCCCGCCGTCGGCGTGAGGCTCGGCGGCCTCCATCGGGATCGGCCGCGCGATTGCCGGCGCGTGCGGCCCGGCGATCGGAACGACGAGCGTGAAGGTCGAGCCTTGCCCAGGTGTACTTTCGACCCTGAGTTCGCCGCCGAGCAGGCGCGCAATCTCGCGGCTGATCGAGAGGCCGAGGCCCGTGCCGCCATACTTGCGGCTCGTCGTGCCGTCCGCCTGCTGGAACGCTTCGAAGATCAGCTTCTGCTTGTCCTTGGGGATGCCGATGCCGGTGTCGCTGACGCCGATGGCGATCATGTCGTCGGCGGCCGCGCTCATGCGCACGCGCACCTCGCCGGCCGCGGTGAACTTGAAGGCATTGGAGAGGAGGTTGAGCACCACCTGCTGCATGCGCTTTTCGTCGGTCCGGACGCTCTCGGGCAGCTGCGGATCGACATCGATGGCAAAGCCCAGCCCCTTGTCGGTGGCGATCTGCCGGAACGTGCGCTCGATATGCTGCCGGAGGTGGACCAGCGGCATCTCGCCGACGTCGATGCTCACCGTCCCGGACTCGATCTTGGAGAGGTCGAGAATATCGTTGATGAGGCTCAGGAGGTCGGTGCCGGCGGAGTTGATCGTCCGGGCGAACTCGACCTGCTTCTCGTTGAGGTTGCCCTGCTGGTTGTTGGCCAGCAGGTTGGACAGGATGAGCAGTGAGTTGAGCGGCGTTCTGAGCTCGTGGCTCATATTGGCGAGGAACTCGGACTTGTATTTCGAAGTGAGCGCCAGCTGCTCGGCCTTTTCCTCGAGCGCACGCCGCGCCATCTCGATTTCGAGGTTCTTGTTCTCGACCTGCTTCTTCTCGTTCTCGAGCAACTGCGCCTTTTCCTGCAGCTCCTCGTTGGTGGTGTGGAGCTCTTCCTGCTTCTTGGTGAGCTCGAGCTGGCGCGACTGCAGCTCCGCCGTGAGCTGCTGCGAACGCTCGAGCAGGCGCTCGGTGCCCATCGTCGCGGCGATCGTGTTGAGCACGATGCCGACCGACTCCATGAGTTGGGTCAGGAACGTGTGATGCGTGTCGTTGAAGTGGCTGAAGGACGCCAGCTCCACCACCGCCTTGACCTCATCCTCGAACAGCGCCGGCAGGATGACGACATCGGCGGGAGGGGCAGCGCCCAGGCCCGACCGGATCTTGAGGTAGTCGGCCGGGACGCTCTCGAGGATGATGGGCCGCTTGTCGGCCGCAGCCTGCCCGATCAGGCCCTCGCGCAAGCCGATCCGGCTCTTGAGCTCTGCGGTGCTTTCGGTGCCGTAGCTCGAAATCAGGTCGAGCTGTGCGTCGCCCCCCTCCTCGCGATTGGCGACGTAGAACACGCCATATTGCGCATTCACCAGCGGCGCCACCTCCGACATGATCATGCGCGACACCGTCGCCAGGTCGCGCTCGCCCTGCAGCATGCGCGAGAAGCGGGCGAGGTTGGTCTTCAGCCAGTCCTGCTCGGCATTCTTGAGCGTCTGATCCTTGAGGTTGCGGATCATCTCGTTGATGTTGTCCTTGAGCGCCGCCATCTCGCCCGAGGCCTCCACCGCGATCGACCGCGACAGGTCGCCCTTGGTCACGGCCGTCGCCACGTCGGCGATCGAGCGCACCTGGCCGGTGAGGTTGGCCGCCATCGCGTTGACGTTGTCGGTGAGGTCGCGCCACAGGCCCGCCGCACCCGGTACGCGCGCCTGCCCGCCGAGTTTGCCTTCGACGCCC
>Ga0134125_10009800_pt1 | contig 10772 bp, 10 predicted proteins | sample KB31751_FD_96464 | JGI IMG/M metagenome (GOLD analysis project Ga0134125, IMG submission 96464) | Terrestrial soil microbial communities with excess Nitrogen fertilizer from Kellogg Biological Station, Michigan, USA - KB3-175-1 | ecosystem: Environmental > Terrestrial > Soil > Unclassified ...
CTGACCGTTCGTGATCTGACTACCGGCGAGACGGTGGAGCAGCCCTGGACGTGGCACCTCGTGGGGGGACGCGGGTCGGGCCTCTGGGCGCTGATCAAGCGCCTTTTCACCTGACCACCTGACCACCGGATTGCCGCTGCGCAATTCATATTAGTCATGGATGACAACGTCAGGTTGCCGACACGAGCAACCTTGTTGTTGTCAAATCTGACAGCAGCCTGAAACTCCCGACTCCCGCCGAGGGATTTTGTGTGCCGCTGCGCAGCGCAAAACTGTGCAAAGCGCCACAGTCCACCTCACGCCATCTCAAGCCGCGCGTCGGGGGTCCGATACGGATTGGGCGAAGTGCGTCCATCCTTTCACTTGGAGTCTCGTTTATGCATTTGAAGACGGTCTACGGGCGGCTGCTCGGCCTGACGGCTGCATCCGCTCTGTTTCTGGCGGCTTCCTCGGCGACCCACGCCGGGACGGCGACCTCGAACCTCTCGGTCACCGCGACGGTATCCGCGAACTGCACCATCACGACTTCGCCGGTGGCCTTCGGCGCCTACGACCCGATCGTGACCAACGCGACGACCGAGCTCGATGGCACGGGCACCGTAACGGTGACCTGCACCAACGGGTCGGCGGTGGCGGTCACTTTGGATCAGGGTGCCAACGCGGCCAGTGGGTCGACGGACGCTGCGCCCTTGCGGCAGATGAAGGATTCAGGCACGGACGTTCTGGCGTACTCGCTGTATCAGGATAGTGGCCGCACGACCGTGTGGGGCAACACAGTGGGTACCAGCGCCCCCGATACGGGTAACGGCGCCGCGCAGGCGCTCACAGTGTACGGCGCTGTGGCTGCAGGGCAGAACGTGCCCGCTGCCAACTACAGCGATACGGTCGTTGCCACGGTCACGTTCTGAAGTCGCAGACTCGAGCAATGAATCGGCACTCATTGGGCCAGGCCGTTCTCGGCCTGGCCTTTTCTTTCTTCGGCGCCTCGCTTTCTCACGCGGGCTCATTCACCGTCAATCCCGTACGCGTCACTTTATCTCCAACTCAGCGGGTCGCCGCCATCAGTGTCAGTAACCACGGCGCGGAGGCCAGCGTGATTCAGCTGGAGACTTCGCGCTGGACGCAACAGGATGGCAAGGATTCGCTCGCGCCGAGCAACGAGATCCTGGCGACTCCACCGATCTTCACGCTGGCGCCGGGTGCCTCACAGATCGTGCGGGTCGGCTTGCGGCGCGCGTCCGATGCGCAACATGAGCTCACTTACCGGCTGGTGCTGCGGGAGGTGCCGCCGCCGCAGCCGATCGCTCAAGGATTGCGCGTTGCCCTCGCGATCAGCATGCCCGTGTTCGTCGTTTCCGCGCACCCGTCGTTTTCGAATCTCGCATGGCGCGCTGTACGGCTTGCGGACGGACGCATTCAGTTGCAGGCCACCAATACCGGCAGCGCACATGTACAGATTGGATCGCTCGAGCTGTCGTCTCCCCCCAGCGCATCGCCCATCGTCCGGCAGAGCGTTGCCACCTACGTGCTGCCTGGAAACACGCGCAGCTGGACGTTCAAGACCACGGCAGGCGTAGCGGCCGGATCGATCCTACAGTTGCGTGCCACCACGGATAGCGGAGACTTGCAGGCCAAGGTCGCAGTCGGTGGCTAGCCTGTGCGGGGCTCGCGATTCGCTTCTCCCCGCAGGCGCCGGATTGTCGCGTGCCTCGCCTGGTGCGCGCTCTCGGCACTGAGCATAGCCGCTCGAGCCGGCGTACCCACGGGATCCACACCCAATGGCCCATCGGAGCTCTGGCTCGCCGTCGTGTTGAACGGACAGCAGGTGAGCCAGGCGGCCCTCGTGCTGCGTGCCAGCGGCGGGGCGCTCTACGTGAGCCGGGCTGACCTCGAAAGCTGGAGACTGCAGATTCCAGTCTCTCCATCGTTGAGTCACGACGGCGAGGACTATCTGCCGCTCGCAGCCTTCAGGGGACTTCAGTACCGGCTGGATGAGCCTTCGCAGGCCTTGATCATGAGCGCCTTGCCGAACGCATTCATACCGATTGCAATCCGCGGAACACGAACGGCTTTCGCCACGCCCCGTCCATCACCCCCCGGGGCCTTTCTCAACTACGAGCTCACGGCTACCCGATCGGGTAGTGAGCTGACGGAGAGTGCGCTGCTCGAGCCGTCCGTGTTCGGGCGCTGGGGAAGCTGGCAGTCGGATTTCCTGGAAAGCCACGCGAATGGATCCGCGCGTACGGTGCGTCTGGGCACCACCTGGACGCGGGATCAGCCCGAGAGCGCGACAACGCTGCGCATCGGTGACTCGATCACAGGTGCGAGCAGCCTGTGGGGCGGCGCCGTGCGCTTCGCCGGCGTGCAGTGGGGCACCGACTTCGCGACCCAGCCCGGACTGATCACCTTTCCGCTGCCGACCATTGCCGGGGCGACGGCTTTGCCCTCGACCGTCAATCTATATGTGAACGGCGCGCTGCGCATGAGCACGAACGTGCCCATGGGTCCTTTCCAGCTTCGCGATGCGCCGGCCATCACCGGCGACGGCCAGATTCAGGTCGTGGTTCGCGATCTTCTCGGCCGCGAGCAGGTGATTACCCAGTCCTTTTACGCAAGCCCGGCGCTGCTGCGTCGGGGGTTGCGGGACTTCTCCTACGAAGTCGGGGCCGTGCGGGAGAACTACGGGCTGGCAAGCGACGATTATGAGCACGCGCTTGTCGTCGGTACCGACCGCGTGGGATTGTCCGATAACCTGACCGCGGAAGTGCACGGCGAAGTGCTGCGGGAGCAGCAGACATTGGGGGTCGGTGGAGCCTGGCTCATTCCCTCGATCGGGGTCGCGAGCGCCGCCGTCGCGGGCAGTCACTCTACGCAGGGTGCGGGCGCTCTGGCCGTAGTCGGATTCGACCGAACGGCGAGACGTTTCAGCTTCGGTGCGACCATCCAGCTAGCAAGTAAGCGATTCACGGACGTGGGGGCCCTGGGCGATCAGCCGACGCCAATTCGCATGACCCGTGCTTACGCAAACGTGGCGCTCGGGCGCTTCAGTTCCATCGGCGTGGCCAGCGCACGTCAGGACTATGGCGGCGGCCGAATAGTGAGTCTGAACAGCATACGCGAGGACTTTCAGTTGGGGAGGCTCGGGTTCCTCAGTCTGTCCGTGACCCGGGCACGTGCCGCGACTTCCGACACGACAGTTGAGCTATTGTTCACGCGATCGCTGGGGGAGCGGACGAGCGCGACGCTGGACGCCACGTCGCAGGGTGGCCGCTCGCAGGAGCTGATACAGATCCAACGTAACCTGCCCGCCGGAGTGGGCTCCGGCTACCGGGTGAGTGCCGGCATGGACGGCTCCCCGGATGGAGAGATCGAATACACTTGGCAGACGGCGAGCGGCACTTACGATGCAGATGCGCTACGAGTGGTTGGCGAGACGCAAGAGTCCGTGAGTGCGACCGGCGGCATCGCCCTCATGGGGGAACGACTCTTTCCGACCCGGCGCATAGACGGTAGTTTTGCCGTGGTGGATGTCGGTAAGGAGCCTGGCGTTCGAATCTATGACGACAATCAGCTCGTGGGCCGCACCGACGCCGACGGCCAGGCGTTGGTACCCCGTCTCAGGCCGTACGAGGACAATCGGATCAGCATCGAGCAGGCGGACCTGCCTCTGGACGCAGAGATCCCCACCGTGGAGAAAAATGCCGTTCCCTACTTCAGGAGCGGGACACGGGTCCGATTCCCGGTGTTGCACCCGCATGGTGCTTTGATCACTGTGTTATTCGAGAGCGGCCGAGAGCTGCCACCCGGCGCGCTCGTGCACGTGGTGGGGCGGGACGAGGAGTTCCCCAGCGCTCTGCACGGAGAGGTCTACGTCACGGATCTCTCCGCCCCGGCGGTACTCCATGCGACTTGGCCGGGCGGAACTTGCGAATTCAGGGTGCCGAAGGATGCGCCCATGCCGAGCAACGATCCGCTGCCGCACCTCGGGCCGTATGTATGCAAAGAGACGCGCCGATGAGCGTGCGATCCATTCGACTGATCCTGGGTGCGTGTCTCGCGCTGCCCGCGCTCGCCCATGCGGCGTGCAACGTGACAGTCGTGAATGTCGCTTTCGGCAATTACGATGTCTTCAACGGCAGCGACACGGATACGACGGGCACCGTAAAGGTGACGTGCGATGCCGGCACCAGCTACACGATTTCCATCAGTCCAGGCTCCGGGACGTTCGCTTCACGAGTGATGACGAACGGCAGCAATCAGCTCGACTACAACCTCTTTACCGACCCGCAGCGGTTGACGATTTGGGGCGACGGGACGGGAGGTACCGCCACTGTGGCTGCCACGGATACCGGCGCCACGTACACCGTGTACGGGCTGATTCCGGCGCTGCAGAACGTCCAGGCAGGCAGCTACTTCGACACGCTCACAGTGACGGTCACGTACTGAGCGTAGCGATCTCGCCCTCTTCGAGAGGCTGAAGCCTTACGCTCACCTCGATACGAGAGCCGAGGCGGTTGATGATGGCCATCAGCCGGTCGATCGTGAAGCGCTTGAGATCCGAGCTGCTGCGGATGCGCGAGAAATCAGCAGCCGCAATGCCGGTACGGGCCTGTGCCTCGCGTACGCTCAGCCGCTCCGCATCGAGCATCCGGCAGATCTCCGCCGCAAGCGCGCTCTTGAGCTGCTGCGCGTCCGCGCCTGCATCTTTCATCGATCGTTCACCAGAACCCCCCCTGAGATAGCACAGCGTGATTCCATGTTGTCGTGCCTATTGGCGGCCGCTCGAGGCCGCCCCGGCGATCACGTCTGCGCGCTCGGAAAATACCGGGATTGGACCCAAGGCACAAGTCATCGAGTCAGAATGGGGGGGAATGGCGCAGTCTCGCATCATAAGAATCAACGGGGATGCTCCGCGACCCCAATCCGGCAGGACACCTCACGAAAGAGGAGCCGGGGTGAGCTGCCTCGGGTCGCCGTGCCAGTTGTGAATCGCGGCGTTCCAATCCAACTGCGCGCGGGGATCCTTAAGGGCTTCCTCCGCCTTCGATCTGATCGCAAGCGTTACCGGATCGAGTTTCCACGCCTTCAGGACTGCGTCCGCTTCACGCTCGGCACCTTTTGCGTCTCCTCGTGCGAGCAACGCGGCCGCCAGGCTGCGACGGACCGGATACCACCATCGGGGTGGATCGCCGCCCTGGCCGAACCGGGCGTCCTCGAGGTCGGCCGCCGCGCGAAATGCGATGGCTGCGCTCTTGAAGTCTCCTGCAAGCGAGTCCGCGCGGCCGGTGAGGACGAGATGCGCGATCCGCGCGGTCGTGGAGAACAAACTCTCTCCTGATCCGGCGATGCGGCCGGAGCGGAGCCGGGTTGCCCGTGCTTCCCTACGGACAGCCGCCGCATTGCCCAGGCGGGCAAACGCCTCGCCGCGGGCGTAGTGACGCATGGCAACGAGGAATGGCTTGGAGGCTGGGGCTTCTGGGGCGGCGAGAACGTCATGGGGCGGCGCGAAGCGGCCGAAGCCGGCGTACATCAGGCCTGCTGCCATCAGCGACCGGTTGTCGTACGTGGCCGGGTCCGGGAAGTCGCGGTTGAATTGAGCGATCATGTGCAGCGCGATCCGGCCATCGCCAGCCATCATGGCTGCCGCAAGACCGAACTGCGCATCATGGAAGTGATACATCAGCCGACCGAGCGGAGTCGGCGTAGCGGTCTTTTCGGCGTAGGCCGCGTCTGCCTTCAGGGCCGCGATGTTGGTCAAAGCGGCATCTTCATATCGGCCGACCCGGTAGTAGGTATGCGCGGGCATGTGGACCAGGTGACTGGCGTTCGGGCAGAGCGCCGCGAGGCGCGGCGCGTAAGCTTCAGCAAGTCGAGGCTCCTCGGCATCCTCCGTGGCATGAATGTAGAAGTGCAGCAGGCCGGTATAGTCCGGGTGCGCACGAACGAGGGGTCCCATCCGGGCGACCACCCGCCGGAGCGAGGCGTGGTCGTCGTGAAACTCCATGATGAGCCAGGCCTCGGCATCGAAGATCGTGAGCTCGAGATTCCCCGGATCGTCGCTGAGGATTTGGTCCAGATCCCTTGCGTACGACCGATCGCCGTCTCCGCGGTCCCCGGCATGCGCGTAGCGATCGATCATCGCGGATTCCAACCGCCGCTCTTCCGGGGAGAGGGGACCTGCGAGCCGCTGCGCGCGCCGCGCGAGCACCAGTGCTGCTTTCGATTGATTCCGATCCACGAGGAAGTTGATCGTAGGACCGAGGGAATAGGCTTCGCCCCAGACGCAGAGGGAGCAGGAGGGATCCAGCGATGCCGCCTTTTCAAAAGCCAGCTTCGCATCGCCGTGCTCGAAGGCGCGTGCGAGAGTCAGTGCGTAGTCGAACCACCGCTGAGCCTCGGGTTTCGAAGTGTCGACTCGCATGTGATCGTTCCCCATGCCCGAGAGCATGACCAGGCGATGCGGGCCGCGGATGGATGGCGGCGTATAGCCGTAGTGCAGGTCGCCGAGGAGGAGCTGCGGCTGGGTGCCGGCCGCAAAGACGAATTGCAGCGGGGCCATGCTGAGCATTGCGGCAAAGAGAATGCGGCGCACGCTTCCTCCCATTCAGGTGCGAGCTTCGTGCTCGACGATGATCTGTAGAGCGGATCATAAGGGAAGGCGCCCTGGCGCGGCGGCCGCCGCATCCTGTCGGAATGCCCCAGGGTCAGAACGACTCCCGACTGCCGGTGGATTCCCGCGAAGCCGCGCGCCTGGAGTTGGATCGGCGGTTTCGGCTGCCGCTGCGGGCGTACTTCGGCCGTCGCATCAGCAATCCGGCGGAGGCCGAAGATCGGGTGCAGGATGTCTTGGGTCTGACTGCGACCCGATAAATGGACTGGTCCAAAATCCCTGCGTGAGCGCAACACCAGGGGTGCGGTGACCAGGGGTGCGGTGAATGTAGTGGAGTGCTGACCCGCCGTGTTCCTGGAGCGCTTCGCCGATAAGTTGTGGAGCGGTAGCGGGATCTGTTTCAATATCCTGCGCCAATTGCATCGCCAGCGGAGCTCGGGCCGACCGATGAAGGTCCCGCCGCTCGCATCGATGGACTCAGGAGTCACCTATGCGCCTGCTGCTCTCCACTGCGCTCTTCACCAGCTCCCTGGCCCTTTGCCCGTCCTCCCGGGCTGAAGATGTCTCCAGTCTGTTGCATCGGCTGACACAGACGTTTTCAGACGCGGGTCAGCAGGGCAAGGGAAGTGTGATGGCCCGATACCTGGATGACGACGTCATCTTCTTCAACGAAGGGGGTGACAGAGCGACGAAAGCCGACATGTCAACGGATGGCCCGCCGGCACCCGGGATCAACCGCACGATCACGACGACGGATTGGAACTGCAAGGTACGCGGGAATGTGGCGGTGACGAGCTTCATCGATGTCGTCGAGCAGGGGCCGCCGGATAAACGCGAGCAGTACAAGTACCGCTCGGTCGAGACCTGGCTGAACGAAAAGGGTCATTGGAAGATGATCGGCAGCGAGACGCTGGCCCTGCAGGAGGATCCGGCGACGGTCGCGCTCGATCAGAAGACTCTGGACGAGTATGTGGGCGCCTATCAGGCGTCGTCGGGTATGGGCATTGAGTTTACCCGCCAGGGCAGTCGGCTCTTCGCGGCGATCAACGGCGGCTCCGGCGTGGAGCAGGAGGCGCAGGCACGCGACATCGTGTTCACACCGGGACACGGCGCCACCCCCAAGGTATTCCAACGCGATACCCACGGTAAGGTGACCGGGTTCGTCTATCTGCGCGGCAGTCACAGTCTGACCTTCACACGCAAGACGGCATAGGGAGGCTCACATCATGAGATCGTCATTCCCCGCTTGGGCAAAGGTCGCCATCATCATTGCCCGTATCATCTACGCGGCCGTATTCGCCATGGCGATGATATTCAAGTTCTCGGGCATGCATGCGACGGCAGGCTACATCGCCGCGGCCGGCATTCCCGCGGCCTTGCCGCTCGCCTGGGTCGCCGCATTCTTCGAGCTGGCGCTCGTCCTGTGCTTCCTGACGGGTGCGTTCTTCAGAGAAGCTTGCCTGGCGGCCGCCGCCTATGTCGTGTTCCTCGGCATCGTCTTCCACGGCCCATCGCACTGGCACGCCGACCAGAACCAGTTCGGGTTCTTCGTGGATCACTTCGTGTTCCTGGCCGGCCTCCTCTACGCTGCGGTCTGCGGTCCCGGTGAGGTGCTGGCGATGAGCCGGACTCGGCTCATTGCAGCGGGCCCGGAATGACCTCGCCGCAGCGGACTCCCTAAAGTCGGCTGCGGCGTCGGATCGGCGCTATCGGCTCGGAAGCGATGCGGGCAGCCCGAACCAAGGCAGCACGTATTTCTCGAACCGCGTGATGGCGCTGATCCGGTCGCCCGCGAGGCTCAGCACCAGAATGCCGGTGCCGGGACGCTGGCCAGCCATGCGCAGATAAGTACCGAACGCCGGCTGGCCGTTGGCTCGCGTCGGCACCAGGTCGAAGGTTCGACCTGCGCCGAAGAGCGCGGCGATGAAGCGCAGCGCCGGGTCCCGACCTTCGTACTCGTAAGGTATGGGCGGCATCGAGATGAAGACGTCGTCCGTCAGAAGCGCGACGATCTCATCGAGGTCCGCGGCCTCGTAGGCGCTCACGAACTTTTCCAGAATCCCACCTTCGGAGGGCGAGTCGGCCGGGCGCGATTTGCGGCCGGCCGTTGTCAGCGGGCGCTGCAGACCTGCACGGGCCCGTTTGAGGGCGCTGTTCACCGATTCGAGGCTGCTATCCAGCATGCGGGCCACTTCGTCCGCCTGAAAGCCGAGCACGTCGCGCAGCACCAGGACGGCAACCTGCCGCGGGGGCAGGAGCTGTAGCGCGGTCACGAACGCCAGGGAGATCGATTGCGCCTGCTCATACCTGGCTTCAGGGCCTGGGGGCGCGTCGAGCGCGCCCTCGAAGAGGGCGTCGGGAAACGGCTCCAGCCAGGCAACTTCCCCGAGCCGCGTCGGCTCGGGTGGCACGACCCCGGGTATATCCCAGGCCTTCGGCGGGCGCCGGCCGGCAGCGCGGCGCGCATCCAGGCAACGGTTCGTGGCAATCCGATAGAGCCAGGTACGAAGCGAGGCTCGGCCCTCGAACTCGGCGAGCCCCTGCCACGCGCTGAGCATCGTCTCCTGCAGCGCCTCTTCGGCATCCTGATAAGAGCCCAGCATTCGGTAGCAGTGCACCTGCAATTCCCGGCGGTGTGGCTCGGTCAGCTCGCTGAACGCGCCGCCGTCCCCCGCCCGTGCCCTGGCCACCAGGTCGCCGGTCATCACCCGAATTGCCTTCCGCGGCACCGCGCCGCCCCTCGATTATAGCCGGCGGCCGGCAGCCCGCCGGAAGTCCGTAGTCCCATGACCGCCCAGTTTTCCGACCGCGCGGCGTCTGTACCGGCAGATCCCCACTTCCACTACAGACGAGGAGACAGACATGTTGCTCGAGAACAAGGTTGCAGTGATCTACGGAGCCGCGGGAGCCATCGGCGGTGCGGTCGCACGCGCCTTCGCCAGCGAAGGGGCCAGGGTATTCGTCACCGGCCGCAACCTGGCGGCCGTGGAGGCTCTTGCCAGGGACATCGGCAAGTCCGCCGAAGCCGCGGCGGTCGATGCTCTCGATGAGCAGGCGATCGACAGGCATCTGGAGTCGGTCGTTACGAAGGCGGGCCGCATCGACATTTCGTTCAACGCCATTGGCTTCGCTCCCAAGAAGACTCTCGGTACGCCTCTGATCAAGATGGACCTGGAGCAGTTCTCCTTACCGCTCACGGGCTATCTCACCTCGTACTTCCTGACCGCCCGCCTGGCGGCCCGGCGCATGATTGCGAAGAAGTCCGGGGTCATCATGACCCTGAGCGCACTTCCGGCCCGGTCCGGCACGGCGTTGAACGGAAGCTACGGTCCTGCGCAGGCCGCGAAAGAGGCGCTCACTCGCGATCTTTCATGCGAGCTCGCGCGCGAGGGGATTCGTGTGGTCACGCTGCGGCCGCACGGCATCCCGGAGTCGAGCACGATGAGAGAAGTCTTCGAGCTCAAGGGCAAGCCGGCAGGCATGGCCTGGGAGCAGTTCACAGGCCATCTCGCAGGCACGACTCATTCGCGACGCGTCATGAGGCTCGATGAGGTAGCCAACATGGCCGCTTTCATTGCATCCGACAAGGCGAGCGGCATGACCGGAACCACGGTGAATCTCACCATGGGCGCGCTCGATGATTGAGATGCCGTCCGCGCGCTCGAGACGTCACGGTGAACCCGAAGTTGTATTCGCAGTCTGGCACTCACGTGCCGGCGGCGCAATCCTGACGCCCCGCGAACTCCACGATCTGCCCGGCGAGGACTTCGGGCTCTTCATGATGCAGCATGTGACCTGCACCGGGCACGGCGACAATCTCGAGATTGCGAATGTGAGCGCGCATCTCCTCGGCAGCAGTCCGCATGTGGAGGGATCTGTCATCGCCGGTGTCCCCCCTCGCCAACAGCACGGGTGTCCCGATGCGAGCCCAACAGGCCTCCGCCTCCTCGCGCCGGTAGAGCACGGGGTTCACCAGCCGGTGACGCGGGTCGAACAGCAGCTCGACTTCGGGGTCGGACTCCGCCGGCCGGCTCCAGGCCTGCGCCACGAACTCCGCCCGCTCGGGTGTGAGCCTGGGGTTGCGCGCCCGGAGCACGAATGCAAGTTGGGCGACGGAGCTATAGCGGCCATTGCGGACGGCCTGCCGCAGCTCGTCCAGCCA
>Ga0134125_10009802_pt1 | contig 10771 bp, 19 predicted proteins | sample KB31751_FD_96464 | JGI IMG/M metagenome (GOLD analysis project Ga0134125, IMG submission 96464) | Terrestrial soil microbial communities with excess Nitrogen fertilizer from Kellogg Biological Station, Michigan, USA - KB3-175-1 | ecosystem: Environmental > Terrestrial > Soil > Unclassified ...
GAATACGCATGCAAATTCCACGTCGAGGATACTCACCGCGAGCTGAGCAAGGCTGTCGGCGATTTGGCCTGCATCCGCTTTGATCCAAAGCGCCGGCAAGCTCGACAATGCGACCAGATCACGGATACAGCGCCGAAGCTCTGTGTCTGTTCCCCGGTCCTCGGAACTCTCAAGCAGTGCCCGCGTCGCAACCATTGCAGTCAGTGGGGCCGACGGCTCAATTCGGCAAGAAATTCGTCGGGTGGAACATAGAACGGATTCTCCTGCAAAACGCCGCCAACAATGACCTGGGGATGGGTGCGTATAATGTCCATAACGACGGGTGCGCTGAACTTGGTAAGGTCGTAAGTGCAGACGACCACGTCATTGTATTTCGGAAGAAAGTGGTTGAGCCGCGTTTCGTATTCCACGATGTCATGGACGCCAGGCAAATCGTCCAGTGCCCATTCCATGTTCGCCCACAGACGGGTCATCGGAAACCCATTAGAGCGCCCGTCGGTGAGAACCTCCTGGATCAACTCCAGCATGGCGTACTGATCGAAGCGGTTTCCCCGCAAGTAGGCGTTCTCCCACGGCCGAATCTCGAGCTGTCGGCTGCTCTCCGCCTCGGCGACGTCGATGCCGACCTCCGCCAACCTCCTTCGTCGCTCCTCCAGATGTTTCTTCTCGACGACTTGGAACAAGCGCTCGCCTGCTTCGGCACCGGCCTTGGAGAACGGCAGCAGCAGCTCGTATTCTTCGTCCCGACTATGGAAGAAAGCGCAAGCGTGACAGGGGCAGCGGAATTCCGATTGCCCAATACTGATGGCCCGGCCGTTGGCGTCCGTCATGTTCCCCTCCTGTAGCCAAATCGCAACAGAAAGGCTGGCCAAAGGTTCCTATCCTCCGGATCGGCCGGCCAACCGGCGTCGGACGGTAGGATGCAGTGCAGCAAAAGTAGCAGCTCGTCTCGAACCGGGACATTTTCGGCGGTTCGCCGGAAACAGGTTGTCCCGCTGTTGGCGCAAAGCGCTGAATTCGGACCTGTACAAGAGTGTTGCGTTAGAGCGAGTGCCAATGATTCAAAGTCCCAAACTGGGGGATCGAATCATGCGCTACGAACTCGCCGAGTATGAATGGACTGCCATAAGGCCGATGCTGCCGAACAAGCCGCGTGGCGTTCCCCGGGTAAACGACCGACGACCGCGGACACCCCTGACCATTGTGCCGGCAGATCACGAATTTGGCTTACGCAAAACTGAACAGAGTTTCGTTTGGCGCCTCAACGAATGGCAGGCGCTCAACATCGCCGATCGGATCGAGGCGCTGGCCTCGGAAGACAGCCGATCCGGTTCGGACATCATTGAAATCGGCAGCGAGGGCGAGATCCCGGTCAAGGTGTCGCGCGGAGAATTTACGGACGACTTCTTGATCTCAAAACGATAGCGGCCGGGCTGCGAACCGGTGGCCGGCTCATCGCCGATGCCGCCTGCTGCTGATCTCATCGAATACTGTGACGACCCACCGCGATTTGGCGCGGGAATCTCTCGATACGAATTTGTTCCTATTGCGCAGGGCTTTCTTTCTTCATTCCCGCCTGTCCTAAGTGAAAGACTGCGCAGGCTTGCCGAGCCAGGCTTGGATCACGCAGGGGCGCCCAAGCCGGAGATGCCAGATGGAGCAAAGGGCGCGACGAACCCGAAATCGACGTAAGCAGGGACTCCCATCCAAGGCCCGGTTGGCGGAAGCAGCGAGAGCTTCTCGCGAAGCGGCACAAGGGACGCGATCTCTAGATAAACGGGAGGTACTATTGCGAGCTGCGCGACAGTACGAAACCGCCGCGCATCCGGATGAATGGCTGTCGTATCCCGGCCTGCAGCCGCCCACGTGATGCCGCGCTTTTTCTTTGACGTTCATCACGGATCGCGGGAGCGCTATCTTGATCGCATCGGCGAGGATTTGCCGGATTGTGCGTCTGCTTGGCGTATGGCTACGACATATGTACGTGAGACCATCCGGGATTTGAATGGCGAACTCAAACTCGGTGACGAGTGGTGGCTGGATGTGAATGACGAGTGGGGGCGACCTCTCTATCGCATCAGCGTAACGGCACGCCGTTTGACTTAAATCGTGTCGACACCAAAGTGAATCATCCGCTCCGAACCCGTCTCGGTGAACGTTTAGGTCGCGCGGGCGATCAGCTCTGGATGAGCTTCACGGTCGAAATCGGCCATTGGCCGTCATGCCCGCTGATCGATATACGAAGCCCGTGCACGTCGTCGAGGTAGAGGTGATCGATTGTGCCAGCCTTGCCGTCGGTCATGACGACCGCCCTCCCGATCAACTCTTCCTCGGCGGCGTGCAATTCGCGGAGGATGTTGATGGCTCGTTCCTCGCCCGTGTTCGACCGATTCATGCGCGTGAGAATAGCGAATGCAGCCGGATGTTCCAGCACGCAAGATGAACTAAGAGGTGCGGGCCGCCTGCGATTTTCGTGAACTTCACATAAGCCCGCCCTCGTGCCGCCAGTCGTTGGTGATAATATAAAGCGCCTCAGTCGGCGCGCCCTGGCAACCATTTCCACTTACGGCTATTATCCCGCCATCACCGGCCGAGGATCTGTTCCATAGGCGTCGGTGGCTGAGAGACCGATTGCGCTCCCGCCTGCATCAGCAAGGGAGGGTAGGGTATGGATCGGCTCAAGCAGCTTCAACATCTGGCAGAGGCCGAGAGGAACATTGCGCGCGGCGAGCACAATATCTCCGAGCAAGAACTGCGCATCGCAGACCTTGATTGTCACGGGTATGACACAATTTTAGCCCGCTCCCTGTTGGAGACCTTTCGCGTCACACAAGCGCAACGCATGGTGCATCGCGATCAGATTCTTAGAGAGCTGGCGCAGTAATGTCGCCGTCGTGGCAGGCCCGGCACGTCCATTGACCCGTACAAATGCGCCTGAGCCAGGCGACGTATTCGCACGGAAGCCGAACCGACCAAGCGAAAACACAACCGCGTCTGGCAAACGCAAGACCTCGGACGGTGGCTACTTCAGTCTGCCATCAAAGCCAGAAACAGCGCAAAGTAGCTCAGTCACGTCAGGCCAACAGCGCCGCGCCCACCTCGGTGAACTTAACGCAAGTGCCGTACTCGTGCAGCCATAGCCAGCCGTTGGCGAGGGCGGCGATCAAGCCCAGCCTTGTATTCCGCAGCCCGCCACCTTGCGCCGCGATAAAAGGAGCGCTCAAGAGCAGCAGAAAGAGGGCGCAATTGGCCTTGTAGCTGGCAGCGGACCGGCTGCTTTCCGACCCCAGCATGATAGGCGCGCCGTCAGTCGGGGCGACCGTCCACGCCCATTTTCGGCCACGTTTCCTTAACGACACCTCGAAGACTGAAAATCGATCAGGCATTCGGCCTCCCGCGTTATGGAAGCGCTCAACGCTAATTTTTCAAACGATTAATTCAATTGCGTCAATCCGTAAAGTCCCGGTGCGCAGGCAAACAAAGCTCCGCCAGCCTCGGCTCACGCGTGGGGCCATCGCCAGGAGCCGTCAACTCATCAACACCACGGCCTGACACGTTTGCAGGCCGGAAGACGCAAGAGCCTTTCCCAAAGAAGATGACGAGTAAGGCTGTCTCAGTTGGCGGCCTCTCAGCGCGAGCGCTCGCGGAAACGTGTGGGGAGGAGTGCCTCGGGTTGAGTTACGATGTGTTTACACCAGCGCGAGTGGACAACAGTAACAGAGGAAACTGACTATGTGCAGAAGCATTGTTGTTGGTCTTGCTGTCCTCGCTCTCTCCACTTCCGCTGCTTTGGCTGCTCATCGGGTTCATCATCATGCGATGAACGCATCTGCGCCTGCCGCTGCTAATCCGCCTCCAGCTATCTGGATGGGCGGTATCAAGAGCAGCGATCATGTTACGTATCTGCGAAATCTGCACGATTCCGGGTACGATCCGAAAAACGACTATAAGAACGGGCTTATCCGGACCAATTAGCATCGGGTATCGCTCAACGGGATCGTCCCTTGAAGAGAGGGATCACAATCCCTCTCGGGGCGACCTGCGGCTTATCAACGCCGCGAGGAAGTCAAAATGGTTGCGAGGAGCGCGCCAACCGAGGCGCCCTCAATTGAAGAACCGTCTGCGGAGCTTCTTGATGATCTCCCGCAGGTCGTCGGCGTATTCCTCGATCATCCGTAAGGCTTCATTCGAGCGCGGCGGCGTTGAGAGCGGCTCGTCGTTGTCGGGACGCGGTTCTTCGGGCGGCTTCATGTCCCAACCGTCGTAAGAACCAAAACAAGGGCCATTGATCTAAATCAATGTCCACCAGCATCACTTTTTGAGGGATGGACAGGGGCAACATCCGTCATTCGCCAGATGTTGCCTGCGGGAAAAATCGAATTTTGCGAGTTGTTTCAAGCTGATTTGGGTCGTCCAGTCCTTCGCTCAAAAAGATTCTTCTTTCGTATTTTACGAAATTGTAATTTTATCCCACCCATGCTGCCTCGGCACGAGGGGCGTACGCGTCGTCACGAACGCGAGGCGGGCTGCGATGGACGCGGGAAGCGCCGACCGACGAGCGCGGCGCTTCTTGCGGACGGTCAAGTCGTGTGGTCCTGTAGTCCAGCACTTTTTCGCTCGCCAAAAACAGAACAAAAACTCGGAAGAAACCAAAGGCTTAAGCGATATGTGCCGACAAGAAGAAGGCCCGCCCCGAATGAGGCAGGCCCCAATAGGCCCTAGTTCATGAAAGGTGCTAGGTGGGACTAGCTGAAACACTGCGACGACGCCCCTTGCCCCGGCCACGGTTCGGGTTGAACTCGTCAAGCGCGTTCTGCAAGCGATGATGTCGCTCTCGAACCAGACCCGGCGGTTCGGGCTGATGTAAGTCGATTTGGGAAAGCGGCCCTTCTTCTCCATCCGGTACAGCGTGGTGCGGCCGACCGGGATGATCTCCAAGACCTGCTTTTCGCTCAGCATGTGCCGACGCCCGGATTTATCCGCGCCGCCGCCCGTGCCGGCCGCTGCTGTGCCGTCGTCCGTTTCGGCTTCCACTCCTTTTGCTGCGATCATCGTGAACCCCCAATCATGCGTCGCGGCGCATGCCGCCGCTGACTACAAAATTTGGAATGCCGGGCAACTCGCCGAAACACGTTGAACAACACGGCCCTTAACCCGAAGGACCTTAGGTTGGGTAATGCACGTTTGGTCCCGTCTTGGGCGCGAAAAGAAGCGCGCGGTGGCTGCGGCGAAGAAGTGGCATCCCCCAAGCTTGAGGTGATTGCCACCGCCGACCGCGCGCAAAAAAAATTTGAAGTTTCTACTTGTGAAATGCGATCGCGGCGTCCGACTATGGCGGGCCGTACCCCCCGCTGACGTGTGCTGGGTAGCTTACAGATGATGCGCCGATCTGCCGCTGCTTGGGTTGAGAACGAGATCATGGGCGAGCTTGTCTCGCCCGAGCTGGATTATCTCATCAATCGGCTGAAGCTGATCAATCCGGCGGCCGACACTCGGCTTATGGTCGAGCATGCGCATGCGCGCAAAATCTACGCCGCCTATCAGCTCTCGCGCGGACGCCCCGACGATCACGGCTTCAAATCAAGGGCAAGGACAGGCGGCGAGGGAGCAACTTTGTTGAAGTAGACCGGTGAGCGGCCGGGCTCAAGGCTGGCGCGACGCGCCCCCGCCTTCGGCGGCTGAGGGCCTTGACCCCGCCCGCTCACCGCTCTGTTGGCCTTGCAGGCGCTCGGTCGAGCTCCGTGCGCGGGGGGCGGCGCGCTCGTGTCAGCCCACCGCATAGCGCTTGGGGTCCCTTCAGTCAGTGCTTGATCATTGCATCGCCACGCTGGGGGCGAAGCCCTAGAGCGGCTGATGTTGGATGGGGAGCCGCAGGGCGCGGGAATGGACCGTCGGCAAACGGCCCACCTGGCGAGCCTGATCTGCAAATCGCAGCAGCAATCGACCATCTGGTCTCGCTGGCCGAGGTCATGGCTGCCGATTTGCTGCGGCCTTACGGGCTTCTCGCGATCGTGTTGGCGACCGCATTGAAAATTCGACGCACACTCACGGGCACCGAGGCGGACGAGATCATCGGCAATACGCTGGCGGGCTTCGCGCAAGCGGAAGAACTCAGCCGCCCCGCTGATTGGCACAAGCGAGATGTCACCCAACCGCTTTCAGACGGAATACGGCCATCGGGGCGACGCCGCGCTGCCTTATGCTGTTCACGATCGGACGGATTAATTCCCTGATTGGGGATCGTTGGGTTCGGCGGATGTACCTGAACGCAGCGCAAGGAGGCCTCCGAGGCCAAGGCTTCGGGGCTTTCTTTTTATTCGACGGTTATGAATTACCGCGCGCGGTAGAACAGTAGGAATGAGGTTAACCTCGGCTTAGCTTTTGCCGCGCACCCTTCACTAATGAGAGTTGCGATGGCCACATTTGTTGCTCTCCTCGTCCTTCATTTCGTGGATGAGCAAATCAACGATGCTCGATACAACAGAGCGACGATGTCGCTGCTGGCTCAGGCTGTAAATTCGTTTTGATAAAACGTCAGGCGCGTTATTTCAGAGGCGCTATAGTGGACTACACTGAACATCTTTACCGCAGTATGCGAGGTCCCGACGCAGTAGCACGGGGAAATCCGCCAAGCAGCGATCGATACTGGAAGATCATTGCGCGATTGAACGAGCTAATGCGCGCGCTGCCCACGTCACCGCTCTATACCGTTGATCTTGCGCGTCGCATCGGAACGTCTCCGCGAACTCTGCAAACGGCAGCCAAGCGCACGCAAGGGATGCGGTACGCTTCGGTGGACTGACCCAGCGAGACCGGTCGCCGCTGTCGCCGCAGGTACTATCCTACGTTATTGCCTGCAGCTCTACTTTGGCTAAGAATGTTCCGCTCCGAGGAGCGGGTGATCCTTAGATGGAAGTACTTAGACGCTCAATTGAACAGCTACGCGCTCCGATTTGCCCCGAGTGTAAGGTCGAAATGGTTTGGTCCCGGTCGGCTCTCGTCGTGGCAGAACAGGTGGTCGCTCATCTATTCGTTTGTCCCCGCTGCGACAGGATGGAAGAGACCAGAACGGCGGCGAAGAACATCTCACCAGATCGGGCATGAACCTCCGAACGATCTCACCTTTGCTTGCGTCCGTCGAACGCGGTGATCCGATCGCAGATGGCCTTCCCGTCCGGCAAGCGATGCGCAAAACAAAAGGCCACTGGGCGATTTTTGAAGCTGCGATGACCCTCCCGGCTTTGTCCGTCAAGGGCGAGACCGTGAGAGAGATGTCGATGAGCGTACCGTCCTTGCGGCGGCGCACTGTCTGGTAATGATCAATCCGTTCGCCGCGGCGCAGGCGCGCGAGAATTTCCGGCTCCTCATCGTACCGTTCCGGGGGCATCAGGATCGTCACCGGCTTGCCGACAACCTCTTCAGCCGTGTAGCCAAAGATGCGCTTGGCACCGCCGTTCCAGCTTTGGATGACGCCGTCAAGATTTTTGCTAATGATGGCATCATCCGAGGTTTCCACGATTGAGGCCAGCCGGCGCATTGCCTCTTCAGCGCGTCCGTTCGAGGCCAAAACCGAGTTGCCGGGCAATGGTGATCCCTGCATCGACCTCGCGGGGCGAAAAAACGTGCGGCGCATCGTAGTACGCCATGAATTTTCCGGCGACCTTCCCATTTGCAAAAACTGGAATGAATGCAAGCGCCGCAATCCGCTCGGCACTAACGACTGCTTTTAGCTCTTCGGGAAGGTCGCGAGACTTTTCGATGTCGTCAATGCAGATCGGTTTGGCAACTTTGTCCTCTGGCTTCCAAGGTGAGTGGCCGTCCACAGCCCTGCGATATTCGCTGGCTTAATGCGTGTCGAAGCCAAGGCGGCGGACTTCGAGATACGTGCAGCCGGCATTGAGCGCGTCGGCGACCGTCGGCGCGCGCTGCGGACCGAGGTGCCGTAAAGCCTCCCATGGCGGCAACGGCTCATGTTCACCTCCGGATTTGGTTCAGCAAAGGAGGGGTGTCCAAGCCCGCTCGCAACCATGGTATGCCGACAATCAGAATTGACGAGTTCAGGGGCGAGACAATTGTCCTGCATTTCGGCGGAGCGCCGGGCGAAATCGCGACGAGGACCTTAGGGGAAGCGCTAATCGGTTTTGCCGAAACAGCTTTGGCGGTCAGCGCTATTGTTGATCCGGGTCATGAAGTCGAGATCGTTGTCGAGGAGACCGGGCCTGGGAGTTTCCGGGCTGTAGTTCGCCAAATATACAAGGCTGTGCCCGGCCTTCTCAGCGAGGGTATCCGCGCGATATTCTGGGCCATTGTCGCGACAGCTATTTACGATCAAATCATAAAGCCATCGGACCGGCCGCCCCAGATCGTCGCTACGACGGATGAGGTTACGGTGAAGGTGGGATCGAGCACGCTTGTCGTACGCTGGGCCGTATACGATGCGAGCGAAAACGCGAAGAAAAACCGGAACGTCGAAAAGGGCATCAGGAAGACATTCCGGGCGCTTGAGGCAGACAAGTCCGTGACAAACTTCGGCATAACGTCCAGCATCAGTGATCCGCACCCAGTAATCGAAATTCCGCGCGCGGATTTTCCTTCATTTCCAGAGAGCGTTGTTTTGGAGACTGTGGATCAGCTCAACGAGCGTTTTAGACGTGAGCGCGCGGTTGCTTGTGATCAAACCTTGGTTGAAACACGCAACACGGAAGTGGTCACTTGAGTGGAACGGTGTGCCGATCTCAGCGCCCATTGCCGATCCAGACTTCCTCGGTCGCATCCAACGTCATGAGGTTTTATTCGGTGCCGGAGATGCGCTTGATGTAGAGATCAGCTATCGGCAGGTCTTTTCGCCCAGCCTTGGCTTCTTCGAGAACGACAACAGCTCATATATTATATCGAGAGTTATAGCTGCTGTGCTGCGCGATTAAACGGCTACGCCCAAGGAAGCAACTGCGCCTTAATTCAGGCTTTTCGCCGGCGCCCTCCGGCTCATGGCTCACGACCTACGACGAGAGCGGGCCGTCATCTGTAAATAGCTTGGCGGGCGAAATCCGCAGCCGAGATCAGAAACTCCGGCAAATGAAAAGGCACCATCCAACGCGCGACCAAGGTCGGTCCCGATGCAGGGTATCCAGTCTGACATCGACCCTCTGATTGCAACCACTGTGGCACTGATATTGCAAGGTGACATGCCCTGCCGCAACCCAATCTGCGGGACGGCCGGTGGGACAGCGGCCAGCCCATTTTGTATATCGACGCCGTCGCATGCCACGGTCAAAGCCCGTCACCGGGCGGCGGGCAAATTATCAAATCCCTCATCCTCAACCCGGTAGCCGTCTGGTTGATCACGCTCACGGCGATGGTATTTTGTTCAGAGGGACTTCCCCAGTGCGGACGGGGCCGAGCTATCTAGAACTCCGTGCAGGCGAGGCCGAGCTACCTAGAACGCCACGGATAGTCTTTGGCAGCCTCCGACTCCGACTACGACCGTCGGGCACCTCGCCACTACACCTTCCGCCTTGGCAACTGACCGCGCAGTGGGGGCTTTGCGCGTTGCCCGGTCCCCCGTGACAGTTCGTGTAGCAGACGGCACCGCCCGTGCCGTCGTACTCCATAGTCCCACCCGCACGCCCACAATGATCCCTCAGCTCCGGTGTGGTTAGACTCTGTTTGATATCTACGTGCTTCGCCTGCGCGGCATCGACGGCAAAAAGGCTGACGAGACCCACAGTAACGATGACCCAGGCACTCGTTCGATCTTTCCGCATATGACCCTCCTCGGCGTTGCGACTAGGCGGTCTGCAATCAATGCGCGTGCGACCCTCTCGACTTAAAAATCGACCTTGCAGAACACGAGCAAATTGGTCTCAAGCCGGCCGCTATCAGACACGAACGAGGATGGCACTAGCTGCAGACCTCCACTGTGAATTGCTTCACAGCGCGACGTGTTGCCGCGTTGCCTACAAATGGAGGCTGGCGCCATCTATCCGGCCGTCATAGTTAGGGTGTGGGGCTCGCCGTGGCTTGAGGCCCGACAAGCGGATCAACGCGGCCAAGGCTATGGCGGAAGGGTCTTGTCCGCTGAATGCTGCGCTGATCGAGAACATCGGCATCTGGAGCGAGCGAAGATAGCTTTCGCGCTGACCGGACTGCTAAATCGCCCACGTTAGGCAATTTGCATTGGTCAGGCCGCGAGCCGCAGCTTCGGGTCAACGGCCTTCGCCGCGGGCTCCCCGATAATGCGCCGAAGCTCCGCTGCGAAACCGTCGAGCACCGCGCGCTTCTCCTTCATCCGCTTCGAATGAAATCCGCGCTTTCCTGAGTAGCCGGGCTACTAACGTCGGGTCGGGTTCATCGGCAGCCAAGTCTTCAAGTTGGACCGCTCTTTCGACGTAGTCAGTCAACAAATTATAGTCAGTCAACAAATTCACAGAACCGCCGTCCCCGCCGTTCCTTTTTCTTCTGGCTCTTTCTAGGGATGCTTACTACATTACCGTAGCTATACGGCCAACCATTTCGACGCGCTCAGAGGAAATCTTGCGGATCGCCGTCGAGGAGTACGAACGATCTGCGAGATTTCATAACCCCCGTGAATGCGCCGACACCGAGAAAGACTGAGAGGGAGATCGGGGTTCGACTGGCTCGGGGGCGTGGAAATCATGACGGTTTATCGCATTTATACTTTGGACTCGGAGGATCACGTCACCGGGCCGCCGCAGATCATCGTGTGTACGGACGATCAAGAAGCCATGCGCCAAGCTCGACAACGGCTCGA
>Ga0134125_10009804_pt1 | contig 10769 bp, 8 predicted proteins | sample KB31751_FD_96464 | JGI IMG/M metagenome (GOLD analysis project Ga0134125, IMG submission 96464) | Terrestrial soil microbial communities with excess Nitrogen fertilizer from Kellogg Biological Station, Michigan, USA - KB3-175-1 | ecosystem: Environmental > Terrestrial > Soil > Unclassified ...
GGCCTCGTGCGTGGCCAGAAGATCCTCGGTGACGGCGGCGGCGCAGCGCTCGGTCTTCACCGTCAGCGCCGACGGGAGACGAGCGGCGACGTCGAGCATCATCGTCATCGCGTCGAGCGCGGCGAACAGCGGGCCTTTGGTGAGCTGATAGTCGCGGTGGTAGCCGGAGGGCAGGGCGCCGACGGCGAGGACTTGGTTCAGCCAGCCGGGGAACAGCGCGGCGCGGGCGCGGGTGAGCTCGACGACGTCGGGGTTCTTTTTTTGGGGCATGATCGAAGAACCGGTGGTGAAGGAAGAGGACAAACTCAAGAAACCGAACTCGGCTGTTGAATAGAGAGAGAGGTCCCATGCCAGGGAACCGAGATCGCGGGCCAGAAGAGTCAGCGAAGAGAGAACCGCGGCTTCGATCCTCGGACGAGACGACTGAACGCGCAGAGTATTCCGCTGAACCATGGAGAAGCCGAGAAGTTTCGCGACATAGTTTCTATCCAACGGCAGCATGATCCCGTAACCGGCGGCGCTCCCTAATGGACAACGATCGGCTTCGTCGAAGGCGAATCGCAGGGCGCGGCGGCCGTCCTCCAGCGCTTCCGCATGGCTCGCGGCCCAGTGTCCGATCGTCGTGGGCATCGCCCTTTGCAAATGCGAATAGCCCGGAATTCTCGTCGCGCCGTTCCGTTCTCCGAAGGCTTGCCAAGCGGCCGACGCCTCGCCCGCCTTCCGGTGCAGGGCGAGCAGCTTGTCCTTGAGGAAAAGCCGGAGATCGACCTGAACCTGGTCGTTGCGGCTGCGTCCGGCGTGGATCTTGGCTCCCGCGTCGCCGAGCGCGGCGGTCAGGCGCTGCTCGACGGCGGTGTGGATGTCCTCCTGCTCGCGCGTCACGGCGAAGCGGCCGGGGCGGTCGTGGAGCCTGGTCAGCTCGGCGCGCAGGGCGGAGAATTCCTTGGAGGTCAGCACGCCGATCTTCTTGAGGCCGGCGGCGTGGGCGATGCTGCCGTAGACCTCGTAGCGCAGCAGGCGCGTGTCGAGCGCGGGATCGTCGCCGACGGTAAAGGCTTCGACGAGAGAGTCGAGGTCGGTGCTGGTCTGCCAGAGCTTCTTCATTTGACGGCGGCCTCGCGGAAGTAATTGCGGATCAGGCTTTCGTAGAACAAGACGCCGGCTTCGAGCTCCGCGACTTCGAGGTACTCGTCGGGAGTATGAGAGCGCCGGGTATCGCCCGGGCCGATCTTCACCGTCGGCACGTCCTTCAGGAACACCCAATCGGAAAGAGTGGACGAACCATAGATATGTGATTGAGGACTCGCGGCGAGCGCGGCCTTCACGATCGAATGGTCGGGATTCGTCTCGACCGACCCGAGGCGCGAGGAGCGCACGAAGACGTCGCCCTTCACGGCGGCTTTCACCTTCGCGACGATCTCGTCGGGGGAATAATCCGGAGTGGTCCGGATGTCGACGACGAGCTTGCAGCGGTCCGGGATGACGTTGTGCCGGGTCCCGCCGGAGATCTGCGTGACGTTCAGCGACGGGCGGCCGAGCGCGGCGTGGGATTTGTCGAAGGTGAAGCCCGACAGGGCGAGCACGTCGCGCGCCGCGGCCTCGACGGCGTTCACGCCGCCGCCGTGCGCGGCGTGCGCGGAGCGTCCGGCGGCCGTGATCTCGAGGACGACGAGGCCTTTCTGCGCGACGGCGGGCTGGAGGCCCGTGGGCTCTCCGACGACGGCGGCGTCGGGGCGCGGGAGCGACGGCAGAAGCTTCTCGAGGCCTTGCCCGAGAACTTCTTCCTCGCAACTGGCGGCGAGCAGGACGCGGCCCTTCGGGGCGTTCTTCGCGAAGGCGGCGGCCGCGCCGAGGATCATCGCGGTCAGGCAGCCTTTCGCGTCGTTGGAGCCGCGTCCGTAGATCCGTCCGTTCTCGATATTCGCGGCGAGCGGATCCTTGGTCCACTCCTCGCCGACGGGGACGGTGTCGGTGTGCGAGTTGAGCAGGAGCAGGGGCCCTTCGCCGCCGTCCAAGGCCGCGGTGATGTTGCGGCCGCGGATCTCCGGCTTCCAGCCGAGCGCTTTGAACTCCGCCTCCAGGCGCGCGACGACCGCGTCCTCCTGCCCGCTGGGGGAAGGAAGCCGGACGAGGTCTTGGAGCAGCCCGACGGCCCGGCTCATGCGGCCGCGGCCTCCGCGGGGGCGAGCTCGACCTGCTGGTACGTCTGGCGCTCGCGCTTCTCGACGATCATGGTGCCGCAGCCGGCGTTGGTGAAGATCTCGCGCAGGAGCGCGCCGGGCTTGAGGCCGTTGATGATGTGCGTCCGGCGCACCCCGCCCTGCAGGGCCTTCACGCAGGCGTCGGCCTTGGGGAGCATGCCGCCGGTGAGGCGTCCCGCCTTCTTTAATGACACGACCTCGTCGACGTCGGTGTAGGAGACGAGGCTCGAAGGGTTGTTGACGTCCTCGAGCAGGCCTTCGGTGTCGGTCACGATCACGAGCTTCTCCGCCTTCAGCGCGCGGGCCACGGCCTCGGCGATGGAGTCGGCGTTGATGTTGAGGATGAGGCCGTCGGGATCGCAGCCGAGGCAGGAGATGACGGGCGTCATGCCCGCGTCGAGCAGGTTGATGAGCATCTTGGGGTCGACGTCCTGGATGTCGCCGACGAAGCCGAAGTCGACCTCGACGGGCGGCTCGCCGGGGTTCTTCTCCATGGAGCGCTTGGGGCGCTTGACCGCGGTGATCAGGCCGCCGTCCACGCCGGACACGCCGACGGCCGGGGTGTGGTGGGCGCGGAAGGAGGACAGGATGTCGATGTTGAGCGTGCCCGCGTAGGTCATCTTGGCGACCTCGAGCATCTGCGCGTCGGTGACGCGCCGGCCCGCGACGAACTCGGGCTCGAGGCCGAGCTTCTTGGCGAGCTCGGTGGCCTGGCTGCCGCCGCCGTGCACGAGCACGACGCGGATGCCGACCTGCTGGAGCAGGCTCACGTCCTCGACCAGCGCGTCGAGCGTCTCGCGCTTGGCGACGACGCGGCCGCCGACCTTCACGACGAAGACCTTCCCCTTGTACATCCGGATGTAGGGGATGGCCTGCTTGAGCATGATGGGCGTGTCGGTCATCGGGCGTGTCTCCGTGTCGCGGCGGTTTTCTTGCTCTCGGCGAGCAGATGCAGAAGGACGGCTTTGGCGGTGTGCAGGCGGTTCTCCGCCTCGTCGATCACGACGGACCACGGGCCGTCGAGGACGGCGTCCTCGACGACGACGTTGCGCCGGACCGGCAGGCAGTGCATAAAGATCGCGCGATCGGTCTTTTTCATCTTCGAGGCGGTGACCATCCACTTCGCGCGGAACGACGGCTCGGCGGGGGGAGCCTTGCCGTAGTTCGAAATCGAGCCCCAGGATTTGGCGTAGACGACGTGCTGGCCCTCATAAGCGGCTAATGCATTATCTGTGACCGTCAGCTTGGCGCCATTTGCGGCGCAGTTTTTCTTCACGCGAGCCATGACTTCCGGATCGAGGTCGAATCCTTCCGGGCGCGCGATGGTGACGTTCATGCCCGCCATCGACATGATCTCGACGGCGGAATTGGGGACCGCCATGGGCAGAGCCTTCACGTGCGGAGCCCACGTCAGCAGGAAATTTTTGTTCTTAGGATTGAACCGTTCCTTCACCGTCATCAGATCCGCGAGCGCCTGGCACGGATGGCCGGTGGCGGACTCCATGTTGACGACGGGGACGGTCGAGTACTTGCGGAACGCCGAGAGCGGGAGCTCTTTCTTGTCCTCTTCCCACGAAGTGCCGCCGGGGAACGAGCGCAGGCCCAGTCCGGCGCAGAAGCGCCCGAGCACGGGCACCGCTTCCTTCAAATGCTCCGCGGCCGAGCCGTCCATGACCACGCCCTCGACGGACTCCATGCCCCACGTCCCGCCGCCGCCGAGGCTGAGCGTGACCGGGTGGCCGCCGAGCTGGTGCGTGGCGACGGAGAAGGAGACCTGCGTGCGCAAAGACGGGTTCATGAAGCAGAACGCCAGGCTCTTGCCCGCGAGCTCCGCGGACATCGGCGACGATTTCTTCAGAGAGATCGCGCGATCGACGAGCGCGCGGATCTCCTGCGGAGAGAACTCGTGAAGATGGGTGAAGTGTCGAATTTTCATGGTGTCAGGGTTGTAGAACTCCGCGTACGCGGAGTTCTCACGCCACCGCCGTCTCCGCGGCGAAGATTTCGGACAAGGCATCGTGAAGAATCGAGATCTCGGTTGCGCCGACCGTGAGCGGAGGCAGAAGGCGGATCACGTTCGGGTCGTCCGCTCCTCCGACGAGAATATTCCTATTCAACAGGGCCTTTCTGGTCTCCTTCGAGTTCCGGTCCAAGACGATGCCGAGCAGCAATCCTTTGCCGCGGATCTCTTTGATCTGCGGGAACGTGAACGTCTCGCGGATCAGCTTCTCCATCGCCGCCGCGTTTTCCCAGAGCTTTTTCTCCGAGATCACCTTCAGCGTCGCGGTGATGGCCGCGCAGGCCAGCGGCCCGCCGCCGAAGGTCGAGCCGAGTTCGCCCGGCTTCACCTTCTTCGCGACCTCGGGAACCGTGAGGACCGCGCCCGCGGGGACTCCGGAGGCCAACGCCTTCGCGAAAGTCTGGAGATGAGGCCGCACGTTCCAGGCCTGCCGCGCGGAAGGCGCGCCGACGCGGCCGACGCCCGTCTGCACCTCGTCGAAGATGAGGAGCGCTCCGCTTTTCTCGCAAAGCGCCCTGAGCCCGTCCAAATAGTCCCGCGTCGCCGTCGTCGCGCCCTGCACGCTCTGGATCGGCTCGAGGAGGAACGCGGCCGTGTCCGGGCCGATCGCCTTCTCCGCGGCCGCCAGGTCGCCGAAGGGCGCGTGCACGACGTCGGCGCCCAGGCCCGCGAGGCCCTTTCGGTATTTGGCTCCGGTCACGGAGATCGCGCCGGCGGTGCGGCCGTGGAAGCCGCCCTCGGCCGCGACGACGGTCCGCCGCCCGGTGACCGAGCGCGCGATGCGCATCGCGTTCTCGTTGGCCTCGGCGCCGGAGTTGCAGAAAAACACCTGCGAGCCCTTCTCGCCGCAGAACTCGACCAAGGCCTTGGCGGCCTCGGCGCGCGCGGGGACGTAGACGAGGTTCGAGTAGAAGAGGAGCTTTGCGGCTTGCGCCGAGATCGCCGCGGCGACTTCCTTCGGCGCGTGGCCGATCGCGGCCACGGCGTGCCCGCCGTACAGGTCGAGGTACTTCGTCCCGGCGGAGTCCCACACCCAGCAGCCCTCGCCGCGCTCGAGCGCGAACGGGAATTTCTCGTACGTCGGCAGGACGTAGGCGTCTTCCAGCGCTTTCAGGTCGTTCATGCGGTCCTCAGGGGTAGTGCCCGGCGAAAGCCAGGCCCGCGCCCTCGTCCCAGCCCATCATGACGTTGAGGTTCTGCACGGCCTGGCCCGAGGCGCCCTTGACCAGGTTGTCGATGGCCGAGATCACGCCGATGCGGCCGTCCTGCACCGCGACGAACACGTCGCAGTGGTTGCTGCCGTTGACCGCGTTCAAGGACGGCGGCTCCTCGACCAGGCGGACGAACGACGAGCCCGCGTAGGCGCTCTTGTACAGCTCCTTGACCTGGGCGGCCTTCCAGCCTTTGGGCAGGTCGACCTGGCACACCGCGTAGATGCCGCGCGCGAAGGGCCCGGAGATCGGGATCAGCGAGAGCTTCATCGACTTTTTTCCGGCCAACTGATCCAATATCTGCTCGACCTCGGGCACGTGCTGGTGGACGAAGGGCTTGTAGGCCTTGAGGTTGGCGTGCCGCGTCGGATGATGCGTGATCACCGACGGGCTCGCGCCCGAGCCGGAGGAGCCGGTGACGGCCGTGACCGAGACGACGCCCGTCACGCCGCCCTTGGCCAAAGGCCCGAGCGCCAGCGCCGTCGCCGTCGCGAAGCAGCCCGGGTTGGCGACGAGGCGCGCCTTCTTGATCTCGGCGCGGTTGAGCTCGACGAGGCCGTAGGCGAATTTCTTGAGAAGCGCCGGAGCTTTGTGCGTGCGCGTGTACCAGCGCGGATACAGCTCGGCATCTCGGAGCCGGAAATCGCCCGATAAGTCGATCACGCGCAGGCGCGGACCCGTCTGGTCGAGGATGGCCGGCACGTTGCTCATCGCGTCGCCGTGCCCGCCCGCGAGGAACAGGCAGTCGAGGTTCGCGTAGTCGAGCTTGCGCGTGAACGAGAGCGCCGTGCGCCCGCGCAGGTTCGGGTGCGCCAGGAACACCGGCTGGCCCGGGAACGTGGACGAGGTCGCCGCGGCGATCTCCACGTTGGGATGCCCGAGCAGCAGGCGGATCAGCTCTCCGCCCGCGAAGCCCGCTCCGCCTTCGATTCCGACCCGGATCTTCTTCATGCCGGCACTCCTCCGAAAACGGCTTGTTCGACGAACGCCCCGAGGGCGTCGTACTCGATGCGCGCGTTCATCGCCCGCACCCCGATGCGGTTCTCGATGAACTCCTTGCCGACCGCGTTGTCGGTGGCCGGCCCGGAGACCAGGTCGACCCGGCGCTTGAACGTGTTCTTGAACAGCTCGACCGCGCCCCAGGCCGCGACCGGGTCGTTGGCGCACATGATGTGCGCCGAGCCCGCCTGCATTAATTCGTCGTCGTGCAGGATCTCCTGCACGCCGTACTCGCCCAGGATCCCGTCGCCGAGCTCGATGACGAGAACGTCCGGCTCATCCTTATTCAGTTCGTTGATCAATCCTTTCGCCACGGGGACGGAAACCTTTCCGGTGGTCGACACCACGCCCGCGTCGTTGAAGGAGATGCTGCGGAACGCGCCGCGGTCCACCATGCTCATCGTGTCGCGCAGGAGCGAGACGCCGGTGAGCTTCGCGCCGGCGACCTTATAGCCCTTCCGCGCGAGGTAGCGGATCACCTCGCCGCAGGCGAACGTCTTTCCGGCGTTCATGCAGGTCCCCGCCACGTAGACGATCGGGGCGCTCTTCTCGAGGCGATCGGCCCACGCGACCGCTCCCGTCTTGATCGAGGCGGGCACGCCCACGCGCTCGCCGAGGTGAGGAAAGGACAGGATCTGCCCCAGCACTTCGGCCTGCAAGGGCTTGCCGAGCTCAAGGTTCACCGACGTGCAGCGTCCGATCACGCCGCCGAGGTTCAGCACGTCGAGCCGGTCGCCGACCTTGATCGACTCGGGCACCACGCCCGCGTAGCCGCGCAAAGCGCGGCGCGAGCCGAGCACCGCGGCGATCACGTCGCCGTCGTTGAGGCCGATCATGCGCCCGTGCACGTCCTCGAGGTGGTTGTACACCGTCTTGGTCCCGTGGATGCGCACGGCGAGGACCATGCCTTCCTGCGCGCAGATCTCGTCGGCGAGCAGGACCTCGCGCGGGATGCGCGCGTTGCGCGTGACGGGAGCGATCTTGTCGAGCGTGACTTTCATGCCGCCGCCTTCTCGCCCCGGGCCCGAGCGGCGAGAGTCATGGGAAGAGCGTGGAGCTTGGCGAAGCCCGCGGCCTCCGGGCCGGTCCACAGCTTCGTGGTCTCGCCGTACACGGCGGCCCCCGCCACCATGCTGAACGGGCTCTTCACGCCCGTCACGTCGAAATGCCCCGGGCGCAGGCGCGCCTCGCCGGTGACGGTCTCCTGGCTGGAGGAGATCATCGCCTCGATGTCGCGCATGACGGGGTCGTAGTACAGCCCCTCGTGAAGCATCTGCCCGTAGAACTCCGCGGCGGAGTTCTTCCAGAAGACCTGCCAGCGCGTGAGCACGAGCTTCTCGAGCTCGTTGTGCGCCGCGATCAGCATCAGCGGCGCCGGCGCCTCGAACGCGATGCGGCCCTTGATTCCGAGGATGGTGTCGCCCATGTGGATGCCGCGACCGACGGCGTAGGAGCGGCCTAGCGCATGCAGGGCCTGCACCAACGAAACGCCGTCGAGCTTCTTTCCATCGATAGAGACGGGGACGCCCTTCTCGAATCCAACCACGACGTCGAGGCTGTTCGAAGGAGGATTCTGAGAGGCCGCCGGAAAAGCCGAATCGGGAACTTCGGACCATGGATCATGCGTGGCTCCTCCTCCGACCGTCGTGCCCCAGAGGCCGGCGTTCACCGAGTAAGAGACCGTCTTCGCCGGCACCGGAATCCCGAACTTCGCGAGATAATCCGTCTCCTGCTGGCGCGAGAGCCCGAGATCCCGGATCGGCGTATGAACCTTCACCTTGGGAAGCAGGACTTGGAACACCGCGTCGAACCGCACCTGATCGTTGCCCGCTCCGGTGGACCCGTGCGCCACGCCGCCGGCGCCCAGTTCCTTCGCGACGCGCGCCACGACCTCGGCCTGCAGGACGCGCTCGGCCGCGACGGAGAGGGGGTACGCCCGCCCCCGAAGCACGTTGCCCTGGATCAGCGGCACGGCGAAGCGCGAGAACACCTCGGCGCGGCCGTCGATGGTCCGGTGCTCGAGCGAGCCGAGGGACTTGGAGCGCGCGGCGATGGCCGAGAGCTCCTCGGGCGCGAATCCGCCGGTGTCCACGGTCACGGTCACGACGTCGGCGCCGAGCTCCTTCTGGAGCCAGAGCACGCAGAACGTCGTGTCCAGGCCGCCGCTGAAGGCGAGCACGATCAGGGGTTTTTTCATGATGGGTTGGTCATCCTCGAGTTGAGAAAGTCGATCAGCTTCTTCTGGGCGGCGGCGGAGTCCGACGCGACGAAGACGGTGTCGTCGCCGGCCAAGGTGCCGACGAGTCCGGGGAATTGGGCGAGGCCGTCGAGCACGAGCCCGACGCGCGGCGCGGTGCCGGCGTCGCAGCGCACGACGGTCAGGTTGGGGCCCGCGGCGACGACGCGCCGCACGAAGGTCCGAAGGGGAAGCTCGGGGTCGGCCGCGCCGCCCTCGGCCGGCGCCGGGCGGTAGGCGCCGCCGGACTTGATCAGGCCGAGCTCGGCGACGTCGCGGGAGACGGAGACCTGCGTCGCCGCGATGCCCCGCTTCTTGAGCGCCTTCACGAGGTCGTTCTGCGTCGCGAGCTGTTCCGAGGACACAGCTTCGAGAATCGCGGACTGCCGCGCGGACTTGCGCTCGTCTCGATCTGTATATTTATTCATCGCTGTGAATAATTATACATAACGCCGCGCGCGCGTCAAGCGAAAAACGCGGGACACATCTCCGTGACGGCGCCGCGCTGGCGCGGCTCCCCGCGCCGGGCCTATCCTGCGGACAGGGGGTAAGGAGGCGCTTATGAGCCTTTGGCTTCAGGCGAAGCGTCGGGAGCATCCTCGGAGCTTTCTCGCGCCAAGGTCGGAGCACGACAAGACCTTGCAGCCGCTCGCCGTCCGCAAGATCGCGGTCCGCCGCGCGCGGGCCGCGCGCCACGCGAGGCGGCCGGGCGTCAAGAGTCCTTCATAAACTCGTGACCGGGTCGCGGTGTCGCGGAACGGGGTCGATGAGCCAAAATCGGCGGCATGAGGCATCTCTTCATCCTTCGGCTCGGCCATCCCATCCGCACGGCGCACCGGCGTGACTAAGCTCGCGGCGGCGTGCGCTCTGCTTCTCGGCGCGGCGGCCGCCCGCGGGGCGGAGCCCGCGTCCGAGCTGGCCTCGGAGGCCGTGCTGTCCACGGCGCCGGCCGCGCCCCAGGCCGTCGCCATCCAGGAGTCCTTCCGCAAGGTCGTCGCCGGCGTGCGGCCCGCGGTCGTCAGCATCGACAGCGTTTTCCGCAAGTCCGACTCGGACTCGTCCGATCCCGAGGAGCTCCTGCGCCGCCTGTTCGGAGACCCTCAGCGCGGCGACTCCGGCGGCAAGCGCGGCCCGCAGACGCGGCGCATCACCGGCGTCGGCTCGGGCGTGATCACGGACCCGAAGGGCTACATCCTGACCAACGAGCACGTCGTGGGCGGCGCGGAGGAGATCCGCGTCGTCGTCCGCAATCCCGACGAGCGCACGTATAGAGGAAAAATCGTCGGCACCGACCAGTTCAGCGACCTGGCCGTGCTCAAGATCGAGCCCCGCGACGGGAAGCCTTTCCCGTACGCCTCGCTCGGCGACTCCGACAAGGTCCAGATCGGCGATTGGGCCATCGCGGTGGGCAGTCCCTTCGGGCTCGAGCAGACGGTCACGGTCGGCGTGATCTCCGCGCTGCGCCAATCGGTGCGCGTCGAGGACCGCGACTACAGCGACTTCTTCCAAACGGACGCGGCGATCAACCAAGGCAACTCCGGCGGGCCCCTGCTCGACATCGACGGGCGCGTCATCGGCGTCAACACCGCGATCTTCAGCCCCTCCGGCGTCTCGGGCGGCATCGGCTTCGCGATCCCGTCGAACCAGGCGTCGCGCATCATGAAGGAGCTCCTCGCGCGGGGGCGCATCATCCGCGGCTGGGCCGGCATCGAGATCGTGCCGCTCGACGACGTTCTGGCGAGCCAGTTCCGCGTTCCGGGCCAAGAGGGAGCGCTGGTCAACTCCGTCGTCGAGGACTCCCCGGCGGCGGAGGCCGGCATCCGCCGCGGCGACGTGATCGTCGCCTTCGACGGCCGCAAGATCAAGTCGCCGGGCGCCTTCGTCAAATCGGTCGAGCAGACCTTGCCCGGGAAGAAGGCCGAGCTCAAGGTCATCCGCGGCGGCAAGGAGCGCGACGTCGCGCTCACGATCGCGGAGCGGCCGCTGCAGACCGCCGACGCCGAGCCCGGCCCGCGCCCGAAGGCGGTCCGCTCGTCGATGTGGATGGGCGCGCACATCCAGACCGCGGGCGGCGAGGTCAACGAGCGCTTCCGCCTGCCGCA
>Ga0134125_10009805_pt1 | contig 10769 bp, 12 predicted proteins | sample KB31751_FD_96464 | JGI IMG/M metagenome (GOLD analysis project Ga0134125, IMG submission 96464) | Terrestrial soil microbial communities with excess Nitrogen fertilizer from Kellogg Biological Station, Michigan, USA - KB3-175-1 | ecosystem: Environmental > Terrestrial > Soil > Unclassified ...
CCACGGTGATGTCCAACAGCTTCGGCTTCGGCGGCACCAACGGCACGTTGGTGTTCGCCAGGGTGTGATCCTCCCGCAGTACCAACAGCGGCATGCGACGGCCTGTCGCACGCCGTCGGGTTACCGGCCTGACGTGGGTCAGCCGGGTTCGCATCGTGGCGTGGCAGGCTTGACCGTGCGTGACATCCGCACGCCTGCCGGAATACTGCAATGAAACGCATGAGTCCCGTACTCGCCCTGCTCGCGGGCCTGGGTATCGCCGCGGCGGTGCAGGCGTCGCCACAGCACGACCATGGGCAGGCGCACGTACACGCCGAGGCTGCCGCCGTCCCGGCGCAGCGCTGGATGCCCGATGCGCCGCTGGCCGAGGGGATGCGGCGTGCGCACGCGGCTGTGGAGCAGCTCGCCCACTACGAGATGGGCCACATGAGTGCGCCGATGGCGGTGGATCGCGCGACCGAGGTGGAAAGCGCGGTGACCTACATGTTCGCCCACTGCAAGCTGGCGGCCGAGCCCGATGCCGCGCTGCACGGCATCCTGGTGCCGCTGCTCACGGCCGCGCAGGCGCTGAAAGCCGATCCGCAGAAGGTGTCCGCGGTGGCCGAGATGCGCGTGGCGATCGCGCACTATCCGCAGTATTTCGACGACCCCGGTTGGGACAAGCCGGCGCCGGTCGAGCATGTGATGCACGACGAACCCTGAGCCGCCTTTTCCCGAGCCGGGCGTCCAGCCCGCGCTGCGCTGGTGCCGCCCGCACTCCGGGCGAGCGTGCGCGATCAGCCGTGGCCGTCCAGCATGGCGGCGGCATCGCGTGCGGCGATGCGGTCGCCTTCATGCAGTACCAGCAGATCGCCGACCACCACCTCGCGACCGGGAATGCGGATCTCCTGGCCGCCGCGGAGCACCAGCGCGCGCGGCACGGACAGTTCGCGCAACGACTCCAGCGCGCGCTGGGTCTTGCGCTCCTGCACCAGCGTGATGCCGATGACGACGAACACGAACGACAGCAGGAACGCCGCCTCGGCGTGGTTGCCCAGCGCCAGGTACAGGCCGCCGGCAACCAGCAGCATCAGGAACATCGGCTCGGTCAGCACGCCGCCGACGATCGCGAACAGGCTCTTGGGCGTGCTGCCCGGCAGCAGGTTCGGGCCATGCGCAGTCAGCCGGCGCGCGGCCTCGGCGGGGTTCAGGCCCGGGCGGCTGGCCAGCCGGGAGGGTCTCAGTGCTGGCATGTCGTCATCGCCTGTGCAGTCTGGTGTGGCGCCGCCCGGTCCGGTCGGTCAACGGCAAACCAGCACCGGCACTTCACTGTTCAGGATCACCTTGTGCGTCTCGCTGCCCAGCAGCAGCCGGTCGAAGCCGCGCCAGCCGTGCGAGGCCATCACGATCAGGTCGCACTGGTGCTTGCGGGCAGCGCCGACGATGGCGGAGTAGGGTCGCGCATCGACCTCGTGACTGCTCTCGCAGGGAACACCTGCAGCCTGCGCGCGCTGGTGCACGTCGGTCAGGTAGCGCTCGGCGTTGGCAATGGCTTCCCGGGTGTAGGTCGGCTCGTTGGCCACGACGAATTCGGCGAAATAGATGGACGCGGGAAACGGCGCAATCACGTGGAACGCGTACACGCGTGCTCCCAGCTTGGCGGCCAGCTCGATGCCGGTGCCGACGGCGCGCAGGGACAGTTCGGAACCGTCGGTAGGCAGCAGGATGTGCTTGAACATGGTGGATTCCTCATGGTTCGGGATGATCAGCGGCAGGTGTAGCCGCCATCGATGACCAGCTCGCTGCCGGTCACGAACTTCGACTCGTTATTGACGAGGACGTCCAGACGTCCAAACGCAGCGACGGTGCCGGCAATGGCTGCGACAACCTCGGCCTCCACCGCCACGTCGGCATGGAAGTAGCGCACGTCGTCGCCGAACTCGGCTGCCAGCTGCTCTCCCGGCTCGTCATGCAGGTCGACGATGGCCACCCGTGCGCCGGTCTCAAGCAGGCGGCGCACGCAGGCGGCGCCGATACCCATGGCGGCGCCGGTCACCAGCGCCACCTTGCCGTTCAATCTGCCCATGGCCGTGTCTCCTGCAGAGTCGGGAACCAAGTATGGGCCGGCCATGGGCTGCGCGTGTTGACCATGGTCAAGTCCGTTGCCTGGTGGTGTCCGTGGCGGGTTTGCGCGCGGCTACCTTGGTGGCGTCCTGGACATCGGCGCACAGCCGGTCTCGATGCTGTGGCGCAACGACGCTTCGCTGCGCGAGCGGTCGATGCCCTGCGTGGCCAACCAGTGGGGATCGAACAGGGTTTCGGCGTAGCGGTCGCCGCGATCGCACAGCAGGCTGACGATGCTGCCGCGCTGGCCCTCGGCGCGCATCGCCGCAGCCAGGGTCAGGCAGGCCACGAAGTTGGTTCCCGACGAGCCGCCGTAGCGATGTCCGAACAACTCGCCCAGCAGCCACGCGCCGGCGATGGAGGCTGCGTCCGGCACGCCGATCACGTGATCCACCGCCTCGAACACGAAGCCCGGTTCGACGCGCGGCCGGCCGATGCCTTCGATCAGGGTGGGCTGGCTGGCCGCCGCGGTGCGGTCGTTGGCTTGCCAGCCGCGCACGAAGCCGCTGCCGGTGGGGTCGGCGATACACAGCCGCGTGTGCAGCCGGCGATAGCGCAGGTAGCGGCCGATCGTGGCCGAGGTGCCGCCGGTGCCGGCGCCGCAGACGATCCAGTGCGGCTCCGGCGAGCGCTCGCGGGCGAGCTGGTCGATGATCGACTCGGCAATGTTGTTGTTGCCGCGCCAGTCGGTGGCGCGCTCGGCCAGGCCGAACTGGTCGAGGTGGCAGGCGCCGCGCGCGGCGTGCTCGGCGGCGCGCGCGTGCACCTGGGCGGGGTCGTCGACCAGGTCGCATTCGCCGCCCAGCGCCTGCACGTCGCGGATCTTGCCCGGTGCGGTGGCCGTGGGCATCACCGCGATGAAACGCAGACCCAGCAGGCGCGCGAACCAGGCTTCGGAGATCGCGGTGCTGCCGGAGGAGGCGTCGACCACCGCCTGTTCCGGCCCGAGCCGGCCGTTGCACAGCGCGTACAGATACAGCGAGCGCGCCAGCCGGTGCTTGAGGCTGCCGCTGGGGTGGCTGGCCTCGTCCTTGAAATAGAAGTCGATGCCGTGGAAGCCGGGGAAGTTCAGCTTCAGCAGGTGCGTGTCGGCCGAGCGCGCGGCTTCCTGAGCCAGGCATTCGAGCGCCTCGTGAACCCAGCGCCTCCCGGCGTGGCGCTGCGGATGGATGATGGGGACAACACTGTTCACGAGGAGCCTCGACTTGCCCGGGTGGCGAAGGAACGCAAATGCCGGCAACCGGCAGTGGCATGCTCGGGGTGGAGCGTCGCGGCGGCCCTGATGCAGGTCAACCGCGACGGAGGCAGCGCGGCGCAGATTGTCACAGCCGGTTTGGCGCGGCCGCGCCGCCGCCCCGGGGTTGATGCAGGTCATGGCCGGCGACGCCGGGGCGGTGGATGCTGGGGTTTGGTTTCTCTTCGTGGCCTTGCGCAATGCTTGCCTGGTATCCGTGGATCGTCCTGCTGCATCTGGCCTGCGCCATCGTGTTCGTCGGTGCGGTGGCGTTCGAGGTGGTCGTGGTGGAGTCGCTGCACAAGCACTTCGACATCGCCACCGTGCAGCGCATCGAGCAGGCGGTGATGGCACGGGTGCGGCGCTATATGCCGGTGGTGGTGATCCTGCTGTTCGTCAGCGGCGGCATGCTGTTCGACATCCGCTGCGACGGCTTCGAATGCGTGGGTTCACGCTTCGGCAACTGGCTGCTGCTCAAAGTAGTGCTGGCGTTCGGCGTGCTGGGCGTGTTCGTCAACGCGATGTGGGCGATGCGCCATGGCAAGATGGACGTCTGCCGGTTCAGGTACACCCATCGGATCGTGCTGGCGCTGATGGTCGGCATCGTGTTCCTGGCCAAGACCATGTTCTACTTGTAGTCATCCATCCATACGGGAGTTGCAGCATGTCCACAGTCACACTCCACGGCAAGCCGGTTCGCGTCGACGGGACGTTTCCCGCGGTGGGTTCGGCGGCGCCGGCGTTCGCGCTGGTGGCGGGCGATCTTTCCGAGGCCACGCTGTCGCGCTTTGCCGGCAAGCGCAAGGTACTCAACATCTTCCCCAGCGTCGACACGCCGACCTGCGCGGCGTCGGTGCGTCATTTCAACGAGTCGGCCAGCAAGCTCGACAACGCCGTGGTGCTGTGCATTTCGGCCGACTTGCCGTTCGCGCAGGCACGCTTTTGCGGTGCCGAAGGGCTGCAGAACGTGACCAACCTGTCGCTGATGCGCGGCCGCCAATTCCTCAACGACTACGGGGTGGCGATCGCCGACGGCCCGCTGGCCGGCCTGGCCGCGCGCGCCGTGGTGGTGCTGGACGAGCACGACAAGGTGATCCATACCGAGTTGGTCGGCGAGATCGCCGACGAACCGAACTATGCGGCGGCGCTGAAGGCGCTGGGCTGATCCAGCACTGTGTAGGAGCGCACCCTGTGCGCGATGCCTTTCGTCACGTGACGAAGGGCGAAAGGCATCGCGCACAGGGTGCGCTCCTACGGTGTTTCCCGGGGCTGGTTCAGCGCTGGATGCCGACGACGGGTACGGCGAAGGGCTTGGCCAGCGGATGCAGGCCCAGCCCGTACTTCAGGCTGCGGCCGATGCGTTGTGCGTACTCCAGCATCTGCCCGGCGTGGGCTTCATCCAGTTCCTCGCCGCAGGTTTCCTCCCACAGCGCGAGCCAGCGATCGAAGTGTTCGGCGCGGATCGGGTGCGGCCGGTGCGCCGCCATCGGGTTGCCGCGATAGCTGCCCGCGCGCAGCGCCACCGAGGCCCAGAACGAGGTGAGCAGGCGCTTGTGCGCATCCCAGTCGTGCACCGCGGCGTTGAACACCGGGCCGATCTGCGGGTCGCGCCGCACCTTCTCGTAGAAGTGATCGACCAGGGTGGCGATGGCGGTTTCGTCGAAGGCTGCGGTGGGGTTCATTCGGGACATGCATGTGGGATGGCTGGAGCCGGATGCGGTTCCGGCAAGGCGCACCCGCCCACGATGGGCGGATGCGTCGTCGTCGTGGCGGAGTTTACTTGCCGAGGCTCAGGGTGCCTTTCATCAACGCGGCGTGACCGGGAAAGGTGCAGAAGAATGCGTACTGCTCGCCGGCCTTGAGCCTGGCCACGTCGATCGTGGCGGCGTCACTTTCGCCGCCGCCGATCAGCTTGGTGTGCGCGATGATGCGGCTGTCGCCCGGCTTTTCGTAGCTGTTGGCGGCGCCGGCCTTCATGCCGTCGGCGACCACGCCGGCCTCGTCGGCGCTGTGCGAGAGCACCCAGTTGTGGCCCATCGCGGTGACCGGCAGCTTGCCGGTGTGCTTCAGCGTCACCTTGAAGCTCTTGCAGGTGTTCGGCACGGTGATGGTTTTCGTGTTGAACTGCATGGCGTCGTTGCCCTCGATCGTGGTTGCGCATTCGGCAGCCAGCAGCGGGGTAGACAACAGGCCGAGCAGGGCGATCGCGATGAGTTTGCGCATGGAGTGTCGCTCCTTGGGGGAAGGGGGATCGAACGGATTCTGCGATGACGGGGTGGGGTCGGCACTGATCTGGATCATGGCTGTCCGCACCATCCATCATCGACACTGTAGCCACAGACCGGCAGGCGTCGGAAGGAGGCATGATGACGCACGTAGTCACCGACAACTGCATCAACTGCAAGTACACCGATTGCGTCGAGGTGTGCCCGGTGGATTGCTTCCACGCGGGCCCGAATTTCCTGGTGATCGATCCGGACGAGTGCATCGACTGCACGCTGTGCGTGGAGGAGTGCCCGGTCGGTGCGATCTTCCCCGAACTTGACGTGCCGGCTGGGCAGGAGATCTTCATGTCCATCAACGCCGAGCTCGCACCGAAGTGGCCGGTGCTGACCAGCAAGATCGCTGCGTTGGACGATGCCGAGAAGTGGGACGGCGTACCGGACAAGCTGCCGCTACTCAAGCGCCGGCTCGATGAGTGAACCGCGTCGGTTCGGTAGCCGGGCGCTGCACCGACCGGCGAAAAGGTGTTGCATGGCGGCGGTCGCGGGGAGATAGTCGGGCTGTCATCTATAAGGTGGCGCGCCGATGGCTTGGTGTGAAGCACGTTCGACCAGCAGGCTTTCGGCTTGTCTGGAACCTGTACTTGTTCGCCACACGGGGAGAACAGCATGAACGACGCCGCACAACCCTTGACCGACGACGACACCGAACTGTCCCCATGGTGGTTGCGCACCGTGGCGATTGTGCTGGTGGTCGGCTTCGCCGGATTGCTGGCCATCACCATGTTGGCCTATCGCAATGCACCGCCGATTCCAAGCCAGGTGGTGGATGCGCAAGGCAACACCGTATTCAGTGGCGACGACATCAGCAAGGGGCAGGCGGTATTCCTCAGATATGGCTTGATGGACAACGGCAGCATCTGGGGCCACGGCGCCTATCTCGGGCCGGACTACTCGGCCGAAGCCTTGCACTTCATCGGTCAGGACACCGCCGCGGCGATTGCCGAAGAACAATTCGGCAAGCCGCTGGCCGAGCTGGATGCGGCGAAGCAGGCGGCGGTGCGCGCCGAAACCGCAGTGGCGCTGAAGACCAATCGCTACGACGCACAGGCCGACGTGTTGCGGCTGACCGCGCCGGAAGCAGCCGCCTACCGGCAGCAGGTCGGTTATTGGACCGACTACTTCAAGGATCCGACGAAAAATGGCGGGCTCAAGCCCGACCTGATCAGCGATCCGACTGAATTGCACCAGTTCACCGCCTTCGTCACCTGGGCCGCTTGGGCCTCGGTAGCCGATCGGCCCGGCACGAATGCCTCGTACACCAACAATTTTCCGTACGACCCCAGCGTTGGCAACGTGGCCACGCCCCACGCCCTGCTGTGGAGCGCGCTGAGCCTGCTGGTGCTGCTGGCCGGCATCGCCACCGTGCTGCTGGCGTTCGGCAAGTTCGATTACCTGGGCTGGATCAGCCGCGGCCGCAACGTGCAGGCGCAGCTGGTGCCGGGCAAATCGAGCCCGGGCCAGCGCGCGCTGGTGAAGTTCTTCGTGGTGGTGGCCTTGCTGTTCCTGATGCAGACCCTGGTCGGTGGTGGCGTCGCGCACTTCCGCGCCGATCCGGGCAGCTTCTACGGCTTCCAACTGGAGAATATTTTCCCGAGCAACCTGCTGCGCACCTGGCATCTGCAGACTGCGATCTTCTGGATCGCCACTGCCTATGTCGCCGCCGCGCTGTTCCTGGGGCGTTCGCTGCGCGCCGATGAGCCACGCTGGCTGGCCGGCTGGGTGCATGTGCTGTTCGGCGCCTTCGTGGTGGTGATCGGCGGCAGCCTGCTCGGCGTGTGGGCCGGCATAGCGCAGAAGCTCGGCACCTGGTGGTTCTGGCTGGGCAACCAGGGCTGGGAGTACCTGGAACTGGGCCGGATCTGGCAGTACCTGCTGGTGGTCGGGTTGCTGGTCTGGTTTGCCATCCTGTGGGCGCTGGCGCGGCCGCGCGCCGTGGCCAACGAGAAGGCGCGGCCGCTGGCGAAGATGTTCCTGTTCGCGGCGATCGCGATCCCGGTGTTCTACGTGCCCGCGTTGTTCTTCGGCGCCGAAACCAACTACACGGTGGTTGACACCTGGCGCTTCTGGATCATCCATCTGTGGGTCGAAGGCTTCTTCGAATTCTTCGCCACCACGGTGGTCGCCCTGACCCTCTACCAACTCGGGCTGGCACATCGCAATGTGGCGTTGCGGGTGATCTACCTGGACGCGATCCTGTACTTCCTCGGCGGCCTGATCGGTACCGGCCATCACTGGTACTTCACGGGCCAGAGCAACGTCAACATGGCGTTGTCGGCGATGTTCTCGGTGCTCGAAGTGGTGCCGCTGACCTTGCTGACCCTGGACGCCTGGGATTTCGTCAGAGCCACCAAGGGCAAGGTCGACGTCGACGGCAAGCCGACCCGCGTGCCGCACAAGTGGACGTTCTACTTCCTGATGGCGGTCGGCTTCTGGAACTTCGTCGGCGCCGGCATGCTCGGCTTCTTCATCAACCTGCCGATCGTCAGCTACTACGAGGTGGGCACCCAGGTCACGCCGACCCATGGCCATGCCGCGCTGATGGGCGTGTTCGGCATGCTGGCGCTCGCGCTGATGGTGTTCACCCTGCGCCAGACCAGCAGCGAAGAGCGCTGGCCGGGTATCGAGAAGTACGTCAAGGTCGCGTTCTGGGGCACCAACCTCGGCCTGGCGATGATGCTGCTGATGAGCCTGTTCCCGAGCGGCGTGCTGCAGTTGTGGGACGTGGTGCAGCACGGCTACTGGCACGCGCGCAGCATCGAGTACATGAGCATGCCGCGCTCGCACATCCTCGAGTGGCTGCGCCTGCCGGGCGACCTGGTGTTCATCATCTTCGGTGCGATCCCGCTGGTGATCGCCACGATCAAGGGCTGGCTTGGCGTGCGGGCGGACGCGGCGGCGGAACGCCGCTGAGTCGCCGTGGGGCATGAAAAACCCGCGCCGGTGCAGACCCGCGCGGGTTTTTCTTTTGGGGATATCCCAGGAAGAGCATCGCCCGCGAGCGGGCTCCTACATCAGTGCGGGTTGTCGTAGATACCGTCTCGCCCGTTGTTATGCAATAGCGCCATCGGCAGGTACGCGCCGGTGGTGTTGTGTGGTGGTGTCCGGCGTAGTTGGCGTCGAAGGGCGAGTCGGGGCCCGCTTGCGGGCGATGCTCCTTACCGCGGCAATTTACCTACCGACCACCCGTACCATCTCCAGGCACTTGTTCGAGTAGCCCCACTCGTTGTCGTACCAGCTGACCAGCTTGACGAAGCTGTCGTCCAGCGCGATGCCGGCGTCGGCGTCGAAGATCGAGGTGCGTGCGTCGCCGCGGAAGTCGGTGGCCACCACCTTTTCCTCGGTATAGCCCAGGATGCCCTTGAGCGCGCCTTCGCTCTGCGACTTCATCTCGGCCTTGATTTCCTCGTAGGTCGCCGGTTTCTCCAGTTCCACGGTGAGGTCGACCACCGACACGTCCGAGGTCGGCACGCGGAAGCTCATGCCGGTGAGCTTCTTGTTGAGCTCGGGGATCACCACGCCGACGGCCTTGGCCGCGCCGGTGGAGGACGGGATGATGTTTTCCAGGATGCCGCGGCCGCCGCGCCAGTCCTTGTTGCTGGGGCCGTCGACGACCTTCTGGCTCGCGGTGGCCGCGTGCACGGTGGTCATCAGGCCACGCTTGATGCCCCACTTGTCGTGGAGCACCTTGGCCACCGGCGCCAGGCAGTTGGTGGTGCAGCTGGCGTTGGAGACGATCGCCTCGCCGGCGTACTTCTTGTCGTTGACACCGTAGACGAACATCGGTGTGTCGTCCTTCGACGGCGCCGACAGGATCACCTTCTTCGCACCGGCGTCGAGGTGCTTCTGCGCGGTTTCCTTGGTCAGGAACAGGCCGGTGGATTCGATCACCACCTCGGCGTTCACCTCATTCCACTTCAGGTTGGCCGGGTCGCGTTCCTGGGTCAGGCGGATGCGCTTGCCGTTGACCACCAGATGGTTGCCGTCGACCTTCACGTCGCCGTCGAAGCGGCCGTGCACGGAGTCGTGCTTCAGCATGTAGGCCAGGTAGTCCGGCTCCAGCAGGTCGTTGATCGCCACGATCTCGATGTCGTTGCTGAAGTTCTGCACGGCAGCGCGCAGCACGTTGCGACCGATGCGGCCGAAGCCGTTGATGCCGACCTTGATGGTCATGAGGGAACGTCCTCCTGAAGGGTGGGAACGATGCCGCGCTCGCGGCGGAAAGAATGCCCATTTTACCGCCATTCGGGCACCGCTGCCTGACCCGCGGCCCGCTGCATGGACGCGGAGCGATTCGCAACGTGTGGCGTGCGGCGACAAAAAGTCGCAGCGTGCTGTGGCAGACTGCCGGGATCGCCCTGCCGCCGGATCATCCGCATGAGCTTTACCCATCGCGCCGCCATCGCCGTGCTCGCCTGTCTCATCGTCGCGCCTGCCCAGGCGTGGGGGCCACTAGGCCACAGCGTGGTTGCGGATATGGCGCAGCGGCACCTGAGCCCAGCCGCCGAGGCCGAAGTGGAGCGCCTGCTGGCGCCGGAGCACACGGCCTCGCTGGCCGACGTCGCCAACTGGCCCGACCAGATGCAGGACGACCCGGCGATGGCGAACCTGTGGAAGCAGACCCGCAGCCAGCACTACATCAATTTCCACGGTGGCCCCTCCTGCGACTACGTGCCGCCGCGCGACTGCCGCGACGGTCGCTGCGTGGTGGCGGCGCTGCAGTATTACGTCGGCGTGCTGGGCGACCGCAGCAAGCCGGACAGCGTGCGCCGGCAGGCGTTGAAGTTCGTGGTGCATTTCGTCGGCGACATCCAGCAGCCCCTGCACGCGGGCTATCGCGACGACAAGGGCGGCAACACCTACCAGGTGCAGTTCGACGGCAAGGGCAGCAACCTGCACCGGGTGTGGGATTCGAGCATGCTCTACACCCGCGGACTGAACTGGCAGCAGTACGCGCAGCGGCTGGATTCGGCGGTGCCGGTGAAGCTGCCGCCGCCGATCGCGCCGCTGGACAACCCCTATGCGCAGTGGGCCGAGGAATCGTGCCGGATCACCGCCGAACCGGGCTTCTATCCCGCCAGCCACAAGATCACCCCGGCCTACGTGCAGACCTGGCTGCCGGTGGCGGATCGGCGTTTGCGCGAGGGCGG
>Ga0134125_10009807_pt1 | contig 10768 bp, 7 predicted proteins | sample KB31751_FD_96464 | JGI IMG/M metagenome (GOLD analysis project Ga0134125, IMG submission 96464) | Terrestrial soil microbial communities with excess Nitrogen fertilizer from Kellogg Biological Station, Michigan, USA - KB3-175-1 | ecosystem: Environmental > Terrestrial > Soil > Unclassified ...
CGCTGGCTGCATGTGATTTTCGGCATCATGTGGATCGGCCATCTATGGTACTTCAATTTCACGCAGACGCCGACCATGCCCAAGATTCCGCAAGAGCTGCGGCCAGGCGTCGCGCGTTATATCCTGCCCGAGGCGTTGTGGTGGTTCCGCTGGGGCGCGATGCTGACTATCATCAGCGGCCTGATCCTGGCGGCCTTCGAAAAGAAACTCGTCGGCGTCATCACCATCGGCCTCAATACGTCGCCGCACATCGCCTCGAACGCCTCGCTGGGCATCGGCATGTGGTTAGGCGCGATCATGTGGTTCAACGTGTGGTTCATCATCTGGCCGGGCCAGAAAAAGAACCTCGGCCTGGTCCAATGCACGCCTGAGGAAAAGGCTCGCGCCACGCGGATCGCCGGCTTGGCGTCGCGCGTCAACACGTTGCTGTCGATCCCCATGCTCTATGGCATGACATCGGTGCATTTCTATTAATCGCCGTTCCCCGGCGCCAACGGAAAGGCGGGCTTCGGCCCGCCTTTTTGTTTGGATCGAACCGCGGCGCTCATTTGTTGCCATAGAAGCGCCCCCTAACATTATCGCGAGGCCGATATGGCATTCGAACTTCCACCCCTGCCCTTCGCCAAGGATGCACTTGAGCCGCATATGTCGGCGAAGACGCTGGAATTCCACCACGGCAAGCACCACGCCGCTTACGTGAAGACGCTGAACGAGCTGATCGAAGGCTCGCCGCTCGAAAAGAAATCGCTCGATGACATTATCGTCGAGACGGCGAAAGACCAAACGAAGGCGACGATCTTTAACAACGCGGCGCAGGTCTGGAACCACACTTTTTTCTGGAACTGTCTGCGCAAGGGCGGCGGCGGCCAGCCGAAGGGCGATATCGCGAAAAAGATCGATGCCGATCTCGGCGGCTACGACAAGTTCGCAGAGGAATTCAAGAAGGCCGGCGACACCCAGTTCGGCAGCGGCTGGGCATGGCTGGTGCTCGACAAGGACAAGCTCAAGGTCATCAAAACGCCGAATGCCGGGAACCCGCTGGCCCAAGGCCAGGTCGCGCTCCTGACCATCGACGTCTGGGAGCACGCCTACTATCTCGACTTCCAGAACAAACGTCCCGACTTCATCAAGACGTTCCTTGAACACCTGGTGAATTGGGATTACGCGCAGCGCAATCTCGAAGCGCGGCACGCCCTGGCTCATTAGAGTTAGCCTCAATCGCCGGCGCGCGCGTCCTCGCGCTTGGCTTCCGCGCCTATCGGCGCGCGCTCGCACTTGCTCGCGAACCGCATCCCGTCCCGGGATGCGGTTTTGCATTAAATCGGCGGCAACAGTGCCGCCGCGACGCGGCGCCCTTCGGTCAGCAGCACAGCGTAAGTGCGGCAGGCGGCACCGGTATCCATGGCGTCCGCGACGACGCCGATCTTCTTGAGCTCGGCCCGCAACGTCGGCGGCACGAGCTGCATGCGCTTGCCGCAGCCAATCAGCAGAATCTCGACAGCGTTTTCGGTGCCGACGCGATCGCGGATCGGCCCGAGATTGTCCATCGTCATGTCCGACAGCGACGACACCGGCCACGCGATCGTTGCGTCGGTACAGACGATGATCGCGCCAGAAAGCGTTACGCCGCTGACGCGGAAGCCGCCGGCGCCGTAGGCCTCGATGACCTGACGGTCGGGCGCTACGGCCGGGGTGATATCCATGATGGTTTAACGCGCCGGCTTCGCGGCTGGTTTCGCCACCGGCTTCGCCGCGGCCGGTTCGGGCTCGTCCTTGGTGCGACTGCCGCGCTTCGGGCGGATGTAGTAGAGCATCGGCGCGGCGATGAAGAGCGACGAGTAGGTGCCGACCACCACGCCCCACATCATCGCGATGCTGAAACCGCGCAACACTTCGCCGCCGAATACCAGTAAGGACAGCACCGCGAGAAACACCGTGCCGACGGTAAGGATGGTGCGCGACAGCGTCTCGTTGAGGCTGCGGTTGATCAGTTCCTTGAATTCCATGCTGCGGTGGCGGCGCATGGTTTCGCGGACGCGATCGTAGATCACCACCGTGTCGTTGACCGAATAGCCGGCGATAGTCAGGATCGCCGCCAGCGTCGTTAGGTCGAATTCGATCTGCAACAATGCGAATAAGCCGATCGTGGTCAGCGTGTCGTGCAGCGTCGACAACATCGCGCCGACGCCGAAGGGCCATTCGAAGCGGAACCAGACATAGGCGGCGATCGCGAGCAGGGCGAGCACCGTGGCGATCACGCCGGCGCGGATCAACTCGTCGCCGACCGTCGGGCCGACCACTTCGGTGCGGCGATAGTCGACCGTGTTGCCGAGCGCCGCCTTGACCTTGTTGACCCCGGCCATCTGTGCCTGGTCGTTGCCGGGCTGGCGCGGCACGCGGATCAATACCTCGTTCGCGGAGCCGAAATTCTGCAGCGACACTTCGCCGAGGCCGAGACTGTTGAGCTTCGGTCGCATGGAGGCGAGATCCGCCGGTCCGCTGACGGTGCGCGCCTCGATGAGCGTACCGCCGGCGAAATCGATGCCGAAATTCAGCCCCTGCACCAGGAACAGCACGATCGAGCCGATGGTCAGCACCGCCGACAAGGCGAAGCCGACCTTGTGCCACCCCATAAAGTCGATGTTGGGGATATGGCGGATGACGATGAGCGGGCGACGGAACATGGCGGCTCTTTATGTCTCTCTCGTCATTCCCGCGTAAGCGCGAATCCAAGGCAAGCGACGTGCAGCTGCCCTGGGCCCCTGCTTCCGCCGGGACGACGAATGAAGGATCGATTGAACGCTACCCGGCATGGCATCAGATCGGAATCTCTTTGGGTTTGGTACGGCGCAGCCAAGTCACGATCTGGAGCCGCGTCACCAGAATGGCCGAGAACAGCGACGTGAGCACGCCGATGCTGAGCGTCACGGCAAAGCCCTTCACGGGTCCCGAGCCCAGGAAAAACATCAGGGCGCCCGCGACAAGCGTGGTGACGTGGCTGTCGAGAATGGTGCCAAAGGCGCGCTCGAACCCGGCCTGGAGCGAGGAAATCAGCGAGCGGCCGCCGCGGACTTCTTCGCGGATGCGCTCATAGATCAGCACGTTGGCGTCGACCGCCATGCCAAGCGTCAGCGCGATACCAGCGATGCCGGGCAGCGTCAGGGTGGCGTCGAGCAGGCTCAATGCGCCGAACATCAGGCACAAATTGAAGAACAGCGCGATGTTCGCGAAGATGCCGAACAGTCCGTAGAACACGAACATGAAGATCACGACCAGCACCACGGCGACGACGCTGGCGGTGGTGCCCTCGCGGATCGAGTCCGCGCCGAGATCGGGGCCGACGGTGCGCTGTTCGAGGATGGTGAGCGGTGCCGGCAACGCGCCCGCACGCAACAGCAAGGCGAGGTCGCTCGCCGACTGAACGGTGAAACTGCCCGAGATGATACCTTGCCCGCCCAGGATCGCCTCGCGGATCACCGGGGCGCTGATTACTTTGTTGTCGAGCACGATGGCGAAGCGCTTACCGACATTGTCGCGCGTCGCCTCGCCGAACCGGCGAGCGCCGGTGCTGTCGAATTTGAAGCTGACCACCGGCTCGTTGCCGTTCTGGAAAGTCGGCTGCGCATCGGTCAGCGTATCGCCCGAGACCATGATGCGGCGCTTAACGACGATCGACCCGGCGGGCCCGCCCTTGCCGCCGTTGGCGCGATCGTCCTCCATCGGCATGATGACGTCGCCGGGCGGAACGTGGCCGCGCGCCGCCTCCTCGGGATTGACGTTTTCGTCGACCAACTGGAACGTCATTTTCGCGGTGCGGCCCAGCAGTTCCTTGATGTGCTCGGGATTGCCGACGCCTGGAAGCTGAACCAGGATGCGATTTTCGCCTTCGCGCTGAATCGCCGGCTCCTTGGTGCCGCTTTCATCGATGCGGCGCCGCACGATCTCGATCGATTGCTCCACCGCCGAGCGGCGCCGTGCCTCTAGAGCGACCGAACTGAATTTGATCGAAACATGGCCGTCGGGATCGACGCCGGTTTCGATGTCGGAATCGATCTTGCGCGCGATCTCGCGCACTTGCTCGGCCGTCTTGTGGTCGGACAGGTTGAAGCGCACCTCGGTGGCGGTCGCCGCGAGCCCGGTATAACCGATATGGGCCTTGCGCAATTCGGCGCGCATGGAGTCGACAACGTTTTCCAGCCGCTCCTTCACTACCGCGCTCATATCGACTTCGAGCAGCAGATAAGAGCCGCCGCGCAGATCGAGGCCAAGATTAAGCTGTTTGTGCGGCAGCCAGCTTGGCAGGCCAGACAGCGCGCGCTCGGGGAACGCGTTGGGCAACGCCAACAGCACGCCGATGACGCACGCGGCGATAATAACCGTCACCAACCATCGCGAAAAATAGAGCATGGGTCGTAATCAGCCGCGTTTGCCGGATTTCGCCTTGTCGCCGGCTTCCGCATCATCGTCCTTGTCGTCGGTTTCTTTGGCTTTGGCGGGCTCGCCACGCGTCAGGACGCTGGCGACGGTGCTGCGCACGACGCGGACGCGCACCCCTTCGGCGAGGTCGACCTGCAATTCATCGTCGCCGGCCTTGGACACGGTGCCGATCAGTCCGCCGCCGGTGACGATCCGGTCGCCGCGCCGGATCGCGTTCAGCATCGCCTTCTGTTCCTTGGCTTTTTGCTGCTGCGGGCGAATCAGGAAGAAATAGAAAACGACAAAAATCAGGGCCAGCGGAGCGATCTGCACCAGCGTGCTGGAAGCGCCATCGCCGCCTCCAAACAGCGATTGGGCATGGGCCGGCGTGATCAACATCCAGTGCTCCTAGCGGCTTGGGGATTGGAAACGTGGAAATCACTTGATAATTGCTTTGGCCGAAAAGCGCAACCGAACGCCGGGCGGGCATCGCCGTCGGCGCCGGTGCGGAATTTGAAAATCCTTTGCGAAATACAGCGCATTTACGACTAATTCCCCAAATAGGTGTGTTCCGAGTGTACACCGTATAATGCGTATATGGACTTTCGCCTTCAAAGGTGCGGCACCACCGGTTTTATTCATCTGTTTACCGCGACCGTTTACCTTATTCGGATGTCCCTTTCTCCGCTTTTTGCAGCGGCCCAAACGCTTGCCCGTGCCGCCGCCGCCCTGACGATTGCCCTCGTTCCGGCCGCCCATGCGGACGGGATGGGCAATTCGTCAGTCGCGCTGGCGGTGCATCCCGAGGCGGTGCCGATCGTACCGATTCGCCGTACCGGCACGATCATCGCGGCCGATTGGGCGATTTTCAAAAGCCGCTTCATCCGCGACGACGGCAAACTGGTCGATAGTTTTTCGGCCCTGTCCCACAGCGAGGGTCAGGGCTATGCGATGCTGTTGGCGCTTGGCGCCGACGATCGCGCCACCTTCGACAAAGTGTGGAACTGGACGCGCACCAATCTGAAGCGGCCGACCGACTCGTTGCTGGCCTGGAACTGGACACCGACCCTGGGCGGACCGGGCGGCGCCATCGGCGACAGCAACGACGCCACCGACGGCGACATCCTGGTGGCGTGGGCACTGCATCGCGCGGCACGCCAGTGGCAGGCACCGGCCTACGACGCGGCCGCCAAACCGATCGCGCGGGACGTGCTGGCGAAATTGGTACGCGATGTCGGCGGCTTTGCGGTGCTGTTGCCTGGGTTGAGCGGCTTCGAGCATGACGGCGCCATCACCGTCAATTTGTCCTATTGGATCTTCCCGGCATTCCTGTCGCTCAATGAGATCGTGCCGTCGCTGCGCTGGTACGAACTTGAGCGCAGCGGACTCTATCTGGTGAGCGCGGCACGCTTTGGCGCGCCGAAACTCCCAGCCGACTGGATGGTGGTGAAGCCGAGCGGCGATGGCGGTCTTGACCTGTCGCTGCTGCCGGACAAGCCGAATTACGGCTTCGACGCGATGCGGATTCCCCTCTATCTGCTTTGGGATGGCAAGGCTTCAGCAGACAATGTCGCGGCATTGCTTTCGTTCTGGAAAAACTGTAAAGATAATAAGATACCGGCTACTGTTAATCTAATTTCCGGGACCGTTTCGACCTATCCGATCCCGCCCGGGATGCGCGCGATCGTCGCTGCGGTCGAAGCGCATTCGGCTCAGCCAAACGTCCGCGTCAGCGCCGCTTTGATCCCGACGCTGCCGGCGCTCGCCGACGACAAGGATTATTACTCCGCCGCCCTCGGCCTCTTGGTGCGGCTGGCGCTGAGCGAAAGAAGTTAAGGTCTAGCCCGCGCGGGCGATCAGGCGATCGACTGTGGGATGCGCCGAAGACGGCGCCAGCGCGGTGGTGCCGCCGACATCGCCGATCAGCAGCTTGGCCTGACTCACCGCCGCCTGGCGCTGCGACATCGACATGTTGCGATAGAGCTCGACGCGCTTCGCCGTGGCATCGCGGTCGCCCTCTTCCTCAGCCAGCCGATACCAGGCGAAGGCCTGCACCGGATCGACCTGGACGCCGTCGCCGGTGGCGTACAACGCTGCCAGCGCCGACTGCGCCGGACGTACGCCGTGGCGGGCCGCGCGCTCGTACCACATCGCGGCGAAGCTGCTGCTGCGCGGGACGCCGACGCCGTTCTGGTAGGCGTGGCCGATACGGTACTCCGCCGCCGGGAAACCGCCTGCCGCCGCATTCATGAACAGGATGGCGGCGCCAACCGGATCGCGCTTCACGCCCAACCCGTCGCCGGTCAGCACGCCGAGATCGTATTGTGCCTCGAGCGAGCCGGACTTGGCCGCCACTTCGAACCAGCGCGCCGCGCCGGAATAGTCGGGCTTCGCCGTGTTGACGAGCTGAAGCCCGAGGCGAATCTGCGCGTCGGAATCGCCGGCGACGGCACGGTTTTCGAGATCCGACAACGGCGTCGGCGCAGCCTTGTTCCACGCCGTAAGCTGGCCGAGACGATGCGCTACCGCGGCGACGGTGTCGCCGCTGCTCATGACGCCGAGACCAAACAACACGATGAACACCGTGGCCGCGACCAGGAGAGCGCGGTTGGAGCTGCCGGCGTCGGTGTGGGCGCGTATGCGGATCGGCGTCACCGGCTCGCGCGGCACCTGGACCGGTGCACGGCGGCGCGGCGGATCGGAAAGCGGCGGCAGGCGATGATCGGCGGCGCGGCGCGGTTCGTCCGTGACGGTCTCGGCAAGCTCGAAAGCGAGGTCGATCTCGTCGTCGGACAGATCGGGTTCGGGCTGCGACGGCTCGACGACGGGGGGAGCGACTGGTTCGGCGCGCGGCGCGGCGTTCGCTTGGGATTGCGTTTCGGCGGGTGCAGGCGCTGGGACGATGACACTGGGCGCGTGGGCCTGCGACGCGCGCTCGGTCCCGTCGGCGGGCACCCACTTGAACACCAGCGCACCGCCACGTTTGCCGCTGAGCCGCACCTGCATCGCCTCGTTGCCCGCAAGGCGGTGCAGCGTGTCGCCGTAGAAGCCCTCAAGTACGAACGGCAACTGGTCGAGCCGCTTTTCGAACGGCCACGGCGTGCGATGCTCGAACACGATCGTGTCCTGACGATCAAGCACCGCGACGCATCCCCAATCGAGGATCGACAGCGCGCGGTTGATCGCCGGCTCAAACTCGTCGCGCACCGACGGCAACGGCGTCAGCAATTCTTGGCTCATACGCAAGCCGACCGTGCGCAACAGCGTCTCGGTGCGGCGTGACCCCTGGCGCTCCTCGATCTCGCGCGCCAACGCCGCCAGCGCATTGACCCAATTGACGGCGCGCCGTTCCGGCACTAGCCCGCGAGCCTCGTCCCGCTCGCGGCCAGTGGGATCGAGTCCGGCAGTGCCGCGAATCATGGCCTCAAACTCGGCGAGCACGCGATCGCCGCTCAGATCGTCCAACGGTGCCATCTCAACGACGCTCCCTCATTCATAATGCGGTCCGGCGCGGCCCTCCCCCGGACCGTTCGCCGCCGGACCGTACCGATCAGTAAATGTTGAACTTCTTCTTCAGATAGACGCTGAGAATCTGTTCATTGAAGTTATAGGAATTGTCCGCCGCGAAGCTCGCTCCGAGTATCAGCAGCGGCGCCACTTCGTATTCCGCCTTGCCGGTGACGCCGTAGATCGCCGTGACGACACTTTGGCTCGGGAACACCGGTGGGCCGCCGTCATTGCCGATCGCAAACGCTTGCAACCCTCCGTCAAGCGGGAAATAGGGTTGTGAGCTGTTGTGGAACTCCATCACACCGATCTGACCGCCCAGGCTGTAGGACAACCTGCCCCAGCGACCGGACCACTCGATCGGCACCGTGGCCTCGATCGCGGTTTGCGGGCTGAAGTAGCCGCCATTGCCCAAAGTGAAGAAATCCTCGTTGTGCTGATATGCTTGCGCCTGGAGATTGACGCCGATCTTCAGCGCGCCGTGTTCGGTGCGATAGAACCGCCAGTACGCGCCGCCGCCAGCATCGACCATCCAGTTGTTCTGCACATGCGTGCCGTCGATGAAGGCGCCGGTGATGTCGCCGTAAATACCGGTGCGCCCATTGTCGAAACCCATTTCGAGGCGGCCGCCGGTCCGGGTCACGCCGCCCCAGGTCTGGCCTGACAGCGGATCGCGAACGCCGGCATAGGCCAGCAAGCTGTCGGTCACCGGATCGCGGAAGCCGGACACCTTGATCGACGTCTGGGTGTCGAGCGGGATCGACCACACGGCATGCCCGATGACGTTTGAAATCGGGAAGCCGAGCGGGGTCGAACCCACTTCCAGCGCCAGATTGTCCAAGGTGTAACCGACCTTCACCGCGATGCCATCAGCGGAGCCGTCGAACCCCGGCGATGTGGTCGCGCCGGCGCCGAGAATGGCGTTGGTGCCGAAGCGGCGGAACACGGTGGGATCATTGTTGTTGAGCGAACCCGATGCTGCGGCGGTCGGCTCGACTTGCAGCGTCAGGAAGCCAGGGCCGACGCGCGCGCCACCCGTGATCGGCAGCGACACGACAGCGAATTGGCTCAGGCCGGGCTCGCCCTCGATGTTGCGAAAATTGACGCCGCCTTGCAGATAGGGCCGCATTGGATCGCGCACCTGCTCCATCTGTTCGGCAACCTGCTCCGCGAGTTGCTGATCCTCGGTGGTCGCAGACGTCACAATCACCGGGCCGCCCAGCGCCGGCACTGGATATGCCGGGTTGCTCCCGTAGGTTGGACCGGTCTGATATGCCGAGTAATACACTTGGTTTGGCGGCGCTTCCCGCGTGATCGGCGCGTAAAGCGCTCGTTCGCGCTCGCGTTCCCGCTCGTAGTAATAACGGTCGCCGTAACGGTCGAAGAAACTATCGCGCTCCGCGAACGGATTGCCGCCGACATAATTGACGTCGGACAGATAGCCGTATTGTTCGCCGGCGATCCAGATGTCGCCATTGCGCCGCGCCAGCTCGCGCTGCGCGATCGCGAGTTCGGCGAGCGCGGTATCATTGTCGCCTTCGGCGCGCGCCAGTTCGGCGGCAAGCAGATGCAACCGCGGATCGTCCGGCGCTTGCGTCAGACCCTGGTTCAGCAGCAGATGCGCGCGGTCGTAGTCGCCGACTACGATGGCGGCGCCGACGATCTCGCGCCGCGCGTCCATGTTGCTCGGATCGGCGCGCAGGATGCGGGTGTATATCTCCACCGCGTCCTCATGACGCCCCGCGCTGTCGTAGATGCGCGCCAAGGCAGCGAGCACCGTCGCGTCGCGCGAGATCTCGAGTTCGGGCTTGAGCCGGTCATAGGCGGCGGCGTAATCGCCCTTGAGCCGCGCGGCGTCCGCGAGCTTGATGGCAAGGCCGCGATGCAGGTCGGCGACGCGCGTTTGCTGTGCCGGACGCATCTGCGCCGACTGAGTGTCGATGGCATGCATCACCGAAATCAGTTCGTCGATGGCCCCGACGCGAAGCAGCACACCGGCATACTGAATCTGCCCGTCGAGCGTCGGATTGGGCCCAAGCGCGGCGCGCATCGCCTGCACGGCGCGCTGGGAATCGCCGATATCGACATAGGCGTCGGCGGCGACGCCGACCACGCCGATATTGGCGTTGGCACCGGCAATGATGCCGTCGAGGATCTGATGCGCCTCGGCAAGTCGGCCGCGCCGCGCCAGCGCGATCGCGCGCCGCGCATTGGCGGATGCAATCCATTGATGCGACATGGTGCCGAAATCGGCGATGGCGGTGTTCGAGGGCACGCGCTTCGCCAGTTCCGACGCACGTTGGTAGTCGCCGCGTTCGCCGTACCAGATCGCCGCGGCTGCATAGGTCTCCGCTGACGCGTTCGGTGCCGCCGCCATCGAATTGATCAGGCGGTCGGCGCCGGCGCGATCCCCCATGCGCACCATGAGGCGGGCAAAGTCGAGCTTGAACCACGGATTGCCGGGGTCGTGCGCCATCGCGTCGCGATAGAGCGCGATCGCGCCCTTGGTGTCGTTGCGATTGACGGCGGTGCGCGCCCGGTCGGCGAGAGCGGCCGCTTCACGGCGTGAAATGTCCTCAGGACGCATGACCGCGCCCGCCTCGGGCACGACGGCGGCGAAGTGCCGCGCTTCCTTGGCGCGGCCAGTCGCTACCAGCACAGCAGCCAGACCGGTCGCGGCCTCGCGATTATGAGGCTGCGCTTTTAGCACTTCGCGGAAGATTTTTTCCGCCTCGCCCCAGCGCTTGGTCGCGCGCGCGACCTCGGCCAGCGCCAGCTCGGCATTGGTGTCGCCGGCGACCGGATGCTCCAGCGCCTCGCGTGCCTTGGCTTCCGCTTCCTTGTA
>Ga0134125_10009809_pt1 | contig 10768 bp, 12 predicted proteins | sample KB31751_FD_96464 | JGI IMG/M metagenome (GOLD analysis project Ga0134125, IMG submission 96464) | Terrestrial soil microbial communities with excess Nitrogen fertilizer from Kellogg Biological Station, Michigan, USA - KB3-175-1 | ecosystem: Environmental > Terrestrial > Soil > Unclassified ...
GCCGCCAAGTGCGAGCGCAATGAAGAAACTATATCTGCGCGCTCACAACTCCGTCAGTTTCGAACCACCGGCCGCGCGGGAATCCTCCGAGGGCTATGACCAATACGTGAGCGATCCCGCGCATCCCGCTCCCTTTCTACCCAATGATGACTTCGACATGGCTCCCGACTACACGGCGCGCGACCAGCGCTTCGCAGCCAACCGCTCGGACGGGGTGAGTTACGAGAGCGGAATCCTGACCGCGGATATCACCATTGTCGGTCCAGTGTCGCCGCGCCTTCTCGTGTCAACAAGTGGGACGGATTCGGACTGGGTGGTGAAGCTGATCGATGTTCATCCGAGCGGCTATCAGGAGCTCGTGCGGGGCGATGTGATGCGGGGAAAATTCCGCCACAGTTTCAGCCACCCCGTACCCATGAGGCCAAACCAGCCGACGCGCGTAGATTTCACCATGGACGACGTCTATCACACCTTCAAGAAAGGAGATCGCATCCTCGTCCGCGTGCAGAGCAGCTGGTTCCCCCTCGTTGATCGGAATCCTCAGAAGTTTGAGGACATCTACACAGCTAAGGCCGCGGACTTCCAGCGCGCGACGGAGCGCGTGTTTCATACGCCGAGGAACGCCTCGTACGTCGAGCTGAGAACGCTCCCATTCGATGAGCACGGATTGCCATAGGCAAGGGTCCGGACTGATCTGGCCCGTTACTGTGATCCCGTAATCGGCTCGCCTGAAGGTCGGTAGCGCCGGCCAGACGCCCAACCTCCGGCCTAAGCCCGAAATAGTTGTCCGCCCCCGCGCCCCTCGAACGTAGATAGCCAGGGATGGCCAAACCATGGCTTTGATGCCACGGGCCCCGCCATCTCAAAGGTATTCCGTTCACCTCGAGCGCCGAGCAGCGCTCAGCGAGCGACGAACCGGCCAAACGGGGCGGGCGCTCGGGAGGCACGATAATGAAATTTAGAGCAAGGTCAGGCCGGAGATCGACGAGATTAGCCGCGAGCTTGATAGCGCTGGCGCTCCAATTGTCGGCTGCAGCATCCGCCTTGGCCCAGCTCGCACCCGCAGGCGCCAGTTCGCAGCCAGCGATTACGGATCGTGAAAAGGAGATAGCGCTCGCGCTAAGCGCCTGCCCTCCAGGCGTCGCCGGCAGGGCCGCTGTCTACGTCCTGGGGAAGTCCGGCTATGTCAAGGTCCGGGAGAGTGGGAATGGCTTCACAGCCATCGTCCAGCATTCCTTGCCGGGGGCGCAAGAGCCGCAATGCATGGACGAAGGGGGTGCGGGCACTTTCCTCCAGCGCGCCTTGATGGTGGCTGAATTGCGTGCGCTAGGGAAGAGCTCTGCGGAGGTGCGCCGAGCAGTGGCGGCGGCGATGGCAAAAGGCGCATTGCAGTCTCCGCACCGGCCGGGCGTTATCTACATGCTATCGCCGCAGAACCGGATCCCCAATGAGAAAGGAGTCGTTATCCCCTTTCCGCCGCACGTGATGTTCTACGGAACATCCCTGACCAACGCCGACATCGGTGTCGACAAGGACAGCCTCGGTGCGGACGGGAACCCGATGGGGCCGGCATTCGTTGCCGCCGAAGGCTCGCCTTTCGCGCTCGTCATTGTCCCGGTCGGCAAGCACGGGGGCATGACGCATGTCATGCCCACTTGGGGCAGGTAGCAGGCCTCAAAACGCGGCCACACGGCAGACACGAGACATGGAGTGGGTCGAGTAACCCCCCAAAGTAGGAGAGCCGACGATGCGCAGAGTCATCGAATACACGTTGATATCCCCTGACGGGGTCTTCGACGACCCCATTCGCCTGGGGTTCATGGCATACCGGGACCCGGCCTATCTGCGAGACGGCCTGGGTCTCCTGATGGCGTGCGAGGCCATGCTGATGGGCCGGGTCATTTACGAGGCCAACGCCAGGATCTGGCCTGCGCGCGCACATCCATGGGCCGACCGATTGAACAACATGAAGAAATACGTATTCTCATGCAGCCTTGGAAGCGCCGACTGGAATAACTCGACGATCATTCGAGATGACGCCGCCGCCACGGTGGCGAAGCTGAAGGAGCAAGGTGGCGGCGATCTTCTCATCTGGGGCCACGGCCGCTTCGCGGAGTCCTTGCTGCAACACAAGCTGATCGACGCGCTGGATCTTTCCATCCATCCCATGCTAGTCGGGCACGGGAAGACGTTCTTCCGGGGCGGTCCGCGTACCCAGTTGAGCCTGGTCGCGGCTAAGAGCTTTTCGAAGATCGTAAAGCTCAGCTACGACGTTCTATACTCGCGGGAAGCCGGTGAGCCGCAGGAGATCGGACCATGACCGAAGGTATATCACCCACGCTCGGGACCTTCCTCGATCACTCGGGCTCTCCCCCGGAGGACGTTGCCGCCCGTGTTATGGGATGGCGCAGAGTCCATTTTGAGCCTCTCCGAAAGCATCTGGATGCAGGAACTGAACCGCAGCATCGTTGAGGAGGTCTTCAACTCATGAGCGACTACATGCTTTTGTTCCGTGGTAGGAACCGGTCTCTCTCCCCCGAACAGATGCAAAGGAGCATCGAGAAATGGCGCGGGTGGTTCGATGAGCTTCGCAGGTCAGGCCATTTGAAGGACCGCGGGCACCCGTTGCAAGACAGCCGCAAAGTTGTCACCGGCAGACAGAGAACCGTGACTGACGGTCCTTTCGTCGAAGTGAAGGATCTGATCAACGGCTACACGGTCGTGACCGCGACAGACCTGACCCAGGCTGTCGATCTCGCCAGGGGATGTCCCATGCTCGACATTGAGGGCTCCGTCGAGGTGCGCCAAATAGAGGACGGATCTCCGTAATGGAGCTCGAGGACCATCTGTTTCGGCACGAAGCCGGGCGTATGGTTTCTGCGCTCACCCGAGTGTTCGGTCTGCACAATCTGGCTCTCGCCCAGGACGTCGTTCAGGAAGCCTTCTGCCGCGCCTTGGAGGTATGGTCGGTTCATGGCGCGCCGGAAAATCCCGCGGCATGGCTCATGACCACCGCCAAGAATCGGGCATTTGACCTGATGCGGCGTGAGAAAACAGCCCGCACGTTTGCGCCTGACGTTGAGTGGATGCTTCAGAACGAATCGACTCTGGAGCCTATCGTAGAGGAGCTGCTTGCCCCAGATGCCATCAAGGATGACGAGCTTCGAATGATGTTTTCTTGCTGTCAACAAAACATTGCGGAAGAGGTGCATGTCGCACTGATCCTTAATGTTCTCTGTGGCTTTACAGTGCGCGAAATCGCAAGCGCCTTTGTGAGCTCGGAAGCGGCAATCGAGAAGCGAATCAGTCGTGGAAAGAAGTCGCTTGCTGCCTCAAAGAGTCTGTTCGACGTGACCTCTCGCCGGGACTTCTCCGCCCGTCTTGCCAGTGTTCAGCGTGCGCTCTACCTTCTTTTTAACGAGGGCTACCACGGCGCGTCCGCCGAAGCCACGGTCCGCGCGGAGCTGTGTCGCGAAGCAATGAGGCTCGTAACGATACTGTTGGGGCCTGCATGCGGAGGCAGCCCGTCCCCGTCCACTTATGCGCTTGCCAGCCTGATGCACTTGCACGCGGCACGCCTGTCGACGCGGATAGATGCATATGGACAGCTGACCATGCTGTTCGACCAGGACCGGTCACAGTGGGACGGACAACTCATTGCGGAAGGCTTCCGACTGCTGGATCTATCTGCGACAGGGGCAGAGCTCAGTGAATACCACATCGAATCGGCGATCGCGTCGATGCACGCGAAGGCCCCCACGGTTGAAGAAACCGACTGGAGCGCAATCATCTCTCTCTACGAGGCCCTGATGTCCTTGCGACCCTCGCCAGTCATCGCGCTGAACCGAGCGATCGCAATAGCGCAGAGAGATGGGCCTGCGCGGGGAATCGAGGAAATACAGGCCATCCCTGACCGCGAGCAGCTGCATGCATACCCCTTCTATGCCGCAGCGCTCGGAGAACTCGAGCTGCGCAACGGGAACCGCGCTGTCGCCCGCGACCACTTCCGCGAGGCCATTGCCATAGCGCGTAACGCCATGGAGCGCGAGTTCTTCGATCGCCGTATGCGCTCATGCGAACTGCCCTGAGCTACGATAGTGGCGTGCCCCGAGCGGTCACGGCCTGGCGGCGGCGCTCAACGCATCGATGTCTGCACTTACCTGAGGATCGAAGTGTGAATGTCGGCTGCCAGCATGGTCAAACGTCTTTCCTTAGCGAGGCAGTGAAAGACCTGGATCGGCCGGGTCTGGCGCTTCGCGGAAGATGGAGGACACCATGGGCACTCATCTCCTGCAGCAGAAGAACGCAGTCATTTTCGGTGCCGGCGGCAGCATCGGCGCCGCGGTCGCAAAAGAGTTCGCATTGCAAGGCGCACGCGTCTATCTCGCAGGTCGCACCGAGGCAAGTCTGAATGCCGTCACGAAGCAGATAGCCGCCAATGGCGGCAAAGCGGAGTCGACGGTGGTCGACACGCTGGATGACATAGCCGTCAACCAGTATATGGATGAGGTCGCAAGGCAGGCAGGGAAAATTGACGTTACCCTCGATCTCGCAGGCCCTCGTGCCAGAGACTATGGCAACGGCAAGAATGCGGTGGACCTCCCTGTGGACGAATTCATGATACCGATGGTGGCGATGGTGCGGTCGCGCTTCATAACCGCCCGCGCCGCGGCTCGGCACATGGCCAAGCAGCACTCGGGAGTGATCATTTTCGTGACCGGTAGCCCGGCACGACCGCACGTGCCCGGCGCGACGGCCATCGGCGCGGCATTTGCGGCGATGGAAAATCTCACTATGAACCTGGCATTTGAGGTCAGCCCGTTCGGCGTTCGCGTCGTTTGCCTAAGAACGCTCGCTAATTTCGATAGCCGCTCCATTCAGGACACAATTGCGTTGAAGGAGGTCTACAAAGATCAAGCGAAGGCGCGATTTGAGCAATCCAACTTCCTGCGGACCCTTTGCACTGTTCAGGACACGGCGAATGCGGCAGTGCTGATCGCATCGGATCAAGGACGGATGCTGACGGGAACCGTGGTTAACGCAACGGCAGGGGCCGCCCTGGACTGAGGCCAAAGCATGTCGTTCATCGTGAACCCGACTTACCGATGCCATGACGTGGTTTTCGACTGCCGACGCACCCCGCGAGCCGCCTCGAGGAGCTGCCACCTCATTGCTGGCAGCTGCACAGTACGACTGATCCCTGAAAGGCTCTGAGTATGATTCTGTACCGCCGGTCTCTCCTGATCGGGATGACGCTTACGGTCTTGCCCGCACTAGCGTTGGGTAGCGCACCTGTGTACGGGCTCAAAGACCCCTCTCGTGTCCCGGGTCAATACTTTGTTTCATTCAAGACATCACAAGAGCTGGCAGCGACTTCGCCTGAGCAATTGGCCAGATCGATCTGTCCAGGCCTTCGGCCCGCCGGCCGCGAACTGGTCGGTTTTCGATTCGTTTGCCAGTGATTGCGGTCTGATTGATATGTCGATAGAATGACAAAAAATCGACATATGGGCCGCGATCTGTCGATTGCATCGACATATGCGCAACGGCGCAGACTGCGACTTGGACCAACGAGAAGATCGCAGCGCTCCGAGAACTCATCGAGCATACGGCGCATGCCGTAAAGCAGAAGCTGCCCAAGATCTACAGCCGTGAGCTGATCGATGCGATATTCCTGCAGCCGTATTGCCGCATCGAGAGCCTGGTGGAGGCGGGCGTCGCGAAGAGACAGACCGCGTCGGTTTACCTGAAGGAGTTGGTTGCTGGCGAACTCCTCCAAGAAAGAAAAATCGGCCGCGACAGGGTCTTTGTCCACACGCGGTTTCTGCGCCTGTTGACTCGCGATGACAATTCGTTCAGGCGCTACGGCCGCTGAGCGCAGGCTGGCCGTCCACGTTGGAGTACTGCGATGTGGACGGATGACCCTGGCCGTCTTCCGAACGCGATGCACCAAGGCGCAACGGAATGCAACGTCAGGTTTGGAGTTGCCTCTATCCGCCCGGATTGCCCTTCGTCTCGACACCAAGAACACGCAAATCGCCTAGGGATGAGAAATCGCGGTCATGCGTCAAGATCGCGTCGGCACCGATCGCGAGCGTGCTTGCCGCCTGGACCGCATTCGCCAGCTTCAACTTGCAAGCGGCGCGAAGCCGGGCTGCGCTCTCTGCAATCTCCGCATCCAGATCCACGACGAACCGCGATTTGAGGGTAGCTCGGTACTTTTCGGCGAGGACTTCGTCGCGAGCGCTCAAAGGTCTGGTCAGTACCTCGGCAAGCGTCACCGTCGTAACTGCGAGACGCACTAGCCCTTCGTCATGCGCCTCGAATACCTGCCTGAATGCCGTAGCGAGCTTGGGATGATCCTCGAGCACGTAGATGATCGGGGCAGCATCAATCAGGAGAAGGGCGCTCTCCGGCAACCCCTCGAGGCTTACCGGTTCCATTCGTCCCTCAGCCGGCGCAGGGTCACTGGGGCTATCGCGGCCGTATAGCCCGCGGCCGCTTGCCGGCGAGGGGAAGCAATGAGCGCTGTGCGTGGGCTTCTCCAGATGCAGAGACCGGTGCCAGTACGGCAACGGGCCGCCCATGGCGCGTAATGATCGTCTGACGGCCATGCTGCGCGACCGTCAGGAGCTCCGGTAATCGACTACGCGCTTCTTCGGCGCCTTTTCGAATTGCTTTCGCCATTGCATGTGAACGGGCATTGGGACACAGTAAAAAGCGCGCTGCGCCTTCGGGCCAGCTCAGACCCCCTCTCCGCGAGCTGAAGCGGCGATGATGTCGTCAATTGGCGATGACACTGGGTTAGTCCTCCAATATCCCGTCGCATCGGAGGCCCTCCTGGCGTTTTCGGCGGCCTAGCCGCGGTTGGGAATCTGCTGGACCGACCAGGTGTTGCCGTCGGGATCGCTGAAGAAGACGAATGCACCCCAGGGGAAGGTCTTCACTTCTCCTACCTCCAAGCCCCGGCTCAACAGCTCAGCGCGGGCGGCGTGGATGTCAGATACCACGAGCTGCAGTCCGCGGAGCGAACCGGGAGCGCTGTCAATGAGCCCCTTGCCGAGCGCGATCGAACAGGCCGAGCCCGGCGGCGTCAGCTGCACGAACCTCAGCTGGTCGTTGACGGTGTGATCATGATCGAGCTTGAAACCCACCTTGTCGACATAGAAGGCAATCGCGCGATCGGGATCGGAGACGGGCACGGGCACCAACTCAAGCTTGAAGTCCATAGAACGGTCCTCTCTTCTCGCTACTGTTTCGGTCGAATAAACCCTCGAACTGCGCGCATGGTCCAGCCAAGTCTGGACTGGACGGTACAGTTTGGTGTGTTCAGTGAGATGATACCCTGGCTTTTCCATGCCGCTGGCGGGAATCTGTCGCGGCTGTGATCTCGGCCTTGCCGCAGCGCTTTCCCGGCGAGCCATGGCGCGCGAAGTCGCGCATCATTTCGAAATGCTCACGGGATACGGATTACGGTACATTTTTTTGCTTTTCGGTCACCAGCGCGCGAGCGGGGTGCCCCAACGAGAGCCCCTGAGTGCTCCGGTATTTCGTGGATACGGAAGCCGGATAGGACGCGCGGCGCGGCGCCAGCAACCCACCGATCAGCATGCCGAAAAGGAAGTTCGACGGTGCGATCTCGAGAATATGTGAGTGGCGCACGGTTTCCGGCATGAGGGGGTTGGGAATCAGCAGCATCGAGGTCATCAGTACGGCGAACACGCATCCCAAGGCAACGGAGGCTTCCAGACGGCCGCCCGCGGTCATGCGCATGAGCGGCCATGCAATCGCCGTCCAAAGGAGCGCCCTTGCCATCTGAAACGGTACCAGCCAAGGCCGATGGCCCAGCACTGCGGCCATTTGGGCGAGGAAGCTGCCCTCGTCGCTGCCGCCGTAATATGCGCGCAGCTCCGGGTTGCGCCAGGCAACGAAGTAGCCGAACCCGAAGTAGAGGAGGGAGTACGCGAGCATGACGACGCTCAGCTTCCATGCCCATTCCGAGGCCGTGGCGCCCAAGGAAGCTGAATGTGCGGACGCGAGCGTGCCGTCGGCCCGCCCTCGCCTGAGCACGACCACCGCCAAGAACGAAAACGGAGCAGCGACGAGCAGGCCGGCGAGGAACAGGCGCGGCAGAGTACCCGCAGGCAATCGTGTCACGAACACTGCCGTCTCCATCTGCGACATCAATGTCATGGTGCCGTAGAAGGCGACGAAGACGGCCGCGATCAGGCGCCATCCCCACCACCGCGACCGGATGATGAGGTAGGCGAGGATGATGGTGTTCAGGAGGCAGGCCAGCAGCAACGGACCGGTGACGGAACCCTGATCGCCCCCTGCCGTGCCAGCCTGCAGTGAGACCAGGATGCCGGCGCCCGCGAAGCAGAGAAACATGACGATTGTCAGGGCGAGGACCTTGAGGATCAAGATCAAGAGCTTTCTCATGCCATTTCACTTTTATCGGGTTTTCGCAAGCGAAACCTCTACTCCGGTTGACGTAACAGCGCTCAGGTGCATCAACAGCCAAGCCGCTTCCGCAGCTCCTGCACCCGGTCGCGCGCGACTACCAGCTCCGTGCGGCGGCCGTCCCTGAGCCTGACGCTAAGCGCGCCACCGGGTAGCGCTGCGATCTCCTCGATCCAGACGACGTTGACCAGAGTGCTGCGGTGAATGCGCAGGAATTTGCGCGGATTCAGCGTTCGCTCCAGCTCGACGACCGGCTGGTCGATGCAGTACGCCTTGCTGGCGCAGGCCGCGAGAGTCAGCTTCGCCTCCGCATAGAAGTGCGTCACCTGCGCCAGATCCAGAAAGCAGATCCGTTGGCCCAGGCGGGAGGCAATACGCTCGGGATACTCCGGTACGCTTTCCCTCAGCGATTCCGCCAGTTGCCTGACCAGCCCCTGGATGTCCAAGGGTCGAGCGGAGCCTGGATGTCGCAGCCGCTCGACTTTCGCGAGCGCGCGGTCCAGGCATTCGGGCTCGATGGGCTTCAGCAGATAATCGACTGCGTTCGCGGCAAATGCTCGCAGCGCGTACTGATCGTGCGCCGTAGTGAAGACGACGACCGGCGGGTGGGGCAAGCGCGCCAGCAGGTCAAATCCAGTGAGCCGCGGCATGTGTATGTCGAGAAAACACACGTCGGGAGGATCGCGGGGTATTGCGACCAGCGCCTGCTCGGGCCCGATCGCCGAGCCGATCACGGTGACCCGATCCGTTCGGTGCAGCAACCGCTGCAGGCGCTGGATAGCCGGAGGCTCGTCATCTACCAGAAATGCGCGCAGTGTCATACGAGGGGCAGGACCATTTCCGTCACGCAGCGGCCGTTCGATTGCCGGACGTCGAACCACGCCTCAGCGCCAAAGAGGGCATCCAGCCTGCTGACCAGGTTGTCGAGCCCGTGACCGGCGCGCAATGCCGTGAGATCGAAGCCTGGCCCGGAGTCGCCCACTTCCACACGCAGGCGGTTCTCGGCAACCGAGGCGATCACGAGAACTTCTCCGCCCTTGCCGCTCGGTATGATCCCGTGCTTTACGGCATTCTCGACGAGCGTCTGGACCGAGAAGGGAGGCACGTTGCGCTGCTGCAACTCGATTGGCACCGTCGTCGAGCTGCGCAGGTTGCCCCCGAAGCGGACCCGCTGAATGTCGAGGTAGCTCGCCACGATGGACAACTCCTGCTGCAAAGGTATCAGTGGCTGCATCGCGGCATCCAGAGAGGCCCGCAACAGCACCGACAGCCGCTCGAGGGTGCGCTCCGCCCGCTCAGCGTCCACCGCGATCAGGGAGCCGATCGCGTTCAGCGTGTTGAACAGAAAGTGCGGATGAATGCGGGATTCCAGTGACTGCAGCCGCGCCTCGGCCAGCAGCTTGCGTGTGCGCTCTTCGCTGAGCTCCCTCTCGCGAAGCTTCGCTTCGGACTCGCGGGCTCGCACACGCAACGAGGCGTGAGCGACGGCGCCGGCGCCGAATATCAGCCCAAGCGGAATCGCGATGCGCAGGATGCTCCAATACTCGTTCCAGAAAGCTGCCGGAGCCGCCAGATCCAGCCCCAGGAGGAGCGTCTGCGCGAGCAAGCAGCCGATTGCAGCGCTCAGGATGATGGCCCCCGCCACGAGCGGCGCGAGCGGAAGTCGGCGCAGAGCGGGCTGCTTCGTCGCTATGCCGAAGAGCAGCACAGCCAGAACACCGCACAGATTCGCGTAGATCAGCGAATAGCCGATGAGGTGTGCCAGCTCGCGTGCCCGCCAGACTTGCTGGCCGCCAATCTGGATCAGCACGGCGACGGCCACCGCCAAATTGATGCACAACAGGGAAAATCCCCATTGGTATCCTGTTCGGGTTCTTTCCGTGTGGGTGTCCCAGCGGCGGCCGGCTGTCAGGACGGCGGAGGCGGAATTTGATTTGAGCGGCACGAGCATTCTCCTTTGCCGCAGTCTCCCATCAACCCGCCACGGCCGCAGCTTCGGCGCGACTGAAGGCAGGAAATTCGGACGAAGGGTCCCCCGACGAAGACGAATCGCATGGATAGCCACGGGGATTGGCGCGGATTCATCGGCACCTCATAAATCCATTTCATCCGCCCGCAGCGTGGCGGGATTGCGCGTTCTACGGCTTGTCGCGCGTAAGGTCGTTGATCCAGTTGACCTCCCAGGTCTTGCCACCGTCGGCAGAGAAGGCTTGCTCAAGGTGGGCGTGGGTGGGCGTGACGCTCTTCCACTGCAAGCGCACAAGGATCATGCGTCCGTCCCAAGGTTCCATGTCATAGAGTTCGA
>Ga0134125_10009811_pt1 | contig 10767 bp, 9 predicted proteins | sample KB31751_FD_96464 | JGI IMG/M metagenome (GOLD analysis project Ga0134125, IMG submission 96464) | Terrestrial soil microbial communities with excess Nitrogen fertilizer from Kellogg Biological Station, Michigan, USA - KB3-175-1 | ecosystem: Environmental > Terrestrial > Soil > Unclassified ...
ACCGCGATCAACGCGCCGCAAGGCAAGAACCTGCTGGGGCTTTTCCACCAGCCCGGCATCGTGATCGCCGACACCGCCTTGCTGGCGACGTTGCCCCACCGCGAATTGCTGGCCGGCTATGCCGAAGTGGTCAAATATGGGGCGCTGGGCGATGCGCAATTCTTTTCCTGGCTGGAAGCGAACGGCGCCAAGGCGCTGGCCGGGGACAAAGCGGCCTTGATCCATATGGTTGCCCATTCCTGCCGCATGAAGGCTGAGATCGTTGCGCGCGACGAGCGCGAGGCGGGCGAGCGTGCGCTGCTCAATCTGGGCCATACCTTCGGTCATGCGCTGGAAGCGGCGACGGGATTTTCCCAGCGCCTGATCCACGGCGAGGGCGTGGCGATCGGCATGGCGCTGGCATTTCAGCTTTCGGTGCGGCTTGGCCTTTGCCCCAAGGAGGATTCGGAACGTTTGGCGCGCCATTTGAAGGCTGTGGGCCTGCCCTCTTCCGTCGCGGACATCGCGCCTCCCCGTCCCGCCACGGATGCGCTTCTGGCTGCCATGGGCCACGACAAGAAAGTCAAAGACGGCAAGCTCACTTTTATCCTCGTACGCGGACTGGGGCGGGCCTTTGTCACCAGCGAGGTGCCCCTGGACGCCGTGAAAGATGTTCTGAGTCCTTAAAAGCTGGCATTGTGGGCGGAGAGTTTCAGGACTTCAGGCCCATGCTTATTCCCGCGCTCGGCGCCATCTTTCTGCTTTTGTTCGTCTCCGCCTTCTTCTCGCTGTCGGAAACCGCGCTTACCGGCGTGAGCCGTGGCCGCATGCACCAGTTGGAGCAGGACGGCAGCCGTCCCGCCCGCGAGGTCAACCGATTGATGGCCGACCGCGAGCAGATGATCGGTGCCATCCTTCTGGGCAACACCTTCATCAACATCCTGGTCTCTTCGCTGGCCACCGAGTTGCTCAATGCGCAGTTGGGCCCGCGCGCGGTGGCGGTGAGCACGGCGCTGATGACCTTGATCATCCTGGTATTTGCCGAGGTTCTGCCCAAGACATTGGCGATCACCCGCACCGACCGCGCCGCCCTGGCCGTGGCCGGACCGCTGCGCAAGATCGTGGCGGTCCTGGCGCCCATCGTCGCCAGCGTGCAATGGCTGGTCTGGAAGCTGCTTTTCCTGTTCGGGGTCCGGCCCGAGCAGGCGCAAAGCGAAGAAGCCGCGCACGAGGAAATTCGCGGCGCAGTGGCGCTGCATCACCAGGAAGGCAGCGTCGAACGCGAACATCGCGACATGATCGGGGGGATTCTCGACCTGCGCGACCTTACCGTGGCCGACGTGATGATGCACCGCACGAACATGATCAGCGTCGATGCCGATCTGCCGCCTCAGGACATCGTCACCCAAGTGATGGATAGCCAGCACACCCGTGTGCCGCTCTGGCGCGGCGAACCGGAGAACATCATCGGCGTGCTCCACACCAAGCACCTGGCGATGGCCCTGATCGAGCACAAGGGCGATCTCGAGTCCTCAAATGTGGTGAGATTGGCGACGCCGCCCTGGTTCGTGCCCGAGACCACCACGCTGGAGGAATTGATGGATTCGTTCCGTCAGCGCCGCAGCCATTTCGCCCTGGTGGTGGACGAATATGGCGGCCTGCAGGGCCTGGTGACATTGGAAGACATATTCGGCGAGATTTTCGGCGAACTGCCCGACGAGCATCAGCAGGAAGAGCGCCCGGACGTGCGCCGCCGGCCCGACGGCTCCTATCTGGTCGAAGGAACGGTGACGGTGCGTGATCTGAACCGCGAGCTCGAATGGAATCTTCCCGACGAAGGCGCCACCACCGTGGCCGGGCTGGTGATCCAGGAAGCCCAGACCATTCCCGATCCCGGCCAGCGTTTTGCCTTCTTCGGCTATAAATTCGAAGTGTTGCGCCGTCAGCGCAACCAGATCACGGCGCTCAAGGTCACGCCGCCGCCAAGAGCGGTCCCAGGAAAAGTGTGAAGCGGTCTTCCGAGCGGCGCCAGAGGCGCCATGGAATATGGGCGCGTCCGCGCCGGAACCGCGACAAACAAAAAAGTCGGCCAAAGCTCAGTCGTCAAGCCTCTGCGGGGCTAAGCGCCGTCAACGCCAGAGCGTGGACGGACCCACGCATTTCCTCCGAGAGAGCGGCATAGACGCGGCGCTGGCGCTCGACTCGCGAAAGACCGGCGAATTTCTCCGAGACGATGCGCACCGTGAAATGCGTCTCGCCCCGGCTGCCATCGGCGCGCGTGGCGCCGGAATGTCCGGCATGGCGGTGGCTGTCATCCGTCACGGAAATTTCGCTTGGGGCGAATGCCGAAGCGAGTTTATCCCGTATTGTATCGGCAACGCTCATGATTTGGAGCAGGCGGCGAAGCCCGGGCCAAAGTCAAGCGATACCTTTTCTTGTTTTTTACCGTTTCGCACCCATAATTGCCCCATGACTAGGTTTTTCCCATGAGCCAAGTAACCCAATGAGTCAGGCCCGCCCGCGCTTCAAAAGCGACATCCGCATCAAGAAGGATGTGGCCCAGCCCAAGGCCAGAAGCGAGGCGCGTCCCTGCGCGGTCAAAAATTGCGTGGAACAGGGCGAGTGCCGGGTGCCCAAGTCGCGCGACAATCTTTCGGACTATCTTTTCCTCTGCACGGCGCACGCCCGCGCGCACAATGAGGCGTGGGATTTCTTCAAGGGCATGGACGACAACGACATCGAAAAGTTCCGCGAGGAGGCACTGTTCGGTCATCGCCCCACCTGGCCGATGGGCAAGCGCGGCGCCCGGCCCCGTACCGGCCAGGCACCGCTCAATTTTCATGACGGCCATGCGGTATTCGGCGAGGAGGATGAGAACGGCCAGCCCCGCCGTCCCGAACGTCAATTGACGCGCCTGCAGGTCACCGCGATGGACACGCTCCAACTGGCGCATAACGCCACCTTGAACGAGATCAAGGCGCGGTATAAGGAACTTGTGAAACGGTTCCATCCCGACGCGAACGGCGGCGACCGGGGCGCCGAAGAGCGTCTGAAACAGGTGATCAAGGCCTATAGCGTGTTGCGCGCCTCCGGCCTGGCCTGAACGTCTCCGCCGGCGCCGCCGGGTGGATACCATCCGGATGAAACAATGAGTCTTCCCGATTTAGGCCTGGACCCGTCGGCAAAGCCCGATATCGAGATCGATGCGGCAAAGGTCTTTGGCATCCAGACCAAGATGAAAGTCCCGGCCTTCAGCAAGGCCGGCGAGCATGTGCCCGACCGCGACGAGGCCTATCGCTTCGACCGCGAGACCACCCTGGCGATCCTGGCAGGCTTTGCCTTCAACCGCCGCGTGATGATCCAGGGCTATCACGGCACCGGCAAGTCCACGCATATCGAGCAGGTGGCGGCACGACTCAACTGGCCCTGCATCCGCATCAACCTCGACAGCCATATCAGCCGCATCGACCTCATCGGCAAGGACGCCATCGTGCTCAAGGATGGCCAACAGGTCACCGAATTCCGTGAAGGCCTGCTGCCCTGGGCGTTGCAGCGCCCCGTGGCGTTGGTGTTCGACGAATATGATGCCGGCCGTCCCGACGTGATGTTCGTGATCCAGCGCGTGCTGGAAGTGCAAGGCAAGCTCACTTTGCTCGACCAGAACAAGGTGATCAAACCGCATCCGGCGTTCCGGCTGTTCTCGACCACCAACACGGTTGGGTTGGGCGACACCACCGGTCTTTATCATGGCACCCAGCAGATCAACCAGGGCCAGATGGACCGCTGGAGCATCGTCACCACGCTCAATTATCTCAGCCACGATGCCGAGGCCGAGATCGTGCTGGCCAAATCGCCCGCCTCCTACAACACCCCGGAAGGCAAGAAGACCATCGCCGCCATGGTCCGGGTGGCCGACATGACGCGCAACGCATTCATCAACGGCGATCTCTCCACCGTGATGAGTCCCAGAACGGTGATGACCTGGGCGCAGAATGCGGAAATCTTCGGCGATATCGGTTTCGCCTTCCGTCTTACCTTCCTCAACAAATGCGATGAGCTGGAACGCGCCAGCGTGGCGGAATTCTATCAGCGCGCCTTCGGTCAGGAATTGCCGGAAAGCGCCGCTAAAGTCCTTGTCGCTTGAGGCCTGAAAGCCCCAGCGAGCCGTTCAAGCGTGCCGTCGCCACCGCGGTGCGCTCGCTGGCGGGCGAGCCAGAGCTGGAAGTGAATTTCTCCTCCGAGCCACCCAGCTTGAAAGGGCTGAAGGCGCGCCTGCCGACACCCACTCGCACCCTGCCGCCCCATGAAGTGGCCTTCGTGCGCGGTACGGGCGACGCCTATGCCTTGAAGAAGGCCTATCACAACGAAAAGGTCCATGCCCGCTACCGTCCCTCCGGCGCCGACAGCGGCGCGATCTTCGAGGCCGCCGAGACCGCGCGGGTGGAAGCAATCGGCGCCCTGGCGATGGAGGGCGTGCGCCAAAACCTGAACGCGCAATTGGAACAACGCCTGATCGCCAAAGGCCTGGGGCGCGCCGCATCCCGCGAGGAGACACCCCTGGCCGATGTGGTGGGCCTGATGGTGCGCGAGAAGCTTACCGGCCAGGCGCCGCCCGCGCCGCTCAGGAAAGCGGTCGAGCTGTGGCGGCCTTTCATCGAAGAGCGGGCCGGAAAGGACCTCGACAAACTCGAAGGGACCATGCGCGATCAGAAAGCATTCGCGCGGCTCACCCGGACCATCCTCAACGATCTGGTCCAGGGAGAAGATGCCGATCAGGGTGGCGACGAGGATGCCGAAGGCGAAAGCAACGAGAATCAGGGCGACAGCAAGGAACAGGAAAGCCAGGACCAAAGCGAAGCCGGGGAAACCGAATTCACCGAGGATCAGGACCAGGACGGCGAAGATGCCGACGCGGACGTAAGCGGCGAGCCGGTTGAAGACCTCAGCGACGCCGAACAGGCGGAAGACGCCATGCGGCCCAATCGCGCGCAGCAACCTTTCGCCAATGCCGAGACTTGGGGTTATAAAATTTATACCGCCCAGTTCGACGAAGAGATTTCCGCGCCCGACTTGTGCGACGACGAGGAGCTCACGCGCCTGCGCAATTTTCTGGACCAGCAACTGGCCCAGATGCAGGGCGTAGTCTCGCGCCTCGCCAACAAGCTGCAGCGCCTGCTCTTGGCGCAACAGAACCGCCAATGGGAATTCGACCTGGAGGAAGGCCTGCTCGATACCTCACGCCTTCCCCGCATCATCATCGACCCCATGTACCCCCTCTCCTTCAAGCGCGAGAAGGACACCCAATTCCGCGACACGGTGGTGACGCTGCTCTTGGACAATTCCGGCTCGATGCGAGGCCGGCCCATCATGGTGGCGGCGATGTGCGCCGACATATTGGGCCGCACCTTGGAGCGTTGCGCGGTCAAGACCGAGATTCTGGGCTTCACCACCCGGGCCTGGAAGGGCGGCCAATCGCGGGAGAGATGGACGCAGGATGGAAAGCCCGTGGGTCCCGGCCGCCTTAACGATCTGCGCCACATCGTTTACAAATCGGCGGACGAGCCCTGGCGGCGGGCGAAGAAGAACCTGGGCCTGATGATGCGCGAAGGCCTGCTCAAGGAGAATATCGACGGCGAAGCCCTGATGTGGGCGCATCACCGGCTGATGGCGCGTTCCGAGCAGCGCAAAATCCTGATGGTGATCTCGGACGGGGCGCCGGTGGACGATTCGACCCTGTCGGTGAATTCGGGGAATTACCTGGAGCGGCATCTGCGCAAGGTGATCGAGGACATCGAAACCCGCTCAAGCGTAGAACTCACTGCCATCGGCATCGGCCATGACGTGACCCGATACTACAAGCGCGCCGTCACCATCGTGGATGCCGAGCAGTTGGGCGGGGCCATGACCACCCAGTTGATCTCATTGTTCGAAGAAGATCACGCGCGCGATGTATATGCGGCCCGCAAGCGGGCCTAATTAGCCCCCATCTGTCTTGCTCGGGACAAGCCCACCCAAGACATCTTCCCCCACCAATCGCTTCGCGATGCGGGGGAAGAAAGCCCCGGCCAAGACGCACTGGCCTATTTTTTAAAAATCAGGCCGCCTTTTTGGCGGCCTTCTTGGCGATGGCGCGCTTCAGGCGCAGCGCCTTGACGGAGAGCACGCTGTCCTTGGACTTGAGCAGGAACGGGTCCAGCCCCCCATTGCGGTCCACGGAACGCAGTGCGTTCATGGAGATTTTCAGCTTGTAGCTGTTGCCCAGGATTTCGCTGACCAGCGAGACCACCTGGAGATTGGGGCGGTAGATGCGCTTGGTCTTGTTATTGGCGTGACTCACATTGTGACCCACAAGGGTGCCTTTTCCGGTCAATTCGCAGCGGCGGGCCATGGTTCGTCTCTCAAAATCCAAAGGAATTCGCGGGTTGGAAGGGCGCTCTCATACGGAAACTGCCTTGCCGGGTCAAGCAATTTGCCCCCTTGGCCCAAAAAACACTATAAATACCAGCCGGTTGCGCTCTCGGGAGAGGCCATGAAATTGCGTTTTCGTCTGTCCGCCGCCCTTTTCCCTTTGATCCTGGCAGGCCCGGCGCTGGCCGCCGGCGGCACGGGAAGCGATTCCACCGGCCCCACTTCCAAGCTCCAGGCGGCACTCACCATCTATGCGGGCGGCATCACCTTGGGAAAAATGGACATGGACGCCACGGTACGCGGCGGCGAATACCATGTAGTTTCCAATCTTCAGACCTCGGGGGTGGTCAACGCTTTCTGGCAGGCGGAAATCCAGGCGACCTCGTCGGGCAAGGTCGGCGCCAAGAGTTTCACCCCCGCCCTCTACGATTCCTTCGACATCAACCGGACCGGCAAGAAGCAGGAAGTCTCGCTCACCTACGACAGCGGCAGCCCGCCCCGCCTTTATGCCGATCCGCCTTATTCCACCACCGGCTATGAAGTGAAGCCCGACGACCAGAAGGCCACCTTCGATCCCTTGTCGGCGGTGATGTTCATCGTCACCGGCGCGGGCGCGGGCGCCAATCCTTGCGCGGTGACGGCGCCGGTATTCGACGGCCGCCGCCGTTACAATATCGAGATGACCAAAGTGAAGGACGTCGATATCAAGATGGACAATGGCCTTTACGCCGGCCATGCCCTGCTCTGCCAGATCCACTACCGCCAGCTTGCCGGTTTCAAGCCGCGGGTGATCAAGGCCAATGAGAGTTTTCCCGTCATCAACGCCTGGGTCGCCACCTATCCCAGCGCGATCAAGGGCAGCGATTATGTGGTGCCGCTGCGCATCTGGGCCGACACACCCTATGGCATGGTCTCGGTGGTCGCCGACTCCGTGAAGGTTGACGGCCAGGAGGCAAAAGCAAAGTGATGGCGAAGAAAGCGGCACTCGTTCTCGGTCTGCTGCTTCTGCCCCCGGCGGCCTGGGCTGCGCCTGCCGACGACTATGCCGCGCTGGTCACCGCCGCCAAGGATGGCGATCCCGGCGTGGACTATACCGTGATGCGCCAGACTTATACCCAGACGCCGGGTTATGATCCGTTCGGCAAGAAGACCGACGGCCTGATGAAGGACGCCCAGGCCGCCTATATCGCCAAGGACTGCAAGACCGCGCTGGCCAAATTCAAGATGGCCATCGCCATAAACTTCACGCTTCCCGACGCCCACGCCTTGAGCGCGGACTGCCTGGAGCAACAGGGCGACAAGAAAGGCATGGCGCGCGAGGAAGCGATCGCGCAGGGCCTGTTCAATTCCATCATCGCCAGCGGCGACGGCAAAAGCCCCAAGACCGCCTTCTGGGTGGTGTCGCGGCACGAGGAAGAAATGGTCTTCTCTCTCGCCGGGCTCAACGCCAAGGGTCAGACCACGCTCACGACCGATCGCGGACCGGTGGACAAGTTCAATGCCACCGATGAAAAAGGCAAAAGGAGCACGCTCTATTTCAATGTGAGCGCGATGGCCTTGTTCGGCGCCAGCGGCGCGGCGCCCGCGCCCAAACAATAGTCAAGGTGCATTCCTGCGCCGTCTCGCGCGAATGAGACTCAAGACCGAGCGCGCGGCGTCGGGGATATGGGTGCCGGGTCCGAAAATCGCCGCCACGCCGGCAGCGCGCAGCGCCTCGTAATCCTGTGGCGGGATCACACCGCCCACCAGCACAAGAATATCGTCGCGGCCTTTGGCTTTCAGCCGCTCCATCAATTGCGGCACCAGATGGAGATGGCCGCCCGCCAGGCTGGAAATGCCGATGGCGTCGGCCTTGGCCTCGACCGCATCTTCGGCCACCTCGTCGGGATTACGGAACAACGCGCCAATCTCGACATCGAAACCCAGATCGCCGAACGCCGTGGCCACCACCTTGGCGCCGCGGTCATGGCCGTCCTGCCCAATCTTGGCGACCAGCAGCCGGGGACGGCGGCCTTCTTCCTTGGAAAAACTTTTGACTTCGGCGGCGATCTCATCGAGCGCCGGGAAATCCATGCCATAAACACCCGAGAGCGAACGGATCTGCGCCTTGTGGCGTCCAAACACGTCTTCCAGGGCGGACGAGATTTCGCCCACCGTGGCGCGCACCCGCGCCGCATCGATGGCCAGCGCCAAAAGGTTGGCATCGCCCCGCGCGCCCCTTTTGAGCGCCTCCAGCGCCGCGCTCAGTTTGGCGGGATCGCGCGCGGCTTTGAGTTTCTTGAGCTTGGCGATCTGGGCAGCACGCACTTCGGCGTTGTCAATGGTTCGGACCTCGATAGGCGGCTCGTCCTCGCGGCGGAATTTGTTGACGCCTACGATCACGTCTTCGCCACGGTCGATGCGGGCCTGGCGGCGCGCCGCCGCCGCTTCGATCTCAAGCTTGGGCCAGCCTGCTTCCACCGCCTTGGTCATGCCGCCGTCTTTTTCCACCCGCGCGATCACCCCGCGCGCGGCTTGCGCCAGGGAATGGGTGAGCGCCTCGACATAATAGGAACCGCCCAAAGGATCGATCACATGGGTGATCTGGGATTCGTGCTGGAGAATGAGCTGGGTGTTGCGCGCCGTTCGCGCCGAGGCCTCGGTGGGAAGGGCGATGGCTTCGTCGAAGGAATTGGTGTGCAGCGATTGCGTGCCGCCCAACACCGCCGCCAACGCTTCCAGGGTGGTGCGCACCACATTGTTGAACGGGTCCTGTTCGGTGAGCGAGACGCCGCTGGTCTGGCAATGGGTGCGCAAGGTGCGGCTTTCCGCCGACTTCGCGCCCAATTTCTCCATGATTTCCGACCAGAGCAGCCGCGCGGCGCGGAGCTTCGCCACCTCCATGAAGAAATTCATGCCGATGCCGAAGAAAAAGCTCAAGCGCGGCGCAAATGCGTCGATGTCCAGACCGCGCGCCATCGCCGTGCGCACATAGGCCATGCCGTCGGCCAACGTAAAGCCAAGCTCCTGCACCGCGGTCGCGCCCGCTTCGTGCATGTGATAGCCGCTGATGGAAATGGAATTGAAGCGCGGCATTTTCCCGGCGGCAAAGGCGATGATGTCGGCGACGATGCGCATCGACGGCCCCGGCGGATAGACATAGGTGTTGCGCACCATGAATTCCTTGAGGATGTCATTCTGGATGGTGCCAGAGAGCCGGTCCGGCGGGACGCCCTGCTCCTCGCCGGCGACGATGAAATTGGCCAGCACCGGAAGCACCGCGCCGTTCATGGTCATGGACACGCTCATGCGGTCGAGCGGGATGCCGTCAAACAGGATCTTCATGTCCTCGACGGAATCGATCGCCACGCCGGCCATGCCCACATCGGCCTCGACGCGGGGATGGTCGCTGTCATAGCCCCGGTGGGTGGCGAGATCGAACGCCACCGACAGGCCCATCTGGCCCGCTTTCAGATTCTGGCGGTAGAAGAGATTGGATTCCTCGGCGGTGGAGAAGCCGGCATATTGGCGGATGGTCCAGGGCCGGCCCGCATACATGCTGGCCCGGGGCCCACGGGTGAAGGGGGGAAGGCCCGGCCATCCCATGGCCGCGATGCCTTCCAGGTCTTCTTCCGTGTACAGAGGTTTGACGGCGATCCCTTCGGGGCTCCGCCAGATCAGGCCTTCGGCGCCGCGGGTCTTGAGTTCCCGCGCCACCGCCTCCTCCCATGCCTTACGCTGATCGCTCATGTCCTATGTTCCCTGGGAGCGTCGGATTGCGCAATTCCGCACCTTTCTCTCCGCCTACGGAAGATCGAGTCCCCGCAAACCGGCTCCGACTCCATGTCTGGTCCCCTCCACAAGATGTGGTGGTTAACGCGCCTTGACAAACAGCTAAATGTATGAGAACAAACACAGATATTTATACTGTTAGTGATTCGGCCATGGTTCGTTCCCTGACCGTTCCAATCCGTGTACGAACATCCACAGCAGACCCCATCAAACCTTTGATGGAAAGGCGCTATTCGGTCTGCCTGCCTCTGCCAAAGGCTTCCCGCGCGCGGCGCACCATCCCATATTGAGGTCATGATCCAGCGATCGGCGCCCGCGCCCAAAGTGAGTGCGGTCTTGGGGCCTACCAACACCGGCAAGACCTTCTTCGCCATCGAGCGGATGCTGGCGCATCGCTCGGGCATGATCGGCCTGCCGCTGCGCCTTCTGGCCCGGGAAGTCTATGACCGCGTCGTGCGGCTCAAGGGCGCGTACGACGTCGCGCTGATCACCGGCGAAGAGAAGATCGTGCCCAAGGCAGCGCGCTTCTATGTCTGCACGGTCGAAGCCATGCCGCTGGAGATCGAAGTCGCATGCCTGGTGGTCGATGAGATCCAGCTCGCCGCCGAT
>Ga0134125_10009813_pt1 | contig 10766 bp, 5 predicted proteins | sample KB31751_FD_96464 | JGI IMG/M metagenome (GOLD analysis project Ga0134125, IMG submission 96464) | Terrestrial soil microbial communities with excess Nitrogen fertilizer from Kellogg Biological Station, Michigan, USA - KB3-175-1 | ecosystem: Environmental > Terrestrial > Soil > Unclassified ...
ACGTAAAGGAGTGGGGCTCTGTGATTCAATTCTCGCGATATATGCTGATTGGCTTTCGTGCAATGCTGCGGACACGTTCTCGTCCGTTTCATAAAGCATATCCGCATCTTTAAGGGCTTTGATAAGTTTGAGGACAATTTCCTTGTGCTGCTCACTCAATGCGCCGCATAACTGGGCGGCGCTCCAATTGCCATCGAGATACGGAAGCAGCCTCTGCAAGTAATCACCGAGCCGCCGGCCTTCGATAGGCAGAAAGGTTTCACCCAGTCGAAAGACAATGCTCTCTGTATCAGCTACCCATGTGACAACCTGCTTTAGTTTAAGCCCCATTTTCTGTCCCCAATCGATCTTCCGATTTAGTCGATTTGCGGCTGATATTCTCCATCTGGTGTGCCGCTGCATTCGCCAGTTCGAACTGGTGAAACGTCGACAGACCGATACGGTTCCAATGAAAGAGGACCACCGGAGCCAGGTATTCACGAAGACCACAGCCGAGTTGTCCTTGGAAATAAGCGCGGGTCAATTCGCTTCCAAAATAGTCAATATCTTTCATGTATTGGGCCAGCAAAGCGGCTCTGTGATCGGCGTACAGGCCAAAAATCTGCTCGCGCTCCGCATTGATCACGGTCTGCGCCACACGCTCAAATTCATTTCGGGCAGGGTGTGCTTGAGGAAAGAAATCCCGTTTCAGGCAAACGCGACTGAATACATCCCACAGTTCAAAGACGTCTAGGCCGCAGGCTCGAAGCATTGTCAGAATAATGGCCAAGGACAGCCCTTCAGGGATAATGGGGCTGGTAATCGTCTCGATGCCCGACATCCATGCAGCCAGAAAACGGCTATCGGCGCAGAATTGATCATGGGCAATCCTGATTCCCGCAGGACCGCCGAAAAGACATAGTTCCGGTTCGTACCTCAGCACGGTAGCATCGAGACGAATCATTTCAAAACGTTTCTGCAATTCGGTCGTGACCTGCGCCCTTGCTTCGCGTCGCACAGAGAGCCGCAATCGCATAGCGGAACCAGTAATATCGGTCTTATTGAGCCACCACCATCTTTCAACGGGGAAAATAGTTTGCAATTCGCAGAGAATGGGGAAAATTTGATGGGCCATTGCCAAATTTTCCTTGCCAGCATCCACGCCAATGCGGAAGTACAACCACGACATGGCATCATCCGCATCTGTGAGGGTGGAAACCAAAGTAGCTCCCGCTTCTTCGACGAGTGCGCCTAGGTCCTCAATACGATCTTCTGATGCCTGCCGGAAACGCCTTTCCAGCATCGCACACAAGCGTTCATATTGCCCGACAGAGATCAATTTGCTACTCCTTGCTGGCGCGCCGTTTGCCCAACATGAATTCTCCTACAGAGCTCTCTTCCCAATAATCCGTTTCTGCCGCATTGCAGAACCTGACGGAACTGCCGCCGCCTAAAGCGCAGCCACCCAACCCCATCGCGGTCGCCACCAGGTACATGGTCTGGTACACAACGCCGACATTTTTAAGCGCCAGCGAATAAGCGATTGATTCATATTTCGAATTCAGGCGCGAGAAACGGGCCGCGAGTATGACCAGGATTTGTGGTTCTGTCCCGATTCCCGCTGAACCGGCGGCATCCACCAGCAGGCGCTTGGTATCGGCCGAAGGGGCGGTAACGCACTCTAGTTCATGCGCCGCCCCGTCATACCGGTACAAGGCGGGCGAGATTCCAGCGCAGTGGTTTACGATCAGGTAAAATTCCAATTCATGCAGCCCGCCGGCAGATGGAAAGGGCCGGTTCACATGTTCCACATGTCCAACCGTGTAGGTTGCCCGAATCCGTGCTGTGCGGTAGAGAAATTCGCCCAACTCTAATGCTGTGATAGGCATGGCATCATATTCTCGAACGGAACACCGCTCTTCCAGCACAGTCGTAAATGGTGGATCCTGGCGAGCAATTATCGCCATGTCAGGGCGTGCAAGCAAAATCCGCGGACTGTTTCTGGCAGGCCTCAATGCCGGAGGAAATGGAAGATGCCCTTCCTTTTGCAGAAATGTGGCGCCGTACCCGCCGATTTGCCGCTCAGACCGGCTGCGCGCATGCAGTAGACGATCCGCAAACGACCACTGTTGACTGGCTTGGTGAGTTTCTTTCCTATGCTCAAAAGATGCCACACCAATCGCGATTAACCAGGCAAGGAGTCCGGTTGTCACCGCTTCCGGAAGACTGTACCGCTTTGCGAGCTGTTGGGGAGTCGCACCCTCGATAAGGCCAGTGGCAACCGCGCCGTGTTCCGCCGCCAGGAATTCGACTTCTGCGCCGCATTCCAGGGCCTCTACAATAAGGTGAGTGCCTTTTCTGCGAATACATCCGTGTTCGGTTAAAATAACGCGGTCTTTAACGTCCAGGGTGGCGGGGAGGAGCGGGGTTTCACCGCGGGCACGCAAAACGGCAACCGTTTTTCCCTGCCAGTTCAGGGTCTGCATTAGGCATCCAGCGCGCCACAGTTTCGACATCTGCTCTGCTACCGACAGTGGGCCGGGAGGCTCGTCAAGGGTTTTAACCAATTCGTCCATCCGGCACCCTCCCGAACTCAATTGTGAGAGCACGACCGACATTTTGCTTTGCGGCATTCGAAATGCTTTGGATTGCCCATTCTCATTCAGGACCCACTTATCGGCGCCTATGTTACGCAAAAGAACACCATCTGCAAGCGTAACGCTCATGTGCCATATCCAGACCGGGGCTGTATGTAATGCACTTGTATATGACATAAGCTAGTTGCCGGCTATAAAGCCGTTGAATACAATTTCATCTTTACCGTCGTTGTCTCCCGCTGCAAAGCATTAAAGAAAGGAAGCATGTTGGTGGTGTCACGATTCTCCGCGAGATGCCGGCCTACTTGGCCCAATCCCCCATAAATGTCATCAGCGGCCATGAACAGCAGATAGCAGGCATAAAAACGTTCCAATGCCTTTACGCCCAATTGGTTGAGCCCGAGGTACACCAGGTTGATCGTGATTTGCCATGCGCGCAACGCAGGACTTTCATCCAGCAATGAAACTAAACGGCGCTGCTCTTCCGTATATTCGAATTGCATTACAGAGGCAATTTCGAATTTTCCGGATACAAGGCCCTTATACATTGTGGTCATGGTTTCTTTCAGCAAGCCCACCCAATCACTTAAAGCTGGTATCGGGTTCTTGCCAGATTCCATGGCTTGGACTGCAGCGCACATAAAATCACGGACGGCCCCGCCGACAGTTTCATATTTCATGGAAAAACTTGCAGCGAGCTTTTTTCCCGGGTCCGCTTTGTTAAAAAACCCTAAAGCATGAGAACCGAAAGAAACGCACGAGGTGAGCTTCTGCGGATTGGCGGCCCACGCGGCTGCAAGCATCATGTGCAAAGCAATGTCCTGCCGCTGGAATTTGCCCTCGTGCACCAACTCCAGCCATTGCACCACCAGTTCGGCGCTGCGGCATAGAACCTCACGGATGGCCTCCTGGAATTCGCCGGGTCTGATTAATGGGTTATGGGGCTCGGCACAATCCTGCAGCGTATTGTTGGGCTGTAGGCCGATCTCTCCGGACTGTTTTTCCCAATCGGCCAGGGTACCCGACAATCGATGATAGTTTTCCGCAGACATGCGAGTCGATGACGGACTTTTTGCAAGGAACCCGCGGATGACGCTATGAGCACGCTCCACATCCGTAAAATCTGCGTTTCGAATACCGATCAGAACATGCGGGCCGCCCAGAGCCTTGCGTTGGAAAAAGCCAGCCGCGTTCCCGGAAGAACAGGCCGTCTGGATGGCTGGCCACACGCCATTCAATATCAAGTCATCCTTACAGTCCTCGAAATAATAGACTCGCATCCATTGCCATTCTTTACTCATATGGTTTTCCTCATCAGACGTGAGTTACAGTATCGTCCTCGGTCCTTTGCTCCTCGTTTTGAGGGTCCGTTAGATGTTCATCTTCATGTGCGATACACAAATTTAGGATTACTTCCGTCGTACGCTTGGAGCCGCGCCGCTCCCACTGCTCGCGCCGGGGCAATGCTTCTTCAACATATAGGCGCTTCTTTGTGTCTGCAATTAGTTTTGCGAAGACATTGACAAGGAAGAAATTTTGAAAATGGACGTATTGCGGCTTGCGCCGGTTCCAGGCTTTGCGGCTCACCGGTTCTGCCGGCTCATCATCAGCAAACAACTCTGTAAAAACAAATACTTCTTCGGGAATTCCCAGATTCCGCCGCCATTGTTGAACACGCAGAAAATATGCGAAATCGGTTTCATCTTGCTTCATGTGCGGCAGGTGGTCCGGCAGAACCGACCACGCTTTGCGTCTCAATATACACCTGCCGAATACAAGTCGGGGGAAAGCCTCGACTGGCTTTTTCTGAGTTACAGAAATCCAGTTGTAGGGGTGAAAGGGGCGACTGACGATAAAGCAGAAGTTGGAGAGGCTGGATAAGAAATGATGACTGGCATTGGCAAAGGAAATTTCCATCATGCCGAGATCCATGGCCGTGATTTCGGTGTCCCAATCGTGATGGATCAGAGCTATCCGTCCATTTGACTCTAACCGCAAACTTAAATCGTTCAGCTTTATTTCTCCCACGCCGACATTCTCATCCAGGCTGTCCACCAGGGCTTCTGTGATTGGAGGGTGTAAGTTGACATTAAAATCAAACGTGGCTGCCAGTTCACACGGGGTACTGCGAGGGTATGCCTCCCGCAAGATTCTTTGCAGCTCCCGGAGGACCTCTTCTTTTTCGGAGCCGGCCAGATGATTGCAATACCGGAGAAACACGTTGAGGGCCCCGCTGAAAAATCCATTGACGACAATATCCATGCTCCTACCGGCCCGGGTGACAGGCTGGCAATGGCAGGAGACGCCAATGACGGGAACTTCATAAGGGTCCACTTCAAATTGGCGCATGCGTTCGGGCCATTGATGCTCTTGGGTAAGTCTGCGGAGGTCAACTTCTTCAACATCAGAACTGGAGGCAATCACCCGGCCCATTTCATCGCGCAATTTGGCCAGATTACGTATTTTCTCAAGCCCATGATTGAACGGGGTGTGATTGTAATCCGCGAGGCCCGGCTCTTCATTTGCGTGCGCCGGCGCCGAAATAAAGTGATGCAGAAATTCCAGCAAGCTGACCGGGCCTCCAGCAAAATCCGTGCGCAGGACATGGGCGATTGCCATGCGGGCGCTGAGATTGCGATCCAGAAGAGATGCATACCGGGAGACAAACTCTTCCAGGTCTTTCAACCCCGGTTCCCACTGCTTCGCTACGGGAATATGCGTGAGCTTCTCCTCAGCACAATCCTCGAAGATAAGCAGGCCATCCCAACTACGGGGCGCAGCGCCTAACGAAGCGAAAATTTCCGATACCTTGTTGGCCAATTCCTTCAGACGAACACGGCGCTGTTGTGGCCCGGCGGAAGCAAACTGTATTGCCAATAGCCCAAGGCGTTCTAGTTGGCTCTTCGCTGAGGCTGCGAGCGGCGACTCTACTTCGCAAAGAAAACTGAGCAAAGATTCCAAACCGCTAGATTCCCGGTCGCGTAACGGTACCCTATGGATTAGAAAGCCCAGATCAATGAGTTTCTGTACGAAAGCCCCTGCGCGGTCCGGTTCAGGCAGGGCATTGCGGAAATCGGAGACTAGCTTCCGTAATGGCACCTGGCCATCATGGGCCAGCACGTACGCTTTGATCCATTCCACAGCTCCGCTCACAGGGAGATTAACCGAGAATTCGGCAGGCACTCTGAGCCGCGCCGGCATTGCATTGTAGACGCGCCTCAGAAAAATGAGATTGTTGTCTTCATGCGTGCAGGCAGAATTGAGAAACACGGGGACGAATCCGCCCAGTTCCGGATGTTTGGCAATCTGTTCGGCAAAGGTCGCAATGAGAGAACGGTTCAATGCGACCCGGGAGCATATCCTGGGGGCAAGCTTGGCCCCAGGATCCTTTTGCGATGAGAGTTGAAGGAGGCCGACATGTGTGAAGCTGCTGAATTGGCTCAGCTTAAAAACAGCGCGGCTGTAATAGCGCATGAGAGAAAGCTCGGTCCTGCGGATGCGCCGGATTTTTTCTTCAGGAACATTGAGGTATTGATCCAATTCATAGCTCAGGGCTGGGCTTGCCAGTGCCAGGGCAGTTTGGAACTCCCGCTTTCGCAGTGCGCGTTTGAACACCAGGCGGCTTGCGGCTGCTTCTTCGCAAAATACCTGCTCTGCTTCCTTCAGCAGGGATGCACGTTGCTGATGCACATCCAAATATTTTCTTAATTGTTCCAATTCGGCCGACGTAAGGAGTTCCGCGAGTGCAGTCCATGCTGCCTGACTGATTCCGGCACACCTCCGATTATTGTGAATATCGCGCTTTAGCTGAAGAATCTCCGACTTGCAAGAACTGGATTGCATTCTTCCAATAGCGCTGTGCAGTACAGGGGGAAGATTGCAAGCGACCTCGCTACAGAAAGCATCCAGAACGGAAATCCGTTCAATGATGTCAGAGGTTCGGCGCAGGGTAAGGCACTTGAAAGGCTCGGCAGACATTCCCGCGCGGCGCAGTACAGCATAGGGCAGTACCGTTCCTGCGAAACAGCCTTTGATCTTTCTCTTTCTCATGGCACCCGTCGTCATTTACGTCCTAAACTGAAAAGTTTCTCCAGATTACCTGCTCTATGCAAAGGGATGCGGCGCGGGATTGGGCATATTGTTTTGCAGTGCCGTTTGAAGCCGCGCGACTCCTTGAAAACGTTGCAGCCGCGCTCCCCAGCCAATGGGAACTGTGCCTGGAACCAGCACTTTGTAATTAAACAGTCCGGCGAGACTATGTTCCGGAGCAGTATGATTGACCACGACAACATCAAGGTTCTGGGCCAAAACACGTCTTATGAGCGACTGCAACTCATCTCCTAAATCATCTGCCCACATATCACAGCTGTACTCGTTCAAGTTCTTCAAAGATGTACGCTGAATGCCGCTCAAGAAAAAATCAAAGTAGTGCCGGGAAGCAGGCGAGCAATAGCACAGCAGGTGCTCCCAGGCATCTTTTGCTCGAGTGACATCTTCCGCCAACTCGTCAATGCGCCGGACCACGTCATGGTTCGTGCTGTCTATGCGGAGGCGGCTTGTCATGGAAGTTAATTCCTGAATTGCCTTTTTGACAGCAAGTTCAGGGTAGAGGTGGGCTCCCGGTGTACAAACAGCAGAAGGCATTTCGTTGTCGTTCCTGATGGCCAGCACGCAAACAGCGGGAACTCCGAACTCCGTTGTTATGTCGAACGCTTCTATTTGGAATCCGTGAGATTCCAGAATCCGCACACGGCAACGGACCTCTGGATCAGTGCTGTCCATCAGATCGAAGCGACGAGGCGTTTTTTGCGAATACCAGGCAAGCAGGAACGCATCTCTCTCAATTACTTCCAGCAACCCGTGGAATATTGCTTCTTCCGGGCAGTTACCGATAGCACAGCCATTCGAACCTTCTATCACAAAAGCCGGTTCATTCTTGGCTCCGACAAAGGAATAAAAACCCAAATGACGCGGAATAAGAACCGGCTTCTGCTTTCGCAAAGAGAATGCCCAGACAAAATCCAGTTCTAAGTCGTCACTGTAAGGCGTGAGCAGATCGGCATGGTCTTTATATTGCTGTTCAGAATACAAGCCAAAGAGTCTGGGGTTTAAAGCGAGGTCTCCTAATGAATCTACTGTGGCATGCACTGCCACTCGCCGACCGCGAGGCATAGCGCTTGTGTATCGTTCAATAGCTTCAATGATCGCGACTATACGAGCGGTACTGTACCGATTACTGTGTCCTGCACAAATTTCAAGTCGTCCATTTCCCAGCAAATCCACGTTTGAAGCGGCGAGCGCGAATGGGTGAAATCGCCAAGGAATGGAGAGTGCCGGAACAATCCCGCCAGGACCGAGATAAATTCCGTTAATTACACTTGCTTGTTCGCGAATGTCGCGAGTCCGATCGCCTTTCGGTTCTAGCTTGGGACGGCTTCCCAACTCCAGATTTGCAGCGACAGCGCTGTCGAAAGGGGGTTGCGTACAGGAGCAGGAAGAATTCGGCAGTAGATGCCACTGTTTACCGGTCAGTTTATGTAAATCAAAGGAGTACACCGGCAAGGTTGCATCGTGCGTCCGGTCGCGCACTTTTGCGAGCGCCTCCAGAACCCGCTGAACTGCGATTTCTGCCACGAAAGAAGCACCAATGGGGCTTACCCAGGGATCAGGACTATCGGGTGTTGACGAGGCTTCGCTGAACTTCCGCGCGTTCGCTCGTCCGCTGTAATAGCGCTTATACCAACAGCGCAGACACCCTTGTTGATCAGGATAAATGAGGGGGCCAATGACGGCTTCACCATTGTGCACGTGAATGCCTAAGAAAGGCAGCTTCCAGAGGCGAGAAAGCCCTTCCCAATATCGCAACGCAGCAAACCCGTAGCTGTCAGCAGCGGCGATAAGAAAATCATCCGACGAGGGCATTACCATTTTTGTTATAGAGCTGACCATGCGCAGGCCCGCAACTCTCTGGAGCAGAGCGTGGACGGCAGATCCAATTTGCCCATTCTCTGTGACAAAAATCATATAAGCAAAATGAGTCAAGTTCTCCAAAGGAGAACTTGACTCAGCTGAGGTTATGCTGCTGGCTTGATCGGGCAGCAGTTGCAGCAGGTACAGGACCCGGACGGTGAAGAGGAAGCGCCCATTTCTGGAACGCCGATTACCTCGTCTCTGGTTAAACCATAAATCTCGAGATTGGATATCTCAAGATCGTCCAGGGAGAGGGTTGGTAGAGGCGTTTTATCGTTCATAGAACCTCCTTGTCCATTTGATGGATCAAATGGCCTTAGGTCAGGCTAACACAAGATATACAGATATAAACTAATGGGATATAAAACTCATTGATAAATTTTTTACTTAATCCACTAGTACAACAATAAATAGATATAGCTAAACCATTATACTTTTCGCCTTTAATAGGTTGTGATCGACAAGAATTAACATGAGCTAAGTTTTTCCCAAAAAGGGAAGACTTGCTCAATTAGGGCTGTTTAGGGCGATTTAAGTCTCGTAATCGAGCGGCAGCAGTTTAGTCAGCTAGGAAATGTCAAAAATTGCCTAGCCTGGGCAATGTTCATTAATTATTTCTAATGTATTTTTCGGCTGATTTAGCTTCAACAATATCGTGGGTTGCATGAATCAATGGCTCAAGTGTTATGTTTCTCTAAATTCGATACCCAAGACCAGGGCGAAAGCCCGGCCCAATGTGGGAATAGTCGTGCTGATTTGAGAGCCAAATTGGTTTAGACGCGAGGAGGAGCCATGACCCCAGGCTCCGTGTGGGCTGGGCATTTAGAAATTGCCTGACATTTACTTAAAAGGCTAGATCTGGCATCCAATATTTTTGGTCAAGTGGGAATCCGGCATATCTTCGAAGGGGTATATTGTTGTATGAGGCTGGAGGTTTGAATGACATTTCGCATCATACAAGACTTTCGCTTTGCTCTTCGCACATTGATCAAGAACCCTGGATTCGCATCCGTAGCTATCCTTGCGGTGGCGCTCGGCGTGGGAATTAATACGGCTGTATTTAGCGCAGTCAACACAGTGCTGCTTTCTCCTTTGCCTTATTCTCATTCGGATAAGCTGGTGCGTCTTTGGCCCAGCATGCTGGCCAGAGGCGTTCCCCGCGCCTCGATATCAGTGGCTGATTACCGCGATCTTAGCTCCAAAAATCAGAGCCTGGAAAAGCTGGCCGGGTATTATTCCGTTGACTATAACCTTTTGAGCAAAACCCAGCCGGAACGCATCCATGTAACCCTTGCAGCGCCGAGCTTCTTTCAGGTACTGGGTGTAAATCCCTTGGTGGGAAATGTTTACGGCACCGAATCCACTGTATGGGGCAGTAACCACGTGGTTTTGGTGAGTGAGCACCTCTGGAAGCAGAGTTTCGGGGCTAATCGTTCGATTGTAGGGCAGAACATCACGCTGAATGATCAGAGCTATCTCGTAATGGGCATAATGCCTGCATCATTTACCTTTCCAGATGAAATCACACAGGCCTGGGTCCCGCTTTCTTTCGCCCCGGATGATCCCCTGGCTGGCGGCGACCATTACATTCTCGATATGGTTGGCCGACTCAAGCCTGGAGTGAGCATCGGGGAAGCGCGCGCCGAGCTCGAGAGCGTAATGCGGCACATCAATTCTGATCTCGGCATTACTATCGAAGATCTGAAAACCACAGTTGTCGGAGAGACCCGGCCTACGCTATTGCTGTTGACGGCGGCGGTTGCGCTGGTCCTGCTTATCGCCTGCACAAATGTAGCCAGCCTTCTGATGGTCAAGGCCAACGCTCGTGAAGGGGAGTTCAGCGTACGAGTAGCTCTTGGCGCTGCTCGAAGCCATCTTATGCAACAAGCAATGGTTGAGGGAACTGTATTGTCATTTATCGGCGGAGCCATTGGTTTATTGCTGGCGTTTTATCTTGTTCAGATCATTAAGCTATGGCTGCCGGCCCAAATACCCAGGCTGCAAGAGGTGAGCATTGACTACCGGGTTCTCATCTTCACATTTCTCGTATCCGCATTGACCGGATTGATATTTGGTGTTGCGCCGGCATGGCGCGCTTCCAAAATCAAACCTGCCGAGGCTTTGAAACAGATTTCCCGCGTTGGCAACGACCTTCGAAAAGCCAAAAGGCAAGGCATTCTGGTGATCGGCGAACTTTCTCTTTCGCTGGCCCTTTTAATC
>Ga0134125_10009814_pt1 | contig 10766 bp, 9 predicted proteins | sample KB31751_FD_96464 | JGI IMG/M metagenome (GOLD analysis project Ga0134125, IMG submission 96464) | Terrestrial soil microbial communities with excess Nitrogen fertilizer from Kellogg Biological Station, Michigan, USA - KB3-175-1 | ecosystem: Environmental > Terrestrial > Soil > Unclassified ...
GTGCTGAAGGTCGAACCAGCATCCAGAATCGAGTCGCTCGATGAAACAGGCGGGATCGGACCCAAGGTGCACCACCGCCACCTCGGGTAGCGCGCGGCAGATTAAATCGCACTCGGCTGGATTGTCATCAGCGAAGACGAATGAGTCGAGCCCGAGACCCAGAGACCGAGCAATCCGGTGGAGCCCCTGGATCTTGTCACTCCAGGAACACTCGAACGCAGCGAAGTCATCCCTTTTAAGAGCGCTGTGAGAATGCTTCAGGCCCGTCAACGCTATTTCTGGGGAGTTCTTGCTGCATACGGCTAAGATCACTCCGCGATGAGAAAGCGCCTTCAAGTAGCGTTGCCAATCCTCAAATGCTTCACCCTTCGGCGAAGCTGGCCCCAGCGAAATTCCGTCCAATCCGTCATCACCTATGACCCCACCCCATAGAGTGTCATCGAGATCGAGGACAAGCACCTTCTTCGCGCGGCCGCTCGCCGCTCGCCAGGCGCCTCGGAATATCGGGAGATAGTGTGGCAGCAGACGCTGATCGAAACCAAATCTTCCAGAATAGTAGAATTGCCTGGCCGACCAGTTTTGGATACCAATTCTGCAAGCGAGAGCTTCTATGTCTATCCAATGCACCCGACCAATGCCAATCCTAAACAGCTGATCATTGAGGAACCGAACCTGATTGGCTATGGAGGCAGGCGAAAGCCGCTCTGCTATTCCGCGAAAGCGGTTGAGTGGTGGCACCAGCGTGTGCTGAACAATGCGGGCGCTCAGTCGATGTTCAATAGCATCCCAAACATTATGAAATAGATCCACTTTTGCAGCCATTGCGGTCTCAACTTCTGCCAACGGGGTGTCAATCGCAAGGTCAGCCATTATGTCGTGCCAATCCATCGCAAGAACCGCGATGCTAGGCTGAAAATGGTATAAACTGGAGTTGTGGTCTAACACCTCCTGGATGTAGGAGCCGAAAGGGGCTTGATAGACGAGTGCTAACACGCCCTCTTGAGCGAGAGCGCAAGCGACGGCATGGGCAAGGTAGTCGGTGGTGGTCGCGCCGAGGATGGCAACCCGCTGGACAGGAACGTTTGTTCCCTGGGGGGACTGGGCGGCACTCGAGAGCCTCATGCCATAATGAAAAATATCCAATAAGGATGGTGGCTTGGATTCCAAACTTGCGCGGATCGCCTGCAACTGAGATTGAGTAGAGTCTGGGCTATCAAGCATTTTACTTCCTTACCATCGGACGCGTTGGTCGACACTATAGATGATGGGTTTGGATCTGGAGAACCTTCAAAATTCCGCTCAATCTGGCGATAGCCGCACCTACTGCGATTGGCGGAGTTCTTAGCAGAGCTTACCTCACAAAAAGGAGACGGGCGCGCACCTCGCATTGTTGAAGAAGCGGGTAGAATCTCACATCATATGTTTTGAGGAACACACTTGTCTCGCTCCCGCGGTGCTATTAATGGGAGCGCGGTGCAGAACATGCGTGGAACAATCTTCGGTTCAGGCGTCACGAACACCTCAATTATGGAGCCGAGCCCCTTGCGACGTGCCGAACTCGGCTTAACGCCGCAATGGCAGGAGCCTCCGAACGAGGCCGAGCGGAAGCTGACTTACATCTGGCAGCAGGTGCTTGGCCGAGACAAACTTGGCGCATCGGATGATTTCTTTGAGCTGGGCGGTGACTCATTAGCGGCCACGGTGCTGGCGGCAGAGATTGAGGCCACGTTTGGAGTGCAATTTTCGCCTGCCGATATCATCAATTTCTCGACCGTAGCCAAGCAAGCGCAGGCGATTGCGCAAACCGACTCATTTTCGACAGCCCGATTGCCTTCACATTGTATTCTCGGACGCGCAGGCGGATCGCAACCGCCTGTTTTTGTCGTGCACGGCGCGTGGGGTTTTAGCTTTTTTAAGCGGGCTTTTATTGATGAGGTGGGCCATGATCGCCCGGTATATTTATTTCAGGCTCCGGGACTCGACGGTCGCACATCCCCGCTGGCGAGCGTTGAAGAGATTGCCAGCTTGTATGCCGCAACAATGCAAGCAATTCAGCCAAGCGGTCCTTATAACATTGTTGCGATGTGTGCCGGCTCATTCATTGCGCTGGAAATGTGTAATGTCCTTGAACGGGCAAAGCTAAAGGTTGCCCGCCTGGTTCTAATAGACCCGCATCCAGAACCGGACAACCCACATGTGCCACGTTCAAGTGGCGGGACCCGGTCGCGCATTAGCGTTCGATTAAAGGCGGCCATAAAATCTTTCGTTCAGCGCTCCCTCAACGTCTCCAGTAAGCACAAACGACGTAAGTTTAAGAGACAGAAACCCGACCGGTTTCAGGAAAATATTCGAATGCGGCGCGCCATAAATGCCGATTGGATCGAGGACGACGTCGACGTGCCGCAAACCATGTTGCAGACTGTTAGGCAACTTCGCAGGGCACTGAAAAAATGCGCGCCTCAACCCTTCCCGGGAAAAGCCGCTATGCTCTTCACTTCTGAGAGACAATACCAAATTCTCGGGGATGGATCATTTTGGCGGAGGCATTTAGAGGGTATTGAGTACCAAGTCTGCGATTGGGACCACAGAGCTATGTTCAGCTTGCACTTAGTCGAAACTGCGCGGTTCGTGAGAAACGCACTCGAGGTGCCGTTTGATCCTCGGCTGATGCCCGGCGCGCTGATCGGCCGTATTTAGCTCGCTTGAGGCTACCCAGGGCGGACGCAAGAACGTCTAGCCGAACAACGGAGGCGTTCGCTCGGCGGCCCCTTGGGCGCAGCTCTCGCTTGAATAGGACCTAGACTTTTGAAGTCCGCCTTCCATACAGCGAGTCCAGATTTCAATGATTCAATATCAGCTTGGCTCTGGCAGCGATGGCTGCGAACTCGGTAGGGCCCAGCCGCGACCCGGCGAGGTCAAGGACTTTCTAGATGAACGAGAATGCGCCGCGCGTCCGCTGCTGACATTTGGCACTATGTGCGGATAGCAAGGTCAAGCGCACTTGTGAGTGCGAAGCTTTCGTCTCGCCTGGGCTGGCATCAACATTCCGGTAACAATTTATTCGCCAAGATGCCTTAGCAGGATCGAGTCGATGACGGGTAGAGCAGGCGACCGCCTTGCGATGCGCCTTCGCCATAGTCCCGCCCGAGAACACAGCAATAACTGTCTCGAGGCGACTGCATATCGGGGCTGCGCTTGCCCGCGAATTACGGATCGGGAACCGGAGAACGGCGAGATAATCAGTTGAAGCCTGCAAGGTTGATGATCGCTTCGGAGCAGTTACGTCTGCTGATCAGTTGAGGATTCGGGGGAAATCGAAGTGGCCTTGGCTTGGGTCGTCGGCACTGCCGCGGATGCGTGGTGGACACGCGGGGATCGGGCGCGGTCGCGCGCCTCTGTTGGTCGGCGCCTAACAAGATACCGTCCTGAAATTGATGGTCTTCGCGCCTTAGCCATAATCCCGGTTATTCTGTTTCATGCGGGGTTTGAGACATTCAAGGGCGGATTCGTAGGAGTTGATGTCTTCTTCGTCATTAGTGGCTATCTGATCACTGGTCTCATTCTAGATGAAATCAAACAAGGCTCGTTTTCCATAGTCCGCTTCTATGAACGACGAATACGAAGGATCTTGCCTGCGCTGTTCTTCGTATGCCTAGTGTGTATACCATTCGCCTGGCTATGGATGTTGCCAAGTGAGTTTAGGGATTTCTCCAAGAGTCTCGCTGCGGTTAGCCTTTTTGTTTCAAATTTCTATTTCTGGAACAAAAGTGGATATTTTGAGGCGGCTACAGAGCTCAAGCCTCTTCTTCACACGTGGTCTCTCGCTGTCGAGGAGCAGTTTTATATCTTATTCCCCCTATTATTGCTGTTGCTTTACAAGCGGTCCACGCTAACGCTGCTTAGCGTTGTTATAGTAATAATAATTATCAGTCTTGGATTAGCAGAGTTGCTCTCCGTACAATATCCGGAGGCAAACTTTTATCTGTTGCCGACGCGTGTCTGGGAGTTAGGGGTTGGCGCGGTTCTGGCTATTACTGCGCAATTTTGGAATAGCAAGGGTTGGAAACTAGCCGAAGTTGCATCGATGATCGGCGTGGTGATGATCTTATACGCCGTGTTTTACTTCGATGAAGCCATGCCGTTTCCAGGCGTTTGGGGACTAGTACCAGTGGTTGGGACAGCCCTCGTTATAAGATTTGCGCAAGATAGTACGCTAGTAGGAAAAGCTTTGAGTCTAGGTCCAATCGTTGGGATTGGCTTGATAAGCTATAGCATCTATCTTTGGCACCAGCCACTGTTCGCCTTTGGGCGAATTCGATTGAATTTGGATGGAGCGACCGACTACAAATACCCATTGTTGTGTGCTTTGGCTGTTGTCTTGGCATATTTGACTTGGCGTTTTGTTGAGCAACCATTTCGTCGGACCGCAATCTTTGACAGACAGCAGGTGTTTTATGGCGCTGCCATCGCATCCGTGTCCATACTTCTTTTTGGCGTAACCGCCCAGTTGGCGAGAGGTTTTCCAGACAGAATGCCACCAGCCGCGAAAAGAATTCTGAAGACAGAAAAGGATATAAAATCGTGGAGAGAGAAATGCCACTCACAAATCGGTAAATTTATCCGCCCGGAGGATGCATGTATCTCCACTAATTCAGAAGAGACTGATATAACAATACTCGGTGATAGTCATGGAATAGCATTGTCGTATGAGTTGGGGGAAGCGCTATCCAACTTACATCGTGGCGTTAGAGAATTGACATATTCCTCATGCCCACCAGTGGTTGGCTTGCGTGTGTCTGGTCAAGTTGATGAATGCTACCGATTTAACGAAGCTGTGTGGAAGTTTCTCGAGTCTCGGCAGCGACCGGAAGTAGTAATTCTGATTGCACGGTGGTCTTTGTATATGGAGGGACAACGTTTCGACAATACCGAGGGAGGCATCGAAGGAGGAAATGCAAGCTATGCTCTTCCGATTGATAGAGGAAACGACTTCATGCACGCACCTGAACGTGTTGCCGAGGTTGGGCGTCTCTACAGAGCTTCTGTCGAGCGATTTCTGAGGGCCGGCAAGCGTGTGGTCCTTGTTTACCCGGTGCCAGAGGTTGGTTGGAATGTCCCGGATTATCTCGCCCGAGAAAAGCTGCTTGGCATCAACCGAGTACAGCCACTTACGACCAGTTTCGAAGTATTCAACGAGCGGTCGCGCAACGCTCATCAACAACTAGATTTGTTAGGAGACGATCCAAACCTCATTCGCATCAGGCCCGAAGATGTTTTTTGCAACTCATTTATACCGTCGCGCTGCGTCGCTGAACTCAAACAGAAGCCCCTATATTCCGATGATGATCACCTCAACAAAATGGGGGCCTCGATGCTTGCCGAGCAAATTGTCAAAGCCATCAAACAAAAAGGCTGGCTGAATAACGTGTCGGATGCACGAGTCGTGCCACAGACGTCTCAGGAGCACCTCCTACACTGCGACCTGACTGCGCCTTATTCTTTGCTAACGCAAAATCTACCGAATGCGGCGTGGCGAGTACCGGGAACCGGTTCTAAAAGGAATAGCCTAGCAGAGCGATCTCCTTACGGAAGATCGTAGCAATTAGGTCAGCCTGGTTTTGACTAAATATTGCCCGATAGTGCCGCTTGTCAGCGCGAAACGTCCCCTTTGCACGGGTTAGTTGGAGTTGTTCTCGTAGGTTCAGTCGTTCAGACAGGAGTTGCATTTCTAACTCAAGAGTCTCGAAGCGACAGATGTGGTCGACAAGCAACTCGCCATCACGGGTGTAGAGAAGATATCCTTTTCGCATAAGCGTTTGCACGTGAGGCCCCGCGATGAACGACGTCATGTCGGGTCGAGGCTCCTGCTGATGACGCCAGTAGTATTGAGAGAGGACCCGGTCCCAGGGATTCCTGGCCACACAGAATTTGAAATACGTTCGCCAGACCTCAGGGTGTACGAGGCTTCGGACTCTGTGTCCCGGCATGTGATTAAAGAAGCCCTCCTGCTTCGTCAGTTGGCGATTGGGTTTTTGCCGCAGCCGGCTCAGTTCGGGTAGGTAGTTTTGCGAGGAGCGGCAACCAAGCGATCGCCTAAGCTCCTCATCCTCTTTCGCAAGAGGAGTGATCACATCGTCTTCGCCGCAGATCCGTGAAAGCGCAATTTCTATGGAGGTTCCCGCGGTCTTGCTAGTTTTCAGAAAGATAAATTTGTGGCGATGAGAGATGATCATTCGGATCTCATGCAGTGGCGTCACGAGGCAGCCTACCCGATGTTGGAACACGCGGCAAAGTCGACGGGCCATCGAGGACCCGCTGGATGCCAATCAGCACGGCTGGTATGTTCGACAGTGTTGATGGTGCCCGCTCGGGGAGAGGCCATTAGGGGAGAGGGATCGATGGCGAAACGCGGTAGCTCAGTCAGTAGGATACTCTCAGCAGACACGATGGTCCGCTCAAAGACCGTTAATTTATTGGGGGTCCAAGTGTTCAGGGCTGTCGCAGCGCGTACACTGTATAATCGTGTGCCCGTCTCAGTCGAAGATGATCTACGTGAAAAATGTAATGAACTAGAGCGCGAAGGCTTATTGGTATGGCCAGATTTTTTACCGTCTCACGAATTTGAAGACATCCTGCGCGAGTGCCACAATTTGCTCAATGGAAGTAGCAACTTCAGAAGCCGGAACAGCGGGCCGAACACCGATTCGCGGCTTCCCGTAAAAAACATTGACGCTGACTTGATACCCTTCACCAACAGGCTCTTAACCGACCGGCGGCTTAAACTGATCTTAGCAGCCGCAGAGCGGCGAGACATTGATGACCTGGCGTCGCTTGCTAAAATAGAGCACTTGACGCAGGGCCTCGGAGAGGAAGGATTAGACCCCCAGACCCAACTGCACAGCGATATATTCTTTAATAGCCACAAGGTCTGGTATTATTTGACCGATGTCACCGCCGAGCACGGGCCCTTGTGTTTCGTAAAGGGGTCGCATCGTATAACTCCACGACAGTTATTGCATGTATATACTCATAGCTGGAAACTAAACGAAGAAGATGATCGTTCACGTCGGGTCACTTCGGCGGAAATGGCAAAAAATGCATTCGACGAAACCACTCTAATTTGTCGTCGCAATACCCTGGTCATCGCAAATACGTGTGGCTATCACCGACGTCGCCAGGGTAAGGCCGGACGGCAGCGTCTGGCTATTCATCTCGAATTGCGCGCGAAGAACCCCTTCCAACTTGCTCAGACAAGTACGGCATTGATGAACTGACCCCCATCGGGCGCTGATGAAGCACCCGAACTGCCGAGGTGGTGGTCAGAGATAACGACAGCGTCCAAATATTGGTGACCTCGATATGCGGATCATTTTTATCGCTAGCTTGAGCCACAGCGGATCTACTCTGTTAGACCTTTTGCTCAACGCCCATCCGCGGGTGGCTTCTGTTGGGGAATTAAAACAGCTCAGTCGCTTCGCAGGCTTCCAAAAGCGTCGGGTGTGGCATGGATGCACCTGCGGGGCAGCTACCCTGTGGGATTGTCCGTTCTGGTCGCGTGTGAGCGCTTTAGCCGAAGAAGCTACCGGGAAGACTATTAAGGAACTTAACGTTGAAAACTATGCCGATGTGGAGTCCTTCCAGAGGGATAATGTCACGCTTTTTAACGCGATCGCGGCGGCGTCCGGCAAGACATACATTGTTGATTCATCCAAGAGCCGGTCTCGATTAAAATTGCTGATGAACAATCCATCACTTGACGTGTTTCCGGTTTTTCTCGTGCGCAACCCCAAAGGGCAAGTGTCTTCCTTGCTCAAGAAGAGCAAGTCGAAAGCGGACAAGAAGAAACGTGGAGCCAATATCTATGAAATTATTGCCGACTATGTAAAAACCAATCGAGAGATCTATTCTATCATCAAGAACCGTGCCCATTTAGTCGTCAGGTACGAGAGTCTCGCCCGCAGACCCGAACGCACGCTAAGGATGCTAATGAAAGCGATTGGCCTCGCCTTCGATCCGGTGCAGCTGAATTGGGCAGCACAGGAACGCCATAATGTCGGCGGTAACGGGGTTCGTCGAGAAACAGCAAGCGACATCAGACTAGACGAACGGTGGCGCCAAAGACTGAGCCGCCCACAGAAATTGGCGATCGACATAGGGACATTTCGAGGGCGCTATCCTTTTTTCAAGCTCGGTTTCCGAACAAGATAGGTCCACTGCTGTGTTCGGTCTGATCGACTGAGCCGGGCCTCTCAGCGGATGACGGAGGCTCGGCGGCATGTTCCATTCAACTCTTTGTCAACAACTCGGCGATTTTCAGGTCCAAGGGATCGTCGATGTTGGCCACGGGCTCCTCGATTATTACGGCTCCGTTGTGAGCCCCTAACAGGCCATTTGTGGGGTTAAGCAACCACTCTCGGCTTAGAACGTAAGCCACGCCGTTGCGATGATAAACCGGGAAAAGCTGTTGGCGGGCGACAATTTCAGCGCCGCGCGGATCATAATATTTCAAGCTTCCATTTTCGACGACAAGCTGCTTCAAGGGATGCCCCTTAGAGTCCGTTTGCGACACCGTCCACACAGTATCCAAATCCTTTGCCACGAGCTCACTTAGAGCTTGCTCCACGTGTGCCGCTCGCCGTAGCGGTGAAGTGGGTTGAAGCATGACCACAATATCGTACCGCTTTCCATCATCCGCCTCTGTCGCCGTCAGGGCATGACGCAACACCGGCATGTCGGAAACGAGATCGCCCGAAAGCTCATGTGGTCGCACGAACGGAGCGTCGATTCCATATTCGCGAGCGACAGCCATAGTCTCTGCATGGTCGGTGGAGACGACCGCTCGATCAATTGACTGACATTGCTTGATGATCAGGCCAACAATCCCAACGAGTGGGATACCTCCAATTTTTTGCAGATTCTTGAGCTTGATACCCTTTGAGCCTCCGCGCGCAGGTACAACAGCTAGAACACGCTTCCCCTCTATCACTGCCGTTCCATCCTGCTTGCTTATCGTGAGGCTTCGCGTCCCGCAGCCAAAGGCTTCAGGAGATAGCGTGGCGTGGCTCTCCTGCAAAAGCTAGACTTCGAACCGACCCCAATGCTTGACCACGGTTTTCCGCTCTTCGCGTGGGAGCCGATTGATCGCTGGATCCTTGTAGATAGAGTCATTGTTATGGTGAGTGGTTGAAATCTCTTCGGCAATGAAGCCGCATTCGGTGCGAAATCTATGCCAAGCGCCAGGTAGAACAACCGCGCTATCGCCCGGTTTCATCAGACGCTCCTCACCGTCAATGTCCAAATGCATTTCGCCCCACAGCACTTGGAAAGTTTCTTCTTTAAGCTTATGGAAATGATAGGGGTGTGATTGGCCGGGTAGCTGGACAAGGATTTTTTTGCAATATTCACGATTTACACAGTCGATCAGCACGCAACCTGTCTTACCAAAATTTGGAATACCGTAGTGATGTGAATATTCTACGTAGAACTCGCGGCCAAGTTTTATTCCAGCAATATTCAGCATTGCCTTGACCTTGTGCACGTATTGTTTCAGTTTTTGGCTGTCGGTAAGTTCTGGCAATTGAAGGTCTCGCTCCATCAGAGCACCTTCCGCGCCAACCTCGGACTTCACGACTATACCTCCTCGAAATTTGCCGCTCTCTAACTGTCCGTCGCGCAACGGCATGGCAAAAAAAACATCGTCGGGCTCAAGTTGGTCGCCCGCCTTCAGCGCTCGCTTGGCAAAAACGCCCCGCTGTAACTCTGTGAGAGATTTAGCTTCTGAATCGAGAGGCTCGCGTCTCGCAAATGATCCGGCTAACGACTGTGCCAGTTTCCAAGTCGCGAGCCAGCGATCTATTTGTTCCGGACCAGAACTGTATGCGTTCAGTTTAAAATCATCAGTCGCCAAGCCAATATGGCGTTCGAACAGCTGCGCGCCGTAAGCGACCGCCATCTGAATCGGAGCCGAGGCCTCTGGGTCCTCATGGGTCGACCAACCAATGGGGATTCCTGGGTACCGCTGCTGCAACATGGCAATGTTTCGCAGGTTGCAGGTTTCCGGCGGTGTTGGATAAAGCGACACGCAATGCATTAGCGCGGAACTCAGCGCCCGATGCTCGCTGAAAACCACGAGGTTATCGATGGCGTCAATTGATAGCCCTCCCGTAGAGAAAACGACAGGAATGTTGCTCTCCGCCACTACCTCAATGAGAGGCCAATCCTCGGCTGAACAGCTGGCGACTTTGATGATGTCAAATTTCATTTCGGTTATGAGCTTCGCCGATGGTTCGTCGAATGGAGTACACATCGCATAGAGGCCTTTGGCTTTGACCTCCTGGAATAACCGTTCAAATTCCTGTCGACTTAGTCTGGTTGTGAGAAATCGTGAGATGTGTTTGTTATCGCTATCGCCCCGATGAGCAGGGTGGATGAAAGTATCAAGATCTCGGAACTGAAATTTAACCGCCGCCCTGACGCCATGTTGGCGCACCACCTCAGCGTGCTGGCTAATGACCTCCAGGCCGTGCTCTACCGAACCCTGATGGTTGTTCGCCAAGTCCAGGACAAAAAGACTTCGAAAATCAAAGTTGGCTTCCATGCCGCCCCGTCATACCGTTTCCCGCTGCTCTTCATTTGTGAGAGCAGCGGTGGAATACCCTCTCTGCCAGTCTATCACGACGGACCTGCCCTGTTGCGAAGAACGGTGTGCTGCTGCCACTACCAGCATCGTTTCCAGACCTCTCTCGGCCGATAGGTCAGTGGCAGCA
>Ga0134125_10009816_pt1 | contig 10764 bp, 13 predicted proteins | sample KB31751_FD_96464 | JGI IMG/M metagenome (GOLD analysis project Ga0134125, IMG submission 96464) | Terrestrial soil microbial communities with excess Nitrogen fertilizer from Kellogg Biological Station, Michigan, USA - KB3-175-1 | ecosystem: Environmental > Terrestrial > Soil > Unclassified ...
CCTCGAGCTCGCTGAGAGACAATGGCGGAGGCACCTCGGCGAATTTGACCTTGGCCCCGCCCAGATACCCTCGAACCGTCGCCGAGGTCGAGCCGACCAGCGCGACTCCTTCCGGATCGAAGCCGGCGAGCCTGATCAGATCCTTGAAGAGGATGAACGGCCGCAGCCCGGTGCGCCGCAGCGCGATGCAAGGCGCCATCGCCGCGCAAGAGCTGCCGGGCGCATCCGCCATGAAGCGCAGCGAGAGCCGCCCCGCCCCGACGCGCGCCGCACCCGTGGCCCCGCGCAACAGGCCGATGATGCCCACGCCGCGGATGCCGTCCTGTACCACGCCGATTCCGGGGCCACCGTTGGCGAAGTCCTTGATGCCCTGGCCGACCCGCGCGAGATCGGAGTAGCCGCGCAAGGTGTCGGCGGGGTGCAGCAGCTGCGTATTGACGTAGCCGATGGGACCCATCGTCATCCATGAGACTTCGGTGACGAACAGCACTTTGGCGAGGAAGGGATTCTCGTCGAGGAAGTCGAGAACCGGCTTCTCCGCCGTTGCGATCTTCCGGTCGAGATAGTCCGCAAGCTTGGTACCTGGCAGCTTGGCTCCGAAGTCATCCATGATTTGCCCCCGTGTTTTTATCGCGGCCGTCGATCGTCCGCTGCCCCCGAGAACAGCCGAGCGCGCAAGACCAATTGTGTGCGCCGTCACACGGCGAGCAGCGCTGCTGTGCGCACGATCACAGAGCGATGGAATTTGGGGTGGTCGGGCGAAGGACGGTTTTGGAGTTGCGACAGCGGTCAGGACGCAGCGCGCCACTCGTCCCCGACCGCAGCCGACGATATCGGTGACGAAGAGTCGGTATCAGAGTGGGTCGCTGGCGATGTCTCTGACTTTCAGTGGCAGTGCGTTCTGCTTCCAATCGCCGCACGCTTGCAGGCACTGGAGATCGGGACGGCGGCAGCGGTCGAATGCGTTGTCCAGCGTAGGCGCCCCGATTCATCCACCGCAGCTTTTTGAAAGGTGCGGAAACGCGGCGACGTGTTTTCTTTCATCGGGCCAGATCGTGACATTTCCGCGCAGCGGTGCCTGCCGGCAACTTCCCAACACGATCGTCTTGGTTTCGACACTGCAGAGTGTGGCCATTTCGGTCGAACTCTTGACCTGCGTGCCGTCGATGCATTGGTCACTCCGGAACAATGCGGCGCAGTCATCGTCGCCGAAGCATGAGCACCATCGATCCGTGCACTCCGCCGCCCAGCCGACGAGCGGCGCAGCGGCGAAGTATATCGAAGCCGTGAGCATGCCGGCGGTCGTTCCAAATGTCATGGGAACCTCCTCCGCCTATGCCGGCATGCATGACAGAAGTGCGGGCACCGTCCTGTGAGCCAACTCACTGTTTCGGCGCGGGCGCGCAATTTGGCCCCGGCGCCGGGGATTGGTCGGCGCCGAGGCCGGTGGGGTCACCACCACGGCGCCCGCAGGCGAGCGGTCAGGGCTTTCCGCTCGCGGAACGCCGCATCTGATCAACGCCCATGAGGCTCGCGCAGTTCCGGCGCTTGCCTTACCGGCCAAGGGCCCGGAGCGGCAATCTTGCGAAACCCTGCCCGATCAACTCTCCAGCGGGTCTGGTTTGCGCGCGCGATACACATGGCGCCCGCGGTCCCACACGTCTATGCCGGGATAGGCGCAGGCGGCGAGCAGCCGGTCAGCACGGGTCTGGGCTTCGCCATCAGTGCCGCCCGCAATCACATGAAACTCTGCGACGCGGTCGGCTGAATCCAGGAAGCAGTAGCGATAGCTGGGCATGGCGGCACCGTCGGGTGCGCGCGGCATCACCCCGACAAGCAGCGCATTCACGCAAGCACACGGGGTTGTCCTGGTATGGCGCGCCTTTATTCGGTGGAAGTCGAGGTAATTCGGCGCCGCCTTCAACGCACCTGCTCTCCCGCCGCCGCCTGCGCCCGCAGCCGCTCGATACGACGTCTGCACCGCAGATGGCGGTTACAATTTGTTGCAACCGGTCTCATCGCCGACACGACCGCCTTACAAAGGCTGCCTATCCTGCCACCATACCGTGGGGTCTGACCCTTCGGATTATGCCGGCCGGGTGCGCTTCGTGCGGGTTGCGCCTCCCGGCCGGCAATTTCCTACAGGCGCCACTCGTGAGCAGCGAACCTCGCATTCTTGTCATCGATGACGACGAGTCGGCGCTGGCTACGATCAATGCCGTGTTGACACGGGCTCGCTACACCGTCGCGCTTGCCGAGAGCGGCGACGATGGAATCGCACAGCTCCTGTCCAAGGAGTTCGATCTCGTGGTGTGCGACGTCGCGATGCCGGAGAAGAACGGTTTCGCAACCCTTCGAATCCTCAAGGCTATCGCGCCCACGGTCCCCGTCGTCATGATGGCCGGCGACGCCGCGGACGGCTTCGCATTCGCGGATGATGATCTCGAGTATTTCGAGACGACGCTGGCGCGCGGCGATGCCGAGATCATCGCCAAGCCGCTCTTGGGTTCGAACCTGGTCGCCTTGATCTACGATTGCCTCGCGCATCGGTCGGCAGAGATTCACTGAGCGACAGCAGAATGCAAAGGCCGCCGCCTCTCTCCGCGGATTCACCGGCGTAAAGCACGACGTTCCCTCTCCGCAACGCTCTCCGCTAAGATGCCGGCGCGGGTGATCGGGGGGCATTGAGCATGCTGGGTCTGCCGACGACGGCGACGGCGCCGTTCTGTCCGTCCGAGGTGCGCGGGTCGGTCGCCTTTCCCGCGGGGCTGCCGGGCTGGCGCAAGGCGCTGCGCTTCGCCGGGCCCGGCCTGCTGATCTCCGTCGGCTACATGGATCCCGGCAACTGGGCGACCGACATCGAGGCGGGCTCGCGCTTCGGCACTGCGCTGCTGTTCGTCGTCCTGCTGTCGAGCCTGTCCGGCATCCTGCTGCAGACGCTGTGCGCCCGCCTCGGCATCGTCGCCGAGCGCGACCTGGCGCGGCTCTGCCGCGAGCACTACCGGCGGCCGGTCGCGATCGCGCTGTGGCTGTTCGCCGAGCTCGCCATCGTCGCCTGCGACGTGGCGGAGGTGCTGGGCTCGGCGCTGGCGCTGAAGCTGCTGTTCGGCCTGCCGCTGTGGATCGGCGTGCTCGTCACCGGGCTCGACACGGTGATCGTGCTGAGCCTCAAGGGTCACGGCTTTCGCCAGCTCGAGGCGATCGTGCTCGGTCTGGTCGCGACCATCGCCCTCTGTTTCGCCGTCGAGCTGCTGGCGCTGGCGCCCGACCCGGTCACGATCGCGCGCGGGTTGATCCCGTCGCTGCAGGTCGTCGCCGATCCGCAGGCGCTCTACCTCGCGGTCGGCATCATCGGCGCGACGGTGATGCCGCATAACCTCTATCTGCATTCCTCGATCGTGCAGACGCGGTTGGTCGGCCCGAGCGCGCCGGCCAAGCGCGAGGCGATCGGGCTGGCGACCGTCGACACCGGGGGCGCGCTGTTCCTGGCCATGCTGGTGAACGGCGCCATCCTCATCACCGCGGCGACCGCGTTTCACCAGGCCGGCATGACGGCGGTGACCGAGATCGACGAGGCCTATCGGCTGCTGCAGCCGATCGCCGGGCCGGCCGCCGCGATCCTCTTCGGCGTGGCCCTGCTGGCCTCCGGCCAGAGCTCGACCTTCACCGGCACCGTCGCCGGGCAGGTCATCCTGGAAGGCTTCCTTGACCTCAAGATCCCCTGCTGGCAGCGGCGGCTGATCACGCGCGCGCTGGCCCTCGGGCCTGCCCTGGCCGGCGTGCTCTGGCTCGGCGAGGGCTCGGTCGGCGGCCTTCTCGTGCTGAGCCAGGTCGTGCTCACCGCGCAGCTGCCGTTCGCGCTCTACCCGCTCATCCGCTTCACCGGCGACAGCGGCCTGATGGGTGCGTTCGCCAACGGCCGGGTGCTGCGGCTGTGCGCGTGGACCATCTTCGCCGCGGTCACGGTGGCGAACGTCTGGCTGGTCTGGGGACTCGCGGCCTAGCCGGCCGACGGCGATCGCCGCCTTCCAGCGGCCGAACCGGCGCGGGCGGCCTTCTTTGCCGCTTGATATCTGAGCGGGTTTGTACGATTTTGTACATTCCGAGGACGCTTGGCCAAGGCCGGTAACTCAAGGGTCGCGATCTCACCGCGACAGCGTGCTCCATCCCAACGGTATGCGTGGGAGGGCTGCGCTCATGGCTCCGGATTCTTCAACCGTCGCCGTTTTGATCGTCGAAGACGACGGCGTGCTGCGTCCGCTCCGGCAGCATCCCGGGGTCAAAGTCGCGCTGCCCTTGCAACTCACCGCGGTGGCCGTGGTCGGCATTACCGTGGAAGCGCCGATCTTCGTTGCCGTCATCTTGCTGTTCGCTCTCGTCGCATATTTCGGCGCCGCGCGCGCCGCGTGGACCAAGTCGTCGCTCCGCCACTGATGCACATCGACGGGCGAGGAACGTTCCGAATCGGCCGTGCAGGCCGCAGCGCCACGATGCCGGGCGACAGGCGGCATCCAGGAAGCGGGAGGTAGGCTGGGAGCAGGATCTTCTGACGACTGCAGCCGGCGGCGCTGGGTTGCGTCGCCGGCTCCCGCTCATCCGCTTCACGCGCACCGGTCTTCAGGCGTGACGTGGCCGGCCGGAGTCGAGCGCCTCGTTGCAGGGCGGATGGCGATCTTCGCAGCGGCGCCGATCTGCGATAGCATCCCGCCTTCACCTTCGGGGAGGCGACGATGCAGGGGCGGGACTTGTTCGGCGTATTGGTTCGCGCGGGCGGCGTCATTCTCATAGGCCTCGGTTTCTTCGACCTCGTTCATCTCCTCGGCAAACTGCTCGATATCGACCTGGGTTCCCGCTATTCGGCACCTGCCGTTGCAGTCGGGATGGCCTCTTACCTGATCCCGGGTCTCCTCTTGCTGTTCTGTGCCGACCGCATCGTCGCTTGCGCCTATCGTGACAAGCAGCCCGGCAGCAGTTCCGGCCGAGGGGTGGGCAACGGCTAGCGGGCCGCGGGCTAGTTGGAGGCGCCGGCGATCGGTTCGCCGCCGCGCGCGACGCATTCGGCTGCGGGAAGGGTGACGGCGCGTCGCGGCATCACCATCGTGACGCTGCCGACGCGGTGGATCTGAGCGGGCAGCAGGCAGTTCCGAGCCGTCGCATCCGCCGAGGCGGCGGGCTGATCGGCCGCCGCGGCGGACGCGATGGCCATGCCCAGCCAGAAGGCGGCCGGCAGAACGCTTGCGTAACGGGGGGCGCTTCGCGACGCGAACGCGTTGCGGCAGAATCTGACAATCGGCATTTCCTGAACTCCTCGCTGGCGAAATGTGCATGGGCGAGAACAACTCAGGCGGCCGATTGCCGTGTGATGGGCGTCATTGCGGCGCGCCCAACGATTTCAGGTTCGTTTCAATCGTTGCAGCGTCGTGTCGGTTCAGCGGCGCCGGCGGCCAGATGACGGCGGCGGGAATCAGCGGCATGGTCAGGAGAGAATCCGTCGCCCCGCCACAACGCAGAAGGTAGGCTTCATGTATCGCGCATTGCCGATTGTCTGTCTCACGCTCGGCCTGCTCGCTCCGCCGGCGCGGGGCGACGACGCCGACCGTTACGAGATCGTTGTCGTGCCGTCGGCCGCAACGCCGGGCGACGGCAAGACCGAGACGCTGCTCATCGACCGGCAGACCCGCAAGACCTGGATGCGGACGACCGACTTCGACCCCGTCACCTTCACCGCGAAAAGCACCTACTGGGTGCCGCAGCCATTCAAGCTGCAGCCGCCCGAGGAAAACAAGCCGTTCCTGCCACCGAACTGAGATGCGGCAGCCGACCGCGCTGCCGTCATGCTCCGAGTACGAGGCGTTCGCTCAGATCCCAGAGTCGGTCTCGTTCCGCCACCACCTGACCATCGCTACCCCATTTGGGTGACAGCGCGACGACTGGTCGAGGCGCGGCCGCGACGGAATGCCTAATCGACAAACACCGTCAACACGCGCAGAACGGGTGCCGGATCGGGTCGGGGAAAGGCTGCTGCTCCATGGCACATCTGATATTTCGCTGCGAGCAAAGCGACCTCGCGATCATGACTGGCCTTGAAGTCGAGCCGGAAGTCTTCGAAAGACTTCGTGCGACGCGCTGCATACAATGCCGGTTCTGCGGTCAAGATCACGCCTGGGAAGTCGTTGACAGAATTCCCAAGGCCGCGGGGTTGATGTCGCGGGCGGCCACGGATTGCCTGCGCCGATCCCTGCAGAGCGACGCCAACGCTGCGCGGGCGATCGACGCCGATGTGCGCGCGCTCTATGAGCGCATGGCCGGCCGCTGGTTCCAGCAGGCAATCAAGCGCGACCAGCCCGTTGAGCTGGTGGCCGGCTTCGCCGCGCACGAAGGCTTGTTCGCCACGCGTGAGCGCCGGCCGGACCCCTAGCCGCCGGTCAACCGGGAGCCGGCCGTCAGCGCGCCGCATAGCGCGGGGCATCGCCGTCGTAGCCGACGACCCCGGGCTCCCACCACAGGATCGGATTGCCGGCGAAGGAGGGCCGGGACTGCAGCCGCGCATGCAGCGACGCCATCTTGCGGCGCTCGCGCGAGCGCCAGGTCAGGCGCAGCGGACGCTTCTCCATGAACATGATCATCACGCCCAGCAGGACGTCTTGTGCCGACAGGACGCCGGGAACGAAGCCCTCGTCGCTGCTCGCCAGCATGGACTCGCACCAGTCCAGAATATGCTGGATGCGGGCGGCGCAGCGATCGGCGTAGGCGTTGTCCTCGTGCTTCACGCCGGCCCATTGCAACTGGGAAATGACGGTCGTGCTGACGCCCAGCGTCTGCAGCGTCGCCAGCGCCAGTTTGTCGGCCCACGCGTGGTCCGGGCGGACGAATGCGTCGGCGTAGCGATGGGTGGTGCCGGGCACGTCGCGGCTGGGATAGCTGGTGGTGAGATAATCCAGGATCACGCTACTGTCCCACAGGCGGAGCGCGCCGTCGATCAGGGTCGGCACCTGCAGGGTCGGCGAGGTCTGGGCGCGCGCCTCGACGCTGGGCGTCGTGATTTCCTCCTGGCGCTCCCATTCCAATCCCTTCTCGTCGAGCACGATGCGCACGGCCCGCGCGAACGGCGAACCGGTCGTGTAAATCAGCCTTCGCATGCACGCCTGTCCTTCTCTTGCCGGCTCTTGTTGGAGATCGGTCTGCGTTTCGGACGGAAGCCCGGTCACGGCCGAGGCGGGCTTCGACCTGCAAAGACATCGTCGGCGTCCATTCCGACGACGGTCCTGCAGGCGCGGGGGTTGGAGGGAGTTTGAATCCGCGTTGCCACAAATTACAACAAATTAGCGCAATACTGCAACTAGGCACGAAAATGGTGGAGGCGCAACAACTAGGCCCTCAGGGCGGCGCGATTCCCTTTACGGCCCAGGCGACCGCCACGAAGGACCGGACGCCATCGGCCTCGCCGTCGAGGTAGGCGGAGCGGACGGCGTCGCGCAACCGCGTGAGCTCCGCGGCATCGAGGGTGGCGATGTATTCGGCAGCCGGGCCGTCCTTGCCGAGGTAGGGCGCCCAGTAGTCGTCAAACGAGGCAAACTCCATGCGGATGGCGAGCTCGCCGGTCTCGATCGCTGCGAGGCCGGCGCGACGCCAAGCCGCTTCCAGGTCGCCCGGCCGCGTCATCGGGCGGGTGAAAGCGCGCGCCCGGCGCGCGGCGGCGGCGGGATCAAGCGCGGCCGCGGTATCGTGGAACAGGCGGTGGGCGAGGAGGCCGCCGCGCGCGTCCCACACGGCGGCGGCGACGGTGGCGCCGGGGCGCGCGACGCGGCGCATCTCCGCCACCGCGCGCTCCGGCTCCGGCACGAAATGCAGCACCAGCTGGCACAGGACGCGGTCGAACGACGCATCGGGGAAGGGCAGGGCGGCGGCGTCGCCGACGCGGAAGGAGACGCGCGGATCGGTGTTGCGGCGGGTGGCGTGCTCGATGTAGGGCGCCGCGTAATCGATGCCGGCGATGGCCTCGAGCTCGGGACGCTGCGCCAGCAGGAAGGTGAGGCTGCCGGTGCCGCAGCCGACGTCGAGCACCCGCTCGCCGCTTGCGACCCCGGCGAAGGCCAGGAACGGCGCGGCCAGCCGCCGGCTCCACCGGCCCATGAGTTGCTCGTAGCCGTCGCCGCTGCTGGCGTTGAACATCGATGCCGCCGTCACGGTGCGCTCCTCTCCGATGATGTCAGCGTCTCACGCGCCGCCGGGTTTGGTCGAACGAGAATCCGCAGCGCGCGCCCGGGTCGTCCGTCACTGACGTCTGCAGCCTCAGACCGATCCGGTTTTCTTTTCGAGCCGATCGATCTTGTGATGCAGACGCTGGATGCGCGAGAAGATCGCGTTGAGCGCCAGCCGATGTGCCTTGCTCATATTGAGGATGCCCATGGCCAGCGCGTACTGCTGCTTGTCCACCGGCTTGTTCACGACCTCCATGAAGCGCATGTCAGCCAGCTCGAAGTAGGACTTCGATGATGCCATGTCCTCGGTTTCGTCGGCCATTCTGAGCTCCCTCGCCCCGGTTTGAAGTGTTCAGTGTGCCGCCTCGCAATCGAAGTCCACCAGCGCACCCCACGGCCTGGAGCATCGCATGGGTGGTCGCGCTTGACCATCGGCGCGCCGCGCGCTCGACCTCGTCAGCGTCCGGCGGTCGGGCCCCTCCAGGGCGAGTTCGGCGTGCGGGCGGGGCACGATCCCCAATAGGTCTGATTGCCGAAATCAGTCTGCCGATGTTCCAAGCATCCGCCTTGTATGGCTGCTCGTTCGGCGCAGGCCGAAAGCAGGAATACCGCCAGCAGACCTGCCGCTAAGCCGGATGCCTTCATTGCCAGACCCATCTGCCTTGTCACACGTCGTCGGCTAACACGCATCGCCCGCTGCCTTGTTCCGGTCACCTTTACATGTCGTGTGGCTTGAGACGCTGCAGAAGTCCAATCTTTCGCTCGCGCCCCCCGGCGCAGCAAGATCTCGATTCGTGGATGTCGGCGACCGGATTCGGTTCGGGGCATCGGCGCCATCGCCGGTGGCGTATTCAGGAGAACACATCGCCGATGCGCTGGGGTTCCAGGCGCCTGGCCCGGCGACGGCGACGCAGGATCACGCCAAGGACAACGGCAATCAGAACGTTGAGAGCGGCTGCCGCGAAGAACGCGAGCGCCCGATCGGCCAGGACAAGCACAACGACCAACAGCACGAGCCAGCCGGCCGCAATGAGCACGCTGACTAGGCCACGCCGGAACCCGACACGATGGCGCCAAGCGAGGACGGGGACACCGACGAAGACTGAGAGCAGGGCAACGACAAGGCACGATTCTCCGAGGTAGTAGCCGATGCGCTCCGCCCCTGGAGGATGCAGGTGGAGAAGGAATGCGCCGGCAGCCAGCAGGAAGGCCGCCACGAAGGCGATCACGATCAGGGCGGACCAGGAGCCAGTCACGACGAGGCCGGACCAGAGCGCGAAGTCAGAGGGTCGTTTCATGGCTGACCGTCAGCCGCCCTCCGGCGCCACCAGATCCTTGCCCGCGTGTTCTGCGATCACCGCCAGGAACGTCTGCGCGTAGCGGGCGAGCTTGGCGCCGCCGACGCCGGGGAGGCGGGCGAAGGCGTCGAGGTCGCGCGGGCGCTCCTGCGCCATGGCCAGCAGCGTGGTGTCGTGGAAGATGACGTAGGGCGGCACGCCCTGGGCCTTGGCGAGCGCCGTGCGCTTGGCGCGCAGGGCCTCGAAGAGAGCGAGGTCGTCCGGCGCCTCCATCCCTTCCCGCGTCGCCCGCACGGCGGCGCGTTCGGTCGCGGTCTTGCGGCGGCGTGGCTCCTCGCGGCGGAGCTCGACGCGGCGCTCGCCGCGCAGCACGTCGCGACAGTCGGGGCCGAGTCGCAAGCCCCCGTGGCCGGCGATGTCGACCACGAGCAGGCCCATGGCGACGAGCTGGCGGAATACCGAGCGCCATTCGGAGGCGGAGAGCTCCTGGCCGATGCCGTAGGTGGTGAGGCGCTCATGGCCGAAGTTGCGGACCTTCTCGGTGTCGCCGCCGCGCAGCACGTCGATAACATGGGCGGCGCCGAAGCGCTGACCGGTGCGGTAGACGCAGGACAGCGCCTTGCGTACCAGCTCGGTGCCGTCGATGGATTCGGCCGGCTCCAGGCAGGCGTCGCAATTGCCGCAGGGCTCCTCCCGCGTCTCGCCGAAATAGGCCAGCAGCACCTGGCGGCGGCAGCGCGTGGTCTCGCAATAGCCGACGAGGGCCTCGAGCTTGCGGCGCTCGATCTGTTTTTGCGCCTCGGGCGAGTCTGAGGATTCCAGGAGCTGGCGCAGCTTGGTGACGTCCTCCAGACCGTACAGCATGAAGGCTTCGGAGGGCAGGCCGTCGCGCCCGGCCCGGCCGGTCTCCTGGTAGTAGGCTTCGAGAGTCTTCGGCGCGTCGAGATGGACGACGAAGCGCACGTCCGGCTTGTCGATGCCCATGCCGAAAGCGATGGTCGCGACGATCACGATGCCGTCGTCCTTGATGAAGCGGTCCTGATGGGCGGTGCGCACGGGCTTGTCGAGGCCGGCGTGGTAGGGCAGGGCGGGATAGCCGCGCTCGGCCAGCCAGGCCGCCGTCTCCTCGACCTTGCTGCGCGACAGGCAATAGACGATGCCGGCATGGCCGGCGTGGCCGGCCTTGAGGAAGTCTTCGAGCTGGGCGCGGCTGCTCTTCTTCATGGCCACGCGATAGCGGATGTTCGGGCGGTCGAAGCCGGCGA
>Ga0134125_10009817_pt1 | contig 10763 bp, 7 predicted proteins | sample KB31751_FD_96464 | JGI IMG/M metagenome (GOLD analysis project Ga0134125, IMG submission 96464) | Terrestrial soil microbial communities with excess Nitrogen fertilizer from Kellogg Biological Station, Michigan, USA - KB3-175-1 | ecosystem: Environmental > Terrestrial > Soil > Unclassified ...
AAACGACAGGCACCTTTAACACTAGTGGAGGTATATTTCTGACAAGTGATCTGATTCCAGCAGGTGCAAGCCTGCTTGGGCATTCTCTTTCATTTTCTGGAAATGGGACATACTCGGGAATTGTTAGCGGAATGCCCAGTGCATTGAACTCACAAGGAGCAGGTCTCGGCTGGAAGCCATACCTAGATCCTAGTAACAATTCGATTGAATGGATCCCGGCTGGACAATTAATGCAGCCATTTGGACCAGGTCTCTCTGACAACATTTTCCTTGGCTTAACAAGCTTCTCTCACAACTTGATCTCTGATGATGAAACCGTTGCATTATTCGGAGCCCCTGGTGCTAATGGAAACGAAGGTTATGTCTACGTCTTTAAATTTCCAATGCCGGCGGCTATTGCATCGCCTGTTACACCACCGACCTCGCCCATAACGCCTGGCTCAGCTGCAACTCCTACGACCCCGGGAAGTAATGGATGGTTTATTGCTGCCATGGTTCTGGTAGGATTAGTAGGATTGGGTGTAATTGTACTGATTGGATCATTTATTAAGTATACGTGCTGTTCGGAGCCGCCTTCATCCTACAATAGACGAAATGTTAGAGAATAGAATAGGCACCACCATCGATTTTCTTCTCTTGATCGCCCTCCCCACTCACTCGCCTACCCACCCACCACCGCCACCATTGTGTACACATTTCACTTCAAATAAAACCTTTCATTTTTTGTATATTATAACATTTAGGTTGGTGACTTCAATCGAGTTTTTTTGGAAATAATTGAGTCACAACCCCCCGCCTTCGCACATAGAGAGAGAGAGTGTGTGTGTGTCTAGGCAAATTCCACGCCTTTCATCGAGGTAGTGTAACCACCTAGCGCATATGTCTCTGGATGTGCTGTCACTCGAAGCATTCGCTCGCAACTTTGTTTGAGTTCCTCTGCAGAAAGTCCGCCAATAGCCGGGTCTTGGGCCATCGCAAGCAATTCGTCCCAGTGGACGGTTCCGTCATCTTCGTCTGGCATGTACTTGCTGGCTGTTGTGTAGACATCTCCCATGGTAAGCAATTGTCCACTTGATCCATAAGATTGGGTAAAATGCGATGGGTCTTTGCCAAACAGAGCGGCTGCTTCCTTGAAAGCATTCGACTGTTCATTTCCAGAGTTTCTGAAAATGGCTTCAGATGGTCTGTCCGAATCGTCAAACGAGTCATGTCTACGAGTGCTGTTTGGATTGCCTCGGGGCCTGACCTTTTCCATATGCAAATCTTCATTCAAACTCTGGCGCTGAGGCATTGTCGATTTGGGCTTCTGAGCTCGGTCATTGCCAAGAGGCGATCGAGATGATGATGGTGGGTTCTGGCGAGAAGATGACTTGTCCTGAAGAAATGGCGACGATTTGATCCTTTCTTTGACTCCCTCTTCTACCATTGCATCAAAGTCTTGAGTTGACTTTTTGAGTTTCTTGGCCATGTTGTTCTTCGCCTTGAGCTTGGATTCTTGCATTGCTTGATCACCGGCTTGAGCCTTCCATTTGGATGCCGTAGTGTGAATATCCATCACAGTTTCTAGATCATCGACCGAAATGATTCGAGAACCAGTGTCCTTGGCTTTCTCCATTTCAGATAAATGGGACAATTGTTCTCTGGAGAGCGGGCCATTGGGATTGCTGATGACATCTTCCACATCTCCTAGAATGCCCTCGATTTTACTCCAGGTTTTCTCATTCTTGCCCTTGATTTCAGCTCTCTGTTGGTTCAACTGCTTTTCTTTGGCAACTTCAGCCAGTTGTTTCTTCATTTCCGTGTTCTCAATTTCCATCGCCTTTTGTCTAGAGACAATATCGACCAGATCCTTGTCTGATTTGGCACCGTATTTCTTGACCAAGCTCGCACCAAGCCCATACAATTTGAAGGCTTCCGGGTCATCCAATTCCTTGAAAAAGGAAGCTACCTCACTTTCATCCACTCCATTCTTCGTCATCTTCTTCGAGGACCCAACCGCCGTCTCTGATTTAGGGGCAGCGGAAGCAGCTGTCTTTTTGGTGGAACTAGTAGTAGTAGTAGTAGATTTGGCAGCGGATTTGGAAGCCACTTGAGACTTTGGCTTCTTTGAGCTAGCGGTTGTTGGCTGCTGTTGCTTCTTCAATGGATTCTTTTGATGTGTGTTCTTTGATTTTGCCGAGTTCTCGCCCTCTTTCTGCCCATTTTCGGCATCCTCTGTTTCAGGCTCAACTTCGTCCATTGCGTCGTCCTTCTTTTTCAATTTTTCAGTTGGTTGTTGTTCTTCTGCTGATGCCATTGAGTCAGCTGCATCTTGTCCTTCATTGTCGTCTGTTTTCATACTGTCATCGTTGTCTTCTTCTTCTTCAGATTCTTCGCCGGCAATGACGGGAACTGTAACGCCATTCTTCAAAGGTTGAGGTTCTGCCTGATGAGGAAGCGAACTTTTCCCGGGTAATGTGCTCTTTCCGCCTCCAGACTGAGACGACGAATTGAAAATGGGCAGTTTTCCAAAACCTTTGCTGGCTGTGGTGTTGACGTTTTCGGTAGAAACAGCGGGCTTGTTCTTCATCACGCTTTGCATTGTTGAAAAGACACCAGCCAGCTCTTCAAATCCCTTCACTTTCTTTGATTCTTCAAATGCCTCGTTGCTTTGCATTGAAGCCTTAAACCAGTCCAGGGCTGTGGCAGTGTCCGACTCGTTTTCCTCTGAAAACTTTCCCAGTGCTTGCATAAACTGTTCTTGCGCTGCTCCAAGTTCTTTGTCATACTGCTCCTGGCTAATTTGTTCTTTTTGAGCTAGGGCGGTGTTGATTGAATTTGCAAGCCCGCCTTTCGTTACAGTCCTTTCAGTTGTTGCATCATCCTTAACTACCGTATTGAAAACTGTCCTTTTCACCGGTGGCAATTGGCCTGGCTTGCTCTTATTAGTAGAAACGGGATTTGTTGGTTGCTGCTGCTGCTGCTGAAGTTGGCTATTTTGCTTCTTCAATCCTTGTGCCAACAGGCTCGCTCCTGTTGATTTCATCAAAGCTTCTACGTGGTCAAATGCGTCACCCATGGCTCTTACTTCCTTATTTTCTGTCCCGTCTAGAAATGTTTCGATATCACCGGACGCTCCTGGGTGTCCAATAAAGGTGGCACCAAATTGATTGTGTCGAGTTCTTACCGCTCGATCAACAATACCGCCTCTTTGTATGTTGGGGTCGTGAACAAAAAAGTGGTCAACGGCGTCCAAATTTACGGAGCCGTCTGGGTTGCGACCTTTTTGTGCGACCAGGGAAAAAAAGTCGCGCATGTTTGCCACCGCACTTTTTCCTCCTTGTTTTTGTCGGCCCTGGGGAAAAGTGCTAGATGCATGAGTGCGCTGTTCTTGAGGAAGAACGAAGCGTTTGCCTCTACGAATTTGCTCCCTCATAATCTCTGGTAATGCTTGGAGTGATTCTGGCAATCGCTGGATGTTTCGGGTGGGGTCTCCATTGTCCACATCAACTAAATTAGCGATCTTCTCTAGCAAGTAGCCTGGCTCATCTGAGTAATACTTGATATAAGTAATATCATCATAACAGGGGTCACCAGTTACACTTCCTTCAATAAAAGTGCGAGATTTGGGTTCAACAATGGGCAGAACTGAGCTATTGTCGGTCACTGTGTGAGTACTGAGACCGGCTGACAATCCTTGCATACTTCCATCAACAACTCCAATTATCGCCTTTCTTCCTGCATAAGTTTCACCTCCAATGCGTCCAAAGGTGCAAAAGTCATTGTTGTCGTTTCTGCAACCCATATAAATCTCTCCCACCGGCAATTGGCCTCGATGGTTGTACAGAGTCCGATTGTAGTAGCCATCTCTGAATACTTCATCGTATTTGTCTGATAAGCTGTCTATTTCACGACTGTTGTATGAGTAAATCTCACCGTCATTGTTTTTCTGATTGGGAGAAAGCACGCCAATGTAATAGAGTTCCTTGCTACTAGGTTTAATGTCTACTAGCTGGCCATAATCGTTGACTTGGTTATATGAAGATGATAGATGATTGTTCATTTGAGCTCGATGGAGAGAAACGGCGTGGATTAAACCGAACAGAGGCAATTTGAATTTTTTTTGTTCTCCTCCAATTCCCCCCCCCCTGGCATGGCTCTTCAACCAATCGCAGTGGCCAAATGGATGGAGGAAAATGGAGGCTTTAGAGCTTGCGCACACGTAGGTCAAGAATCTCCTTGGTTTTGGGAGGAAACCGTCTTCGCTTCCGGTGCCTCGGCCGAGGAGTTGCACAACAATGTTATCGCCAGGATTTATGGTGCCTTTATTAATCACGGTAGATTACGTTTCACACCGATAGACATAGGTAGCTCGATTGTCTACAGCGATACGATTAAAATGGACACAAGCTCTAATATTCCGGAGGAACAGTAGCACACGTTAGTTGCAATCTGATTGTACAATTAATGTAGTTTATTTACCGGTTGGCATCAAGCTCTGTTGCTGTCAGGGACTCTAAAGTCATTGTAATCATTCTTCTACCGGAATGCCTAGCGCCTAACCAATTGAATTCCTTCAGCAGACCTTGCCATTGAATAGCAGGCAAGTCCTTCATAACAAAGTTAACCTCTTGACTCAGGCTGAGTCCACTTGCAATTTCGTCCGCAGAGGCTGAACTGTTTGATACAGCAATCAATTTGAGAACTCGGGTGTCGCCGGCTGAGAACTGAATCTCATCTCCAACAAGGTACGGAAAGGGCTCTTGCTGCTTTCTCTGCACTTGCCTTTCAAAGGCTCCAAGGTGGCGATTCAATCTCTCGGCCAATACTTCTTCTTGTTTCTTGATTGGTAACGCATCGGGTCCGAATCCACCTCCGACTGCAAGTTCTCTAGACATCCCTCTTGCAGCTTCGTAACTTACATTATCGACAGTGTCATGGGTGGCCCAGAAATTAACAGACAAATCCTGGGCAGTGCTGCCAAACCCAAACGACAATTGAAGCACTCCTGGCCGATTAACATCCAGTTCCAATTGCTCCTTTAGCAACAAGTCCCTTCTAATAGAGCGGGCAGTCGGAGTTTTGTGGGCTTTGGGATCCTTGGGGTTCTTTGGCGTTTTATTGCGTTCGAGAGTTTTGCCGTTCCTGAGTCTTCTGTCTCTCTTGGCTGGAGTCTCTTTTTTTGAGCTAGCAGAACTACTTTTCGTATTCAATAAATCAGCCATAACTACTGCTTAATCAATGCACGGGGAGCAGCTAAACAAATTAGAGAAACGAAGGGGGGCATCAGAACGCTCGAATTTTTCTCCTTGCATAAAATTGTCGTGCTCCACTTTGTCCAAATCCCTCCCCCGCACGAATTAGGTTTCGGATGATTGGCTTCTTGTGGTCACTTGCCACGTCTCCTATTGGATATTTATTCACATGGGCACTCCAGTCTTATGCCAGCCTCGATGGATTTATGGAAAAGCACAAACTCCTTGCTCTGATCATCACTGGTGTACCCAAGCTACTCTCATTCTTGTTTCCACTCGGAAACTCAAAGGCAGTTCTTCCTATGGAAGAAGGCAATAATGGAACAGGAGGAAACTTCAAAGGAACTTCAAAGTCTGGCACCCCGACTTCAACAAACACTAGCACACAAGTAAGGAGAGAACTGAAGAGGCGTTCATTTGAGGATACGCAAAAAAGAGTAGGAAGACTGCTAAACATCTTGAAATGGACTTTGATTGCATTTGCATGCTTTCATGCGACGGCCGGCGCTTGGAACATTGGCTGGGGCCTGTACAAATCCAGTGTTGAATCCGACCAGTACCTCACAAGCAACCGAACTCAGTTCAAAACCTGTACAGCCAATGGCTGGTACAGTCCAAAGGCAGACATTACACCTAAACAAAGGCTGCTCTGTGATGAGTCTAGGGAATACGTGAATGAACCTACGTATTCCATCTTCTGGAACACTAGGGACTATGTAGTTGAAAAGCATCGAAACTTTGGATGGTTTTCAATCGAGGCGCTACTGGCGAAACTTACCTATGTGACAATCAAGAGTCTTGTTTCGATTGGCTTCTTAGCTGGAATCGCTGTCATTTGCTACTTGATACTATCGTTCATAAATGAATACATTCTACACAGAAATGAAGCATCAATCACCCCCGTGGAACCAAGTTATGGTACTCTTGAACAAGTAACAAACAGCAACGCACTGGACAAGCCGAGAGAAATAGTGACCAACCCGAGACCCACCACCAAACTTCCCAGTAGCGCTGTTACATCATCTTCTAGCAAGCAGCAGCAACCCAGTAAACTCAACAAGGATGACTGATTAATGAACTTTGTACTTACAAACCAAGAAAAATAAAGTTTACTTGGGCACAAACGAGTAAATGTTAACCACTGGTCCAAATGGTTGCAGCTTCTCCTTGTTCTTTCTAATATCAGTTGCTTTTTGCTGCATTTCGGTCTCAAACTGCTTCAAGTGTTCCTCGCTAATAATATTAGTATTAACATACACAAAGTTTCTAGAGAAGGCTTTGACAGCCGCCTCGTCGTCAAATTGCGACAGAGGCTGCTCCGGGGTCCACATTTCCGTTGATTTCACCGGCAGAATTGTGTTCTGACTCGAGTAAGCGCAGATTTGAGCCGGGTTTCTCCATTTGAGATAGGCTTCTCCAATTCGCCTGGCATTTTCTCTTAGATCTTTGGGAATTCGGTGTGTAGCAATGGCCAATCCAAATGAGGATGGCGCCGGGCCCAAGACATTCTCAATATCGACTCCAAACTTGTCGAAGCGCGGGCCATTCACAAAGGCGCAGTCAAAGTCATAAGTGTCAAACAAATCGTCGAAAAACGAAATGTGCCCTATCATTGCCATCTTATAAGGTAGAGAAGCACGACGGCCTGCTTCGTCGCCATTCAGCCACTGTAGCTGTCCTTCGTCGAATGGAATAACTCCTCTTTCGAACCAAACATCATCTCGGATGATTGCTTCAGAAGTGTTATTCCGATTTGCTCCACTCAGTTTGCGATTTAGACTCTCAATCTGTCTTAATTGAGGTTCGTATAACTTATTACATTGACAAGAAGCACCAAAAAGCGCCATAGGGTTTGTTGGTAGAGTTCCATCAAGAAGAAGCGGTGGCAGAGCGAGGTTGCTGCAGGCAACCAATACAACCAATTTCTGCTTGATCGTTTCAAGTTTCATCACAATTGCTTGGTCATCAGGATGACGATTGACTCCTAATCTATCTTCATTTCCAAAGCAGTCACAAAGTGCATCGATTACTGTAGTTGTTGGCAGAAGAATACCCCAACGATGACCGACGAACTTTCCCATCTCACTTGACTTGAGAAAGAGTTTGCCGTGTTCTACTCCTCCTGATGAATTGCTTTTGCTATCCAAGTCGTCAATTCTAATACGAGGCATTTCATCTGGTTCGCCAGGGAATTGCTTGGTCAGAGCTCCATCAATGCTCAAGGGAATGTAATGAAAAAGGAGTCGCTGCAAAGCTGCCAAACCGCCGTGTGTCCAGCTTCCAAACTTCTTCTTAGTTCTAGAGACAGTCGTAAGAAGTTGATAAAGTGGATCTGTCTGAAACTTGTGGTTCTCAACGTTCTCGATTCCAGTCCAAACAATCCACATCAATGTCTGAGCAGCCATATCCATTCCATCACAGTCTTCCGAGTTGAGTCCCATGAGCAAATCTCTAGATGTGTCTTCTCGAAGCAAGATTCGAGTTTTTTGACCGTCGGTTTCGATTGCAAAGTCACTTCGGTAACGAAAGTTGGTATTGAGGTGAGTAAAGAAGAATCCAGTAATTCGAAGCATCAGTAGAAACATTGGCGAGAGCGTATAGTCTGGATTCATAACACCAGTGGGTTTCAACATATCAAGTGTGCCGTGGACTGTTTGGGCAAACTGTTCCATTGTAATTCCCTCGTGAGCGCACAAGTTGTCCAGAATTGCTCCCAAGTAAGTCTGGTGATAATACTCTGAAATGAATTGGGGATTTACAGGCTGTTTGTAGTAAAATCCAATAGGGACCTGAATGTCACCGTCGATTGAAGTAATCGGCTGATGGAGAGAAACGCTAGCTGGAACATCAGTTCCGAGCCGCTCTCTACTTTCAATTTGATTGTTAAGCGGATTGGAAGTATATCTGAGCCCGCAAGTTGATGCAAAACGTTCCTTCTTTTCTTTCGAATCCAACGCCGAGGATTTCTTTCCATGTCTCCCTCCTTCGTCCCATCCAGGTATTGGAGGAAACATTTTCACATATTCGTTAACATAATCTCGATAGACCACATCATGGGCTTTCTCAAAGAGCTTTAAATACTGTCCTGGCGTATGGTCCAAACCTGGATCCGGTACGGCAACTTGCTTCATGAATTGATCGTGGTTTGGTACTTGTATGCCCATGATCTCCGTAATTCGTTCCAATTGAAGCTCGATCAATCCTTGCGACTCGTTCGAATTTGTATAGTCCTCTAATTTCACAAGTACAGCTTTTTGGTTGAGTGCCATTGTTGCCAAATACTGGATAGCTACCTTTGCCTGTCCTGTTCGTACGGTGCTAAGAGAATCATATCCTAGCTTTTCCAAAGCGGTGTTAGGGCTCACGTTGGCAAGTTCGGGTTTGTTCTGCATCGCATACGTCTCCCATTCTCCCAGTGGCTTGTTTCCCAATCCCGGGACTACCAAACTCTCACTTGGTATAGAACTGGAAACTATTTCATAAACAATAACGTGTAGAATGCAACCAGCCGACGAGGCAGTAGCGGGGCGCTTATAATTGACCAGCTCCTTGAATGCCTCTTTCCATCTCTCGTTCGATTGGTCTGAACCTGGCAAGATTGAAGGTGGATCTCTTGCATGTTTTCCAGTGTGAACAGCTGGAAGGTACAAGTAAAAATGGTTGTGCTCCTTCGTGACGCGGACCAAGTCATAGCCTGAGCCAGGCACGACTGAAACTAGACTGAGATAGGAAACACTGATTGAATCTTTGGGCCGAACTGCGATAAACTTGGAGAGGTCGAGGGTTATGCGCAACATTGTGTCTGTCTGTGTGAATGACGCGGAAAAATTCAAATTTTAGAATTATTTTGCTTACCGCCCAGCTGCCCACCTCATTTTATCGTCTATAAAGATGCACTCAACAACACTCCTATCTAAAACACTTCGACATTTCGAAACGTTAGGATATCTGGATACCGTTCTTTATAAGCAGTTCATTGTCACGCAGCTCCAAGTTGAGAAACATTTAACAGCAATCGTTGCCTGCACAATGGCTACGTTATTAGCAACGGTCATCGTGAGTGTCGAAAGCATATTCAGAGGTGATCAGGCGGTGCTACTACCGTTTCTGAAATCAGTTATTGGAGTTCTTGGGTTGGAAGGAGTTGTTTCCGCCATCTTTACCGCCTTCGTCATAGCGGGAATTGTAATGACCTGGTTTACTCTTGCCTTCATCCCATGCATGCTATTCTGGCTTGTGCCCGCTGTCATTTCTACATTGCGACTATCGAACCAGGACTTGAGTACAGCCCACGCTGCTCTCGCAACTCAAAAGTTAGAAGACGCTAGAATCTTGCTGGGACTGAAAAAAGTAAAGGATCAGTAAAAGCTATTCGCCTTGTTTCACAATCAGTTGGGATCAGGAGAAGGGAGGGGGGATAGGGTTAACTACTTGCCGACGCTCGAATTTCAAAATTCTTTAGTTTTCTGTTTTGCTCTGCCCTTTGCCATACTTCCCTTATGTCACTGCCTTTCTCTGATTTTCCGATAGAACTACACCTGCTAATAGGCTGCTTCTTTGGTGATTGTAGAGAACTGACTCGTTACGCGCTAGCCTGTTCTTCATTCAACAAGCTCATTGCTTCGGAATCAGATCGAATACACAACAAGTTTCTAAAAGACCTAGAGGAAGAAAGACGCAAGGAGGGCTGGATTCACATCCCGTGGGAAGAGTTTGTAGACGCTAGTTCGATGAAAGTGCGAGACCTGGTCCGCGAAGCCGCTTGCGACATTCGACTGGAACTTAGGTTGCCGCATCATGTTAGGTATAATAATAGCGACGATCCTGCAGAACACGAGGATTTGATAAACTGTTGGACCAATCAAGGTAGTCAAAGTATCAGTTGGGGAAGGATGGCAAGGCTATCAAATAATGTCTGGAAGAGATATTATTGGATTACAAACTGGCCTGACACACCTGCTCCTGGCTATCCCGACAATATAGTGAAGCTCCCATATGGTATCTATACTCGGACTCACGGTTGGGATGGCCTGATTGAACTAGCGGGACCTTTGGACAAGAACAAGGAATTATGCAACCCCGTCTATGGGTTGGTATTATGGTTTTCGAGTTCTCAGTCATCAAGAGGCGAAACACTTGCATGTCAATGGTACACTCATCAGGATGAATACTTTCGTGAAGTTGTCGACATTTCACTGCTCGTAATCCGGAACCCTCCTGATTGGCTATGCAGTTTGCATTATAGAAAGGTAGAATAGGCAGCAGATATATCATTCAATGCTGTTATAGCAAATTGGAACAATAAAGCAACGGCTTAAAAATTTGAACTTCACTGTTCTTGCTCTCTCCTCCTGGCCAACTGCTTCACTCGCCGCTTCTCTCTGTCAAACCCCCCCCCCCCCCCTAAAGTTACGCTTTTTTTCCTTAAATCCCCATTTTTCCCGGAAAAAAAATAAAAAAAATTGGGAAGGGGGGGGGGGCGGGAAGCAAAAAAAAAATTTTATTTAAATTTTAATTCCCCCCCCTTCT
>Ga0134125_10009818_pt1 | contig 10762 bp, 14 predicted proteins | sample KB31751_FD_96464 | JGI IMG/M metagenome (GOLD analysis project Ga0134125, IMG submission 96464) | Terrestrial soil microbial communities with excess Nitrogen fertilizer from Kellogg Biological Station, Michigan, USA - KB3-175-1 | ecosystem: Environmental > Terrestrial > Soil > Unclassified ...
AACTCCCATAGACGCAGGAGCGATATCTGCGCCGCCACCCCGAGCCGCTTTTCCAGCTTGACCATTTTGTGGTGGTCGAACAATCCGACCGCCAATCGAAAATCCGTGTTAGACGATGCCACTGACTTACTCCATTCCGAACAGTGAAAGTTCTTTCGTATCCGCCGCCCAATCCAGCTCTTTAACCCCGCACAATCCCCGAGAAACCACCATCGAGCCCACGACGGACCGGTGGCACATCTCGGCGTCCTTGCACGTGCAGATCGCAATCACGGGCCGCGCGATGCGTCCGACGATTGCCCATCCACCCGCGAAATTGGCGATCTCGATAGGGCCTTTACTGGCGTGGTTTCGGTTTCCCCATTCGCGCACGGAGACATAGCGAGCGCCGAACAATGCTTCCAGATTAGGCTTTCTCCATTCGGGATGCCACCGAGAAAAAGGCGTAAACCGGATGTCGGCTATCACCGCGTCCATTCGTTCGGCGATGCGCTTCAGGTCCTCTGGTTTATGGCCTGAGTAACCGGTCGTGTAGATGATTTCAGGCATATTCACTCGCCTCGATAAACTCACGATGTATTTCCAGCGCTTCTAATATGGACCGCTTGAAAATAATGCAACGCGTCTCGAACTCGGGCGTGAAACGGCGCTTCTGCCATTCCTCCAGGTAATCCGGGCAGATACCCGTGGTTGGTTTGAGGGTGGAATATCTGCTCAGGTGATCCGCCACTCTGGGCTCGCACATCCATATCACCCATCCATTCTGAGCGCCGCGTGCGATGTGCCACGTGTTACGATGGCGATACCAGATCGGAACGTCGTCGATCATCAGGTGACGATGGTCGGATTTCTTCGTTTTTCGGGACATCGTGATCTCCTACGCCGCTTCGGGCGTCCAGTTCCAAAGCCCCTGAAGTCCCTTCGCTGGAACGGGTGTCTCCAGGATCGTCACGTTTTCGAGCATCCAGGCATAGCGGCCGGGCGCGTACAAACCGAACTCAATCTCGTCACCGCGCATATCGCGAACCCTGCGAATGCGGTATTCATCCATGACCGGGCAGGATGACAGCTCACAGGTCGCGACGACTTTGCCGAGCGGGAGACGGCGCAGGAAGCTGCGGATTTCGTCAGGGGTGCCACTGGACGGGATGTAGCCGAGCGCGCGCCGGATCGCCTCCGATTGCCAGACCGCATCAATGGCGTAGGCGGGGATCGATGCCGCCGCGTGGATCGCCAAGGGGCCGCGGTACGCGGGTGCCCACGACCGGGTTTCGATCTGTTTGTGGCCGGTGGCGATCAGTGTTGCCCAGGGCTGATGAAGGGTGATGGCTTTCATTTCCAGACGCCCTCCCCATTCAGAGCAACCCGATCCGCCGCCTCCGGCGTCCATGTGTCCGGCCGCAGGTCAGCATGTTCAGCAACCCAGGCTTTCAGATAAACCTTCAGCGACGCGAACCATTCACGCTGCCCCGAAAGATCGAGGTTCATGGATGCGTACTTCGCGTTCCGAGACTGCCCCATGTACTCGCGGAGCTCGCCGCTGGCGTTTGCGCGCGGCAGGTAGAACCACCACGGCTCCAGCGCGACGGCGAGCTTGTCGGCGACACAGAGGCGCGAGAAAGGCTGCTTGTCTCGCTTCGCGTAAAACCGGGAATGGTAGCGGCAGAAATTGCCCCACTCCTCGCCAAAGGCCCGCGCCATGATCCGCGCGCCCAGCTCGACGTGCGCTTCGCCTTCCGGGCCATCCATATTCGGCTTGCCGATGTATCCCAAGTCATGCACGAAGAATGCGGCCCAGAGACGCGGATCGCGCGGCGCGCCGTACAGCTTCGTCCAGGCCGCCGCGACGAACCACGGGTGGATAAGGAATTGATGTGCCCCGAACAGGACGCTCTTGGTTCCGATCTTCATGCGGCCACCGCCTTCCGGGACCTTCCGCCGCCAGCAAGCCGAGCCTGGCGCCGCCGCTCCGCCTCGATCTTCCTCTCGGCTTTGGCAAGGTCCGCCGCCCGCTTTTCCTCGCGGAGCTGCTCCGGCGACTTCGCAAGGCGCTTCAGAATACTGTCGCGGATTAGGTCTCCCGTGCGTTGCTTGCTCGCGTGGTAATAGCCCAGATGTGCCAGCCAGACGGCGTCCGCTTCGTCATCGGTGATGCTGACGTCGCTGCCGACGATATCCACCGCAGCGGCTACCATTTGCGCCTTGGTGGCGTGCGTGTTCCCGCAGGCATAGTTCTTGTTGTCCGCGTTATTCACCACCAGAATAGGCTGCCCGTGGCGGGTGCAATATTCGAGGATTACTCCCGATATCTGGAAGAGGATCAGATTGTTCTGTGTGAGAACAACGGGGCATTCGATGACGATCAGGGTGTATCCGATCGCTACCTCGTCCACAATGAAGTCGCGCCATTTCGGCAGGCATGCCGTGCCGGTTTCCTTGGACTTGCGCGTCTCAAAGTCAAAGAGGGGCGCACCGCCAGCGGTTCGGAGAACGCGGCAGATGCCGCTCCGTTCTCGCGCTTGATCGATCGCCAGGATGCGGACGTCGCTACGTTCGCCATGCGTATTAAAAAGGGTCTCCATGGTCCTACGCTTTCTCGTCAAAATTGCCGATCATAATCCAGCACTCGCGGCCGTAATGCGAAAGCGGAAAGGCATTCCAATTTGCTTTTGCGGCGCGATAAATCACGTTGTCGAGGAGGACGGCCGCGCCGCCCTCGTACATCTGGCCGGGCTCCCAGACCTGCAGCACGCTCATGAGAAGGCCGCGCAGGCGCGCGACCTCGGCGCACGTGAACAGGTCCAGGTCGTCCGGGTTCATGCTGCCTTCGCCTCCGCTTGTTCGGCGGTTCCGATCTCCTCCAGGTCGAAGAGCGTCGGCATCCGGAGGCGGTCTTCCTCACGTCGCAGGTAGTAGGCGCTGTCGAGGAAGTACTCCGTCTTCAGCTCGCTGGAGCGACCGCGGCGTCCGAGCTTGATGGCGCGGAGCGGAACGGTCCCGAGACCGCCGTAGGGGTCGTACACCAGATCGTCGGGATTGCTGTAGCGCGTGATCAGCCGGTCAACGATGTCGAACTGCAGGGGGCAGATGTGCTGCTCGACGATGCGCTTCACCTGCTCACCGTTCAGTGTCAGCATTCGGTTTACGTCGTGCCAGACGTCCGGGCGGTGACTGCCCGGCGCGAGAGACATAAACGTGGTAGGGAGGGTGACACCAACCATTGAGGCGATCTGCTCACCGACGCGGACATGGAACTGATAATCGTAAATGTTGCCGAGTGAGAAGTCGGTGAACATCTTAACGAGTTGATCGGGTTTGTACTGCGCCATCTCCTCGGCGGTAAGCTGCCGGTTGCCGGAGCTGCGCCAGAATGCGTGAGCGTCGACTTGCCAGCGCGCCAGGCTATAGCCGGTGCCTGGCACAGGCTGCCGCTTCTCATGCCAGGGAAGGTATTCTCCGTTCGGCCCGTATGTCGACGGTTTTTCCTTTGTCACTGGAATGTCTGCGTATGCTTTCGTCCGGTCGGTCTGCGGCTTGCGGAAGAGCAGGACGTACTCCGGCGATCCGACGCCCATCTTCGTACTGTCCTTCGCGTTCTCGCTCCAACCGAGCCGGTAGGTCTGATTGTTTTCCCGGACGACATCGGTGACGACGGTGATCATCCCTAGATACTGGAAGCCGTGCTTGCGGCAGTGGAAGATGCCCTCGGCATGGAACGGGGAGACGGTCGGAACGCCCTGGCCGGTGACGGCGCCGAACAGGATGCGATCCTTCACGTGGACGCAGTACAAGCGTCCCGGCTGAAGGATCCGGAACATCTCCGGCGTCAGGAAGTCCATCTGCTCGAAGAACTGGTCGTTGTCATCGACGTGGCCGAAGTCCTCATACTTGTCCGTGTACTCGTAATGATTGCCGAACGGCCAGCTCGTGACGATCAGCCCGACGGAGTTCTCTTCGACGCGCCGGGCCTCGAGTACGGCGTCATTGTTCGCGAGTGTGTATCGCTCGCCGGAGACCTCCAGCCGCTCGACGCCGATTGAGCGGGCGAGCGTTTCCATGGTGGATAGCGTGTTCAAACCATGCTCCCTGATGATCGCGGTCATGATGGCGGCGAGGTCGTTGTGCTCGCCGATCTTGCGCTGTAGCTCCTGCACGATGGCCCGCTCGGCCTCCGTGTAGATAACGTCGATCCGTACCTCTCGCGTCTGGCCGAAGCGGTAGATGCGGTGCAGAAGCTGCATGAAGTCCTTCGCCTTGTAGTCCACGCCCATGACGATGGCGCGGCGGCAGTAACGCTGGAAGTTGCTTCCGGCACCGTTTAGGATCGGCTTCGTCGCAAGGTCGTGAACCGAGCCATCGGCGAAGCCGCCGACGATCCGCTCGCGCTCTTCCAGGTCCTGTGTGCCGTAGACGGTCGTGAAGCGCGGCAGACGCTCCTCGATGGCGTGGCGCTCGGCTTCGAGGGTATGCCACAGGAGGAAATGCTCGTCCGGGTCCGCTTCGTCCAGGATTTCCGCGACCAAATCGAGCCGGTCGCCGATGCTCTCGTTCTTCTCGCGGGCGGCGAGCGCGAGGCCGACCGACGTATCCGCAAGCAGTGTCATCTGCCCGTCGCGGTCGGTGTCGCCGAAGACGCGCCGGGACGGGATTTCGTGCCAGCGGATGTCCAGGGGCGGCAGCAGGTAGCCGTCATCGGAAAATCCGAGGTCGGAGGGAAGTTGGAGGAAGATCGTCCAGCTATGGAGCCAGAGATAGAACTCCGTCTCCTTGTGCGGATATAGCAGCAGGTTATTCGCCTGCGTTGAGTCCCGCTGGAAGAAGCGGGTGAGGGCCTGTCCGGTGTCCATGATGCCGAGAAACCCCGCGTAGTGAATGAGTTCCTTCTTGCGGTTCGGCGACGGCGTCGCAGTCGCAACAAAACGGAAGCGCACGGTGTCGAAGAGAGTGAGGAACTCTTGATACGTCTTCGAACCATACGACCGCAAGACATCCGCTTCATCCAGGCTCGCGACATCGAACAGCGACGGGTCGAGCCTGCCATCCCGAACGCTTTCGTAATTGGTCAGGTAGATGCCGGGGCCGGTGACGTCCTCCGTGCGGCGAACGAAATGCACGTCCACGCCGAGAATCTGGGCGGCGAGGATAAACTCCCGGCGAACGCCGAGAGGCAGGACGATCAGCGCGCGCCCGGCGCGGCCTTCGGCCTCCTGGATCTTGACGAGCAGGATGCGGGCGATCTCGATCTGTATCCACGTCTTGCCCAGGCCATACGCGCTGAAGATGGCCCGGCGGCCACCCTCCACGCACCACTTCACAATCGCCTTCTGATGGCCGAACAGCAGTGGATTAATCTCGTCCAGACTGCACGGAAACCCGGCCGGGCGAGCGAGGCACATCTTCCCCTTGAGGAAATCGATATAAGGATCGGTGGCGAAGTCGATCACGCGCGGGCCTCCGATCCTGCGAATAGATCGCCCGTCTCGGACGCGATCTCCATGATGCTCGCCGGGATGTGGCCGACCTTCTTACGGCCGCGAGCCGGGCGGAGAGTGAGGATTTCCGTGACGAGCGCTTCGGCGGTACATCCTGGAACGGCGTTCCCGATCTGCTTCTTGACCTGCTTGTCCGTGCCGATGAAGTGGTACGTTCGCGGGAATGACTGCGCCGCCGCGAGCTCGTAGGCGAACAGCATGCGATAGCGAATGTCGAGCCATCCGAGGATGTCGGAGGGTGGCAGCGCTTTCGCCACCTCCGGCGTGATCAGCGCGAACCGATCGTTCGTCGTGATCGTGTGCATCGGCTGGTCAATCGGGATCGGCGCGCCGTTGCCGTAATAGTTGATGAGATACGGCTCGATGGTAGGCTGGATCAGCCCGTATCGATTTGAGGTATCGATCGTTCCGAGCGGGCGCTCGAGCGATTGAGACCGCGGCGCTTCGCCTCTTCCTTCGCCATGGTAGATCACGAGAAACGGCCACTCGGAGGCGAGCTGCTGGTACATCTCCTCATGAGACGGCATCGCCATGAGGCGCGGCTCCGCGATCCCGAAGTGGTTGCCGCTGGTGCAGATCGCCGGGATCGGCTCGTCCAGGGGAAGGGCGGTTCGATTGTTCTGCAGGATGACGAGGAACGGCTCCCAGAGCGCGCGATGGTTCTCCGTCAGGATGCTGCCGATCGGCATATGCACCGGCTGTGGACGCCCCGCGCCGGTCGGACCGCCGATGCCAGCAAGGAAACGCATGCCGCAGCATTTCTCAAGACCGGTGAGGATCCTCAGGATCGTGGTGGGGACGAGAGGCGGTAATCCGCGCTCGGCCCGCGTGTAGATACTCTCGCCTTTAACGTCCGTGTCGAGAATGTCTCTGGCCGGAACGTAGGCGCGCGCGCTCGGCATAATACGCCGAACGGCCTCAATCTTTGTTCGCGGGAAGTGTGTCGGCTTCGGCCAGGTAACCCGGTTTCCCTTGCGCGCCTGAATAAAGATCCGCTGCCGGCTGGTCGGATCGCCAAAGTCCGCACAGCAGAGAACCTTGGAACCCACGCTGTACCCGAGCTTGCGCAGGTCCGAGAGGAACATACGGAAATACTTGCCGCTCTGCGCCGGATCGGGACGGTTGTACTTGCAGCCGATCTCATGATGCTTATCGGCCTGTTCCAGAGCGCCGCAGGTACAAGGCAGCAGAGGGCCCCAAGACGCGAACTCCTTTACGTTCTCGATAAGAATATTCTCGATGTCGAGCGCCATGGCCCACCAGATGATATGCCACGGCGTCGCGCGGCTCTGGTCGTCACACGGCTTGCCGCCGCGAGCGTTGCTGAAGTGCGTGCATTCTGGCGAGGCGAGCAGCAGCTTCAGGCGGCCGCCGGGGATCGCCTTATTCGGATTGATCGTCTGGATATCTTCGCAGTAATGCTGCGCATCGGGATGATTGGCCGAATGCGTGGCGATGGATATATCGTCGTGATTGATTGCCGTCAATCGGACTTTGAAGCCAAGCTTCGTCGCCGCGCGAAGCGCCGCCGTGCTTGTGCCCCCACCGCCGCAAAACAGGTCCGCGATCTCGAAATCGTAGGTGTTCGGCTCGACGTTCATTTTGCGCCTACTTGCCCGGTGATCCACGTCTCGGGAACGTCCATCTCGTCCGTAAACAGGATGCGGGCACCATCGATCTTCAGCCAGGTGAACGCTCCCGGCCGGGACGCGACGGAGCCGGACACAAGACCGGCGGAAAGATCGGCGAAGTCCTGCAACTCCGCATCGTCCGCCGGTGTCCAATCATTTGGTATGAAGGCGTCGTCGGTTGTAATCTGCTTGTTGTTCATTTCGTTTGTTCTTTGAGCTCTTCGATTTCGAACTTGCACGGCCGTACGATCTCGCCCCATTCGGCCATGCGCGGCCCATCTTTCGTCACGACCCTCATCCGTTTGATGTCCGGCCCGTACTCCCACGCACTGCAGACGATTTGGGCGCGCGGCGGAAGGTAGATCTCCGTACCCTTCCACCGGAGCCAGTAGCCCCGGATGTCCTCGGTATGATCTGGCGGCGGATCGGCCTTGTAGACGATCACGGTCGGCACGTCGAGCGTCCGCGCGATCGCGAGGGCGACCGGGTTTATGGCCCGGTCGGCCGCGTCGATATCGATCTGCATGAGGTGAATGACCATGGGATTATGCGGCGGCTGGTAGTCCCTAAGTAGCCGTCTCAGCCGCATCTCTCAGAGCCTTGGCGCGACGGCGGGCCTCGCGCGGGGAAAGCGGCTTGTCGTCTTGTGCGTCCGTCTGCCCCTCATCGCCGGATGCTTTCGCGTCATCGGAAGAGGCTTCAGCTTCGTCACCTCCGTCGGCTGTTTCGGCCGCTTCCGAGGCCACCTCAGCACCCGAGCTTTCGTCGGGGAACTGCATGTAGAGTTGGCGCTCATGGAGCATCAGCGGACGGTTCACGACAACCTCAAAGGTGTCGCTTCGAACGACGTAGGCGCGGCCGAGATCGCGGTCGAAGTACTCGGTGCAGATGACGACGACTTCCTCGCGGTTGAGGGTGACGCGCCGTCCTATGGCATGCGCGGCCCGCTCTTTCGCCTGAATGCGCTCTTTGAAATCCTTGGCGATTTCCTTTGCCTCATTCTCCAGGTCGGCCGCCTCCTGGAGGTGATCGGCCATTTCTTCGGCCATCTCGCGGATCTTGTCATCGGGGATCGGATCGAAGCAGGTGTGTTCGAACTCGCGCTCTTTCTGAACGCCGGTGACGAGCTGGCTCACACGTAGGGCGGCCTCGTCGTTCGTCGGCGGCCGGGCAACGGTATCCGCAACCTGGGTGTCTGCTTCCTGCGCTTCGTCTTCCGGCAGCTCGGCAAAGGCGGCTGGAATGCCCATCTCGGCAATGACATCGTCTGCCGCTTCCCTGAGTTGCTCGCGGGCCTCGTCCGTCATGGTCTCCGCGCCCTCTTCGATCTCGGCTGCCTCTTCGGGTTCTGTGGTGGTTTTGAGTTCCAATGCGGTCTCCTTTTAGTTGTTGATCAAATGGGCCTTTTGCCCAAGCTGCAGGATCGCGCCAACGGCAATCACCGCCGCGAGAAGCGCTAGCATCACGAGGCAATCCAGCCAGAAACGCGGGCGCTTCATGTGCCGCGCGAGATCGACCGCGAGGCTGAGCGTCTCGACTTCGGCGGGGTGCATTTCGCGCACGATCCGGACCTGTTCGGCCTGACGGATCTCCATGTCCGTCATGGTGCGGGCCGTCTGGAAGCCGTTCGGATACGAGATCACGACGAACTGCGCGTAGTCGTGATAGGCGTAGCGAATACCCTCGCATGTATGGATGCGCGGGGTGGTATCGACGTCGGTTTTCGGGAGGGTTTCAACCATGATCGTCTCCTTAGCTGTCCGCGAACACATCTTCGGGTCGCTCGCCGTCATCCGTGTTGTCGTACTCCTGTGCGAACTGGGCGATCTGCGGCGCGGGCATCGCATTCAGTTCGGGTATGTAGACGTTCAGGGCGGGACTGTTCCGCTTGCAGGCTGCGCGCGCGACCTCTTCGGTCACCGGCGTGATTGCGTAAATTGAACTGCCACCAAAGAGCTTTGAGTAGGCGGCTTGCGCCGGGTGTTCGTCGTTGTATCGATCGGTCCACGCGGCGACCTCCGGCACGTCCACGCGGCACATGACGGTTCCGAAGACGGTCTGCTCACTCACGAGCCCCGTATACCGCTGGTGTCCCATGATCTCGACAATCGCCCATTGGGGCGCGAACTCTGTAGTGGTTTCGGGCATCGTTTCACTCCTCAGAAAGAGCCATTTGAATGAACGGATCGTAATCGTCGCCGCGGCCGGTAGTCGCTGATCCGGGTATGCGCTCCTGCGCCTCACGGAAGGCTTTGTGGATATCCGCCTCGGTGGAAAGGCGCGCTTCGGCCATCGACCTTATGAGCGCAAGGGTGGCGCGACAATCCGTGATTGCGGAATGCGCCTCCTGGCCTTCGAGGGGTGGCAGTTTCTGCCATCGGTAGTCGCCGTAGCGCCCGATCTGGCCGATGAACTGCGCGTACTTTTTCATGGCGCAGGACCAGTTCAGCGAGCCGATCCAGTTGGCGATTTGAGCGCCATCTTCGAACACGCGGGATAAGGCGCGCCCGATCAGTCCGCGGTCGTAAACGACGTTGTAAATCACCAGGCTGCTTCGAGTGCGCAGTGCGCCTTCAATGGCCGGTATCACCCAGGTGAGCGACGGGGCACTCACGACATCCCGATCCGTGATGCCGTGAATAGCCGTCGCCGCCTCCGGGATGGGGTGCAACGGCTTCACGAGCGTGTCGAGGAGAACGGCGCCGTCAGGCGCGAGGATGCCGATCTGGATGATCTCGGCAAGCGGATCATCCAGAAGCCCGGTTGTCTCCGTGTCGAGAATGCACCAGTCGTTGCGCTCCAGGAGACGGCGCGCCCATCGAATGGACTTGTCGCGGTCGGTGATGTTGGGATGGACTCCGGGATAGTTCACTTCCGGCCCTCCCTCTGCTCGAAGTACTCATCCCAGCCGGATGGCTTCTTAGCCCCGCATGTCGTCTCGTGACGGCGGCCATCCGCGTTGTAACTCGCACTCTGCCCATTCGCGAACGGGATTTGAGCGATCGTAAATCCGCAGTCGCCGCACTGGACCCAGCCGGACTTCGGCGTGTGGAAGAGCACGTTTTCCTGCGTAAGAGAAGCGACGGGGCGCGGCAGGAGATCCGCCTGCGGCGCATTGTCATCCCGGTAGTCCGCGTCCAACACTCCGGTATCTCCGGATGGTTCAGTTGTTGGGAATTCTCGGATAACTGCAGGCGCTTCAATCCGGCGGGCCTGGGGCGCGGCAGGCGCTTCGATCTGCGCCACCGATTGCCGCTGCATCTCCAGCCGCCCCGAGATCGTCATGCCCTGCAGGAGGGCCGGGAAGTCCGGCGGGCTCGGATCGATAGTGATGCCGGGTACGGCGAACTTCGACACCTTGCCGCCCTTGCGGATCTCCTGCTGGCGGACGTTCAGGATGCAGTAAACCGGCTGCGCGCCCATCCCGACGGCGTTCATCTGGTCGAGTTCGGCGCGCAGTTCGCCGGAGAAAATCTTGCCGCTGCTGGTCAGCCGCCAGATGCCGAGCAGGGGCACGTTCGAGAGGCCGAACTGCAGTCGGGTCATGAGCTTGCACGCGGGCTTCTCCGGGTCGCAGACGCACGGACGGGTCACCGGCTGCCCGTCCATCGACATCTGCACCGTCTCCGTATCGCACCG
>Ga0134125_10009819_pt1 | contig 10761 bp, 8 predicted proteins | sample KB31751_FD_96464 | JGI IMG/M metagenome (GOLD analysis project Ga0134125, IMG submission 96464) | Terrestrial soil microbial communities with excess Nitrogen fertilizer from Kellogg Biological Station, Michigan, USA - KB3-175-1 | ecosystem: Environmental > Terrestrial > Soil > Unclassified ...
GAGCGGGCGAGCCGCGACATCATTCGGAAGGGTGTGGTCGCGGCACGCGACCTGCCGGCCGGCGCCCTCATTGCGCGCGAGGATCTCATGTACGCACGTCCGGCCACTGAAGTGCCGAGCGGCGACATCGAACGCGTGGTGGGCCGCACTCTGTCGGTGGCGGTGAAACGCGGCATGCCGATTCCACGCGCAGTGTTCGGAGGCTGATGGCATGTGCGGGATCGCCGGATATGCCGGTCCGCGACCAGTCGATGCGCGGCGAGCGGCCGCCGCCTCGCTCGCCCTGCGCCATCGCGGGCCGGACGGCGAGGGCGTCTTCACCGCCAGCATGGGTGAGGGCTCGGTCACGCTGGTTCACCGGCGTCTCGCGATCATTGACCTCGATCACCGCTCCGACCAGCCGTTTCGCTACGAGGGCTCGGTGCTGGCCTTCAACGGCGAGATCTACAACTACATCGAGCTGCGTCGCGAGCTGCTGGCGCTTGGTCATGTCTTCCGCACGTCGAGCGATACCGAAGTGCTGACGCACGCGCTGCGGGAGTGGGGTACCGGTGCGCTCGACCGCCTCGAGGGAATGTGGGCTTTCGCCTGGTACGACGAGCGCCGCGCCGAGCTGATCCTCTCGCGCGACCGTTTCGCCGAGAAACCCCTGTATCTGTGGCGCCGCGATGGCGGCGTGTATTTCGCTTCGGAGGTGAAGGGACTTGCGGCGCTCGCCGGCGAGCGGCCGCCGATCAACACGAATCATCTGCTGCGCTATCTCGTGAACGGCTACAAGGCGCTCTACAAGGTGCCGGAGACGTTCTTCGCCGGCGTCGCGGAGTTGCCGCCTCGCACGTTCCTGCGCATTGGGCGTGATGGCGTCGGCACGCCGCAGGAATACTGGTCGACGCGCACGACGATCGACGAGTCTCTTTCTTACGAGGACTCGGTCGCCGCGGTCCGTGCCGCAGTGGGCGAGGCCGTGAGGCTGCGCTTGCGGTCCGATGTGCCGCTGGCCTTTTGCATGAGCGGCGGTATCGATTCCAACTCGCTCATCTCCACTGCGCGTCGTTCGTTCGGCTGCGACGTGCACGGCTTCACCGTAGTGAATACCGACGAGCGCTACGAGGAAATGTCGCTTGTCGAGGCTGCCGTTCGCGAGCAGGGGCTGAAGCACACTGCAGTGCCGCTCAGCGCGAAGGACTTCATCCCGCAGCTCGAAACCCTCGTGGCTGCGCACGATGCGCCCATCTATACCATTTCCTACTATGTCCACTGGCAGCTCATGCGGGCTGTGGCGGCCGCTGGTTACAAGGTGTCGTTCAGCGGTACGGGCGCGGACGAGCTGTTCACCGGATACTACGATCACCACAATCTCTACCTCGCCGAGATCGCCGCAGATGGCGCTGCGCACGCGCACGCGCTGCATGGCTGGCGCACGCACGTGGCAGGCGTCGTCCGCAATCCCCATTTGCAGGACCCCGATCTGTTCGTGAAGGATCGCAACTTCCGCGCGCACGTCTTTCTCAACAACGACCTGTTCGCGAGCTGGCTGCGGCAGCCATGGAGTGAGCCGTTTGTCGAGGCGCGCTTCCACGAGTCCACGCTGCGCAACCGGATGGCGAACGAGCTGTTCGTCGAAGCGGTGCCGGTGATCCTGCACGAGGACGATCTCAACGCGATGTACTTCTCCGTCGAGAACCGCTCGCCTTTTCTCGACCGCACGCTCTATGAGGTCGCGGGTCGAATCCCGAGCCGGCACCTGATCCGCGATGGGCGCGCGAAGGCGGTGTTACGCGATGCGATGCGCGGCACAGTGCCCGATGACATTCTCGATTGCCGGCGCAAAGTGGGCTTCAACGCACCGGTGCTCGAGCTGCTCGATACCGCCAATCCCGACGTGCGCGACTGGCTGCTAGAACCCGGCCCGATCTACCAGTGGGTCAAGCGCGAAGCCATCGAGGACATTCTGGCGCGCCCAACGTTGCCGAACAGCTTCAGTAAGTTCCTCTTCAACTTCGTGTGCGCGAAATCCTTTGTCGCGAATTTCGGGGGTACGCCTGCATGAAGACTGCGTTGCGGGATTCGCCGCGCTGTTTCGAGGTCGATGGCGGCCGCGTCACGATGGCGGACGTCGGGTCCATCGAGCTCGCATCGGACGAACAGGTCACCTTTACCGGCGCGAGTGGCAGCGAGTACGACGTAGCCCGCAAGTCGTGGGGTTACTACGCCACCCCGTCCTTGAATGCGCGCTTGCCGGCGCATGGCTTGCGGCCGGCGCTGACGCGCAACGCAGGCGGCCGATTCTTCATCTGCCTGGTAGAGATCGGCTCGGACCGCGACTTTGCCGACTATCTGGCCGTCACGGGCATGCAGGTGCTCGGCTGGCTCGACGATCCGTCCGCGCTGAGTCGCCTCGCAGCGGCGCTGGAGACTGGCTGAGCATGTGCGGCATTGCCGGATTCATCGGAAACCGCGCGCCTGACGATGCGCGAGTGCAGGCGTGCCTCGCGCGCATGCGCCAGCGTGGACCGGATGCGGCGGCGTTCTATCGTCACCGCCATGCATCCGGGCGCGAGGTGTGCCTGCTGCACTCACGTCTGTCGATTCTCGACCTGGATCCGCGGTCGAACCAGCCGATGCGGCGCGCGGGGCATGTGCTCGTGCACAATGGCGAGGTCTACAACTATCTCGAGTTGCGGCAGCGTGCCTCGCGCAGCGCTCCGCTGCAAACCACCAGCGATACCGAAGTGCTGCTCGCCTTGCTCGCCGAAGAGGGCGTGCAGGCGCTCGATGCTTGCGAGGGAATGTGGGCCTTCGCGCATTACGACGAGCGCGAAGGAGCGCTCACGCTCTCGCGCGACCGGTTCGGCGAAAAGCCCTTGTACATCTGCCGCACACCGGATGGGCTCTACTTCGGCTCCGAGATCAAGTTCCTGGCGGCGCTGCGCGGGGCCGCGTTCGAGATCGACTCCGAGCACCTCACTCGGTATCTGATCCAGGGTTATCGCAGTTTGCACCGCGGCGGGCGTACGTTCTTCCACGGTATCGAGGAATTCCCCGCGGCGAGCTGTCTCCAGATTGATGGTGCCGGTCGCGAGTCGTTGCAACGGTACTGGAAACCGCAGCTCTCCATCGAGCCCACGATGACGTTCGCGGAGGCGACGGCGCGTACGCGCGCGGCACTCGAAAAGTCGGTTGCTCTGCGGTTGCGTGCCGACGTGCCGATCGCGTTCTGCCTGAGCGGCGGCATCGACTCGAACGGCATGATCGCCATGGCGCGCGCCGCCGGCTGTCGCGACGTGCATGCCTTCACCATCGTCAACCGGCACGAGCGCTATGCCGAGCAGGATATGGTGGAGCTGTCCGTGCGCGAGCAGAAGCTGCGCCACACCGCGCTGCCGCTGCGGACCACAGGATTCCTGGCCGATCTGCGCCGCGTCGTCGCGTATCACGATGCGCCCGTGTACACCGTTTCGGCCTACACGCATTGGCTGCTGATGCAGTCCATCGCCGAGCACGGCTACAAAATTGCCATCAGTGGCATCGGCGGTGATGAGCTCTTCTCCGGCTATTACGACCACCAGCTTTACTACCTCGCGGAGATGCACGCCGAACCGGGCGAGTTGCCCGCCGCGCTGTCTGCATGGCGTGAGCACGTGTTGCCGCAGGTGCAAAACCCGCTGTTGCGTGACCCTGAGCGGTTCGTGCACTCACCGCGGGACCTCGCGCATCTCGCGCCGCTGACGGAGAAACTGCGCGGCCACCTTGCACGCGACTGGCACGAGAATCTGAGCGACACGGACTTCGGCGCGCCTGCCTTGCGCAATCGCATGCTGAACGAGCTGTTCATCGAGACGATCCCGCCGCCGCTGCACGAAGAGGATCTGAACGCGATGTTCTTCTCGATCGAGAACCGCTCGCCGTACCTCGATCGCGGGCTTTTCGATCTGTGTGCCACGATTCCCACGCGCCATCTGATCCGCGGCGGCCGCGCGAAGGCCGTGTTGCGCGAAGCGCTCCGCGGGCTATTACCCGATGCGCTGCTCGACAACCGTCGCAAGATGGGCTTCAACGCGCCGCTCTTCGACCTCCTGGATCTGAAGGATCCACAGGTGCGGGCCTACCTGCTCGACAGCAGCCCCATTCACGAGCTCGTGCGGCGCGAGGCGGTGGAAAGGCTCCTGCGGGAGCCGGATCCGGACCATCACACCAACCTGTTCCTGTTCTACGTGCTCAGCGCTCGGCTGTTCATGGAAGTCGCTGCCGCACAGTCCGAGGTGCCGGGTCGGCACGCGGCAGCCTGAGAGCGCAATCACCATGTTCGACTTCCTCGCGCTTGTGTTCGGACCTCGTTACTGGAAGGTGCACAGCGCCGTCATCTGTCTGCTGCTGCGCCTGCGCGGGGTACGCATCGGCAAGGGCTTCTATATCGAGGGCGTGCCGAAGTTGAAGCTGCGCGGCAAGCCGCACAACGTCGTCTTTGGCAACCACGTGTCCGTACTCGGCGACATCGATTTGCGCAACCGCGAGAACGGCCGCATCGTGTTCCACGACCGCGTCACCATCGAGCGCGACTGCCGCTTCGTCTCGGCGCGCGAAGGTACCATCGAGGTGGCCGAGGGCTCCATCGTCACGGCATTCGCGATCATCAACGGCGGCGCGGACATCCGCATCGGCAAGCAGGTCATCATCGGCCCGCGTGCCAGCATCAACGCCAACGACCATCTTTTCGCCCGCGACAAACCGGTGCGCGAACAGGGCTTCGTGCATGCGCCGGTCACCATCGAGGACGGCTGCTGGCTCGCGGCCAACGTCGTGGTCAACAAGGGCGTACGGCTCGCACGCGGCACGGTCGTGGCCTCGCATTCGGTTGTGACCAAGGACACTGAAGAGTTCGGCATCTATGCTGGCAGCCCCGCGCGCAAGATCGCGGATCGAGAGTGAGATGAAGTATTGCACCCAATGTCTGCTGCCTGATTCGAAGCCCTACATCACCTTCGATGCGCAAGGCGTCTGCGCAGCCTGCCGCGTGCACGAACGCAAGAACCGCGCGGAAGAGGGAATAGATTGGCCTGCGCGGGCGCGCGACTTCGATGCGCTCATAGAAAAGGTGCGCGCCCGTCGCGCCCCGCTTTACGACGCACTCGTTCCCGTGAGCGGCGGCAAGGACAGCATCAGCCAGGTGCACCGGCTGCTCGGCCGCGGGCTGCGCATCCTGGCGGTCAACGTGGACTATGGAGTGAAGACGGACGTTGGCCGTCGCAATCTCGAGTGCATTCCGCGGATGGGCGCCAATCTGCTCGTCTACACTCCGGCCTGGCCGCTGCACCGGCAGCTCATCCGGCTGGGGTTCGAGGAGTACGGCGATCCCGATCTCCTCAGTCACACCATGCTGCACGCCTTTCCGCTACGCCTGGCCGTGAACCTGCGGATTCCCCTGCTGCTGCACGGCGAGAATGCGGCGTTCGAGTACAGCGGCGAAGGTGGCACGTCCGCCGGCCAAACGCTCACGCGCGCATGGTTCGAAAAGTACGCGGCGAATGCCGGCAACACGCCGAAGGTGGTCGCGGAAAAGCACGGCATCCCGTATTCCGAGCTCATCGCCTACGACTATCCGGACGAGTTCGAGAAGTCCGACACCCTGGCGGTGTTCTGCAGCCACTATTACCACTGGGATTCCGAAACCAATCTCGCCATTGCGCAACGGTACGGTTTCGAGACGCTGAGCGGGCCCGCGGAGGGCACGTATCGCAACTACGTCGGTATCGACGAGCGCGTGATCCATCGCGTGCATCAATATTTCAAGGTGTTGAAGTTCGGCTACGGGCGCGCTACCGATCACGCGTGCGAGGACATCCGCAACGGCCGCATCACGCGCGAAGCGGCGAAGGCGCTGGTGCGCGAGCACGACCTCGTCGACATCTCCGAAGACCTGATCGCCGCCTTCATCGCCCACCTGGACATCCCGCGGCGGCGCTTCGATGAGGTGCTGGACCGCTACCGAAATCCCTCGATCTGGCGGCGTACCGCCGCGGGCCGCTGGGAAATTCCGGGCCATCTTCAGGACTAGACCTTTCGCGGGCACTTCAGATCATCCCAACCAGGAATACGCAGCACCATGGCAAACGTAAGTGGGGAAAAACGTTACGAGCAGGTCTTCGGCGAGACGTTCGCGTTGTACACGCGCACGGAAATGCTGGAGTTCATCGAGCCATTCAAGGTGCGCTTCGAGAAGAACGGCCTCGACGCCCGCAAGATCTTCGCCGGCAAACACTGCTTCGATGCCGCCTGCGGGAACGGTCGCGGCGCGCTGTTCATGCTGATGAACGGTGCAGCGCACGTCACTTGCTGCGACTTCAGTCAGAAGAACGTGGAATCGGCGCGCGCTTTCCTCAAGCAGTTCGGCTTCGACAATGCGGAAGTGTTCGAGTCCTCGCTCGAAACCATCGCCCGGCCTGACGAGAGCTTCGACTTCGTCTGGTGCAACGGCGTAATCATGCACACGGCGCATCCCAACCGCTGCCTCAACGAGATCGCGCGCATCTTGAAGCGCGGCGGGCAGTCGTGGATCTACGTGTACGGCTCGGGAGGCGCCTACTGGCGCAGCATCCAGCGCTTCCGCGAGATGCTGAAGGACGTCAACGTTCGCGACTGCATCGCCACGCTGCAGCTCCTGCGCTACGAGACGCGCTACGTCGCGGAGTTCATCGACGATTGGTTCGCCACGCATCTGCGCTCGTATACGCACAAGGATCTCGGTGCCGCGCTGACCGCGGCCGGCTTCGCTCCGACCGAGCCCCTCCCGTACGGCATGGCCTACGATACGAGCCACCGCCGCAACACCTTCGGCGGACCGGAGAAGGATCTGATGGGCGAGGGGGATTTGCGCTACCTGCTCGACAAGGTGCAAGCCACGCCGAAACAGGACGCGACCATCCTGAGTGAGGGGGAATACGGGTCGACGATCGAATGGCCGGCAGTGATCACCCAATCCGTCGACGCCGCCCTCGCGAAGCTAGCCGCCGCATGTCCGCAGCACTGGCAGCGCGTTGCTGCCGCCGCGCACATCCAGCGCGACCTGAGGCTGCAGATGACGCGGCCCGAGGCATTCAATCTCGAGGAGTACCTGCAGGTGATCGAGCGCGTCACGAGCTACGCGACAGCCGCTCGCAAGGTCTAAAGAGCGCAATGCCTCGAGTGCTGCACATTCTCGACTCCGTCGCAGCCGCGCGAGATCTCCTCGCACGGTCGGCAAACGTCGGCGACCTCGAGCTCTTGTCTACTCACTACAGCGTCGTCAGCTACCTCGGTGAGCGCGGGATCGCGTGCCGGGACTGCACGGATTTCCTCAGTGTCGATGCGGCGGGCGCTGCGCTTCGGGAAGCATCGAGCGAGCTCGATGAGAGGCTCGCGAGACTCGACTACACGCTGGGTGCGCGCATGTGCGAAGCGGCGGGACTGCCGCGGCTCGCAATGTTCCATGCCTCCTTCAAATACCTCGCTCAGTACAATCTCGCGGGCCGCTGGTGTCTCGAGCGAGTGATAAAGGAGCGGCTTGCGGAGTCGGCAGCGGTCGTATTCCACCACGCACTCGACACATCGACCGATCCGGTGTTCTCGTTCGTGGACGCCGCCCGTCGCGTGTGCGAAGAACGGGGCGTCCCGTTCAGCGACGTGCCGGTTCCCTCCGCAGGCAGTGCACGGCAGGCGGGCCTCGCTCGCAGGCTGCCGCTCATGCTCGGGCGCGCGCTGCAGTCTCCGGGGTGGGCAGCAAAGCGGGCACGGGAGCAGATCATCCGCTGGATGCGGCGCTCGCCAGGTATCGAGGGCGATGCTCCAGTCGTCCTGCTTTTTGAGCCGCACGGCGAGTCCTTCTTCGAGTCTGCTCTCGCAGACTCAGGCGTGCACATGATCCACATTGGGCGCGACGGCGTGATCGCCGGGACAGAGCGCTTCCGGAGCGCGGCATGCACGGGTGCGGCACGAATGGCGGCAGTGCTCGAGGAGTGGCTGCGAGCGCAGCCCGTCGTCGCAGAGAACGATCTCGAGCGTCGGTGGGTTGCGGTCGTCGGAAGCAACCTCCCATGGCTCGAGGCGCTCTGTCTTGCGCACCACGCGCTCCAGTCGCGGAACATCAGCGCTGCGGCCTGGGACCGACCTCTGACCACGCGCCCGCCGCTCAACTTGATCGTTGAGCTGTTCCTCAGCAGCGACATCCCTGTGCTCGGGCGTCAACACGGGGCGAACTACGGCGACCAGAAGCTCGGTGCCATTCACTTCGATGCTGATTTCAACCGTTGCACGCACTATTTCTCCTATGGCTTCGGGCCACGGGAGTTCGCGATGGCGTATCCGGGGGCGAGGCATCGCTGTGCGTTCATTCCGGCCGGCCACCCACCGCCCGTCGTGTCGAATCAGCGCAGGCCAGTCGACATCGCCTTCCCCATCATGAACAGCGTGCCACTCTTTTATCTGGCCCGCATTCCCGAGAGTGAGCTGGTGCGCCGTCAGAAGGGCATTCTGCGGGCAATGGAGGCTCGTCGCGATCTGCAGTGCGTGGTGAAACCGCCGCCGGGTTTCGGGCCGGACACGTTCGCGCACACCGAAGCACTGACGGCGTTGCGTCACGTGCGCCTCGAGCACGGCACGTGGACCCACTATCTCGCCCGTTGGCAGCCACGCCTCGTAGTGTTCGAGTCCGCCTCGACGCCGCTGCTCGAGGTGTTGCCACTCGATGTCGACATCTTCCTGATGCTCGATCCGCTGTTTCCATTCACCGAGGCCGCGCTGTCCATGCTGCGACAGCGCGCGCACGTTTTCGAGACGCTCGAGGAGCTCCTCGACGCCATTCGTCGATACGGCCTCGAGCCAGTGGCGCGCCTGCGTGACACGGCGTACTACGACACTTACGCTAACCGCGGCTCCGCCGCGGCTGTCGCGCAGGCCCTCCTCAGGACCCGCATCCCGGCTGCCCTTCAGGGCACTCCCTGACTAACCCCCGTGTAACGCCAACATGCTCAAGGCTCTCAGCACCCACGCGCCCCTCACCGACGAGCATCGTCTGTCGCTCGAAGGACGCGCATGAACACACCAACCGCAGGCAGCCGTGTCCTCGGGGACACCTTGATGGCTGACGGCAAGCTGGCGCCGATTGTCAGGTGGCTGGATGACAACGCGGTGAGCGCGATCTACTCCTCCCAGTACTGGAACGATCTCGAGGAAGAACGCACCAAGGAGTGGTGGATTGCTGACGGCGGGGAGGCGGCCTACGCGCGCTTGCGCGGGTACTTGAAGAACTCGGGACTCATGGAGGAGTACGAGCTCGCCGAGCAGTTCATCGCCCAGTTGTCGCAGCAGGACCTGGTCATTGCAGACCTCGCCGCGGGCATCGGCTGGACATCCAGTCTTCTTTCCCGACTGCCGAACGTCCGAGCCGTTCACGCCGTCGACATCAGCCAACACCGGCTGGAGTTGCTGTTCCCGGCAGCGATACGCATGTTCGAGGGGCGTCCGGACAAACTCATCCGCAACCTCGGCTCGTTCTACCACCTGGGGTTCGCACCGGCTTCCATGGACGTGGTGTTTCTCTCTTCCGCGTTCCACCACGCCGCCAATCCCTTGCGATTGCTGATCGAGATCGATCGCGTCTTGAGACCCGGCGGTCGGCTGATTCTCATCGGGGAAAACTTCGTCAGCGCGAAGGCCATCTTGCGCAGATTCGCCAAGAAGCTGCTTCTGGAGAAGAGGCTCTGCGCGAATTTCTACGAGCTGTTCCCGCCGGATGACAAGCTGGGCGACCACTACTATCGGGTGAGCGACTACTATTTCTTCAATCAGATGCTCGGCTACCGGATCGTGAAGTTCGGCGTGCAGAACAAGCACTCGGCGATGGTCATTTCGGAAAAGGCGACGGCCTGAACCTCTATGCGGCCGTTCAGAACGTTCGACACCGGGGCGAAGCAGGAGGCGGTGCGCCTTCCTGGCCGTCAGGCGCCTCGCGCTCCCGTGCCAGCGGAAGAGCACGAGCTGCAGGGGCGGCGGGGCTGAGTATGTCCACACGGGCCGCGCATCTGGACGACGGCCATGCGCCACCCGACGGCGTGGGTGCGCGCTACGCTGTGACGCTCGCTGCCCAGGGCTTTCGGATGCTGTCGTCACTGATTGCCGCGGCCATCGTGCCACGCACGCTCGGCCCTGTGCTCTACGGCAACTACACCTTCCTGCTCTCGACCGCCGGCACCCTGCGAGCGTTCGTCGATATGAGCGCGCAGCAGGCTTTCTTCACATTCTCATCGCAGGAGCGCGCGAGCGGCCCTCTCACCCGCCTGTACGCTTGCGCTCTCGCCGTTCAGTTCGTAACCGTCCTCGCGATCGTGGGCGTGGCGATCGTCACCGGATCCTCTGATTGGCTGTGGCATGGGCAACAAGCGGACCAGATCGTCTGGGTTACGGTGTTGGATTGGGCCGTCTTCCTGGCGCTGTCCCTGCAGCAACTCGGTGACAGCAAGGGGCTCACCGTCTATCCACAGTTGATCGGTGCGGCCGTCTCGTGCGTGGCGCTCGTCGGACTGGTGCTGTTGTGGTGGGCGGGGTGGCTCAATTTCTACACGTTCGTGTGGCTCAATCTCGCGAGCGCCGGCTGCAATTGCGCCTTGCTGGCCTACTGGCTCCTCGGCCGACACCGCGGTCTGTTCTGGGACGGCGCCATCACCGTTCGAACGTACGTGCGGCGCTGGTGGACCTTTGCCAAGCCACTAATTCTGCTGCAGTGCTACC
>Ga0134125_10009820_pt1 | contig 10761 bp, 8 predicted proteins | sample KB31751_FD_96464 | JGI IMG/M metagenome (GOLD analysis project Ga0134125, IMG submission 96464) | Terrestrial soil microbial communities with excess Nitrogen fertilizer from Kellogg Biological Station, Michigan, USA - KB3-175-1 | ecosystem: Environmental > Terrestrial > Soil > Unclassified ...
AGCATCCAGTTGTTGTATTCCCGCAGCTTCGACTCTGCTTTGGCCGCCGCTGTTCCCGGCTCAATGGGCGTTACCCAGAACTGGGCTTCGCTTTGCGGCTCCAGCGGAGGCGCCGAGTGGAATCCGGCGACGCTATAGATACCACGCAGGAAGGCAGGTGTTGGAACAATCTTGAGGTTGTCGCGTGGGCTGAGTGCGACCAGGTTTTTCTCGAGGATAAACTGGCGCGCCGCGTGCGCTTCCGTTGTGACCTGCTCAAGCAGCTTGTCCGGCGCGCAGTGATCATCGTTGATTCGGTTAATCACCTCGGAGATGATCTTGTTCTGCCGTTCGGCTGTGTTGGCCTTCAGGTCGCCGTGATCTCCGTGTTCAGGAAACCACTTGGCATGCAGTGACAAAGCGATTGTGAACATCTCCGCGCGAATGCTCTGCAGCGCTGCATCAGCCGCAGCCAGTACCGATTGCGGTGTCTCCTTTGCTCCCGGTCCCAGGGAGTAGCGGAAAATTTCCTTGTAGAGTTCCGGGCCGGTTCTCCATGTGCGCGTGTGCGAACGCTTGGCCAAATCTTCTTTGAGCCATTTGGAAAAGTCCTCGATTGCGGCAGTTGCTTTGGCCGAGGCGGCCTCGAATCTTGACTGCAAAGGGGAATCTTTTGCGATCTTGCTCCCGACCAGCGCTATAACGTCCTTATTGCCATCGTTCTCCTGAACCGCCGTGTCGATAAAAACCGGATCGGCCTCCACCAGGTTCTTTTTGGCCTGAGCCAGCGCAGCCGGAATTTTTTCCATGCGGGCAACCACCGACGCAAGCCGCTGCTGCTCCGTGCCTGTGGTCTGGGTCAAAGGAAAGAACAGTCCGCTGCCAATCATCTCCACGTAAATCTGCGGCTGATACTTGTAAGCCTCAACCCGATCAAGCTGAAACAGAAATGAATCAATGGAGTCGCGCAACACCAGCAGGTCGGCATTATCTTCAGGCGACAGGTTTCTGTATTGCTGAAAACATGCGCGCCCGGCGGTAAGCAGCGCGCGCTGCTCCTTCAGCGCGGCCGGGCTGTAGTCATCGAGTTCGTCGTCCAGCGACTTCCCTTCGTAAAGGTGAAGCCCTATCTGACCGGCTTCCACCGGCTGAAGCGCCAATTGCGCCAGCAGCAGGCGATTGGCCTTTTTGAGAAAAGGCTCATTTTTCGCGCCGCATTGAAACGTAACGGTTTGCGCCGACAAGGCCGCCGTAAAAAGAAAAGCACAGCAGATTCGGGGGAACATGGTGAGAAGGATACCAGAACAGCTCTTGCCGGACCTGCGATCTCCTGCAGCAAAAATCACGGCCGCACTCAGCATAATGCGGCCGTTATGCACCACCTGCGGGCCCGGCTGCGAGGACGGAAGGAGTCCAGAAATTCGCGAGCAGCCGAGCCCCAGGCGCCCACCCAGAAGAATCATCCCTCTAACCAAAGATCGCTCTCTCGCCATTTTCTTGCAGAAATTTTTGTTGTCTGCTTTAGCTCCCATCTTCTCCATATCTTGTGCACTCAGGTCATGGGTTGGAAACGCGGACAGCGGCCTCATCTCGGTTTCCGAACTCAGCCAGTTATCCCACCTTGAGCAATTCCTCTGACCGCTCAACTAACGCAGCATACAACCGCTCATATCCATCCGCCATTACTGAGCCGCTGAATGAACTCTGCGCATGGCGAACGCATTCCGCAGATGAAATGGAATCCAGGTGGTTCAGTTTTTCATTCGCATCATCCATGTTCGCGGCAATGAAGCCTGTGACCCCGTCCTTCACCACTTCCGACAGCGCACCGTGGCCGAATGCGACGACCGGCGTGCCTGAGGCCGCGGCCTCCATGGCCACCAGAGAGCTGGTCTCATTCACCAGGCTGGTGATGAGCAGCGCTGAAGCCGTCCGAAGAAGTTGCACAATGACATCACGAGACGGGGCATCGATCCATTTCGCTCTGGCGTTTTGCCGAAGCCGCGGTTCAATTTCCCGCGCAAAAAATTGCTGATGATACGAAAACGGATACACTTGGCCCACGAGAGTGATCGGCAGCCCGCTGCGCGCTGCGATGTCGAGAGCTAGATGCGGCCCTTTTTCCTCGCAGATGCGGCCTACCCACATCAGCCCCTGGCGCTCACCGTAGTTTGGCCGGAAGCGATCGAGGGCAATTCCGTTCGGCACCGCCTTTATGATTCGCTGAAGATCAGAAAATGTCCGTGCCTGCGATTCCGAGACGCAGTTGAAGCTTACGTTGGCAGGAACGTCCTCAAAGCTTGCTGCAGGATAGAAGTGGCGCGGTAGATGCAGAGTGGCCAGCACCGGTGCTTGAACCTCCGCCGCGCGTGGCCAGAAGCTGCCGGACATATCGTGAATCAAATCAAAGGCCCGGCCTTCCCGGCGGCGCTGCTCCACAAATTCAATGGTTCGTTCCTGATGTTCACGATTGCGGCGATCGAAATCATCGCTGCGCGTGCACGGCTCGCCCGTGTTGAATAATTCTCCGGAGACACGCGAGCCTGCGGAAGCTGCGACAGTTGTTTCAATACCGCGTCGGGCCATCTCGCGCTCCAGCGTCCACAACACTTGCTCAGCGCCGCCAGCCGAGGCGTCTGTGACCGTGAGCAGCGGATAAGCGTTATAGAGAACCCGCAAGCGTGATCCGGTGATCGGCTGATCCGGTGATCGGGTGATCTGAACCGACATCAGAGTTCCCTCGTTTGCACAGCTTCTTCCGAGCGTAAGTAATCCGTGAACGCTGCCGCCACTTGCTCACCGGTCATACTCCACTGCCATATCTCGTAGTTCAGCTTCCACGGCATCGGAGGGCGTGTGAAGTCATAGTTGGCCACTGGCCGGAACTTCTCTAGTTCCGGTCGAAATACGTCCAGCGTCAGCTTTTGCGATTTGTAGGTGTGGAACATATCCAGCTTCCTGCGCATCTCTTCACCTGCCACGTTCAGTTCCACTTCTTCGCCGGAGAGTTGGTGGAATTTCTGCACCGCGCCGGTGCCATCCGGCTCGCGATGGTAGAGCGGCGACTCCCACACAGGAACGCCCACGCTGCGCCCCACCATGGTCGCAATGAAGCACGCGGAATCGTGGTCCGGATGCCCTCCTTCATAAGACAGTGTGAGAAGAGCGTTGGGGCGAATCTCTGCAACGACATTGCGAAATCCCTCCAGCGCCTGCGGCAGCCGGCGAAACAGCTCCTGATCGGCAATTCCTCCTGCCACGCGGTCGGTCAGAAACACCGGCTCAGCGCCTACCACCGCCAGTGCCGCACGAGCTTCCTGCCTGCGGATTTCCGCGTAGGCTTCGCGCGACCCGTATGGCTTCCAGAAATATTCGTCGCGCGGCGCGCCGTCCGTGGCAAAAACGACAACTGCCTTGCGTATGCGCTGCATAAGGGCTCCAAACCCGATCACCTCGTCGTCGGGATGGGCCACCAGAATTATGGTTGTTCCCAGCAGAACATCGATATCGGCCATCTTTATCTCAGATGCTCCTCATAGCTTTGCTGCTGGATTGCTTTGCCCTCGCAACCCCGTAACGGTATACTCCGGCTTTCTCATGCCCACTCTCCAGGCCGATATCGAAGCGCTCTACTCTGCCGCGACGCTCACCGCCGATGACGCGGTGCAGGCGCGGCGACTCTTCTCCGATTTCCGCGCTGCGCTCACCGCCGGCAGCATTCGCGCGGCTGAAAAGCGCGACGGCCAATGGCGCGTGAATGCCTGGGTGAAGAAAGGCATCCTGCTCGGCTTCCGCCTGGGCGAACTCGAAGAGATGAGCGGTGCCGGCGCGCTTTCGTTCGTCGATAAGAGTACCTTTCCCGCTCGCCGCTTCAGCGTTAGCGACGGTGTGCGCGTCGTGCCCGGCGGCTCTTCCGTGCGCCAAGGCGCCCATCTTGCACCGGGGGTGATCTGCATGCCTCCCATGTACGTCAACGTGGGCGCATACATCGCCCAGGGCACTCTCATCGACTCCCATGCTCTCGTCGGCTCCTGCGCACAGATCGGTAAGCGCGTCCACCTGAGCGCCGCGGCGCAAATTGGCGGCGTGCTCGAGCCGGTCAACGCTACGCCTGTCATCATTGAAGATGACGTGCTCGTAGGCGGCAACTGCGGCGTGTACGAAGGCACGCAGGTCCGCAGCGGCGCTGTGCTCGGCGCAGGAACCATCCTCACTCGCTCCACTCCTGTGTACGACATCGTCCACGAACATATCTATCGCTCCACGGCCGAGAGTCCGCTCGTGATTCCCGAAAACGCCGTCGTCGTTCCCGGTTCTCGCGCCGTCAGCAAAGGCAAGGCCGCCGAATGGGGACTCTCGCTTTATACTCCGGTGATCGTGAAGTATCGTGACGAGAAAACCCAGAGCTCCATCGAACTCGAGGATCTGCTGCGATGAAAACCGCGAGTTCATCACCGACGACACAAAATACACAAGCTCAACTCCTGATCGTATTTCTCGTGCTCACCGGCATTGCCGCCGTGCTCTGGGTAATTTCCCATTACGCCATCGCCCTTCCCGGATCTTTGCTTGAAGCCGCGCGCTGGGCCGCGCTGATCGTGCTGTGCCTCTATGCCTGTAAGCGCCGGTCCCTCACCGCCTGGATCGTCGCTGGCATGCTCGTCGGCGCCGAGATCGGCTATGACTTCCCCGCGCTCGCCCGAAACCTGCAAGTGCTCAGCTCCATCTTTCTGCGGCTGATCAAGACCATCGTCGCGCCGCTGATCTTCGGCACGCTGGTGGTCGGCATCGCCGGGCACGCTGACCTCAAGCAGGTCGGACGCATGGGCATCAAGGCGATCGTCTATTTTGAGGTCATCACCACATTCGCTCTGATCATCGGCCTCGCGGCCATCAACCTTTCCCGCGCTGGCAGCGGAGTTACGCCACCCGAGCACGCCGCCGCAGCAGCTCCCGCCGCGCCCTCGCCCAAAGCTTCCGACATCATCCTGCACGCCTTCCCGGAAAACATCGCCAAGTCGGTGGCCGAAGCGCAGGTGCTTCAGGTGGTGGTGTTCAGCATCATCTTCGGCATCGCTCTGGCGCTGCTCACCGAACAAAAGCGCCAGCCCATGCTGCGCTTCTGCGAGAGCCTTTCCGAAGTGATGTTCAAGTTCACCAACATCGTCATGCTCTTTGCGCCCGTCGGCATTCTGGGCGCCATGGCCTACACCGTGGGAACCATGGGCTTCGGCGTCCTAGTGAACCTGGCCAAACTGCTGGCCACGCTTTACGCCGCGCTGTTTGTCTTCCTCACCTGCATTCTGCTTCCCGTCGCGCTGCTCGTTCGTATCGACGTAAAGCGCTTCATCAAAGCGGTGATCGAGCCCGTCTCCATCGCGTTTGCGACGGCCAGCTCAGAGGCTGCCCTGCCGCGCGCCATGGAAGCCATGGAGGCTTTCGGCGTACCGCGCCAGATCGTCGCCTTCGTCCTGCCCACGGGCTACAGCTTCAACCTCGACGGCAGCACGCTCTATCTTTCGCTCGCCTCCATCTTCGTCGCCCAGGCCGCGGGAATCCATCTCAGCATCGGCCAGCAGATCATCATGATGCTCACGCTCATGCTCACCAGCAAAGGCGTAGCCGGCGTGCCCCGCGCCATGCTTGTCATCCTCTCCGCGACTGTGGATTCCTTCCAGCTCCCTATGTGGCCGGTGGTCATCCTTCTAGGCGTCGACCAGCTCATGGACATGGCGCGCACCGCCACCAACGTTCTGGGCAACTGCCTGGCGACAGCCGTGGTCGCACGCTGGGAACACTCACTGGGAACGGAAACTCCGTCGCCTACAGTGGTCGACGCCGTTGCAGAATGATGACCGTTACACGCCGAGGTCTCCGTCTTTCCGATCACCCGATGTCCCGATCACCAGATCACCCGATTTGCTTGGGGGTACCCTCCCCCGTCAACCCCGAATCTAAAGGACTTACAGGTCGTCACCCCGGAGTTGATCCCTTTTTTGGCGTAGCTAAGGGCTCAGTGCCAAGCGCTAATGGCTGAATTGTCAAAGAACAAGACTGCCCAAATTCCGAAGCAGCCAAAATCTAGTCACATTACCACGACCTTCGCGGCGAAACAATTACGAAGTTAGATATTAACTCTCTTGCAAATACGCTTCCCATCGAAGTTTCCCTAGCGACGGATCCATGACGGGGCATGTTCTTTCCGAAAAATGACCATCCCATCCAATACCTTGTCCCAATGAGCGGGTTCCAGGCTGGTTCCCAGCGGGCGAGCGGCCACGGACCCGTACCTCCCAAGCTGCTTTCGCGAGAGATATACGCTGTCGGATTTGGCATATGCAAATGCCTGCCCTTCGAGTGAGGAAGCAGGAGCCGCACTCAAGGCTCGAACCGGCTGATGAACGAACGCATACTCACCGGAATATGCAGAGAAGCCGAGCGAAAACGTTCGCCGCTTGAAATCCCGTTTGATATAAGACCCCAACGGTACCCTGCCCCTGAATCCGTTGATGCCCGTCAGATCTTTAGCCACGTGCACCGTCGCGGCCCACACAATCACCTTGCTGTGCGGCGGCAATTGGGAAAACAGCCATTCAAAGTTCAGGTACATTGATCGCTCGCGATCATTGATCCACTTCAGTTCTTCACCGTTCTTTGTAAAATCGTCTTCGGTGAAGTCGCGCGCAAGGTTCCGCCTGAGGCTGTCCACCATCATCTTGTCTCCTCCCGCGCCAGTGTTCTTTTTCTCTCCCGGCTGGGAGAGGCCACCCTCAATTTCATTGAGACAGCCAAGAACTTGTTCCTTGTCGGATGGGCTGTAAGGAGCCTCGGGGGTGTATTGCCAGGAGAGGCGTCGCTGCAGGATGCCAAGGCACCGCGACCGCTCGCCGCCGTGAAGATACTTCACCAGATCGGATGCCATACCACGCGATGCGTAGGTGCCTGCTCCGATCTGGTCGTCAAGGCCGCCTAGGGTGAGGCTGCGTGAATTCACCTTTGCTCTCAGGAACGGAACCAGCAATTGAACCTCATCGTTGGCCCACAATCCACCGATAGCAGCAGAGATCATCCCGTCTGTAACGTTTCCGCCGGCTTTCAGCGCGTTTTCGATCTCAATGTAGTCATATGTGCCGCTTTCCATAAAGAGAGCGTCGTAATGGCAATCGTCCACAAGCCTGCGGACGAGTTGGACTTTGAACTCCAGCGTTTTTCCAAAACCGTGGACCGGAGGTTCACCGAGCAGCGCAACCTGCTTGCCGCATAACGCACGCACCACCGGATCAACGCCGGCAATTTCTTTTTTCGAGACAACTGCTTGCCCGGCTGCGCGTACCGTTGCGGCACTCAGAAAGAGCAGGAAAATCGCCATGGAAGCGAATACATCCGCTCGTCGCATAACCAGAAAACCGAAACACACTTGGGCTGATTCAGAACGATCGCGAGGCATCGACGCACATTCTAGATCAGCAGCCAAGAGCCGCCGAGCTTTGCTTCCTGGAATTGAAGTCGATCTGCGTCGATCAGGTTGATCTGCGGCAAGTTCTTTTCGTCCTTCTCCGTGACTCCGTGGTAGGTGTTGCTTTTTCGTGTATCCTCCAAATCCTTCCGCAATCGGATATGTAATGAGGAGGCGCCGTGCCCGAGACTTTACTCGTTCCGGAGGCAATCACCGGCAGCGAGCAGGTCAGTCATTTCCGCGATCCGCTCCACGCGGTAGCGGAATTTTAGCGCGGGCACCCACAAACCCTCGACAGCTCTTGGGCTGCTTTCTACAAGTCCAGGCACACGCGTCCGCCCGCGCGGCTCCGCTTTGCCGCTTAGGCTGGCAGCAAGTCCATTCGCCAGGTGCGCATTGGAGGGCGGCATAACCACCGCTAATCGCGTTGTATTGCAGGCCGAGCGCCACGATACGCTTGTCAACCTCTGACGCAGCAGCACCGGCGCGAGCCGGGCTGTCCGCTGACCTGACCACCTTTAGCGCCGACTGTACAGAGACGGCCCGTGCCCGCAAGCGGCCGAATAGCCGGTTCCCAAACGGTCTCCCCCGATACCGCCGCCGCAGCCTCAGCGCAAGTCTTTCAATTGCCACCACGGTTTTGCTCATGTGGCTGGCGGCGCCACGCCACGCCGGCACAGTCTTCGCATTCGCTGCCTGAGGTGACCTTACCGCCTTCTGCAGAGCGGCAGATTGCTGGCCGAGGACGCTGAGTTGGCGGTCGAGCAAGTGAAAGGTGGCGAATGGTTCAGCGGCGGCAACCCTCTTTGCTGTTCGCCGCTGCTCCATTAGCCTGGACGCGAAGGCGCCGCACAGGAAGAGCGCCATGAAAACCAGGAGCACATAAACGCAATTCCGATTCCAGACGCGTTTCATGCTTTATCCCACGCGTGCCACTTGGGAAACAACATACTCGAATGGGAAGCGGTCGCCCGGACACTTTGTCGGAGCAACATCGCTATGGCGCAGGATATGCTGCAATGGGATGTTGTATTGCTGACGCAACTTCCTGCAGAGTTCAATCAGGGACTTCATCTGCTTCTGAGTGGGCTTGGCCAATCCCTTTGATCCGCGCGGATTATCCGCACTGCTGAAATCACCGGCGACTGAGATTCCCAGGTAGGAGTTATATCCGGGCGCGTGTGCGCCTTCACAGCGCTCGGGGCGGCCCTGCTGGACCTTCCCGTCGGGCAGCACCAGATAGTGATACGCCACATGGTATTCGCGGCCGAAGCAGAGCACGTTGAACCCGCGTGTCTGGTGGTATTGATCCACTTCGCCTTCGCTCGCTGGAACTTTGCCCTTCCCTGGGATCGTCGCCGTGTGATGGATGATGATGCCGGTCGGCACGATGATATTGAAAAACGAAACCAGCGCCGCCGAGTAATGTTTGGACTCTTGCTCCGACCACTGCTGGTCGTGTTCTGCCCGGATACGGCCTCCCAGGGCCACACCTTTCAGATTCGCCCCGGCGCGCACGTAAGCCACGGCGTCTGATCGAAGCTCGACAGGTGCCACAACGGAGCTATGCTGCACCAGCGGTCCCGGCGCCACAGACCGCAAATCGAGATGACCGGTTCTCAGCGCCTTGGGCGCCGAGCTGTTTAGCAGAAAGACGAGTAGATCTGTTTGCTCCGATTGCCGACTGCCTGCGAATGTCACCGCACCAGCCCTGTCCCATTCCTGTACATCTCGCCGGCAACTGGCAATACCGCGGAGACCGGAGCGATTTACGTGTTCATCACTCGATGGAAATACCAGCAGGCACTGCGTATGGTTCAAGACAGCGTCGGGAATCGCATTCGCCGGCATCTGTGCAAGGGCATCCAGAACTGCTTCAGCACGCCTTAGCGGCGGGGTGCTGCTTGTGGCTCGATTCGTGGTGCCCCGGTTGCACGCGCTCCAGAGAACCAGAACCAGCGGGAGCGCGATGACAATACGACTGCGGATCGAGGTCAGAGTGCCCCTCCTTTCACTTACTGACCATCTTGGTTGAATGGGGGTTGCCTTCGCTGGACTTAAGCGGCGCGCAACTCGACAAATAGCAGAGCACCTGGCGTGAGTAACCCAAAGGTTTCAGGCAGGGCGTTGCCGGCCATGGCTGGCTGTATACTACTCGATAAACCTAGAGCAGTAGCCGCAGCCCAGCACGCCTCTGCGACCGCTTACTCAACCCAGCGTCTCACGAGGACTCCCATGCCGGAAAATCTTCAGGAAATCGCATCAGCCCCAACCAAAGCGACATCGCCCGACACCTTTTTCAAGCTGCAAATCAGGGCTTGGACCCGGTTCGATCCCAGAAAAGCAGAGCTGATCGACATTGCTCGCGCCGTCGAGGCGGGCACCGCGTTTGTTTCCGCGATCGAAGTCTCGCGGGTAGCAGTAGGAATCAATGACGTAGATGATCCGGACGTCCGCGAGCAGTTTGAAACTGTTGCCGCCGCTGAGCGGATTCTGCGAAGAGTAGAAGAGTTGCCGGAGCCCGTACGTGACAAGCTCCGCATCGCACTCGCAAATAACGAGCATGGCGAGCGCGTCGCCAGCTGACTTACGGGTTCTGCATGGTTTTCAACGCCGCAACGGTTAACGGCACGGTGAATTCTGAGTCGTTGTATCTTGGCGCTGGATACGCCGAGATTCTGGATTTCCTGTGCTCGCCGCCTGCTGACAACGCCAACGTCAAAGTGCTGGTCTCTGAGCCAGGTCTCGGCAAAACAGCAATGCTGCGCGCCGCAATCGAGCAAAGCAAGGCAGAAGCCAGAACAGCATTCGTGTTCTGGACTTTGTTCAAGGCCAAAGACTTCATCACCCATTTGTTGTTTGAGATGGGATCAAGCGGGCCGCGTTCCTCGGACCTGAGCGCAGCGCAGCGACAGTTTGAAAACCTGCTGCGACGCGCTGCGGCACAAGGAAGACGGTTCGTGCTCGCGATTGACGAGGCACATCACCTCAGCCCAGCTAGTCTCCATCGCCTCTCCGCTCTCCTCGATCGGGACACCGCTTCACCCCCACAAATGACTGTTTTGCTCAGCGGACTGCCCAGCCTCCATGATCTGCTTGCCGCCCCGGAAGCGAGCGGGATCCGCGAGCGAATAGCAGGCGTGAAGACGATTGAGCCATTGAACGCGGAGGAAACGGCCGAGTACATCAATGCCCGCATGAGGGCCCTGGGTGTCGGTTCGCTTTCCCCGGAACAGTTATGCCATATCGTATCCAGCAGCGGCGGAGTGGCGCGGACCATTGACAAACTGTGTCATGAACTTCTGCTGCAGAACGAAAGATGGCGA
>Ga0134125_10009821_pt1 | contig 10761 bp, 12 predicted proteins | sample KB31751_FD_96464 | JGI IMG/M metagenome (GOLD analysis project Ga0134125, IMG submission 96464) | Terrestrial soil microbial communities with excess Nitrogen fertilizer from Kellogg Biological Station, Michigan, USA - KB3-175-1 | ecosystem: Environmental > Terrestrial > Soil > Unclassified ...
CACCCGCTGAAGATACCTGGAGCGCGGGCGCGCGACGGAAGCCACGGCGCGGACGCAAGAAACAGAACCAGTAACTTCCAAACCCTGCACCTGCGCGTACTGCCGAGTGAAAACCAAAGATCATCTTCGCGCCGACCATCCCTTCCTGATCTTCGGCTCACCGCTGATCGAGCAGGCCGAAATCGACGAGGTCGTCGCCTGCATGGAATCCGCGTGGCTGGGCACGGGGCCGCGCGTGGCGCAGTTCGAGAACGACTTTGCCGCTTACCAAGGCTTGCAACCGTCACAAGTTGCAGCGGTGAATTCCTGCACCGCGGCACTGCACGTCAGCATGGTGGCGGCGAATCTGGAACCCGGCAGCGAAGTGATCACCACGCCGATGACCTTCTGCGCATCGGTGAACGCGATCATTCACGCCGGCCTGACACCCGTACTTGCAGACGTCGATGCGGCGACGCAAAACATCGATCCCGCCGCGATCGAAGCGGCGATCACCCCGCGCACGCGCGCGCTCCTGCCCGTGCATTTCGCCGGACGGCCATGCGAAATGGAACCGATCATGGCCATTGCCGCCAAGCACCACCTGATGGTGATCGAAGACTGCGCACACGCCATCGAGACCACATACCACGGTCGCAAGGCCGGCACCTTCGGCGACTTCGGCTGCTTCAGCTTCTATGCCACCAAGAACGTCGTCACCGGCGAAGGCGGCATGATCACCGGTCGCGACGAGGCGCATATCGCACGCGCGAAGGTGCTGGCGCTGCACGGCATGAGCAAAGACGCTTGGCACCGCTTCGGCGACCAGGGGTACAAGCACTACCAAGTAGTCGAGGCCGGCTTCAAGTACAACATGATGGATTTGCAAGCAGCAATCGGCATCCACCAGCTCGCGCGGGTCGATCGCAACTGGAAACGTCGCGAAACCATCTGGAACCGCTACATGCAAGCGTTCGCCGACTTGCCGATCGGCCTGCCCGCACCGCCCGCGCCCGACACACGCCACGCCTACCATCTGTTTACCATCATGGTGGACGAGGCGCGTTGCGGCATCATGCGCGACGATTTCCTCAACGCGATGAATGCGCGCCGCATCGGCACCGGCGTTCACTATCTTTCCGTGCCTGAACACCCCTACTACCAGCAACGTTTTGGTTGGAAGCCCGAGCAGTGGCCCAATGCCACGGGTATCGGCCGGCAAACCGTCAGCCTGCCGCTGTCACCCAAATTGTCCGATGCAGATGTTGAGCGCGTGATCGATGCTCTTTCGGACATCGTGATGCCACGCCAGTAAAATCACGGCATGAGTTCAATCGCACAATCCACCCGCTACAAAGACCCGGAATTGCGGTTTGCCTTTGGCCGGAACTGGAGGTCCTTTCTCACGACGCTTGATGATCATCGCATTGATGAAGCTCGACGCAGACTGTGCGAATCGCTCGGCCGCGACAATCTGCATGGTGTTCGGGCGCTTGATATAGGCTCGGGCAGCGGCCTTTCGAGCCTGGTGATGCACCAGCTGGGCGCGGAAGTGGTGGCGTTCGACTACGATGCCGATTCAGTGGCCTGCACCGAAGAACTGCGCAGGCGCTATGCACCCGACGCGACGAACTGGCAAATCATGCAGGGCTCCGCGCTCGACCCGGCTTTCATGGCCGGACTGGGGCAATTTGGCCTGGTTTACAGTTGGGGGGTCCTGCACCACACGGGATCAATGTGGCCCGCGATCGACTTGGCCGCAGCTCGCGTTGCCCCGCAAGGTACATTGCTGTTGGCTCTGTACAACGATCAGGGCCGTCGTTCGCGGGCCTGGCACGCAATCAAGCGCTTCTACTGCAGCAGCGCACCCGGGCGTTGGCTGGTTGGAGCGGTGTTCTACCCGATATTCGCTGCGTACGCGCTGTGGCAGGATCTGCGACATTTTCATACGCCGGGCACCCACGCACGCGAGTACGCGCAAAAACGTGGAATGTCGCTTGTTCACGACTGGCATGATTGGCTGGGCGGATATCCGTTCGAGGTCGCCAAACCGGCAGATGTCATGCGCAAATTGATCACTGACGGATTCGAACCGCAACACCAAACGCTTACCCAAGGCTTGGGTTGCAATGAATTCGTGTTCAGAAAAGACACAAACCCTGATGCCAAGTGAATTTGCACATGCCATGCGGAGCGCCGAGTTGGCGATCGCCATTCCGTTGCTACCCACCGGCGGCAGGATTCTAGAGCTCGGCGCGGGCGATGGCTGGCAGGCGTCTCTTCTTTCCCGCCAAGGGTTCACGGTGACGGCCGTCGATGTTGCGAAAGTCGCCATAGGCGCTGAGGAATTCGCGCCCGTCACCATTTACGATGGTCGAACTCTGCCGTTCCCCGACGGTTCTTTCGACGCGATTTATTCGTCGAACGTCCTCGAACACGTGAAGGACTTCGGCCGCATTCAGGCAGAACTTACGCGGGTCCTAACCACCGATGGCGTCGCGATACATTGCGTACCTTCGGCGACATGGCGCTTCTGGACAACTTTGGGACATCCTCTCCACGCCACGCGGTGGCTTTTAAATTCTCGCCGACAAGCTACGAAAGGGAGACAATCGCAGACTCCGCGCATCGAAAGCATGAATCTGCTTGGACTCCTGCGGCTGGGATTGATCGCGCCGAGGCACGGAGAACACGGCAATCTTGTCAGTGAGCACTACCTCTTCAGCCGCGCGGGCTGGAGACGTCGCTTCGAACGATCAGGATGGCAAATTTCCACGATGCGCCCAACTGGTTTGTTCTACTCAGGGAATGAGCTCGCCGCGCTGCATATGGCCAATGGATTCCGCAAGTCATTGGCGAGGGTTCTGGGCAGCAGCACGTTCATGCTGGTCGCGCACCCACTGGCCCCCCATCCATGAGCCAAGGTTTGTAGCGCGGCGACACTGCACTTCATTGCGATTCGCGGTACTCCCCTGTGAGACAAAATTTCGATGAAGATGATTTCGGCAAAACGTTTTGGCAGGGCAATCAAATGGTTGTTGACAGGCAATCCGGCTCAGCGACGACGCGTGCGGCAAGAAATGGCACGTATGGCGGCGGGGATCTTCGGTGATTTCCCCATTAGCGACGACCACAAACTTTGGCGACTCGACAAACCGTTCTTTGACGACTTTAACCGCATTTCACCAGGAAATCCGTACTCACAAGACAGAAAGTGGGTCCTGCGCGAGTACGTGAAGCTCAGCAATGACCTCCCGGGCGACCTCGCGGAATGTGGTTGCTATGTGGGAACTTCCGCATTTTTCATGGCACAGGTATCCCAACACGGGACGCTGTATTTGTTTGACTCGTTTCAGGGACTATCCAATCCGGACGTTGCCGATCACAGGACTACCAAAGATGTCCTGCCATGGTCGGCCGGCGACCTGAGTACGGACGAGGCGACACTTCGTCGCAACCTTTCCGGTTACGATTCCATCGAAGTGTTGCCCGGCTGGATACCCAAACGCTTCGACGAGGTCGCGGACCATCGCTTCCGCGTCGTGCACATCGATGTTGACTTATACGAACCGACGCGGGACAGCTTGGAGTTTTTCTATCCGCGACTGGTGCAGGGCGGCGTCATCGTGATGGACGACTACGGGTTCGCGACGTGTCCGGGCGCAACCCGTGCCGCCCACGAATTTATCAGCCGACGTGGCGTGGGCGTTCTCCATCTCGCCACGGGACAAGGTGTCATTATGAGGCGTTGATGCGTGGCTCGCCGGGTCCCCGAGATGGCATGGCGCCGCACAGAATGAGCAATGCGTTGCTTGTGATGTTCGATACACGCAGCAATACCGCGAGCGCGCCAGCCTCGGCAACGCTCAAGCCGAATCCGTGTCCACCCAACATGTAGATGGCTTCCGTTACACCCAGATTCCCGGGCAACACCGCGACCATGGATGACGCATAGACGAGGCAGGCGAGAATCACGGCTTGGCCGATTCCGATATCGGCGCCAAAGCGGGTGTAAACCCAATACAACACGATTGTTCCGAGGGCGTACTGGACCAGCACGCCCAGGATTCCGCGCAACGGGATTCCCGTAGTTGCGCGCTGCAACAAGAGCTTTCGGGACACTAGCCATCCTGGCCACCTCAAATGGTCGAGCCCTTTCAGCCACAACTTGCGCAAGACGAATGCCACGACCCAAGCTAATGCAAACAAGGCCGCGGGTAAACGCCCACGTGGATCGCCAGTCAGGTACAAACCAGCGGAAAGACCTATAAGGGAAATCCAGACGCTGATGACGAGTTGGCGCCACGTCGCCAGCAGTCCCTCCGCAACACTGACACCGCGCCTGGTGAGCCACCCGACGCGCACCGCAATACCCGGCTGCAAAGGCGCCGCATAGTTGGCGAGCGCGCTCAGTGCCCAAATGCGGGCGAACCGCCATACACGCAGCGAATGCTTCACGTCGAGGAACACCAGGAAATTGCTGGTTTGGACCAGCGTGCCGCAAACCATTACGACCACTGCACCAACGAAGGTCAAAGCCTGCTCCCGCCATATCCTGACAAGCTCAGGCCACCACAGCGCGATGAGTACGACGGCGACAACTATCAGCAGCAGGTACGCCGCATTGCGCCATCTCCGCCAGACGATGCGAATCATGGCCCATCCAGCAGCGAAAGATAGCGGGATGCAATCGTCCCTTGATCGTGGGACTCAAGAACGCGGTCGCGACCCGAACATGGCTGCGCCAGTTCGGCAGCCATGGCACACGCCAGCGCATCCGCATCGGCGACCGGCGTCAGTTGCCCGTATCGGCCATTATCGAGCAGTTCGCGGGGGCCGTGCGGGCAATCCGTCGAAACTACCGGCACACCCAACGCCAAAGCCTCGAGCAATACGTTTGGGTAACCTTCCCATCGCGACGAGAGGACGTGGAGCGAAGCTCCAGCCAAAACCGGATATGGATTGTCCATCGCTCCTAGAAGCAGCAGCCTGTCGTCGATCCCGAGATCACGTCCCAACTGCTCAAGATATGGGCGCTGACTGCCTTCACCCACGATGACTAGGCGATGCGTCTCGCGCAATGGGCTCAAGGCATAGGCTTTCAACAGCGTCTGCTGATCCTTCTGTTCTGCCAACCGGCCGATTGAAACGATGTAAGGAGTTTTATCGCGCAGGTTCAATGGCAGACCGTCAACCACCAGTCGCCGCAATTTTTCGGCATCGACAGGATTGTGGATGACGTGGATTCTGTCTTCAGCCACGTGCAAGCGACCCAATTCCTGAGCGATGCCTGCCGATACCGCCACCATCTCGTCGGCGCGAGGATAAAGCCAACGCATCGTCAAAAGTTTGAGCGAACTGTTGACGTTGACCAAGCTGGCTGCCTCGCGCAAGACAAGTCGCGAGCCGGTGCGCGCGGATACGCACGCCAACACGGTCAGCAAATTGGTGCCCGTCATGGTGCTGAGCACCGCATCCGGTCGCATCGTTCGCATCAGCGATACCAGCTTGGGAAACGCGTGCCACGCCAACGCGAAACCCCGCGCATGGCCCGCAGGGATCAACTCATGCAGCACGGCGGTGTCAGGAACCTCGCCGCGCAGGGGACCACCGCCCAGCAGGACGGCCAGATGCACTTCCCTGCCCGCCGCAAGGAACGACCGTGCCAGTTGCAGCAGCACGCGCTCACCACCACCTCGCTCAAGGCTCGGCAACACAAGCAATATGCGATCAGCGCGCGGCATGCAGTCAACCGGCGACATCCGCGCGCCAGCGCAGATAGGAATAGGCAAGCCACAGGGGTTGCGAATGGTCCAGGCTTCCCGCGCGATGTTCGCGCAGCAGCGCCCGCAATCCCTCGGGATCCACTGCGCCGGTATTTCGCGAAGCCGCCATGGCCAGCAGGTCATCACCCAACCAATCGCGCAGCCAGTGGCTGACGGGTGAGGCGAACCCCTGCTTGCGGCGATCCCAGATGAAATCGGGCACGCTTCCCCGCATCGCCGCGCGCAACAGGCGCTTGCCACGAAGCCGATGGAAGTGCCACTGCCAGGGAACGCGGATCACGAACTCGAACAGTTCCTTGTCCAGGAAAGGGCTGCGCGCTTCGACCGAGAACATCATCCCCGCACGATCGACTTTCTGCAGGATGTCCTGCGGCAGGTAGACCAGCGAATCCATCAGCAGCATATGGCGTATTTCGTCGGGGTCATTCGGCCACGGCAACTCGGGCATGGCGTTGCCTGTTCCAAGCCTTGGCACCAGCCGCGCAAGCGTTTCCTTGCGGATGGCCGGCGGCCCGATATAGGCATCACGATCCTCGCGCGCCAGGCGCACGAACAAATGCGCGCGCTTCAAGAGGCTGCCGCTATGGTGCGCGTAAGGCTCGGGCGTCGCGAGCACCGCACGCTCGACCACGGAACGCAGCGCTGGGGGCAACCGGAGGTATCGCTGGCGCAGCAAGCGGCCGGCGTACCGGGCGTAGCCACCGAAAATCTCGTCGCTGCCATCGCCGGTCAGGACCACCTTGACGTGCTTGGCGGCGACCGAGGCCACCAGGGCGCTCGGAACCAGCGAAGAGTCGCCGAATGGCTGACCCATGCGGCGCGGCAGTTCGGTCGCAAGGGCCGCCGCCGTTTCCGGCCTGATTTCTTCTGCCGTGTGCAGGGTGCCCATCTCGGCGGCTGCGCGCGCCGCCGGCGCGCGTTCGTCATAGGTGGGTTCTGCAAATCCCGCGGTGAATGTCCTCAGCCGCCCGAAGCCCGATTGCTGCGCCAGCGCGCAAACGGTGGTCGAATCCACGCCACCGGAAAGGAACGCGCCCACTTCCACGTCCGATGCCAACTGCCGTCGGCGTACGCTCGCCGCCAGCAACTCACGTACGTGTTCGGCGGCTTCATTGAAGCTGCCTGTCCACGGTTCGGTAGAGGGCACCCAATAGCGCTTCTGAACAATGGAGCCACCCGGATATCGCCATATCACATGTGCAGGCAGGACTTCCTTGACGCCCGCGATGCAAGTCGCACCCGGGAGTGCGTAGCCGTAGCGGAAATAGTCCGCAATCCCCGCGTCGTCTTCAGTCAACGCCGCTTCGGGCGTCAGGATTGCGAGCGCAGGCAGTTCGGATGCGCACGCGAACAGCGCGCCATCGCGGCGGTAATACAGCGGCTTCTTGCCAAAGCGATCCCGTGAAAGGAATGATTCACCGGACGCAATGTCATGCAAAACGAACGCCCACATCCCATCGAGCCGTTCGACGAACCTCGGCCCTTCGGTAACAAGCCCGGCAAGCAGCACTTCCGTATCGCTGTCATCCCGGAATTGCCATCGGCCCTCCAATTGGACGCGGAGATTCTTGTAGTTGTAAATCTCGCCGTTGAACACCAGCACCCAGCGTCCGGTTGGATCACGCACCGGCTGGTGGCCGCCGGCAAGGTCGATGATCGCCAGCCGGGTCTGCCCTGCCGCGAAATCGCGATCAGCGAAGCAGGCAGTTTCGTCAGGCCCGCGATGTTCGAGGCATTGCAATGCTGCGACCATGCGCTCGCGGCGTTCCGCGGGTGACAGGTCTGGATTCAAGAGGAAAGCTATCCCGCACATGAGGAATGCCTTCTTTCATCCGACGCGAGAGCTGCGCGGAACAGCGCGTCGTAAGCTCGCGCGGTTTCCGTCCATGTTCCGAGCTGGCTGTTTGCAAACTCGCGTGCACGTTCGCCCCGGCGACGAAGCTCGGCACGATCCGCATTGGCCTGGTCCAGTGCAGCCGCCATTTGATCGGCGCTACCTGTCGGGATCAGCCAGCCAGTCTCGCCGTCCACCACCATGCCTCGCACGCCTTCCAGATCCGTCGCGATGACTGGCAGCCCCGATGCCAAGGCTTCAACGACAACATTGGGCCGCCCTTCCGAGTAGCTGGAAAGAACCAATACATCAGCGTCGGCAAATCGCCCCGGCATGTCGGTTACGGGCAGCCTGCCTGCGAACACGAAGCATGCAGCCACGCCGCGGGCTGCAGCAAGCGCATGGAGCGCCTCAGCTTCGACGCCATCGCCGACGATGCACACCCGCACCTGGTCACTGCATCGCGCACGCGCGACAGCTTCAATCAGCACATCGAAGCCTTTCAGACGTATCAAATTGCCCACCGCCAGGACACGCAAAACATTCCCGTTGGAGGAAGATCTGGCGATCCGGAAAAACGCTTCGTCAACACCATTGAGGCATGCATGGATGTCGGCGGCGCGATCGGGAAATTGCTTGCGTGCGCGCTCAGCCATCGCCTCGGAAACACAAATCACGGTGACACTGGTGCGCACGGCAAGGCCAAGGAGGATTCGGTCCAACCATGAATGTTCTGCGCGCGCCACGTCACTGCCGCGCAAGGTGGTGATGACGGGTTTGCGTCGCATGCGGCCGACGATGCCAGCCACGACGCCGCATACGGTCCAGTTGGCGTGGATCAAATCCGCGTCACCCGCGCGCATCAGGCAGCGCCAGAACAGCGCGCCCAGCAACGCCGGCAGGAAGAATGCACGCCATGGCGCGCGCTTCACGCTCAACACGACTCCGCCCGCCTGTTGGGCCAATGTGCGCCATGCCTTCGGCAGGTAGCGCACGGCGTGGACACGAATATCCGCCGCGGAGGAATCTTCAAACGAAGTCTGTGCGACTTCCGCGTCAGCCGGACAGACGACGTCGACGGCGTACCGCTCTGACAATTCACGATAAAGGGATTGCACGAATACGCCAGCCGAACCGCCCGGATGCAACGGATATGACGTGGTCAATGCGAGCAGGCGCGCCTTCTTCACGGTTGCATCAGGCTGCAACAAGAATTGGTGCAAACCGGTGGCCGTTCACCACAGAAGCTCGACGCCGAACTGGCGCAGTGCGCGATCCTTGCTGATCAAGGTTAGCTCCTCCATGTCGGCTTGTGCAGCCAGCATGCGGTCGAACGGATCCGCGTGGAGTTGCGTGTAGCCGCCGGCGCGCAGCGCGTGCATGCGCGCGATCGGAAGATCGGATGCGCGCAGTTCGCGCAGGAGATCCGAAAATTTTGCAATGACCACATCGGCACCCGGCAGTTTGCCCAAGCGGAATTTCGCCGCAATTTCCCACGCCGATGCGACACTGACAAACAGTTCGTTCTCGCGCTGCCGGATGGCACTGCGGACCCGCACCGGCAGCCGGGCTGGTTCGGACACGGCCCACAGGAAGGCGTGCGTGTCGAGCAGCAACCTCACCGCTTACGGCCTTCCCACGCCGCAAGCTCCTCCTGCGGCAGCGGATCGAAGAAACTCTCTTCGAGCCGAAAACCCTTCAGGAAACCGAGCTTCCGGTCGTGCCGCGACAGAGGCACCAGCTTGGCATACGGTTTACCGGCCTTGCCCAATATGATTTCCTCACCCGCGTGCGCCTTCTCCAGCAGGCGGGAAAGGTGGGTCTTGGCTTCATGGACGTTGATGACTTCGCTCATGAGAACGAGGTTAGTCCACCAAGTGGACCAAATCAATTGCCAGGATTCAGCGATCGCCTTGATCAATCAGCCAATTTACTGTCTTCAGGCGCGGCACACGCCGAAACTCACGCAAGTTTCCGGTGACCACGATACAGCCCGATGCCCGGGCATGGGCGGCGATCAGCATGCCGTTCGGCCCAATGGGCAAGCCCGATCGCTCGAGTTTGTGTCGTATATCCGCGTAATGCGCGTCCACGGGCGGTGCCAACGGCAAGACATCCATTACCGCCAGCACGGCGTCTACCTGGGCGCGCAATCTGCGCGATCCGCTTTTCGCCGCGCCAAATCGCAGTTCGGCAGCAACCACGATACTCGTGCAAATGGATGCTTCACCCTCCGCTGCAATACGCGCCGCTATCGTTCCCTGCGGACGTCGCACCAAGTCCGAGACAATATTGGTGTCGAGCAGGAAACGTGATGCCGTGGCCTTGCTCACAACCGGATATCATCCGTACGCGGGAGCCCCGCATCCACATCGGGAAAGGCGTCGTCAACGGGTTTCAAAGTCGCAAGCAGCGCCAGCAACGGTGAAGCCGGAAGAGGCTCCAGCACCAGACGATTCCCCTCGCGACGAAGGATTGCTTCATCGGCATCCAGTTCCATGTCGCGCGGAATCCGGACTGCCTGATTGGTGCCGTTTCGAAACAGCCGGACATGACGCATGATGGTCATTGAGCAGTCTCCACGATCACTACCTATGCACAAGCATAGGCTGGCGTGGGCGGCCAAGTCAAACACGCCAATTCAGGAATCGCGCCGGTAAGTCAGCGAAGTGATCTGCTCGGAAATCAACCCGATCAGGAAGATGATGACGGAAGCGCTCCACAACGCCACGCTGACCAGACTCAGGCGATGGAACTCGAGGAAGGTATAAGCCCAATACGCCCAGCCCAGCACGAAGAATGCAATCGCGGTCGGCGCGAACAGTTTCAACGGCGCGTACAGCGTGGCGATCTTGAAGATGATCAACAGAAACCGCACGCCATCCCGCAGCGGCCTGATATGGCTTTTGCCGACGCGCTCGGCAGCGCGGATGGGGACGTACGCCACGGGGTAGGCGCTGCGGAAGAACGCCATGGTGGACGTCGTCGGATAGCTGAAGCCGTTCGGCAGCAGGTGGATGAATTCGCGGAACTTGTCGGCACGCGCGGCGCGAAAACCGGAGGTCAGGTCCGCGACGCGATGACCCGTCATCTTCGACGCCAGCCAGTTATAGAACGTGTTGGCGACACCGCGCCCCACGCCGGCCTGGTCGCCCCAGCCGC
>Ga0134125_10009822_pt1 | contig 10761 bp, 10 predicted proteins | sample KB31751_FD_96464 | JGI IMG/M metagenome (GOLD analysis project Ga0134125, IMG submission 96464) | Terrestrial soil microbial communities with excess Nitrogen fertilizer from Kellogg Biological Station, Michigan, USA - KB3-175-1 | ecosystem: Environmental > Terrestrial > Soil > Unclassified ...
CAGGCGGCGAATAATGGGCGGCCGCATGGGCACAACGACTCGGGGAGCTTCATTGTGTTTTACGGCGGCGAGCCGGTGTTTATCGACGTTGGCGTGGAGGCGTATACGGCGCAGACCTTCAGCAAGGACAGGTACAAGCTGTGGACGATGCAGTCGGCGTTTCACAATCTGCCGACGATTGGCGGCGTGATGCAGCATGAGGGCGATGCGTTTCAGGCGACAGGTGTGCGGTATGAAGGCGGCGAGCGGACGAAGGTGACTGCAAATCTCGCGACGGCTTATCCGAAAGACGCTGGGGTGGCGCGCTGGGACAGGACGCTGACGCTGGATCGCGGCGCGCGGAAAGTGGAGCTGGTGGAAGAGTTCAAGCTGACGCGCGAGGCGCCGGTGTCGTTGTCGTTTATGTGCGCGAAGGAGCCGGTGGTATCGGCCTCAGGCGTGACGGTGGGCGGGGTGGTGCTGGGGTTCGACGCAGCGATGTTGAAGGCGACGGTCGAGAAGATTGCGCTGACCGACGCGGGGCTGAAGCACTCGTGGGGTGACGCAGTTTGGCGTTTGCTGCTGACGTCTTCCGCGCCGGTGTCGAAAGGGAGTTGGAAGCTGGAAATGAGCGGGGCGTAGCTTCAGAGCGAGTGGTGGTTCGGGTTGGAACGAGCGAAGAGCTTAGAGGTTTTGAGCGCAGAGCTTTATGCGGTTGGTTTGCCGGCGGCGAGGTCGCAGGCCCGCCACATGTACCAGCTTGCGACAGAACGCCATGGCGCCCATTTTTTGGCGCGGCGTTCCATTTCGGCGGGTGTGGCGAGCAGGGCGGGAGTGACTTTGGTTTCCGGCTTGAGGCCCTGGAAGGTGAGGGCGAATCCTTTGCGGACGCCGTAGTCGCTGGTGGGCAGCACGTCGGGGCGGCCGAGGCGGAACATGAGCATCATCTCTACCGTCCAGCGACCGATGCCGCGGACTTGCGTCAGGTGCTCGATGATTGCGTCGTCGGACATGCGACGGATCTGCGCGAGTGTAGGGACGGTGCCGTCGAGCGTTTTAGCCGCGAGGTCGCGGAGAGCGAGCGCCTTGTTGTGAGAGAGGCCGGCAGCGCGGAGCTGTTCGTTGGGGGCGTCGAGGATTTGTTCAGGGTCGGGATGGACGCCGGGGCCGGCGACTTCGGCAAAGGATGCGAGCAGACGGGCATGGATGGTGGCCGCAGCTTTGCCGTGCAGTTGCTGGTAGATGATCGACTGCAAGAGGGCTTCAAAGGGTGACTGTTGCGCGGGCAGCCGGAGGTTGAAGGGGCCGGCTTTGGCAATGAGTTTCGCGAGCTTGGGGTCGGCGGCGGAGAGAGCTGCGACGGCGACTGCGGGGTCGTAGGGGAGCTTGTGGGTGCGACCGGATTTTGGGCGGGGCATGTCTCAGTTTGCCACGAACTTTTTGAGTGTTGTCTCTAGACAACGTAAAATGACGGTATGGTCGCGCGTGTACAGAAAATTTCGGAAGGCTATGCCATCGTGCTTACAGAGGACGCTCTGCGAGAGCTGAACCTGATGGAAGGTTCAGCCGTTGAGATCCGGCCTGTGGTGGCGGAGCAGGAGAAGTCGCGTCCGGAAATACGTTATGCGAGCGCTGAGGAAGCGATGGCGGCATTCGAACGCACGCTCCCTCAGCATGAGGAGACGTATCGCGAGCTCGCGAAGTGATCTGGATATTTCTGTCCGTTGAAATGATCGAGATGCTTCACACGCAACAGATCGACCGGTTTGGCGGTTCTCATGGGCTTCGCGATGCCGGGCTTCTCGAGTCTGCGGTAATGCGTGCGGAGAACAAGGTCAACTACGACGATGGTGCGACAGTGGCATCTGTTGCCGCTACGCTCAGTTGGGGTCTGATCAAAAATCATGCGTTCATTGATGGCAACAAACGCATCGGGATTGCAGCGCTGATTACTTTTCTTACTTTGAATGGTCATCAACTGACTTGTTCCACAAAAGAGGAAACGGCCATGGTGATGCGCGCGGCGGCGAGCGAAATGGCTGAGGACGAGTGGACTGCGTGGGTTGAGCGGAGCGTTGCCCTTATCGCTCCTTAGTGATGCGCGATACCCCACCCTTCGCAAAAAGCGCGAAGGATGGGCCACCCGGAGTCGTGGCACTATGGACGAGAACAGGCAACGGCAAAAACAGAAGCAGATTCCCTACGGGAATGACAAATAAGAAGAACAAATGCGAATGCTGCGATCTCTCCACTGCGCATCGCATGAAGCCGCGATGCTTCGGTCGAGATGACAAAGGGTTGAGGCTGGCATTTATTGCCCAGCCCATATTGCCCAGCCCATATCGGCGACCCTATCGCCAAGCTCCCAGGATGGCTCCCATCATAGTGAGGGCGATGGTGAGATAGCCGCCGTTGATGAAGATGTAGCTCCACGGGCGGCGTTCGAAAAGAGACACGATGCCGATGCCCATGGCGACCCAGCCGAATCCAGCGGCGAATCCGGCGGCGGTGCCGAAGGCCATGTTGGTGGTTGGGGCGTTGAGAAACATCGCCAGATTGATCGACATGATGAGCGTGAGGAGGAAGCTGATGCCGAAGACTTTACCCATATTGGTTGCGGGCGGCGTTTCGCCGAAGCCGTTGGCGCGTTGCCAGGCCTTGCCGAAGACTGCGGGTGAGTACCAGAGGCCGCCGAGGACGAAGGCTGAGATGGTGGCGACGAGGATGGCCCAGATGTTGAGGGTGTGCATGTTCATGGGGTGCGCTCCTTGAGGTCGAGTAGGGAAATTATTTGCTGGGTTTTGCCGGGGGTGGGCCAAACTCTTTTTGCCAGTCGAGAGGACCTTCGACGAAGCGGCGGTGCAGCGTCGCCAGCAGTTGCGCATTGCCGGCGGCGAGGTACTCATAGGCGCGGTCCCACTCCGGGCCATCGTGCCAGCCGGTCTGGGTGAGGCGGACGATGGTGTTGTTACCGCGAGATTCGAAGTGGAAGGCGGCGCGGGTGCGGGCAGCGCGGACGGCCGGAAATTTGTCGGGTGCGAGGGCGGAGATGACGATCTCCTGCTCGGGGATGAAGCTCAGGATGGTGCCGCCAGCGGTGCTGCCAGGGAAGTGGACAAGCCAGTCTCCGCCGGGGCGAAGGTCGACCGTCGCGTTCGGAGCGAGCCAGGTGCTGAGACCCTCGCTGGTGGCGAAAGCCTTCCAGACTTCGGCTCGCGGAGCCGGGATGGTGAGCTCGATGACCAGCGCTCGCTCGGGCTTTTGCGCAATGGCCGGCAGGATGGTGGGTGCGAGGGCGATAAGGGTGGCTGCAAAGCGAAGGGCTTTCATAGAACTCCTGTTACTTGGTTGGTCGTTCAAGTAAATACAGAGTATGGTGATTGTGTCAATATCTTTCCGCGGTGTGGAGTGAAAAATTATGGCGAAGGTTAGCGTTGCCGTCGCGGCCCCGACGTTGGTGAAGTCTTCCGCCACACGCGAACGGTTGATCCATTCGGCCCGGTATTTGTTCTGGGAGCGGGGGTTTGCGGGGACCAGCATGGCCGATCTGTTGGCCCATGCCAAGGTGAACTCAGGCAGTTTCTATCACTTTTTCGACAGCAAGGAGGCGTTGCTGCGGGAGGTGCTGGAAGGTTATCTGCATGCGCTTTGGCCGATGGTCATCGATCCTGCCTTTGCGACGACGGACGACCCGGTAGAGAGGATTTTTGCGATCCTGGCGGGATATCGCGAACGGATCATCATGACCGACAGCAAGTACGGCTGTCCGCTGGGTCGGCTGGCCCTGGAGATCGATCCCGAGAACCGGCCGGCGCATAAGTTGATTGCGGAGAATTTTCAAGGCTGGATCGACGTGATCCGGCTGTGCCTCGAGCAGGTCAAAGACAGGTTGCCTGAAGGCACCGATGCCGAGGCGCTTTCGACGTATGTGCTGGCGGTGATGGAAGGTGGCGTAATGATTTCGCGGTCGTACGGCTCGGTGGAACCGTTCGATCGCACGGTGCGGCAGTTGCGGGAGCACTTTCGTCTTCTGCTCAACCGGTAATCGTGCGGAAAGGCGCCGGCACGGGCGAATAGCGTTTCGCCAGCAAAAAAATTTGACCAACGAACTCGGACGGATTCGGACGGAGTTTACGTTTTAGGTACAGGGGCTAATTTTCAGAATTCAGGGATGTTTTCAAAATGAGTGAGTAGACTGATGACGAAGACCGAACATCTTAGTTCGATAATCGATGAAAATGGGAAGCCGAGTGTAATCGATTGTGAGTTGTGTCACTTTATGACGCGTGCATGGCTGATATACTCAACTTTTCTTGGCATGTTCTCGGACCAGCCCAAACGCACTGTCATTGTGAAATAGAACTCAGGCGGTAAGATTCGCCTAGTGTGTAGTCAACCGATATCAACCGTCTTCGCTTGATTTGACGCGAAGGAAGCAGGAACGCACTCATGGCGCAAGTTTTTGATCGCAACTCGAATGCACTGGCTCGTATGAGTCTGGTGTTGACGGGCTTGATCGTTATTTCGCTTGGTGTGGCGCTGAACTCTTTGCAGCGGTCGCCGTGGGTGACGCGGCAGGGCCAGCGGCCGGACCAGCCCATTCCTTTCAGCCACAAACACCACGTCGAGGGCCTGGGCCTGCAGTGCCAGTATTGCCATACGTCGGTGGAGAAGAGTTCGTACGCCGGCATTCCGCCGACCAAGACCTGCATCAACTGCCATTCGCAGATCTGGACGAATGCGCAGATGCTGGAGCCGGTGCGGACGAGCTGGGCCACGGGCGCTTCGATCAACTGGATCCGTGTGCATGATCTTCCGGACTACGTTTATTTCAATCATGAGATCCATGTGAACAAGGGCATCGGATGCGCGAGCTGCCATGGCCGCGTGGATGAAATGCCGCTGATGTACGAAGAGAATTCGCTGCAGATGGAGTGGTGCCTGAACTGCCATCGCAATCCGGCGCAGAACCTGCGTCCGACGAGCGAGATTTACAACATGGCGTGGGCTGGGCCCTCGCATGACCAGCCGGTATGGTGTGCGGGTACAGGCAAGAATGGACCGACGGCGCAGCAAGTGACCTGCACGACGAACGATCCGGACCATAGCGCGTCGCCCGGGCTGGAGCAGGTGAGTCTTGTGACCCATCCCCAGGGACAAGGGCAGGAGCAACGTGGTTCCGGCACCAGCCTGCAGCCGCATCCTTTGACTGGCGAAGGCGCTACTATTTCGGATACGCCGCTGACGGCAGCGAGCTATCAGAAGTTCACGAACCAGATGGATCTGGGCCGCTTTTTGACTGAGAAATATCACATCCGCACGGGTAATGAGTTATCGAGCTGCGAGGTGTGCCACCGATGAAATTGACACCGACAGGGCAAGATGCAGCCATGGAAGTAAAGGCAGAACCGATACAGCCGCAGGTAGTAACCTCCATCGCGCCGGCAAAGATGACGCTGGCTGAGGTGCGCGCGAAGCTTGAAGGACAAAGCGGCAAGCGCTACTGGAAGAGCCTGGACGAACTGGCGGACACGCCGCAGTTTCAGGAACTGATGCAGGAAGAGTTTCCGCGGCAGGCGGGAGCAGGCGAGTGGGTCGATGCGGTATCGCGGCGCGGCTTCCTGAAGGTGATGGGCGCGAGTTTTGCGCTGGCCGGACTGGCTGGATGCACCAAGCAGCCCGATGAGCCGATCTTTCCGTATGTAAAACAGCCTGAGGACCTGATCCTCGGCAAGCCAATGTATTTTGCTACGGCACATCCTTTCCCGACTGGCGCGATTCCGGTGCTGGTGAAATCGGATGCGTTCCGTCCGATCAAGGTTGACGGCAATCCCGAGCACCCGATGTCGAAGGGCAAGTCGGATGCTTATACCCAGGCGACACTGCTGGACCTGTACGATCCTGACCGCTCGAAGGGTGTGCGGTTTGAGGGCAACGAGTCGGAGTGGGGCCGGTTCCAGCAGGCGTTTACGGCGGCGATTGGCAAGACCAGTGGCGGCAATGGTGTCTACTTCCTGAGCGAGGCGATTACTTCGCCGACGCTGGCTGCGCAGTGGAAGGCTGTTTCGGCCAAGTATCCAAGCGCGAAGCTGGTGCAGTATGAGCCGGTTTCGGGTGCGGCTGGCCGTGCCGCGGCAAAGGCTGCGTTTGGCGACTATCTCGAGCCCCAGTACAAGCTGGAGGATGCGGACGTGATCCTGGCGCTGGATGCGGATTTCCTGGGAGGCATTACGTTCCCTGGGCATCTTCCGTTGTCCGCGGCGTGGGCTGAGCGGCATCGTTACGACGAGAGCAAGACGATGAACCGTATGTACGTCGTCGAGACCATGCCGTCGGTGACCGGGTATAAGGCAGAGCATCGGCTGGCGCTAAAGCCGAGCGAGATCGATACATTTGCGAGTGCGCTCGCGAGTGGCAGTGCGCCGGCGGTTTCGAATCCGGATGCGCAGAAGTTCTTTACAGCGTTGATGGAAGACCTCAAGGGTCACTCGGGACGCTGTGTTGTGATCGCTGGACCGCATGCTTCGGCGACGGTCCATGCCGCGGCGCACGCGTTGAATGCTTCGCTGGGTGCTGTGGGCAAGACGGTGACCTATGTTCCGTCCATCGCTCCTGTCGCTCCTGAAGAAGGCGCAGACCTGAAGACGCTGGTTGCCGACATGAACGCCGGCAAGGTGCAGTGGCTGGTGATGTTGGGTACCAACCCGTTCTACACCGCGCCTGCTGATCTGGGATTTGCTACGGCGTTCCGCAATGTGCCCAACACGGTGCATCTGGGATCGCATCTCGATGAAACAGGTTTCTATTCGAAGTGGCACATCAACAAGTCGCACTACCTCGAAAGCTGGTCGGATGCGCGGGCCTATGACGGCACGATAACGATCATCCAGCCGATGATCGACCCGATGTACGGCGGCAAAAGCTCGCACGATGTTCTACAGACATTGATCGATCCTTCCAGCAGCGCGTATGACGCGGTTGTGGCGAACGCAAAGACATACATCACCGGCGATTTTGCAACCGGCTGGCGCAAAGCCCTGCATGATGGATGGGTTGCGGGCACGGCGTTTACGGCGAAGTCTGTGGGCGCACCGAGTGGTGGCGCAAGTGTTGCGGCTGCACCGGCAAGCGCGGGCGGAATGGAGATCTCGTTCAGGCCTGATCCTTCGTTGTATGACGGACGCTTCGCCAACAACGGCTGGCTGCAGGAGTTGCCGAAGCCGGTAACGTCGATGGCCTGGGACAATGCCGCGCTGGTAAGCATGGACACCATGACCAAGCTCGGCATCGAAGAAAACGAAGCGATCGAGCTGGAGCTGCATGGACGCAAAGTAATCGCGCCGGTGCTGATGGTTCCGGGGCATCCGAACGACAGTGTGACGGTGTATCTCGGACATGGCCGCCGCGTCGAAGCGGGTCGCGTGGGAGCGGGTGTCGGGTTCGACGCGTATGCGCTGCGGACTGCGGACCAGCCACTCAAAGACTCCGGATTGAATGTGAAGCGCGCCGAGGGCACCTACGATCTATGCGTCACCAAGGTGCATTCGATCGAGCACCGCGGATCGTATGCGCAGCATGATCTGAACAATCCGCTTTCCGATAAAGACGGAGCCTACTCGTTGCCGGGTCATGAAGCCATGGAGCGCGCGATCATTCGCTACGCCACGGTGGCCGAGGCGAAAGAGAATCCGAAGTTTGCGCACGGCTTTGAAGAAGGTGGAGCGACAAACGCCAAGAAGACGTCGATGGTCGAGAAGGAAGGATACGACCCGGTCGGCGCTACTCCTGGAAAAGATGAATCGATGTTCCCGGATGCGTGGCGCTATGACCACGTCGATCCGCGGACGGGCATGCTCCAGAACAAGTGGGGTATGGCCATCGACCTGAACTCCTGCGTTGGCTGCAATGCCTGCATTGTGAGCTGCTACGCGGAGAACAACATCCCGGTAGTCGGCCGTGAGCAGGTGAAGATCGGCCGCAACATGCAGTGGATACGCATCGATACATACTTCGAAGGCGACCTTCATGCTCCCAAAGCGCACTTCCAGCCGATGGCCTGCCAGCACTGCGAAAACGCGGGCTGCGAGCAGGTTTGCCCGGTTGGTGCGACGGTCCACACTCCCGAAGGCCTGAACACGATGGTGTACAACCGCTGCGTGGGCACACGTTATTGCTCGAACAACTGCCCATATAAGGTGCGCCGGTTCAACTTCCTGCTGTACTCCTACACCGATCAGGATTACGACCAGGAAAGCCTGAAGTTCATGCGCAATCCCGACGTGTCGGTACGTTCGCGCGGCGTGATGGAGAAGTGCTCGTACTGCGTACAGCGTATTGAGGCGGTAAAGATCGAGGCGGATAAGGAGGCTCGGGCGATTCGCGATGGCGAAATCGTGACGGCCTGCCAGCAGGCCTGCCCGACCAATGCGATTGTGTTCGGGAACCTGAACGACTCGAACAGTGCTGTCGCCAAACGGAAAGCCGAAGAGCGGGATTATCCGGTGCTCGGCGACTTGAACTATCGTCCCCGCACGACGTATACCGCGGGCGTCATCAACCCGAATCCGAAGCTGGAGCTTGCTTAGTATGGCGACCAAGAGCCCATTACAAGACCCGGTCGTTGACCCGATGATCGACCCGATTACGGGTGAATATGCGGTCATTGCGCCCGGCCATAACTTCCGCTCGGTAACGCAGAAGATTGCGGGCATCGTGCTGACGGGGCATACCCCGCTGGCGTGGTTCGGCGGCCTGATGGTGGCCGGCGGCGTCGCGACGATGGTGGTGATCGTACTGACGTGGCTGTTCCTGAAGGGCGTCGGCATCTGGGGCGTTACCATGCCGGGTGCATGGGGCTTCGCCATCATCAACTTCGTCTGGTGGATCGGTATCGGCCACGCCGGCACGCTGATCTCGGCCATCCTGCTGTTGTTCAAGCAGACGTGGCGCAACTCGATCAACCGCTTCGCGGAAGCGATGACCATCTTTGCCGTAGTCTGCGCCGGCATGTTCCCGCTGATTCACGTGGGGCGTCCCTGGGTAAGCTACTGGCTGTTCCCCTACCCCAACACGATGAACGTGTGGCCGCAGTTCCGCAGCCCGTTGGCGTGGGACGTGTTCGCGGTTTCGACGTATGCGACGATCTCGATCGTGTTCTGGTACATGGGCATGATCCCCGACTTCGGCACGCTGCGCGACCGCGCAAAGGCGCCGATCGCGAAGTATTTCTACGGCATGTTGTCGCTGGGATGGCGTGGATCGACACGGCACTGGATTCGCTTTGAGACCGCTTCGCTGCTGCTGGCGGGTCTTTCGACGCCCCTGGTGCTTTCGGTGCACACGGTCATCAGCTTCGACTTCGCGGTGGCGGCCCTGGCGGGGTGGCATACGACCATCTTCCCGCCATACTTTGTCGCCGGCGCTGTGTATTCGGGCTTTGCGATGGTGCTGACGCTGGCGATCCCGATCCGCAAGTTCTATCACCTGGAAGACCTGGTGACCTTGCGGCATCTCGACAACATGGCAAAGGTCATGCTGGCGACGGGGTCGATTGTGGCTTATGGGTACGCCATGGAAGTGTTCATGAGCTGGTACTCGGCGAGCCACTGGGAATTCTTCATGATGTGGAACCGCATGTTCGGTCCGATGGGCTGGGCGTACTGGGTTCTGATCCTGACCAACATCGCGATTCCGCAGGCTACGCTGTGGTGGCGCAAGGCGCGTGTGAACGTGACCTGGCTGTTTATCCTGTCGTTCATCATCAATATCGGTATGTGGTTTGAGCGCTTCGTGATCGTTGTGACGTCGCTGTACCGCGACTACCTGCCGTCGAGCTGGGGCACGTTCCGCGCGACCAAGTGGGACTACATGCTGTTTATCGGGACGTGGGGACTGTTTACGGTGCTGTTCCTGCTGTTTGCGCGTCTCGCTCCAATGATTCCGATGAATGAAATCAGGATGATGCTTCCGCAAACCAAGGTGCGGCCGGCCGGCGCCAATGCCGAGACCGTCATCGAGGAGACAATCTGATGCCGCCCAGAGAAGGAACATACGGCCTTCTGGCCGAATTCAATACGCCGAGTGAACTGGTCCATGCGACGCAGCAGGCTCGCCGTGCCGGTTACCGGCGCATGGAGTGCTACACGCCGTATCCGGTGGAAGAGGCAGCCGAGGCGCTGCACTTTCATAAGAACCGCGTTCCGCTGGTGTGTCTGCTGGGTGGACTGATGGGGCTGACCACAGCGTTCCTGATGGAGACCTGGATTGCGGTATATGCGTATCCGCTGAACATTGCGGGAAGGCCGCTCTTCTCGTGGCAGGCGTTTATGATTCCGGCGTACGAGTGGACGATTTTGTTCTCGGGACTTTCTGCATTTTTCGGAATGATTGCGCTGAACGGTTTGCCGCAGCTGTATCACCCGGTGTTCAATGCGCCGAACTTTCGCGACGGCGCGACGACCGACAAGTTCTTTCTCTGTCTGGAAGCGCACGATCCCAAGTTTTCGCTGGCTGAATCGCGGGCGTTTCTGGAGCAGTTTTCTCCTGTTTCCGTTGTGGAGGTAGACCACTAATGTCGAAGACAGGGAATAGGGAACAGGGAGTAGGGATCAGGGTCCAGGGTCCAGGGCCCAGGGTTCAGAAAGCAACTATGCAGATGGTGCGAACGGTTACGGGGTTGGGTGCGATGGCTGCAATGCTGGTGCTTGCCGGCTGCCGCCAGGACATGCACGATCAGCCCAAGTTCTTTCCGCAACGCGGGACTTCGTTCTATGCGGATGGCCG
>Ga0134125_10009823_pt1 | contig 10761 bp, 20 predicted proteins | sample KB31751_FD_96464 | JGI IMG/M metagenome (GOLD analysis project Ga0134125, IMG submission 96464) | Terrestrial soil microbial communities with excess Nitrogen fertilizer from Kellogg Biological Station, Michigan, USA - KB3-175-1 | ecosystem: Environmental > Terrestrial > Soil > Unclassified ...
AACTGTGGGCGACCTGGCACGCAAAACCGACCTCGATAACGTCGGCAAAAAGATCAACGTGAGGGATTTCCCCGTTCGGCGATTGGCGCCAGGTGAAAAGTTAACGCAGGAGGAAGTCGACCGAGCCGTCGATGAGTTCCGCGAGAAGCGTGCGAAAGCGGAAATCGCATAAAGGAAACCATGCACGAAAACACCACACCACAAAACACGAATACAGGCTCTCTGACGAATCGGCCGCATGTCGGCTCCGGAGACATCCTCACGGGCACCGGCGAACGCACCGCGCCCATGCAAGAGCCAGCGGCATACGTCACGCTCGATGGCGAATGCGGGATCGTTTCAACTGACCAGAAATCCTGGACCGTTCGCGATGGATTCCGGTTCAGCAGTCGGGCGCAGCTCGAGGCTTGGCTGATGCTCAACACGGATGAACAAGAGGCGACGCGATGAAAGGCGCTGTCTACGATCCGGCGCTGCCGCACGGCGTCCTCTCCACGTATACCAATCACGGCTGCCGCTGTGAGTCATGCAGGGCGTCCAATTCAGACAAACGCAGAAAACAGAGAAAGGCTCTGTATGCTGTCGGGCTGACGTCCTTTGGCCGGCCGCCAATCCGTCGAAACTTTTACTCCCCAGATGCGCGGGGAGGAATCAGGAGCGGGAGATGAGCCGCGACATTATCGAGCGCCGGCAGATCGACTTCGTTTCCGCTGACGAGCGCTTCAGCCGATCACCACGGGAGCTTACACCCACCGGGCAACCCGCAAAGCCGCCGGATGAGCAAATCCTCTACGGCGTCAAAGGCAACAGGCTAAACCCGCCAACATTCGAAACAGGGGTTCCATTGCGAAGGCGAACGGCCGTGGAGGGTATTGCGCCAACCCATGACCGGCCGGGCAAGCGCAATGCGGCCGGCGCCGGACGAAGGTCCGAGATTGATATGAAAATCTGTATCGACGGCAAGCCTCACGAGTGGCATTCCAAGGGTCCGCTGGAGGTCAGATGTGCCAGGTGCCCGCGCATCGCCCTGAAGTCGAAGATCGGAACGGAGAAGATCCACGCCATGAAGTACAAAGCGCCGATAACTCTCAAATTTCCCAAAGGTGTTCCGGCCTGCTGCGATCCGGCTGGTCATCACTGGCAGCGGAATGGTCGGCGGCAAAACCGGGCGTTGTGTACACGCTGCAAACGTACGGCGCAGATCGCGGAGGAAGCATGAGCCTCTATCCCTACGAAGATGACGACCACCTGCAGCCGTGGTTCGACGATGCGGAAGACGTCGAGGACAACGACTACCTGTACTACGCCGAGCCTGCTGAGCCTACCGGCGTGCTCTGGCTCTGCTGGCTACTCGGCTGCACCTGCACGAGCGGCTTCGAAGAGTGCCGTCGTTGCGGGGCGCGCACCTTCGACGACGATTGCATGCCGTTCGATGCCTGGTGGCGATTCCGCTCGTGGCTGCAGCGTCTCGTCATTTTCAAGCGGTGTCTGGGCTGTCGGCGCATCATCGGCTTCGGCACGGGATCTCCCTACTGGTGCGGGCGTCCGCCCTGCAGCACTGAGGCGGATAAGGACGTGCCGTTCTAATCGGCAGTAATTCAGAAGGGAACAAAGGGTATTCGGAAATGAGTGTGGAGTTTCGCTAGATGTTCGCTGATGTGTAGTGAGTATACAAAAGCGGATTCCAGTGTGGGACACCACACCAGAGTCCGAAATAAGGAAAACATGGACAGCATCGTAACGGTAGGCGAGTTCAAGGAAGTGACGGTCCCGGAGAAGTCCCGGACCTACGTGTTTCCCACCGGGGAAGTAACGGTCAACAACGTCGCCAAGGTCTGCGTTCGCCCTTCGGGTTCGCATCGCTTGGAGACTGCCACCGGGGAGAAGTACATCGTCCCGGCTGGCTGGCTGGCAATCAAGATCGACGCCGAATCGTGGTCGTTCTGAACAACAGGATGGGACTGGAACTCGTGCCAATCACGCTCAAAGAAGCCAATCGGTTCGTGGAACAGTTCCATCGCCACAACGGACGGACGGCCAGAGATGGCGGCAAGTTTGCTATCGGCGTCGAAGGCGACGTAGCGGATGGCTCCCGGACGCTGGTTGGTATTGCGATTGTTGGAAACCCACTATCCGCCACATTCATGGACGGATACACCGCAGAGGTTCTACGGGTCTGCACGTCGCCAGACGCCCCAAAGAACGCCTGTTCGATTCTCTACGGGGCGTGCTGGCGTGCTTGGAAGGCTATGGGTGGGCGGAAGCTCGTTACCTACACGCTGAAGACCGAATCCGGCGCATCGTTGCGTGGGGCCGGATGGCGGGTAGTCGGTGAAACGGCTCGTTGCCCAACCGGGAGAACGTCAAGGTGGTGACGATTGACATGCACCGCCCGTACCGGGAAGCGGCACTGGCGGCACTGCCGAACGCTCAGTGCGTTGTTGACAAGTTCCACGTCGTTCGCATGGCGAACAAGGCGGCGGAATCGCTCCGCATCGCCATGAAGGACGAACTGGAACCGAAGGTTCGACGCCAGTTGAAGCGTGATCGGTGGATCGTCCAGTCTCGCCGGAAGAACCTGAAGGCTGGCGACCTCATCCTGTTGCATTCATGGGATCGGGTCGTCCCGATGCTCTCTAAGGCGTACCGGGCGAAGGAAGACGTATACGAAATCTACGAGAAAGCCACGGATCGTCAGGAAGCAATTGAACTGTGGGACTACTGGCTGGAAGGTCTGGAATCAGAACTGAGGCGTCCGTTCGCTGAACTGATCTGGGCTGTGGAGAACTGGAAGCCGGAAATCTTCGCCTTCTTCGATCACCGGGGCAAGACGAACGCCTACACCGAAGCGATCAACGGCGTTATCCGCCAGATCAACCGGGCGGGACGGGGCTATTCCTTCGATGCGATCCGGGCGAAGGTGCTGTACGGCGGCAAGAAACGGGCGACGGACACCGAGTACATCAAGGTCAAACTCGCCATGAAGATCAAGCGTCCGAAGGCCGTGCGCTTTGATGTGGACAAACCACCAGAACTACATCGAGAGAAGAAGAAACGTGAGAAATGAATGTCAACACTGGAATCCGAAAAGCCGGAACAAAACAAAACACCACATGGTCAGCATCGAAGATTATTCAAAACTACTCCGGGATAAGGCGGTCGTAGCGCCTGACCGCGGGCTCTCTATCGAACTGAGTGCCGACTATCACCGCGACGCCGTTTCATATTGTCGGGCGGCTGAGGACAAAGTCAGTATGCCGACCCTCTTTGATTTTCTCAATCAGGAGAGCGCGGCATAAATGAAAAACTCTTGCGCACTTCCTCCGAAACAACTGATAATCAAATTGTTCCGACGGTCCCATGGGCCGTCATCAACGTACCTTTCGAAAGGGAGAATATATGGCTACAAAGAAACCCGTGAAGAAAGCAGCGAAGAAGTCCGCGAAGAAATCGGCCAAGGGCGGGAAGTCCCGCGGCGGCGGCGGCGGCGGCGGCTAAACCGCAGTACCATCGCTTCACAACAACACATCACACAGAGAGGCGGCAGGCACGGTCTGTCGCCTTTCTATTTTAGGGGGAATTGATGGGGCGGTTCGAGGAAACGCTGGACGATCTGAAGCGGGCGGCGGAGCGTTCGCCGGACGTAATCGTTGCCTACTCGGGCGGAAAAGACGCTCTGGCGACAATGGACCTGTGTGTGCGCAGTTTCCGTAAGGTGGCCGCTTTCTTCATGTATCTCGTACCAGGGCTCGAGCATATTCAGGCCACGCAGGAGTTTGCCAAGGCTCAATGGGGCATCACGGACATGCTGCACTATCCACACTTCACGCTGCCAAAGCTGCTGCGCGCCGGCATCTACTGTCCAAACCGCTACACACGAGACGACATGCCGGAGTTAAAGCTGGGCGACGTGTATGCAGCAGCGATCGCAGACACCGGCATTCGGATGATCGCGACCGGCGCCAAGAAGGCCGACTCCCTGTTCCGGCGGAAGTCGTGGAAGCAGTTCGAAAAAGATTATCTGGTGTACCCGTTGAAGGATTGGTCGACGCGGGATGTGCTCGGCTACCTGAAGATCCGGCATCTCCCGGTGCCAACGATGAACGCGAAGCATCAGACCTCTGGCGTCGACCTGACCACTCGGGATGTTCTACGGATTTACGACAGTTTCCCGCAGGACTTCGAAAAGATGGAGAAAGTCTTCCCGTTCATCGGCGCCATCGTGAAGCGTCGCGAACTCTACGGAATCACGGAATAGGAGACACAGTGGCAAAAGAAAAGAAAGTTGCCGAGGTCGCACGGCTGCCGTTCGACAAATACACCATGGTCGAAATGAACCGTCGCGATCTGGCGGGGGCGAAGTACAACCCCAGAATCCTCGGCGAAGAGGAAAAGAAGCGGCTACGGAAAGTGCTGGCGAAGCACGGGATGGTGTCCCCGCCCACTTGGAATAAGCGCACGGTCGAGAAGGGCTGGCCGGATGGATCAGCCGGCGCCGTGGTCGGCGGACACCAGCGGTTGAGTCAGCTCGACGCGCTGCACGGATCGCCGGACTATACCCTGCAGGTGGCTGTAATAGACGTCACCGAACCGGAAGAAAAGGAAATCAACGTCGCGCTGAACAATCCATCGGCACAGGGTGAATGGGATCTGGAACTCCTGGAATCCATCCTGGCGGACGAGTCAATCAGTGTTGAGGGCGCCGGGTTCGACATGGGAGACGTTATGCGTCTCTTCGGTGATATCCCGGGTGGCAGCCAGCAAAACGTCGAAGAGTTGGCTTCAAAGCTGCGCTCGTTCAGCGAGAACTACGCGAAGATATCTGACAACGACGGACGCGACGACTTCTATGTGGTCCTGGTCTTCCGGAATCACAAAGAGCGCGAGGAGTGGCTGGTGGACCTGAAGTTAAAGGACAACCGCTATCAATCGCCGTCGATGGTGGTTGAGAATCTCACCGAGAAGATCAAGGCTGAACTGACGGCGGGAACAGCGCGTGAGGTGAAAGAAACCGCGAGCGCGCCAACTGGTGGCACGCCCGCAGTAGATTGATCAGCTCGCCTTCGCCAGTTCGAATGTTTCGAACTCGGGCTCGCGGTCCTCTTTGAATGAGGCGTCCAATTCCGCAGTCGTGATCAATTGGTCGTCGAAGATGTGGATGGCGTCGATGGCAAAGCGCTCCATCAGCGGCATGGCCACACGTTCAAAACGGTGACACGCTCCTGGGCTTTGCTCTTTGCAAAGCAACACCGGCGTCTCTTTGGACTCCGTGATGAACTGCGCGAGCCACTCGATTCCGGCATCGTTGATTCCCTTCTGCCGGCCGCCGAGTTGGTCCCCCTGCATCTGGTATCGCGTGCCGAAGAACTTCGCCAGCGCCGTGCCGTGCCATCCCTTGATCCTGCTCGATGGAACGGATCGGCAGTCGAGAACCACTGTGATGCCCAGGTGGTTCATGATTGCGCTGAGCTTCTCCGGCGTGAGCCCCCCGTCATATCCGATCGTGTACAGGCGGGGTGATTTGCGTTTTGACATGCTGCGTCCTTTCGTGTTGTCGCGCGGCGCGTCGATGCGTGTGATGGCTTCATCGACATGGAAGCGCTTCTTTGGTTTGAAGTAGCCCGGCGCGAGCAACTCGTTTTCGAGTGTATTCATCGCCGTGCGGATGTTGGAGTCGGCATCGCGAACGATCGCTTCGAAGTCCGGCGGTTTCGGCTTGCCGGTCTTTTCCTTATCGAAGATCATCTGCAGGTGCGCGGCGATCTCGGCGACCGTCGGCGGTTCGAACTCGATCTTCTTGACGCGGCTCAGGAAACGGCCCTGCAGTTTTGTTGTCTCGTTGCAGGTGAAAAACCACAGGGATTCAGCCGGCATCGAAGTGCTGTCGAGGACCGAGAGAAACGCAAGCTGGGCCGCAGGACTCATCTGGTCGGCTTCATTTATGACCACGACATTAAAATTGCCGCTCCACGGCCGGTATGCGCACTGCTCGCGTAACCAGGTGACCTTCTCCAGATCGCAATCCTTCGAAGCCACTTCGTAGAGCTGGCCGCCGAGCGCCGCATGGATCGCCTGGGCGAACGTTGTCTTGCCCAACCCCGAATCCCCGCAGAACAAAAAAGCCGCGGTGTACGGGCTGGCAATGAATCGCGTCATCAGCGCCTTCGGGATAGTAAGGCCGATGAAGTCTTCGATCTTGCGGGGCTGATACTTGGAGACCAATTGCTGGATCAAGCGACACCGCCTGTCGTTTCGATGCGGTTGCGGGACCAGCACTTCAGCGTTCGCAAACTCGTGAAGAGCCACACGATATCGTCGGCTGACTTCAACGTCTCCTGCTCGGTCCTGATGTACTCGTCGACCAGTTGCTCAAGGCACCCGTGCAGGTGCTTATAATGACGCAGGTCGGCACTCCCCGGCGTCCCCCATTGGCTTTCCCGGAATTTCTGCTCGGCGAACTCGTCCACGGCGATGTAGTAGTCCGGCGTCTCTTCGATCGGCACGCCTTCTTTCACTTCGCCCCATTCGACGCCAGCATGCTTCTCTTCGAACTCCCGGGCCCAGCCGATGATGGCGTTGGCCAACTCCCGTGAGTCATGCGGTTGATCTTCAGGCAGGTGCACGCTGATGTAGCGCGTGATGTCGAAGACGACCTCGGGGAGCCGATAGCTGGACGTCTCCATCGCGTCACGGACTTGCTCAATAGTCTTGGCATGCTCTTCCAGTGCGTGGGCTCCCTGAATGACTGGCTGCGGGATATAACCGCGAGGCTCCAGCATGACGGCGGATATCGTTTTCAGATTCTGCGCTGCAAGTGTGAGTACTGCCTTTGTGTTGTGTTGTGGTGTTATCATAAGATCGTTCCTTTGGACTGGGTAGCGTCAAGGCGCATGGCACTACCGGTTCATGATGTGGTGTTCAGGCCGGTCGGGTGTGGTGCTCGACCGGCCTCTTCATTTGCGGATTACTCTCCGAACAGGGTGGACTGCGACGGACCGCCGAACAGCGGGCTGTCGGTGATCGGCTGTCGCCCGGCGTCGAGCTTGCGGGTTGACTTCTGAGCGAATTCCAGAGTTACGCGCGCCGCGTCAAACTTCGACTCGCGTTCTGGATCGGCTGTTCCTGCGATTGGTGGTGTGGTGTTGGTCATGGTTACTGTTCTCCCGGCTGTGCTTCGAGCGCCGTCAAGTGCCTATTCTGGAGGTCGCTAAAGCTGAGCCATCCCTTTTCAGTAAATTCGCGGGAATATACCTCCCCGCGTGGCAGGATCGGCTCTCCAGCCGGATTCGTGAATACGCGATAATGCCAGACTTCGTTTGCTTTTCCCCCAGAAGAGTATGGCGGAACCGCTGTGCATCTCTTCAGGAGCGTCATGTTGTCGGGTGTGGCGATCCCGTTGTAGGTGCGGTTGAGCGTCGCCGTGCGCTTCATCTTGCGGCACACTCCCGTGGGAACTGGTGCCACTCTACTCCGTCAATCAGGTGGCCCGTCTTATCCGTTCCGAGCCGGTACATGATCGGGCCTCCGTCCTCCTCAGTCATCCAGTCGTCCGAACACCGGGACCATTTGCCGTCGAAGTAGTTCATCGTCGGGTAGCGTTTCTGGTCCGCAACCATTTCGCCTGGAGCCCACTCGCCCCACTGCTTAAAGTGGAACGGAACGCCAGCTTCAGCGCACTGGTCACGCAGATAGCGGGCAAAATCCGGATGCATCGGTCGTGCCTGTCTGCCGCTCTCGCCCCCGACGATTACGCCGGCCCGGTTTCCAAGGTCGAGAAAGTCCTGCGGCAGTCTGATGTTTTCGAATAACGGCTCCATGCTGAGCCACTTCACCGGGGAGAAAACTTCCTTCAGGTGCGGCCAGCGAATATCGAGCCACTTCTGGGTTTCCGCTGTGACGCCGTGCCAGCGACGGGAAGCGCCTTCATCAGATCCCGCGGCGCACAGCTTCGAAATAAGCTGCGGGCGCTTGGTAAGCATCAGCCAGACGAGCCATGGCGTGCGGGACTGAAGGTCCCATAAGCGCTGGAGGGATTCTTGCTGGTCCGGTCGCCCTTCTGCCCAGTCGGCCATCGACGCACAGAACACGTATTCGAGCGTGTAGCGTGATGCGGCAGCCTCATTCCACTTCAGCGGCTCATTCCAATGCTTGTCGCCAAAGAAGCGGCGCTGGGCCTGTGCGCCCCAGATGGGAAACTTAGAGGCAGTCGGCAGGTCTGAGAAACCTACCCGACGCGAGAACGTCTCGGCATAGCAGTGCTCACATGCCGGGGAGCCATCAATCTTTGTGCAGCCCCACCAGGGATTCCATGTGTGCGTTGTCCATGAAATCTTAGAGTCTTGTCCCATAGGTGTTTTGTGGTGTTCCTTTCAAGTGGTTTCGAGAGTTTGTGAAACGTGAAACATATTTGTTGTGGATTGTTAGGCGGCGCCGTTGGCGAAGCGCCACCAGTCCGGTAAGCTGGCGGTCCATTCCGGCGTCCAGCCGCGTGGATCAGCTTCGAGCTCGTCCGGTTTCAGCCAGAGGCTGATGCCCTCAAGCAGCTTCGGGTTGTAGTCGCGGATCGGCTCACCGGCGGGTTTGACGAGAACCGTTTCGCGGCCAAAGAAAAGAAGCCGGACAATGATCGGTCGTTCCGGCGCTGACTTCCAAACGGCCGGCCCGTCGAGCTTCATCCAGGAACAGGCCGGAGACGATGATGCGATCGCCGATGGAAATGTGACACGCTCGCACGCCCCGTTCTGTTCGATGTGCGCGAGTTGCTTCCGCCAGAACGGCGTGCGGTAAGACGGGTTGGCCGGGTAGGATTGGGCGCGCGAGAGAACGTATTCGTAGTCCTCTTGCGAGATGAGCCCGCGCACTCGCTCACGGAAAGCATTGGTCTCTTCAATGCGCGGCAGCTCGCGTTCCAGTTCCTTCTGCGCGGATTTCCGGAAGCGAGCAACCATTGCAACAGGGTCTAACGAAGTAAGTTGGGCCTGATCGGCGAACAGCGGGAAGTCTTTCTGGTTCTTGCGGGCTTGCGTTACAAGAGACCTGTCCGCTTTCTCGGTTGCTTCGGCCATCGTCATGAGGCTGCCCAATTGAAGTAAGATATCGCCACGCTGGACGGACATGACGTAGGCGCGCTCATTGATGCCGAGAGCGCCATCGCGTTCGAGCGTTTCCCCTTCGCGCACGATAATGAGTTCCCGCCCGCCAGGCTCGCCGGGTTCGACGGAAACGAGTGTTCCCCTGATCATTTTGTCGTATTGCGACCGGGGAATTGCCTGGATGAAATCACCAGGCTTGAGGTAGTCTTCGATTTGCGGAGTCAGAGGCACGCGGCCATCCTCTGCCGAACTACCTCCGGTGGGTTTTGTGTCTTGCCGCGATCGCTCAGATACTGCCAGATCGCGTGGTACAGCGGCGCTTGGTGCGTCTGGTCATAGGCTTCGACGCCCATGATCGACAGCAGACCCATTGTGCTGAGTTTTGGATGCTCTGGCCTGCAATCGAAGTGGGCGCACCCAAACGGGGCAACTGGGTGAATAGCGCAGCGGCCGTCCTGCAGGTGAATGCAGGAGCCGTCCGGCTTCTTGGCTGGTACGAGAGTCGGGATGCGGAAGCGCTCGCTCCCTTTCTGAACGAGCGCTCCCGGGCTTGCGAGCAGGTTGTGTTCGGACCAATCGAATGGGTCCGCTCCCGTTGGGATCATTCGCAGGAGATCGGCCGGGATAAGCATGCCGGGCATGTGCTCGCAGTTGAGCCTGCAGCCGCGGCATCCGCATTCCGTGCGCGGAAATCCGAATTCGGTTCGCATCATTGCACCTGCGCCGCAGTTGGTGCCTTGTATGCGAACCGGATCGGGAACCAGTCGCAGGATGTATTGGTGGCGATCTCAGGCCCGATCAATTTCGAGCAGAACCGGAAGTGACCGCAATCCGAACAGGTCTTGCCCGTCGGCAGGTCAATCGTTGCGAACCGCTTGCGCCGTGACCAGTTCGGATTCTCGCCGGGGCATTTTCCGTCTTCGGCGTGACGGTCGCGTGGTAACCCGCATTCAATGCAGCGCTTCACAGGATGGCCTCCGCTTTGGCGATGACAGTGCGGACGCGCTTCGATACATCGTTCAGTTGGTCGATCGCTTCGCGCCAACCCCCCTTGAGTTGAGCAAATTCGCGTAGAATCGCCAGCATCTCCGGCGCGAGCGCGGCCAGCTTCAGTGCCTTGACCGCTTCGCCAGCATGGTGGTAATACGCCGAGCTGACATCATCGTCGACGTCGTCTTCGCAGATGACTTCGACGACTTCCCAATCGGCATTGTCGGTTCTGGCCATCACCCGTCCAGTCGAGTTGACAAGGCACAGGTGGGTGGTCTCGGCGTGGCGCGTTCCGCGATGTTCGGTACTCCACGGCGTGTTCGCCGGGAGCTTTGGTGTTTGTGGCATGGTGTGGTGTTTTGTTCCTTTCGATATTTGCTTACTCTTGCTCAAATTCACTGGTCTGCGGGTTCAGCCGATACCATGTATCAGCCTTGAGTTTCCCGTCCGAACCGTCTCCGATCCCAATTTCGCGGCAGCGCATCTCGCCACGATTTTCTTTCTCGTTCCACCAGGCGAGTGCGATGCATCCGAACTTCCCTGCCCGCGCACGGCCGCTGATTCCGGTCACGACAGAAGCGGACCGGTAGCCCGTCGCAGAGGAAGCGGACCCTTCGCCCGTCGCAGAGGAAGCGGACTGGTAGCCCGTCGCGGAAGAAGCGGACCGGTCGCCCGTCGC
>Ga0134125_10009824_pt1 | contig 10761 bp, 10 predicted proteins | sample KB31751_FD_96464 | JGI IMG/M metagenome (GOLD analysis project Ga0134125, IMG submission 96464) | Terrestrial soil microbial communities with excess Nitrogen fertilizer from Kellogg Biological Station, Michigan, USA - KB3-175-1 | ecosystem: Environmental > Terrestrial > Soil > Unclassified ...
AATCCCGACGCCGCCGAGCTGGTGCGCGCCAAATCGGGCAAGCTGCTCGGCGCGCTGACGGCGTTGCTGGCGGTGATGAAGGGATTGCCGCTCGCCTACAGCAAGGACATGCAGGAAGACAAGCTGCCGGTGTTCGAGGCGGCCGATACGCTGGAGCTCTGCCTCGCCGCGACCGCAGGCATGGTGCGCGACCTGCGGGTCGATGCCGAGGCGATGCGGCGCGTCGCCGCCAGCGGCTTCAGCACGGCGACCGACCTGGCCGACTGGCTGGTGCGGATGCTGGGATTGCCCTTTCGCCAGGCGCACCACGTCACCGGCGCGCTGGTGAAGCGCGCCGAGGAGCTCGACACCGATCTCGCGGGCTTGCCGCTGCGGGAGATGCAACGCATCGAGCGGCGCATCACCGCGGATGTGCTGGAGGTCCTTACGGTGGAGAAATCGGTGGCGAGCCGCACCAGCTTCGGCGGTACCGCGCCGGCCAGCGTCGCCGCCGCCGCCGCCCAGGCACGCAAGCGCTTCTGCTGAGGACGGGGGTCCTGCCGACGGCGGCAGCAGGTGCGGCGCGGCGACTCACCGCGATTCGCCGAAAGCACTTGAAACCCGCCGAAAAAGCCGCTCCAAGTGTCCCGCTAGCTGCCTAAATCAACGTTGCGAGAGCCCGCAAGATGACGACGCCCTTGCCCCGCCCGCGCGCGCTTGCCGCACTCGCCATTCTGCTGGCAGCACTGGCCTTGCCGCTCGCGGCTTGCGGCAAGAAGGGCGCGCCCTCGCCGCCGGCCGGCGAGCCTAACACCTATCCGCGGAGCTATCCGCGTGAGTGAAGCCGAGGGAGCGCCGGGGTCGCCCGATTTCGTCTATCGTGGCGGCGAGCTCCAGGCTGAGGACGTGCCGCTGGCGCGCATCGCGGCGCAAGTCGGTACACCGTTCTATTGCTATTCGAGCGCGGCGCTCGAGCGGCGCTATCGGCTCTTCACCGCCGCTTTCGCCGACCGGCGGGCGGTGCTGTGCTATGCGATGAAGGCCAATTCCAACCTCGCGGTGATCCGTACTCTGGCGCGACTCGGCGCCGGCGCCGACGTCGTCTCGGAGGGCGAGTTCCGCCGCGCGCTGGCCGCCGGCGTGCCCGCTGATAAGATCGTCTTCTCCGGCATCGGCAAGACCGAGGACGAGCTGGCTTTCGCCGTTACCGCCGGCGCGCACCAGATCAACGTCGAATCGGAGCCGGAGCTGCGCCTGCTGAGCGCGGTCGCGGCGCGGCTCGGCAGGACCGCTGATATCGCCGTGCGCGTCAATCCCGATGTCGATGCGCGCACCCATGCCAAGATCGCCACTGGCAAGCGTGAGAACAAATTCGGCATCGACCTGGCGCATGCCGCCGATGCGGTGCGCCTGGCGGCAACGCTGCCGGGCATCCGGCCGGTCGGGCTTGCCGTCCATATCGGCTCGCAGCTCACCGAGCTGACGCCCTTCGAGCTCGCCTTCAGCCGGGTCGTCGAGCTGACGCGCCGGCTGCGCGGCGAGGGCATCGCCTTGAGCCGGCTCGATCTTGGCGGCGGGCTCGGCATCCGCTTCCGCAACGAAAGGCCGCCGGCGATCGCGGACTATGCCTTCATGGTGAAGCGCCTGACGGATGGCCTTGACCTGGAGTTGGCGTTCGAGCCGGGGCGCTGGATTGTCGGCAATGCCGGCGTACTCGTCGCGCGCGTGCTGCATGTCAAGGACGGGGTGACGCGGCGCTTTGCCGTGGTCGACGCCGCGATGAACGATCTGATCCGCCCGGCGCTCTACGATGCCTGGCATGAGATCGTGCCGGTGCGGGCGCCTCCGCCGGGCGCCGCGCCGCAGCCGATGGATATGGTCGGGCCGATCTGCGAAACAGGGGATAGCTTTGCCGCGCAGCGCTCCCTACCACCACTGGTATCAGGCGATCTCATCGCCCTGCTGTCGGCCGGGGCCTATGGCGCCGTCATGAGTTCAAGCTACAATACCCGCCCGCTGGTGCCGGAGGTGCTGGTGCGCGGCGGCGCCTTCGCGGTGATCCGTGGCCGGCCCAGCTATGAGGAGATCTTGTCCCAGGACAAGATGCCGGAGTGGCTCGCCGGGCGTTGATGGCGAGAGGTGGTGGCGATGGCCGATGCCGAGAGACCGTCTGAGCGCCTGATCGATCCACACCGTCTGACGCGCAGGCTGCGGCTGGCCGGCGCGGCGCTGGTGTGGGAGCGGCTGTGGCCATCGCTCTGGCCGGCGCTCGCCGTCATTGGCGTCTTTCTGGTGCTGGCGCTGTTCGACCTGCCGCCGCTTCTGCCCGGCATCCTCCACCTGGTGCTGCTGGTGGTCACGGCGGTGCTGCTCGGCTGGGCGCTGCTCGCGGGCTTGCGCCGCTTCCGCCTGCCCGACCGCGGCGCCGAGCGGCGGCGCATCGAGCGCGCCAGCGGCCTCACGCATCGCCCGCTCACCGCGCTTGACGACCGCCTCAGCATCGGCTCGGGCGACGCCGCGACCACCGCCTTGTGGCAAGCGCATCGCGAGCGCATGGCGGCACAGGCGCGGCGCCTCGCCGTCGGCTGGCCGGCCGCGGGACTCGTCGGCCGCGATCCCTTCGCGTTGCGCGCGGCGCTGGCGCTGCTGCTGGTGATCGGCGTCATCGATGCCGGCCAGGATTGGCCGCAGCGGCTGTGGCGCGCGGTGACGCCGAGCTTCGCGCCGGGCACCGCCCAGGCTGCGGTGGGACTCGATGTCTGGGTCACGCCGCCCGATTACACCGGCCTCCCGCCGCAATTCCTGCCGAGCGCCCCGCCAGCGGAGGCGATCGCGGTGCCCGCCGGCAGCGTCGTGCTGGCGCAGGTGCATGGCGGCCGCGGCATGCCGCGCCTCAAGGTCGACGACCAAGCGACCGAGTTCGGCCGCGTCGACGAGAGCAACTACAAGGGCAGCGCCACGCTCACCGCCGGCAGCCGCCTCATGGTCGAGCAGGGCGGCTACACGCTCGGCAGCTGGCCGATCACCATCGTCCCCGACCTACCGCCCAAGATCGAGTTCGCCAAGCCGCCGCAGCGCACGCAGCGCGCGGCGCTACGTTTCGAGTACCAGGCGAGCGACGATTACGGCGTCGAGAGCGCCAAGGCGGTCATTACCCGCGTCGGCGACCCGAGTGGCGAGGTGCTGGCGCTCGACCTGCCATTGCCGGGCGCGCATTTGAAGGACGCGCATGACGCGAGCTATCAGGACCTGACCGCGCATCCCTGGGCCGGCCTCCCGGTCGACATCCGTCTCGAGGCGGCCGACGCGCTGGGGCAGACCGGCAGCAGCGACACCATCCGCTTCACCTTGCCGGAGCGGGTGTTCCACCATCCCGTGGCGCGCGCCATCATCGAGCAGAGGAAGCAGCTGACGCTCGATCCCTCGCAGCGCGACATCGTCGCCGAGACGCTCTCCGACCTGTCGCTCAGGCCAAGCTTATTCGGTGATGACAAGGTGGTATTCCTTGCGCTGCGCACGGCGCAGGCGCGGCTGGTGCTCGACAAGAGCGCCGCAGCGATCGCGCCGGTGCAGCAGCTCCTGTGGGAGACGGCGGTGCGCATCGAGGACGGCCGCACATCGCTGGTGCAGCGTGACCTGCGCGATGCGATGAAGCAGCTGCAGGACGCGCTGGCGAAGAACGCTCCCGACGCCGAGATCGAGCGCCTCATGAAGGAGCTGCAGCAAGCGATCGACCGCTATCTCCAGGCGCTCGCCGAGAACATGCAGCGCCAGGGCGACCAAGACCAGAATCAGCGGCCGCTCGACCCGTCGCAGATGCTGAGCCGGCAGGACTTGCAGCAGATGCTCGACCGCGCGCGCGAGCTGGCGCGCACCGGCTCGCGCGACGCCGCGCGCAACATGCTGTCGCAGCTCCAGGAGATGTTGGAAAATCTGAAGATGGCGCGGCCGAGCGAGATGCAGGGCGGCCAGGGCCAGGCGATGCGGCAGATGCAGGACATGATGCGCCGCCAGCAGCAATTGCTCGACCACAGCTTCCGCCAGTCGCGGCAAGCTCAGCAGGGGCAACAAGGGCAACGCGGTCAGCGGGGACAGCAAGGTCAGCAGGGCCAAGGCCAGCGGGGCCAGAACGGCCAGGGCCAGATGGGCGCCCAGCAGGGCGACGGCGACATGGCCGGCGAGCAGGAAGCGTTACGCCGCCAGCTCGGCGAGATGATGCGGCAATGGGGCGAGCAGTCCGGCGACATCCCGCAATCGCTCGGCCGCGCCGAGCGCGCCATGCGCGGCGCCGCCGAGGCGTTGCAGAAGGGCCAGCCCGGCAACGCGATCGGACCGCAGACCGACGCGCTCGACCAGCTGCAGCAGGCGGCGCGCAGCATGGCCGAACAGATGATGGGACGGAACGGCAATGGCGAGCCGGACGGCAGCAACCCGGGCGACCGCGAGGGCCAACGCCAATCCGACCGCGATCCGTTCGGCCGCCTCAACGCGCAGGACCACGCCAATGGCGGCGTCGACGATGGCGGCCGCATGCGCATGGGCGACGGGCCCAACAACAACTACGCGCTGGAGAAGGCCAAGGGCATCCTCGACGAGCTGCGTCGCCGCGCCGGCGAGCGCAGCCGGCCGGAGCTCGAGCGCGACTATATCGACCGGCTGCTGCGTCAGTTCTGACGCGAGAGGACGCGCATGAAAGTTGGAGTGATCGGCGCCGGCGCGGTGGGCGCCGCCTGCGGATTCGCGTCGGTCATGCGCGGCGTGGCCCGCGAGATCGTCCTCATCGACCGAACGCGCGCGCGTGCCAAGGCGGTGGCGACCGACATGCGCTATGGCGCGACGCTGTCGCCGCGCACGACGCTCGCCGACGGCGATTATCGCGACCTGGCCGGTGCCGGGCTGGTCATGATCACACTGGGCGTCAATGAGAAGACCGGCGGGGCGACCGATCGCAGCGATCCTGCCGGCCGGCTCAAGCTGCTCGACACCAATGCGGCGATTTATCGCGAGATCGTGCCGCAGATCGTCGCCGCCGCGCCCGAGGCGGTAATCCTCGTCGTCACCGACCCACCCGATCCGCTGGCCGACCTCGCCCGCGAGCTCGCCGGCCACGATCGCGTGCTGAGCACCGGGACATATCTCGACAGCCTGCGCTTCCGCGTTCACCTGGCGCAGAAGCTTGGCGTCGATCCGGTATCGGTCGAGGCGCAGGTGCTGGGCGAGCACGGCACGTCCGAGGTCTTCGTCTGGTCGGGCGCGCGCATCGCCGGCGTGCCCGCGGCGGAGGTTTTCCAGCAGCGCGGCCTTGCCGGCGAGGCGACGCGGCAGGCCATCGAGCAGGATGTCCGCTACGCCAACATCACCATCATCGAAGGCAACAATGCGAGCCAGTACGGCATCGGCATGGTGTCGGCGCGCATCGCAGAGATGGTGCTGCGCGACGAGGGCGCGGTCGTTCCGATCGGCCGCTACAGCACAGCCTACGGCGTCACATTGTCGCTGCCTTCGATCGTCGGCCGGCACGGCGCCACGTCGAGCCTTGAGCCGCGCCTCGCGGCCGAGGAGCAGCAGGCGCTGCACCGGAGCGCCGAGACCCTGAAGAAAGCCGTGGCGCGCATCGCGCGCTAAGGCCGCCGCGGCGTCAGCGCGCCAGCTCCTCATCGACCGCGGCGCAGATCTCCTCGAGCGTGAACGGCTTGGTGATGACGCGCTGGACCAGCGCCTCGAGGTTGTGAACGCGCTGCCGCTCGTCGGAAAAGCCGCTCATCAGCAGTATCTTGAGCTGCGGATGATCCTTGCTTGCCTTCAGCGCGAGCGCGATGCCATCAACGCCGGGCATGACGATGTCGGTCAACAGCAGCTCGAACTCGTCGGCGGCAAGCGCGCCGAGCGCGGCCGAGCCATCCGGCGCCGGCGTCACCTCATGACCGCGGTAGCGCAGCGCACGGCTGACAAAAGCGCTCACCGCCGCATCGTCCTCTGCCAGGAGAATCCGCGCCACCTCGATGCAGCCTAAGAACCGGTGTCGAAGGTGACGATGAAGCCGGTCGCCTCCGCGTTCGGCTCGGTAATGCTGGTGCGGAACGGCACGCTGCCGCCCGGCAGCAGCGGCTCGTCGGTGACCGGGAACGACCATGATTGCAGCTCGTGCTTAGCGGCGTCCTGCAGCACGATGCGCAGTTTCGGCACGTCGCGGGCGGTGCGCGACGTGTTCACCACCTCGCCCTCGATGATCAGCGTTTTGAGGCCGCTCTCGGTATCGTAGTGCTTGGTCACCTTGTCGATGCCGAGGCCGCCCTCCTCGGGCGCCGCGACTGGAGTGCCGAGCCAGGCATAATAGGTGGCAGCAGGCGGCCAGTAATTCACCACCTCGGCACGCGCGAACCATAGCCCCGCGGCGGTCGCGCCGATCAGCACGAAGAGCGCCAGCAGCGGCAAAAGCAGCGCGGCAGAGCGCCGGCGCCGCGGCGGCAGTGCGGGAAGCTGGATCCGACCGCCGGGAGCGCCGGCAAGCCCAGGTTGCGGCGCCGCCAAATCGATGCGCCGCGGCGCATCCGCGGGCGGCGCCTGCTGCCATGTGTGGGAGCAGCTCGCGCAGCGCACCAAGCGCCCCGCGCTGCCCAGCGCGCGCGGGTCGACCAAATACCGGGTGGAGCAGACCGGACAGGTTACGATCATCGAGGCCCAGGCGCTTTCTTTCCTTATAAGGCTTCAACGCCGGGCGAGGCAAGAAACCCGCGCGTCCAAGCCGTCTGGACGGCGGCCCGCGCATCGTGCCATGGTGCCGCCCGCATTGGCGCACGATGCGGACGGAGAGCGCGCCCCTTGGTCAGGTTCGAGAATGTCGGCATGCGGTACGGCGCGGGACCGGAAGTGCTCCGCGACATCAGCATGCGCCTGCCCCCCGGCTCCTTCCACTTCCTGACCGGACCGAGCGGCGCCGGCAAGAGCACGCTGCTCAAACTCATGTACCTCGCCGAGCATCCGTCGCGTGGCCTCATTACGCTGTTCGACCGCGACACCGCGACGGCGCCGCGCAGCGAGCTACCGGCGCTGCGCCGGCGCATTGGCGTCGTGTTCCAAGATTTTCGCCTAATCGATCACCTCTCCGCCTTCGACAACGCGGCGCTGCCGCTCCGGGTCTCCGGTCTCGCGGAGGAGCAAATACGCGAGCACGTCGTCGAGCTGCTGAGCTGGGTCGGCCTTGCCGATCACCTTGACGCCAAGCCGGCAACGTTGTCGGGGGGCCAGCAGCAGCGCGTCGCCATTGCCCGCGCGGTGATCAGCCGACCCAGCCTGCTGCTCGCCGACGAGCCCACCGGCAATGTCGACGACGAGATGGCGCTCCGCCTGCTGCGCCTGTTCGAGGAGATGAACAAGCTGGGCACCACCGTCGTCATCGCCACGCATAACGAGGCGCTGGTGACGCGCTTCGGCCATCCGCGCCTGCATCTCGAGAACGGCGGGCTCACGACGATGCGTGCGCGCGAACGGCACGTGTCATAATATGCGGCGCCGCGGCTTCGACATACCGCTCCACCGCGACGGCTCCGGTCGCTTCCTGCCCTGGCTTATCGCGCTCATGGTCTATCTCGCCGGGCTGGCGCTGGCTGGGACGCTGGTGCTGAACGGCGCCTTGCAGCGCTGGGACAGGAGCCTCGCCGGCACGCTCACCGTTCAGCTCCCGCCGGCGCCGAGCGATCCGGGCAAGGGCGATGGCGGGCTCGCAGCGGCGCTGCAGCTCTTGCGCATCACGCCCGGCGTGGTGAGCGCCGAGCCGCTCAGCAGCGAGGCGATATCGCGCCTGGTCGAGCCGTGGCTCGGCAACTCGCTCACGGCCGAGGAGCTGGCGCTGCCGCGCCTCGTCGATCTGCGCATCGACATCGACCAGCCGCCCGACCTCGCCGTGCTCAAAACGCGCCTCGCCGCCGCCGCGCCTGGCGCGGTGCTCGACGATCACCGGCCGTTATTCGACCGCCTGGCGCTGCTCATGCTGTCGATCGAGGTGACGACGCTCGCCATCCTCGCCCTGATCGGCGCTACCGCGGTGCTCACCGTGGTCTTCACCACGCGCACCGGCCTTGCCGTGCACCACGCCGTCATCGAAGTGCTGCATCTCATCGGCGCGCAGGACGGCTATATCGCCGGGCAGTTCCAGCGTCAGGCGCTCGGGCTCGGCCTGCGCGGCGGCTTCCTCGGGCTCGCGCTCACCGCGGTGACGCTCTACGCCATCGCCCATCCGGCGGCGGCGGCGGCAGTGCTCGGCCAGCGTGTCCGGCTGCTGCCGGCGTTCGAGATCCAACCCTGGCACTGGCTGCTGCTGGCGCTGCTGCCATTCGCCGCGGCTTTCATTGCCATGGTCACCGCGCGCATCACCGTGCTGCGCGCGCTGGCCCGGATGCCGTGAGCGGCCGGGCCGCCGCGCCACCGGAGCGGCCGCGCCGCAGGCTGCGCTGGCTCGGCGTCCCAGCCGCCATCCTCACCCTGCTCTTCCTGCTGTGGCTCGGCGGCCTCGCCTGGTTCGCGCACTCGATCCCCGACGAGGTCAGCGACCCCACCAGCGCCACCGACGCCATCGTCGTGCTCACTGGCGGCAGCCTTCGCGTGCAGAGCGGCATCGCACTGCTCAATGCCGGCAAGGCGAAAAAGCTGTTCGTCTCCGGTGTCTACCACGGTACCGATGTGCCGGCGCTGCTCCGCGCCGAGCACCAGCCGCCCGACAAGGCCCGGTGCTGCATCGCGCTCGGCTACGACGCCGACAACACCTTCGGCAACGCGCAGGAAACCGCCATATGGATGCGCCGGGAGGGCTTCCACTCGCTGCGGCTCGTCACCGCGAGCTACCACATGCCGCGCAGCCTGCTCGAATTCTCGCGCGCCATGCCGGACGTGCGCATCATCCCGCATCCGGTCTTTCCCGAGCGCGTCAAGCAGGAGCGCTGGTGGGCGTGGCCGGGAACGGCGAGCCTCATCGTGGCCGAATACCAGAAATACCTGCTGGCCTGGGCGCGGCCGGTGCTCGGCCAGGGTGCGGGCGGGAGCGAGTCCTCGTGATCCTGGTGCGCTCGCTGCTGTTCAACGTCGTCTTCTATTTTTTCACCGCGCTCATGGCGTTGCTCGGCTTGCCGATGCTGCTGGCGCCGCGGCGCTGGGCGGCAGCCTACGGCCGCTTCTGGGCTAAAGGCGTGCTCGAGCTGCTCGGCTGGTCCGCCGGCTTGACCCATGAAGTGCTGGGCGCCAGCAACCTGCCGCCTGGGCCGGTGATCATTGCCATGAAGCACCAATCGGCCTGGGACACCCTCGCCGTGCCCGTCGTCTTCGCCGATCCGGCCATCGTGCTCAAGCGCGAGCTGATGATGATCCCGTTCTATGGCTGGTACTTGTGGAAGGCCGGGATGATCGCCATCGACCGCGCTGCCGGCGCATCGGCGCTGAAGCGCATGGTCGCCTCGAGCGAGCAGGTCGCCGGGGAAGGCCGGGCGATCGTCATCTTCCCGGAAGGCACGCGCACCGCGCCAGGCGTGCAGCAGCCGTACCAGCCCGGCGTCGCCGCGCTCTACCGTCAGCTCGGCCTGCCGCTAGTACCGGTAGCGGTCAATTCCGGCGTGTTCTGGGGCCGCCGCCGCTTCGCCAAGCGCCCTGGACGCATCACCATGGAGATCCTGCCGCCCATCCCGCCCGGCGGCGATCGCCGTGCTGTGATGGCCGAGCTCGAGAGCCGCATCGAGACGGCGACGGCGCGCCTCGTGGCGCGCGCCGAAGCCGCCACAGGGCGTTGAGGATAAGCTTGTGGATCGAACCACACCCCTCCCATGTGGAACCCGGTAGTAACTTGAAAATGGCAGTAGGAATAGCCACTTAGAGCCCGGTGAACAGAGCGTCACCGATGTGGATCGGCGGCGCATGTCGGGGAAACAAAAATAGAACTTTTCGGCTTTGACCGCTGCCCGTCAGCTGTTAGATTTTTCTTTGTTCCTGATGTCCACGGTAGCTCGCGACCGTCGCGCCCTGCACTGAAGGTGTAAGCAACCATGCCCAGCGTCGCCTCGATCTCGCAGCAGATCTGGGACATGAAATACCGGCTGAAAGGCGCCGACGGCGCCGCCCTCGACAAGACCATCGAGGACACGTGGCGGCGCGTCGCGACGGCGCTGGCCGAGCCGGAGTCGGACGCCGCACCGTGGATAGAGCGCTTCTACGACGCGATGAGCGGCTTCAAGTTCCTGCCGGCCGGCCGCCTCGTCGCTGGCGCCGGCAGCGGCCGCAACGTCACCCTTTTCAACTGCTTCGTCATGGGGACGATCCCGGACGACATGTCGGGCATCTTCACCCATCTGCGCGAGGCCGCGCTTACCATGCAGCAGGGCGGCGGCATCGGCTACGATTTCTCGACGCTCCGGCCGAAGGGCGCGCCGGTCAAGGGAGTCGGCGCCGACGCCTCGGGGCCGCTCTCCTTCATGGATGTGTGGGACGCGATGTGCCGCACGATCATGAGCGCCGGCCATCGCCGCGGCGCGATGATGGCGACCTTGCGCTGCGACCACCCGGACATCGAGGCCTTCATCGAGGCCAAGCGCGCGCCCGGGCGGCTGCGCATGTTCAATCTCTCGGTCCTCGTCACGGACGCGTTCATGGCGGCGGTGAAAGAGGATGCGCCCTGGGAACTCACCTTCGCCGGTACGACCTACAAGGTGGTCCCGGCGCGCGAGCTGTGGGATAAGATCATGCGCTCGACTTACGCTTATGCCGAGCCGGGCGTGATCTTCATCGACCGCATCAACCGGC